>Ga0209398_1000444_pt1 | contig 25859 bp, 26 predicted proteins | sample AshMeaBigSpring_FD_184125 | JGI IMG/M metagenome (GOLD analysis project Ga0209398, IMG submission 184125) | Groundwater microbial communities from Big Spring, Nevada to study Microbial Dark Matter (Phase II) - Ash Meadows Big Spring (SPAdes)... | ecosystem: Environmental > Aquatic > Deep... | reverse complement strand
CCAATCGTGAACAGCGTCGTCTATTTCACGCGCGGGGGCGTGTCCAGTTGCCGGACGAGGATTTTCCTGTAGTTGGTCTGGTCGTTGCGCCGCTGGCGTACTATCGAAGCACTGGTCAGAAGGGACAGGCTGTCCAGCCGGCGCAGCGACTCCATGACCGATTTCGGCGTGAGCTGGGCGTTGACCTCCATCTTGCAACTTGGAACGCGGCCGCTCGCGCAGTAACGCCATATCGGTAATAACCATACCACCGATAGCAGGCGTTGATAGCAGGCCAATCTGCTTCATGGAGTCGCTGCGACCCTGATCTTTGCACAAATACAGAGAGCCGTGGCTGCTGTGTTCATCGTATACGAATTCGAAGGTCCGTCGTGTCTCGCTCAGAATCTTAAGCGGAATGCGGCTGATCTCGAGTCCTTTGTGTTAGCTTTGTCACCGTCGGCGCCTCCAATGAGGACAGGCCAGATGGCCGGTCCGTTTCACGTACCCGGCGACCACCGCGTTCCATCCGATATCCCGCTCTTCATCGGTAAGGCTGTCCGTCTCGTCACATTGTGAATGACGAACACTGTGTAGTAGAAGGCGCCCAGGCGCAACGAACTCCTGGGCACGCTGTCGCTGTCGGGGATGGGGAAGGTGCTCAAGCGGGAGTTGCGGGAGCGGTTTGGCGGGGGCGAGCCGCGGCACACGGCGCCGCCGATCAGGTACTCCAGCCCTGCGGCTTCGACTGCATCGAGGATAAGCCGGGCGAATTGTTCAAAGGTGAGTTGTCTCTTGGCGTTGTCTGCGTTCATATTCGACAATCCCGATGGTGCGGACGATGCGCAGAGCATCGTCTGGCGTCAAGTCAGGGTGGGCGAGGCGCAGGTGAGTGGCGGCGGCGCGCTCTGCGGCGTCAATCATCGAGGCCGCCTGCCATGTACGCTCCGCCGGCGTCAGCTTGCGCGAGATGGCGATCTGCGCCAGATCTAGTTCCGCCACGGCGCCGGCGATCTGCCGCCGCATGCGCTCGGTGACAACGATGGGGTCTTTGCGCGAATAGCTCGGATTCGACATCAGCGTTCAACCCGTGCGCAGCGCATAGACAAAGGCAGCGACAGGACTGCCGTCGTCGAGGTGGGCCTCGATCAAAACGCGTTCGTACTGGTCGCCCTCGAACGCATCCAGGGTGGTCCAGAAATCGGCCAGGCGCGGTGAGGAGAACACAAAGCCGTGAATCGCGGCGCCAGCCGCATCGGGCACGAGCGCTGGATAGCCCAACGCCGCGCCCCAGCCGAGTTGCTTGAGCCGGCCCTGCACCGTGGCGGGCTGCCAGGCGCCGGCCAGCGGCGCCAGCACGTGTTCGTTTGGTTGTCCTGGTGCGAGGGTGCCGTAGACGAAAAGGTTCTGAGTCACGATCGTCTTGCCTTGAACTGCCATCAGCGTTTCCTGGGGCTTTTTGTCGCGGCCTGCCACTGTCCAAGCAATCTGGTGATTTCCTTGTGGAATCTGTGTGATCGCGAGTAGTATTTTACGCATACTAGCATAATTCGCATAGACTGCTGTCCAAAGAGGGAATCCATCGGCATGGGGAAAGCCATCGTTCTAGCCCTCGGCGCCTACATCATCACGCTGATCGTCGCGGCGCTGGCCGCGCTCATCTTGATGACCGTGATGAACCTGCGGGGCTGCAGTGGCATGAGCCAGGCGCTGCTGGTGCTGTGGGGGACGATCGCCGTCCTGTTCCTGGCCAGCGTGGTCGCCGTCGGCCTTGCCGTGTGGAAGATCGTGCCGGGCAGGGCCGGGCGATTTGCGCTCCTGGCCGGGTACGGTGTGGCCCTGTTGGTGAGCTATGTCGCGATCGCCTTTGGGCTGATGGTGGCGTTCAACTGTTGAGTATTCGTGTAATTCGTGACCTTTGAGAAGCCCTGGACTCTCTGGCAAATGATTCGCCGCTGTGTGGATTTCATGGTAAGCTGGTGGCAGGGGAAGGAAAATGAAGCCCAAAGTCTACATCGAAACCACTATCATCAGCTATCTGGCGAGCAAGCCCAGTCGCGATCTTATTGCGGCAGCACACCAGCAGATTACCCACCAGTGGTGGGAGACGCGCCTTCCAGATTTCGATGTCTATATCTCGCAATTTGTGTTGGATGAAGCGGGTGCTGGCGACTCTGAGGCAGCTACCAAACGTTTGGCACTGATCGTCGGCATCCCACTCTTGGATGCCGCTTCAGAAGCGCTGAACCTGGCCAAAGCCTTGGTTGAACGTGGTGTTGTTCCGCCGCGTAAGGCAACGGATGCAGCACATATTGCCCCGTGGCGGCTGTTCATCACATGCAGTTCTTGATGACGTGGAACTGTACACATCTGGCCAATGCGGAGATTTTTGCACAAGTTCAGGCTGTGTGTGCAGCACTTGGTTATCCAGCACCAATCATTTGTACGCCAGAAGAATTACTGGGAGGTCAGCATGACTGATTGGCAAAATCCGATTGTCACCGAAGTTCGCTGTATTCGTGAAGAGCAGGCTGCAGAGTTGAACTATGACCTCAGCGCTATCTTCGAACGGGCGCGGCGTCGACAACTGCTGTCGAAACTAGTAACCGTTTCATTTGTTGAGGCCGCCGAACACGACAATCATGTAACGCGCGCTGAAGTCAGCCCGGCAAGGTGATCGCAGACTAGACGCGCAGAACCGGTGAAAACGTAGTGATTTGAGCGATATTTGACCAGCATTTAGGAGCTAATCATGACCACAGTCCCAACCCTCCCCGGCATCATCTCACAGATGATTGCCACACCGCGTATCAAGATGCACGTGCTTAGCCGCGGCGACACCGGGACACCGGTGATCTTTCTCCACGGCAACGCGTCTTCCGCTACTTTCTGGGAAGAGACGATGCTCGCCCTGCCCGCCGGCTTCCGTGCCATTGCGCCCGACCTGCGCGGCTACGGCGACACCGAGGACAAGCTGATCGACGCCACGCGCGGCGCCGGCGATTGGGTCGATGATATCCTAGGGCTACTCGCTGTGCTCGGCATCGACAAGGCGCACCTGGTCGGCCACTCCATGGGCGGCACGCTCGTCTTCAACCTGATCGCCGCCGCGCCAGATCGAGTGCTCAGCGGCACGGTGGTCAATCCCGGCTCGCCCTATGGCTTTGGCGGCAGCAAGGGGCTGGACGGTGCGCCCTGCTACGCGGATTGCGCCGGGTCGGGCGGCGGTGTGGTCAACCCGGACTTCCCGCAGTTGATTGCGGCAGGCGACCGCTCCAGCGACAATCCGCAGGCGTCACCGCGCGTGGTGATGAACTCCTTCTACTGGAAGCCGCCCTTTGTGCCCGCGCGTGAGGAGGAGCTGCTCTCCTCGCTGCTCACCGAGAAGATCGGGCTAGACAAGTATCCCGGCGACCTTACGCCCTCGCCTAACTGGCCAAACGTTGCGCCGGGCAAGTTTGGGCCGATCAACGCCATCTCGCCCAAGTATGTCGGCGACAGCGTGGCGCGCTTCATCGCTGCGCAGCCCAAGCCGCCGATGCTGTGGGTGCGCGGGGACAGCGATATGATTGTCTCCGACAACTCCTTCTTCGACCTGGGCACGCTGGGCAAGCTCGGCTATGTGCCCGGCTGGCCTGGCGAGGAGGTCTACCCGCCGCAGCCGATGGTTGGGCAGACGCGCCATGTGCTGGCGCAGTACACGGCGCAAGGCGGCGCGTACGACGAAGTAGTCATCGCCGACGCCGGCCACACGCCCTTCGTCGAAAAGCCAGCGGAGTTCATGGCCGCGCTGATGCGGATATTGAAGTAGGCAACCCAAAGCCCCGACCGATGGTCGGGGCTTTGGGTTGCGGCGCATGAGGGGGGAGGAGCCTATTCGTCCCAGTAAAACGCGGCGCCAGTCAGGGGAATCTGCTGCACGCGCCACCTGGCCTTAGTCTTGAGGCGCCGTAAATCAAGGCGCACACGGAACTCCTCCCCCAACGTCGGTGCATTGCGTCCAGCCAGCCAGATCGTGTCCAGCGGGGACGCGTTATACCGCTCCTGCAACATTCCGTTGGGCACGGCGATCACTGTAAGATCGACCAGTTCCCTGTTTCCACCGCTTTCAGCGTAGTTGTACTTGACGAAGATCGTGGTCGACAGATACGCAATGCCCTTGAGTTCAATGATCTGAGGCAGCTTACCAGGAACTTCGAGCAGCCTGCCAGCGCGCACCTGACGCACAACCATCGATAGCTGCGACGTTTGCAGGGTGGCGGTGTTCCTGCCTTCGACCTTTTCCGCCTTCGAGTCAACGAATAGCGCCTGTTTCAATGCGTAATCAGGATGAAACAGGTAGCAGGCTTGCTTGTAGTCACAATCTTGCCAAAGAGCCGCTGATCGATGCGCGGCATTCCTAGCCGATCCAGCGCCTCCCGCGTGATGTCCTCACCAACGTCGGCTACAAGATCGCTCTCGGTGTGGAAAACCTCCTGTGCAAGCTGGCGATAGTCGTACAGGGCTTGCACAACAAGGCGCAGCGAAGCGCGCTCGATGTCTTCCAGGCGGTCAAGATTCTGATGAAGTTGATGCGGATCGAGTAACATACAACTCGTCATTTCTTGATTCGGCAAGTAACTTGATTTGAACGCCAGTGGCGATGGCGCGATGCGCCAACTCAACATATTCGGCCTGCAACTCGATGCCGATATATTGGCGATCGAGCTGCAGCGCCGCCAGCGCCGTTGTCCCACTGCCCATGAAACAGTCAAGCACGATGTCGCCAGGATCGGTCAGCAGGCGGATGACGCGCAGTGGCAATTCCAGTGGAAACTTGGCCTCGTGATCATCGTTGGCGCGCACCGATGGAAAACTCCAAACTCCACGCGAACCCCAGTTGCGCCACGCGTCGGCGTCAAGACGCCCCCGATCATATTTCGTGATACCCGGTTTCCAGAAAAAGTAGAGATACTCAAATTCATCGACAGCGCGATAGGAGAGACTGGCCCACCGTGAGTTCTCCCAAGCAGCGTCTTTGACCCAGATGCGCCGATCATACGGATAGAAGCCCGCAGCGAGCGCCCACTCCTCGATCAGCCCGCCAACAATCTTGACGCGTGTCTGGGGCTCATATTTGCCGCCCCGGATATTATTGCCGTGCAGACGGCGGTCAATCGTCTGTTCGCTGCATCCCAGCAACTTCGCCAGCCCATAACGATTCAACTCCGGGTGCTCTGACATCGCTCGCAGCACATCTTCCCGCGTGACGGGGGAGCGCTTGCTTTGCACGACATCGGCCTGCACGCGTGGCATCGCTTCGTCACGGAAGACCAGGATGTCGGCGATGTTGATCACCAGAAAGCCGCCTGGCTTGATGATCGGATAATGCAGTGCGATCACGGTCTTCAGCAGGTGTTGCCAGTCGGCAAAGGTCAGCTCCGCTTCATACTCCTTGCCGACAAAGTAAGGCGGCGACCATACGCTCAAGGCAATGCTATTGGCCGCAATGTGCGGCAGCAGGTCAAGCGCACTGCCGTGATGAATTTCACCAACGGCCAGGGTATTGTCGCTGGTGTGTCCATTGGCATAAAGTGCGCGAAAGGTCTCCTGAAGCTCTTTCGGCAACCGCTCAATCTTGAAGTCAGGTGGGGAAGGGTTTTTCATCGCTCTACCTGCTGTTGATCGTGTGCGCCGCTGCCAACCATCGCAGCGGCGCACGCTCAGTTTACTCCACGCGCACCTGTGTATACACTTCCTGCTTGTTCCCGTCCAAATCCTCCACGATGAAGCCAACCACGTAGTCGCCCACTGCCGCATCCAGCTCGATCCAGCGCATCGGTTCGGCGCCAAAGGTCAGCGTGTCGCCCGGCTCGGTGTTGCGCCCGACGACGCGACCGCTGCTGTCGAGGTCAAGCCACTGCTCGTCCGGCGTGAAGGTGTCGCCCACTTCGGGGGTAATTTCACGCGGCGCGCCGGTAGACGCATCGCCGGTGTCGTTGGTGAAACCCATCACCTGTTGCAGCGCGCCGTCGCGGAAGTAGAGGCGCGCACGGCGCTGTTCACCGTCGGCGGCGTAGGTGTAGAGACCGTCCACGCTGTAGACGGCGTCTGTGTAATCGGCGCCGTAACTCTCCGGCTGGAGCGCCACCGTCACGCGGTTGGCGCCGTCGTCGATGGCGAACATCAACGGTTCCCAGGGAAACTCGACCACGAACGCGCCTTCGCCCCACTCCGGATAGTAGACGCCGTTCACCGCGCGCGTGTCGCCGCTGTCCAGGTAATCCTGGTCGGCCACAAAGATCGAGTTGGCGGCCTGGTCGTAGAAGCCAGTGAAGAAGTAGATGTAGCCGATGTTGTCGCCGTTCACCTCGGCGCGCAGCGTGACCGGCTCACCCGGGCGCGCCACGTCGCCCGACTTCTCGATGGCGCCGACGGTGATCTGCCCAGCGCCGGGTGCGCGCACCGCTGCTGCTTCCGGCACGGCCAACTGTGTGCTGCTCGGCGCGAATTCGCGCCCGGTGTAGTGGAAGGCCAGGAAGTCATCCCACAGCGAATCCTGGGCAAAGCGTTTAGCCACCGCCGTGTACGAGGGCGGCCCGGCCACTGGCGAACCGTAGAGTTGCGAGTTCGGGAAATAGACCGAGACGCCGGTTGCGCCCGACTTGTCAGGGCCGTTTTTGTCGGCCAACACGATCTGGTCAAGCGCGGCGAGCACGGCATTGCCGGCTTCGCTCACGCCGCCAGCGCCGGCAACTTGCTCGACAAGCTCGACGAAGTGCCCCAGATCGATGTAGGAGGCCGGTACATCGGCGCCGAAGATGCTGGTGAAGGATTGGGCGTAACCGCGCGCTTTGGCGACGCCTTTCTGCTGCGCCTCTTGCAACGCGTAGGCGAATTGGTTGACGCTGTCGAGCAGGGCGGGCGTCTGGCGCAGGTCGAGGGCGGCCAGCGTGACGTTGCGCCCCATCTGCGCCGCAGTGTCGCGCGCCGACGGCACGCTGCTCATGCCAAACAGCCCGCCGCCGCGCCCGTAGAGATCGAGCCGCTGCTGCTCGTCGGTGATGCGCGCGTCCTCGTCGATGTAGCTGCTGACGATCAACTGGCCGAGTTGCCCGCCGTCGATGCCGGGGTTTTGTTGGAGCGTGTTGAGGAAGCTGGCGTAAGCCCAGCCCAACGCCGGCTCCGTTTCCTGCGAGAGCACGGCGAAGTTGGCGTGCTCCGTCAGCGCGTTCATCACTTCCAGGTGCCCCATCAAGCATGCGTCCATGCCGACCAGTTCGAACTTGTCGATGCCGGTGGCGGCGCGCGCCCGCGCCAGCGCGTCGTCGATCTCGGAGAGATACATTTGGTTGCCCAGCGCCTGCGCAATCGGGGCGCGGGCGTCGGCGCCGTTGCCATCGCGCCCAGGGTTCGGGTCGCTCCAGCCGCCGGGCCAGCCCATGCCGTGGTCGGAGAGGATCAGCACGTACTTGTCCGCCGGATAGGTGTTCACCGCCCACGTCACGAAGTCGACCAGCGTGTCGCCACTCGCCATGTTGACCTCGCCCAGGTCATCCACCACTTCGGAACCGAGACGCGCCAGGTCGTCGTCCTGCGTGACATAGAAGCGGCGCGTACCGTGCCAGTCGCCGTCGCCATCGAAGCCGCCGCGATAGCGGTCGAGCTGGCTGACGATCTGCACCTGGTCGTTGGAGCCGATACGCTCCGCCTCGTTGAGATCGATGAAGATGTCCTTTTCCAGAATCTTGTCGTCGGCATCCTGGTAGAGCATGATCAGCCATTTCTGGCTGGGGTCGCCGGTGCTCGTGAGATTGACGCTGGGGGCGGGTTGGCTCTGCTGTGCGGGGCGTGCGGTGGCAATAACGGGCGCCGCCGCGTCGGGCAGGCTTTCGACGATCTGTGACGCGCCGCCATCGCCACCGCTGTCACCGCCGCCGAAGCCGCCGCCAAAGAGCATGAACGGCCCGATGCATAGCAGCAACACCACCACCAACCCGATCAGCAGGAGCGGGTTGCCGGGACGTCCCCCGCCGCCACCGAAGGATGGCTGATAGCCGCCGCCGCCACCGCCCGACGAATTGCCCCCCCCGCCGCTGCTGGGCGGGCGACTACCTCCACTGGAGGATGGAGGACGTTGGTCGCGTGTCGGCGCGTCGGCGCGCTCACGGCTGCCGGTGGGTGTGCTACTGCGCCGGCGACGCTGCGTCGTCACCGTGCGCGGCTCGTTGTCGCTAGCAAAGCGCCAGCCGCGATGGTTGCCAGCAATAGCGAACGGTTGCGCACCGATAACGCTTGCGGCGGCGTGTCGCGTCGACTCCAACAATAATGGGATGCGTTGCATTGTTGACTCTCCTTCAGAATGGGTTGGCTCAAGTGTGGCTAGTGCAGAACCAAGTAACGTCCCCGGCACATCGCGCCATGGCTCTGACCAGTGGATTCTCCTGTGGCGTGCCGGGGACGTTGTCTGCAGAAGCACCAGGGATTGGTTTACTTTCCAGCGTACCAGAAAGCACGTAGCCAGGCGTGGCTGCGCAGCTTCGCCAGCAGCGCAGCCGGCAGCGGCGACGCGTCGGCGGCTGCCGTGTTCGCCTCTGCCTGATAGACATTGCGAATCCCCGGGATCACGGTGCTGACAGCGGGGTGCGCCAGGGCAAACTGAAGCGCTGTCTGCGGCATTGACAACCCGTAGGGCGCAATGTCCGCCTTGATCTTGTCGACGCGCTGCACGGCGCGCGCCAACCGGTCGCCGGCAAAATAGTTGTTGCGGAAGTCGCCCTCGGCAAAGTGGGTCTCAGCGGTGTATTTTCCGGCCAGGACACCCTCATCGAAGACCACACGCACCAAAATACCGACGCCATGTTCGGCCGCAGCGGGCAGCAGCTCCGCCGCCGGTTCTTGCTCGAAGATGTTGTAGATGACCTGCACTGCGTCGATGAAGCCGCCGCGCATCAGGTCGATCACACTGTTTTGGTCGTGCTCTGGCGTGGAGACGCCAATCGTGCGGATTTTGCCTTCCGCCTGCAATTTGCGTAGCACCGCGAAGGGTTTGGGATTCTTATTCCAGGCGCGTGTCCAGGTGTGCAGTTGCAGCAGATCGATGCAGTCGGTCTGCATATTGCGCAGCCGCTCCTCGACATTCTCGCGCAGATAGTATTCGGGATAGCGTTCCTCGGCGCTGTCGTAGGGGCTGGGTGGCCAGGCGCCGGGCAGCGGCGGTGTTTTGGTTGCGACGTAGACGCGCTCACTGCGCGCCTTGAGCACCTGCGCAATGAGGCGTTCGCTCTTGCCGTTGCCATAACCGGCGGCCGTGTCGATGAAGTTGACGCCGAGATCGATGGCGCGGTGCAGGGCCGCCAGCGAGTCCTGCTCATCCTGTGGCCCCCAACTACCGCCAATCGCCCATGCGCCAAAGCCAATCGCCGAAACATCGAAGCCATGACGGCCAAATGCGCGGTACTGCATGATTCCCCCTCTTGATGAATTTGGTTGCTTTGGCGCCAGCATATCATGAATGGGCGTCGTCATCCTAACGCACAATCAGCGGGGTGCGGCGTCCACGCTCCAGCCTCCTGATCGTCACATTCGAGCACAACCATTGCGTGAAATATCGAATGCCCCTATACTGTTGCGCCATGTCCCGTGTACACCTGAGTCAACCGATTAGCACGCAAACACTTTCACGCACCCGGCTACAGCCACCGCTTCTTACGGCGGCTGTGACGCGGCGCCCACGCCTGTTATGGCAAAACAACTGCTGTGCTTTCTTGGTTCCAGCAGCAGGCACAGCCCATCGCCTGGCTTTCGCTCAACGCCGCGCCAGATGATCTGAATCAGCTTTGTGACGTATGTTGTGGCTTCCCTTCAGCGTGTGGCGCCAGGCGCTGGCGGCGGTGCTGCTTGCGGCGCTGGTCAACGACCTATCCCGGTTGAGCCAGCACATCGTGCTCGTCCTGGATGACTACGACAGCGTTGCCGTCGGCGCTACACACGAATTCGTGACCGCATGGGTCGATGCCCTGCCGCCGACGCTGCGTCTGATCATGACGGCGCGTGCCAGTCCACCGCTGCCGCTGGCGCGTCGGCGAGGCCGGGGGGAACTGGCCGAAATCCGTGCTGTCGATCTGCGCAGCGACGAAACGGAGACGCCTGCGCTCCTGTCGGCAATGCTCGGCGCATTGCTCCTCACCACTGTTGTGGATGCCATCCAGACTCGCACCGAAGGTTGGGGGGCCGGGCTGCGCTTGGCCGCGCTTTCGCTGCAGCACAACGATCCGGCGCGGCTGCTGGCGACATTCGACAACGCAGGCAGTCTCAATATCCGTGATCACCCACTTTGGATCATGACATTCAGCGGTTATGCGCCATACTCATGCGTGTGACATCCGGTCGCACTCGTCCGACAGATTTGAAGGTTGACCAGTGGCTGCAGGCGAACAACTCCATGTGCATGATCGCGCTGCCTATCGCATCACGGTTCAAGGCTGTCTTGATGACCGCTGGTCGGATTGGCTGGAAGGTATACGTGTGGTACAAATGGATGGCGTCGGCGCGGTCGCGCTGACCGCCCTGGAAGGCAATCTGACCGATCAATTGGCATTGGTGGGTGTTTTGGGGATGCTACAAAGGTTGGGATTGCCTGTGATCAGCGTCAAATATCTAGTGCAGTAGATCAGCGCGATCCAGCAGAGAGGAACATCTTGAAAAACCAGATCGGTGCTACAGTGGGCGCGCTGCGTCTAGAGCGCAGCAACCTGAAATCCGATATCATCGCTGGTTTGACCTTTGCCGTCGTCAACGTGCCGCAGGCGATGGCGCACGCGCTGCTGGCGGCGGTCAACCCAGTGTTGGGCATCTACACGCTGATGGTCGCCGTCCCGGTCGGCGCCATTTTCACCAGCTCGGTCTACATGAATGTCTCCACCACTGGCGCGCTTTCGGTGGCGGCTGGCGCAACCATGGCCGAGATCCCGGAAGTGGATCGCACCGCCGCACTGGCAACGCTGGTGCTCCTGGTCGGCGCGATCCAGGTGCTGGCGGGTCTCTTTCGCCTCGGCTTCATCGTGCGCTTTGTCTCCAACGCCGTGATGACCGGCTTTCTTAACGGCATTGCCGTGCTCATCATTCTGGGGCAGCTTGGCGACTTGACCGGCTTTCAGAGCCGCTTCTCAAACAGCGTGGCGCGTGCGCTCGATCTGGCGCTGCGCCTCGACCAGATGCATGTGCCGACCACCATCATCGGCTTATTGACGCTAGGCTTGATCGTGCTGCTGCTGCAGACGCGTCTGCGCAAATTTGCCTTCATCCTCGCCATTTCTGCCGCCACACTGCTGCTGACCGTGCTGGCGCTGCCGCTATTCGGCGTGACGCTGAACTGGCAGAGCGTCAGAACCGTAGGCGACATTGCCGCCATCCCGCGCACGCTGCCTGATCTGGCGCTGCCGTCACTGCAACTCCTGTTCTCGCTGCTCCTGCCCGCCTTGTCCATTGCCATCATCGGTCTGATTCAGGGCGCCGGCGTTAGCCAGGGCTACCCAAACCCGGACGGCAAGTATGCCAACGTCTCACGCGACTTCTTGGGGCAGGGCGCCGCCAACCTGGCCGCCAGTCTCGTCTCCGGCGTACCGGCGGGCGGCTCGATCTCCGGCACGGCGCTGCTGTTGAGCGCAGGCGCGCGCTCACGCTGGGCTAACCTTCTGGCCGGTCTCTTTGTGACGCTGATCGTGCTGGTGGCCGCGCCCCTGGCCGAACAGGTGCCGATGCCGGCGCTGGCGGCGCTGCTGATCGTGGCTGGCTTCCAGGGTCTGCGCATCGAGGCGGCGCAGACGATCTGGCGCACCGGCAAAGTGCCCGCCACGGTGATGGGGCTGACCTTTCTGGCGACGTTGTTCATGCCCTTACAGTATGCCGTGCTGATCGGCGTGGCCTTCAGCATCTTGCTCTACGTCGCCCAACAGGCGAACAAGGTGGTTATCACCGAGTGGGTGCTCAAGCCCGAAGGCTTTCCCGTGGAGCAGCCGGCGCCCGATGCACTGCCCAGTCACCGCCTGACCGTGCTGCAAGTGTACGGGAGTCTCTTCTTTGCGGCGGCTAAGAATCTGGAAGACATGCTGCCCGGCGTCGAGAACACCACGAATGCTGTGATGCTCCTGGGGCTGCGGGGCAGAACGGAGATCGGCAGCACCTTTGTCGGCGTGCTGCGCCGCTACGCCGAAACGCTGCGCAGACGCAACAGCAAGTTGATGCTGGTGGGCGTCGATGCCGCCGTCCTCAACCAGCTTAGCCGCACCGGGCTGCTTGCCATTATCGGCGAAGAGAATATCTTCCCGGCAACGGCGCAGTTGGGCAAGGCGCTGAATGCCGCAGTCGATGCGGCAAATGCCTGGCTCGAACAGGCCGATGCAAACGACGCATAACGATGACGTAACACGAAATTTCTTGAAAGGGGTTTGTCATGTCACAACGGAAAGATGCTACAAACTTTTCCGCAACAGCAAACGCGGCGCTGCTGCAGCGGTTGGATTGGAGCGACACTCAGGATTATGAACTTGCCAGCCGTGGCTTCATCGCCACGATGGATGACCCTGTCATCCGCGACCAGAGCGGCCGCCCGGTCTGGCATCTCGACGCCTTTGCATTTCTCGAAGCGGAGACGGCCCCGCCCAGCGTCAATCCCAGCTTGTGGCGGCAGTCACGCCTGAATGCGCGCGAACAGGGTCTCTTCCAGGTGACCGATGGCGTCTACCAGATCCGCGACTTCGATCTGTCGGTGATGACCATCGTCGATACCGGCGCCAGCTACATCGTCGTCGACCCGCTGATCACCCCGCCCACTGCGGAGGCTGGCATGGCGCTGGTCTATCAACACATCGGGCGCAAGCCCATCGTCGCGGTCATCTACACCCACAGCCACATCGACCACTGGGGCGGCGTGAAAGGGGTGATTTCCCAGGCCGACGTGCAGGCGGGGCGGGTGAAGGTGATTGCCCCAGATCGCTTCATGGAATTCGCCATCAGCGAGAACGTCATCGCCGGCAATGTGATGAGCCGCCGCGCCAGCTATATGTACGGCAACCTGCTGCCCCGAGACCCCACCGGGCAGGTCGGCGCTGGCCTGGGACAGACGACTTCATCCGGCGTTCCCACCCTGATTGAGCCGACCGATTCCATCACCCACACCGGGCAGGTCATGGTCATCGACGGCGTAGAAATCGAGTTTCAACTCACGCCGGGCACGGAAGCACCGGCGGAGATGAACTTCCTTTTTCCCCAGCGCCGCGCCTTGTGCATGGCGGAGAACGTCTCGCACAACATGCACAATCTCTACACCCTGCGCGGAGCGATCGTACGCAACCCTAAAGTGTGGGCGCACTACATCGACGAGGCGATCGCGCTGTTCGATGGCCGCTACGATGTCGTCCTCTCCTCGCACCACTGGCCCACCTGGGGCGCGCAGGCGGGTCTGGAGTACCTGAAGAAGCAGCGCGACATGTATAAGTATATCCATGACGAGACCATGCGTCTGGCCAATCAGGGCTACACGCTGCTCGAAATCCCGGAGATTGTCGAGAGCCAGCTCCCCGCTGAGCTTTTCAACGCCTGGTATAACCGGGGCTACTACGGCACGGTCAACCATAACGTCAAAGCGGTCTACCAGCATTATCTGGGCTTCTTCGACGGCAACCCGGCCAACTTGCACCCGCTGCCGCCGGAGGCCGCCGGCAAGAAATACGTCGAGTTCATGGGCGGCGCCGAGAATCTGTTGGCGCAGGCGCGCAAATCGTTCGCGCAGGGCGAGTATCGCTGGGTAGCGCAGGTGGTCAATCACCTAGTCTTTGCCGAGCCGGACAACCAGGCAGCGCGCGACCTGCAAGCCGACGCGCTGGAGCAACTGGGCTACCAGGCTGAGTCCGGCATCTGGCGCAACTTCTATCTCAGCGCCGCCCAAGAGCTGCGCGACGGTGTGATCGACCTGGGCGCGCCCAAGACCGCCAGCCCGGACGTGATCAAGGCGATGTCGCTGGACATGTTCTTCGACCTGCTGGCTGTGCGTCTCATCGGCCCCAAAGCGGCGGGCAAGAAGCTGGTCTTCAACGCCAACTTCACCGACACGGGTGAACAGTACCTGCTGGTGGTCGAAAACTGCGTGCTGAACTACGCCAAGGGCAAGCAAAGCGCCGCAGCCGACGCCGCGCTGACGATGACCCGCGCGGCGCTGAACGAGGTCGTGCTGGGCGAGGCCAAACTGGCCGAGAAGCTGGCCGCAGGTGAAGCCAGCATCGACGGCAACCCGGAGAAGTTGATCGAGTTTTTGTCGCTGCTGGACACCTTCGAGTTCTGGTTCAACATTGTCACACCATAGGTGACGCATGGGTGAAGTATTCGTCGATCTGATTCCGTTGATCTTAGCCGCAACACTAGCGCCGATCTTTCCCATCATCGTGCTGCTACTCTTGCAGAGCGAGCGCGGGTTGGGCAAAGCCATTGCCTTCGTCGCCGGGGCATTGGTGGTGCGCCTGCTGCAAGGCGTGTTCTTTGGACTGATCTTTGGTTCCGCGGTCGAAGCGGAAACCGCCGCCGGGCTGCAGTTGATCGCCCCGACGCTGCTGACGGTCGTCGGCATCCTGCTGCTGGCGGCGGGCGTCAAGAAAGTGCGCAAGGAGGATGACGGCGAAGATAGTGAGCCAAAGTGGATGAGCAAGTTGAGTGATCTCACTGTGCTCAAGGCGGCGGGCGGCGGTGCGCTGTTGATGCTGGTGGCGGTCAAGCAGTGGGTCTTCACGCTCTCAGCACTGGCCGTGATCGAGGAAGCGCAGCCGGGGTTGACTGCCGGCGTTGCGCTCTATCTGCTCTTCATGGTGGCAACGCAGATGTTGGTGCTGCCGCCGATCATCGCCTTTGCCGTGGCGCCGCAGCAATCCGCCAGACCGCTGACGGCGGCGCAGGGCTGGCTGCAGCGTCACAACCGTGTGATCATGATCGTGGTGTCATTTGTCTTTGGCGCGTGGTTCCTGTTCAAGGGCGTCTCCAGCTTGTTGGCGTTCAGGGCGCCATAGGCGCAGGAGTGGTCTTCGAGAGGATGATGTGACATGCTGATGTACCTGGCTGCGGGCGACGGAAGTGGACATCCCATGCTGGCCTGGATCGAAACGGCTGCGGTGGTGATTGAAGTGGTGGCCGTGATCATCATCGTCTTTTCGATTCTGGCATCGCTGGCGCAGTATTCCTGGCGCTACGCCTTCCGCCGTGGACAGGGAGATATCTATCGTGAGTTGAAGGTGAAACTGGGAAAGTCGCTGCTACTGGGACTGGAGGTGCTGGTGGCGGCAGACATTGTCCACACGGTAGCCCTGCAAGCGACGCTGCAAAGCGTGATGACGCTGGGGCTGTTGGTGTTGATTCGCACGTTTCTAAGCTGGGCGCTGGTCGTCGAAATCGAAGGACGCTGGCCCTGGCAGAAGATCGATATTGTTGAGGAAAAGGAGTAATACTATGATGGGCAGAAGACGAGAAGAACGGCGCGAGGAGCGCGAAGTGTTTGGCCGCGGCGGCACCGCCAACCGTTATCGGATGCGGGAAAAGCTGGTATCTTTCGGCAATGACTTCTGGATCGAGAACGAGCAGGGGCAGCGCGCCTTCAAGGTGGACGGCAAGATGCTGCGCGTACGCGACACGCTCTTCTTCGAGGACACGCAGGGGCGCGAACTGTGCAAGATTCAGCAACGGTTGGTGGCGGTGCGCGACACGATGACCATCGAAGGGCCAAACGGCGAATCGCTGGCGACCTTACGCAAAGCGTTGATCGCGCCGCTGCGCGACCGCTGGACAGTCAAGATCGGCAATGGGCCTGATCTCAACATTCAAGGCAACATCCTCAACTTCGAATACGAGATCGGCGAGGGGCGCACCAAGGTCGCTGAGGTCTCCAAGAAGTGGTTCCGCATCGCCGACACCTACGGCGTGCAGATCGAGCCTAGCCAGAACGACATCGTGATCCTGGCGATCACGGTGGCGATCGACATGATGCGCTGAGTTGAACACAGGGGCAAGTAGCGAGGGGCGAAACGCCACTGCCGATCTTCTTTCTTCGTGGCGCCGCGCATGACTTTTCTGGCCGCCGGTCTCTCCGGCGGCCAGTTTTGTTGCTGAAGCGATGTGCGCTTGAAGACTGGAGATTGGAGGAATTGGTATAGGTGCGCAAAAAACCGAAACGCCCCCGGATTGGCCGCACCCTTTGCCCAGGCGCTTGTCACAGTGATAGAATGCCTTGACGACTGGTTCGATTCTGAGGGAGGCACCTGTGACCATTGCAACTCAGCCCGTGTGGACGGAGCACGTCCGCAACGGCGCGTATTCTGTGGAAGAGACGCTCGCACGGCTCGAAGTCGAAGCCCTGACCTTTGATGATGTCCTCTTGATCCCCGGCTACACTGAGACGCTGCCCAATCAAGTCGATCTCAGCACGGCGCTGCATCCCCGCCTGCGGCTGCACATTCCTATCCTCAGTGCGGCGATGGACACCGTGACCGAGAGCGAACTGGCGATTGCGCTGGCGCGCCAGGGCGGGCTGGGCGTGATCCACCGCAACCTGACGATCGAGGAGCAGGCCGCCGAGGTCGACAAGGTCAAGCGCAGCGAAAGCGGCATGATTGTCGACCCGATTACGTTGTCGCCGGACGCCACCCTGCGCGAGGCCGAGCAGTTAATGGCAAAGTACAAGATCAGCGGCGTGCCGATCACGGACGCGGCGGGCAAACTGGTCGGCATCCTCACCAACCGCGACGTGCGCTTTGCCACCGACGACACCCGCCCGATCCGCGACTACATGGTGACGGATCGTCTGGTGACCGCCCCGTTGGGCACCTCCCTGGCCGAGGCGCAGGAGATTCTGCACCGCTATCGCATCGAAAAGCTGCCGCTGGTGGATGACGCCGGCCATCTGCGCGGGCTGATCACCTACAAAGACATCCTCAAGAAGCAGGACTACCCGCACGCGGCAAAAGATGATCGCGGGCGCCTGCTGGTGGCCGCCGCCGTCGGTGTGGGCGAGCAGGGGCTGCGCCGCGCCGAGGCCGTGATTGAAGCGGGCGCCGACGCCGTTGCCATCGACACCGCACACGGCCACAGCAAGGGCGTCGTCGATACGATCCGCTCGCTGCGCCGGCGCTTTGGCGACACGCCGATCCTGGCGGGCAACGTCGTCACGCGCGAGGGTGTGCGCGACCTGGCCGAAGCGGGCGCGTCGGTGATCAAGATCGGCGTCGGCGCGGGGTCGATCTGTACGACGCGCGTCGTCGCCGGCGCGGGGATGCCGCAGCTCACCGCCGTGCTGATGTGTGCGGCGGCGGCGCGCGACTACGGCGTGACCATCATCGCCGACGGCGGCATCCGCTACAGCGGCGACATTACCAAAGCGCTGGCCGCGGGCGCGTCGGCGGTGATGCTCGGCAGCCTACTCGCCGGGATGCAGGAATCGCCCGGCGAGATCGTCATCCGTGACGGGCGCTCCTTCAAGGAGTATCGCGGTATGGGCAGCTTGAGCGCCATGAAGGGCCGCGCCAGCGACCGCTACCAGACTGCGCAGAGCGAGTCGGCCAGCCCCGACATCAGCGGCAAGAGCGTACCCGAAGGCATCGAGGGCCAGGTGCCCTACAAAGGGCTGCTCAAGGATTTCGTCTTCCAGTTGATGGGCGGCTTGCGCAGCGGCATGGGCTACGTTGGCGCCGCCAACCTGGCGGAGTTGTGGGCGAAGGCGCGCTTCCAACGCATCAGCCGCGCCAGCTTCCAGGAGAGCCACCCGCACAGCATCATCATCACCAAAGAGGCGCCGAATTATCAGCTGTCGATTGGGCGTGGGTGAGGAGGGGTAAGCATTGACAACCGAAATTCAACGTAGATTCACCGGTAAGGTGGCGCTCGTCACCGGCGGCGGCACCGGCATTGGTGCGGCGATCGCGGCGCGGCTGGCCGCGGAGGGTGCGGCGGTGGCGATCACCGGGCGGCGCGGGCATGTCGTGCAGAAGCACGCCGACGCGCTGCGCGCGGCCGGCTACGACGTGCTGCCGATCCGCGGCGACGTGGCGGTCGAGGCGGCCAACATCGTGCGCCAGGTGATCCAGCACTTTGGCCGGCTCGACGTGCTGGTCAACAACGCGGCGATCTCGGCGGGTCTCGACCTGGACGAGATGACGAGCGAGTTGTGGCGCCAGGTGCTGGCCGTCAACCTGGACGCGGCGTTTGGGCTGATGCAGGCCGCGCGCCCGCACCTGATCGAGACGCGCGGCGCCGTGCTCCACATCAGCAGCATCGGCGTCGTGGTGGGCGAGTTCGACGACATCGCCTACGTGACGAGCAAGGCCGCGCTGGAAGCCTTCAGCCGCCGCCTCGCCATCGAACTGGCGCCCTACGGCATCCGCTCCAACGTCATCCGCCCCGGGCTGATCCACACTGCTGCGTTCGACGCCATGCCCGCCGAATTCTTCGAGGCGCAGATTCCCCTGATCCCGTTGGGGCGTGTGGGCGAACCAGAGGACATCGCCCGCGCCGCCGCCTTTCTCTGCTCGGAGGACGCCTCGTTCGTCACTGGCGCCGTGCTGACCGTCGATGGCGGCGAGTCGGCGAAGTAGACGCGTGCCCATGCCGCTCAACTTGGACAAACCGCAGCTTTGGAAAGCCGATGTCAGCCAGTCGATTGATTATTGCAACCACTGGTTTCTTCGCTATGCCCCCGAAACCGCAGTTGATCCTACCGAGACACGGCGGTTCACAAGACAGAAGGCAATCGACGCTGCGAAGTCGTCAAACGAACGCAACCGGCTCGGTCAATTTTCCACACCCTACGCGCTTGCGCGGCAGATGACGGCGGCGACACTGGCGCACGCGCCGGCTGGCGAGCGCCTACGCTTCCTGGAGCCTGCGGTCGGCAGCGGCGTATTCTTTTCCGCACTGCTGGCTGAACTTGGCGATCGTGTCCTTGGCGAAGCGGTAGGCATCGAGATCGATCCGGCGTACTTCGACATTGCCGAATCGCTTTGGCGGGGCCGTGGCCTCGACGTCCTGAACACGGATTTCCTGGCGTATGCGCTGGCGCCGGATAACGCCGGACGCGCCAATCTGTTGTGTACCAACCCGCCCTATGTTCGCCACCATCATCTCGACCAGGCGCAGAAGGTGGCGCTGCAGCAGGCTGTCCGCACGCAACTGGGGGTGCAGGTCAGCGGGCTGGCGGGGCTGTACGTCTATTTCGTGCTACTGGCCGACGCCGCGCTGGCCGAGGATGCGGTGGCGTCGTGGTTGATTCCCACGGAATTTTTCACTGTCAACTATGGCAGCGCACTCCGCCAATATCTATCACAGCGCGTGACCTTGCTTTCGATCCACCAATTCGATCCAGAAGATGTGCAATTTGATGATGCGCTTGTTTCTTCTTGCGTCGTCACCTATCGCAAGCGGCGACCCACCGCCGCGACGCATTTTCTGTACACCTACGGCGGCAACATGCTGCGACCATCGGTCAGGCGCGAGCTGGCGCAATCCGCCATCGCCGGCGCACCGCGCTGGTCATTCTCGACTGAACCGCCGCGCCATCGCCATACTGCCACCGATCTGACCTTTGGCGATCTCTTTGCCGTGAAACGCGGGATGGCGACGGGGGCGAATGACTTTTTCATCATCACGCCTGAAACCGTCGCCGCATACGCCATCCCCGCTGAATTTCTCAAACCGATGTTGCCAGGCCCGCGTCATCTGACCGGCGCCGTGATCGAGCGCGATGCAACAGGCGCGCCGTTGCACGTGCCGCCGCGCTATCTGCTGGCCTGTACGCAGCCGCCAGAAGTCGTCGAGCACCGGCACCCGGGGCTCTGGGCATATTTGCAGACCGGCGTTGCGCAGAAGCTCCACGAACGCTATCTATGTGCGTCCAAAGAAGTCTGGTATTACCCGGAACAGCGGCAGCCGTCGCGCTTTCTGGCGACCTACATGGGGCGCGCCAGCGGCAAGTCCGACACGCCGATCCGCTTCTTTCTGAATTTCTCGGATGCGCTGGTCACGAATGTGTACTTGCATCTCTACCCGCGTAGTGCCCTGCTGAGCTTGCTGGGGGATGACCGGGAACGGATGCTCGAACTCCTGGCGGCGTTGAATCGCATCTCGATGGCGGATGTTGTGCGCAATGGTCGTTCCTATGGCGGCGGGCTGCACAAGGTCGAACCGAAGGAGTTGATTGCGATGCCGCTACCGCATCCGCCCGATTGGTTGCGTAACCTGAATGAAAAACAGCTTGAACTGATTGCCTGACATCAAAAAGGAGACTGAGATTATGACCGTCACCGCTGTCGTGGGCGCCCAATGGGGCGACGAAGGCAAGGGCCGTATCATCGACTATTTGGCGCAGGAGGCCGATGTCGTGATCCGCTTCCAGGGCGGCGACAACGCCGGCCACACCGTGATCAACGCGTATGGCAAGCACGCGCTGCACCTGATCCCCAGCGGCATCTTCAACCCGCGCACGCAAAATATCATCGGGTCGGGCTGTGTGGTCAACCCGCAGTCGTTACTCAAGGAGATGGAGCAGCTCAAGAGCGCCGGCGTCGATCTGGAAAATCTTTGGATCAGCACGCGCGCCCAGATGCTAATGCCCTATCACCGCGAGTTGGACGTGCTGGAAGAATCGGCGCGCGGCAAGGACACGATCGGCACGACCAAGCGCGGCATCGGCCCGGCCTATGCCGACAAGGCGGCGCGCGCCGGTCTGCGTATGGGCGATCTGCTGCAACCGGAGTGGCTGGAGGCGCGGCTCGACAGCGCGCTGCGCACCGTCAACCGCAAGATCGAAATCCTGGGCGGCGACCCGATCCAGGGTGAGGAACTCTACGCGCTCTGCATGGAATATCGCGAGAAGCTGGGCGACCGCATCATCGACACCATGCCGATGACGCGCCGCGCGGTCGAGCAGAAGAAGCACATCCTGCTCGAAGGGCAGCTTGGCGTGATGCGCGACCTGGACTGGGGCATCTATCCCTACGTCACCAGCAGCAACCCGACGGCGTCCTACGCGGCGTCGGGTGCGGGGCTGCCGGCGCGCACCATCGACCGTGTGATCGGCGTCGTCAAGGCGTACAGCACGGCGGTGGGCGATGGTCCCTTCCCGGCGGAACTGCACGACGCCGACGGCGACAAGCTGCGCGAGATCGGCGGCGAGTTTGGCGCCACGACCGGGCGCCCGCGGCGCTGCGGCTGGTTCGACGGCGTGGCGATCGGCTACGCGGCGTGGCTCAACGGCATGACCGGGCTGGCGATCACCAAGCTCGACGTGCTCGACACCTTCGAGATTCTCAAAATCTGCACCGGCTATAAGCTGCCCAACGGCACCATCGTCACGCAGTCGATGCCGGACACGCCGGTGCTGATGCAGGTCACGCCGGTCTATGAGGTGTGGGACGGCTGGCAGACGCCGACCTCCGACTGCCGCCACTGGGACGACCTGCCCAAGGAAGCTCGCGCCTACCTGCACCGCATCAGCGAGCTGGCCGGGATCAAGATCGACTACGTCTCGGTGGGACCGGAGCGCGACCAGATGTTTGCGGTGTAGCAGCGAAAGGGTGCTCCTGCGGCGTGCTGCGGGCATTGTCTGCCATACCCTACAGTTGTGGAAAACGGAGATATCTATGGCGCATGAACAGATTGACGACCAGCTGCCCAAGCCAGCGCGCCGACGGCGCTGGTGGCTGTGGCTATTGGTAGGGCTGCTGGTGGCGGCGCTGCTGGCGGTGGGCGGCTTTGTCCTGTGGGCGAGCAACCCTGCGCCACCGATGGCGCAGGCGCTGGCCGCGCTCCAGGGCGACGACCAGGTCGGCGTGGTGGAGGGCAAGTGGATCGTCTTCCAGCCGTTAGTCGAACCGCAAGCAACCGGCTTCATCTTCTATCCGGGCGGGCTGGTGGATCCGCGCGCCTATGCGCCGCAAGCCAGAGCAATTGCCGAAAAGGGCTACCCGGTGGTGATCGTGCCGATGCCGCTCAACCTGGCCGTCTTTGGCGCCAACCGCGCCAGCGAGGTGATGGCCGAATTCCCCGACATCACACAGTGGGTGATCGGCGGTCATTCGCTGGGCGGGGCGATGGCGGCTAACTTCGTCGCCAGCCAGCCCGGTGCGGTGGAGGGGCTGGTCTTCTGGGCGGCGTTCCCCGCCGACGGCGATTCGGTGGCGGATCAAACGGAACTGATCGTCTACTCGATCTACGGCACGCTGGATGGGCTGGCGACGCCGGAGGAGGTGCTAGGCGCGGCGCCGCTGCTCCCGCCAGGGACGCGCTTCATCCCCATCGAAGGCGGCAACCATGCCCAGTTTGGCTGGTACGGCGATCAGAATGGCGACAATCCCGCCGCGATCAGCCGCGCCGAACAGCAAAAGTTGACGGTGGATGCAACAGTCGAGGTGCTGGCGCAGGTTGACGGTCAATAAGGAGTGGGGCGATAGGGTTGTGGGGGCGATGAGGTGACTCACTCGATCACTTTTACATCGACCCCCAACTGGCGCAGATGCTGTGCGATGTCGGCGGCGTCGGGCGTGGCGGGTAGATAGACGCGGGCGGCACGCGCGGCGGCTGTCAAGTCGTTGCCAATCTGCGGCTGCTGCGCAGCGGCGACCCGTAGCAGGGCAAAACACTGGTCGAGTGAGGCCGGCGGCGCGGCAACATAGAGATAGGTCGATGGGTGCGGTGGCGTTTCGGCCATCGTTGCCGGCAGGATCGGCTCGATGCGATTGGCGCCGACGGGCGCCTGGATGCGCCGGAAGCCGACGCGCACCGCTTCCAGCCCGGTCAGATCGACGGTCGCCCAGACGCCCAGTCCGTCCGGCTCGACCCGGTACACACCTGGCCCCAGCGGTTTGAACTCCACGGCGTAGGCGCCTTGTTCCGCCCGGCTGCGCGTGGAGAGCGTGAATTCCTGCTCCTCACCCTGATAGACGCGCACGGGATGGTTGGGCAGCCCCTCGATCTCGACGTGAATGGCGCTGAAACCGGGCATCGGGCCGGCCTGCGTCACCGTCGCCTCCCAAACGCTGATCAGCGGCGCAAAGGCGATCTGCCAGCCGCCGTCGCCGGCAATCTCCACATTGCTCTGTGCAAAACCACCGTCGACAAAGAGCGAGTAGACGCCCGCCGCCAGCGCGTCGAAGCGCACCTGCCCATCGGCGTCGACGCGTTCGCGGCGCTCATTACCCACCGCATCGACCAGGCGTGCAGTGCGTCCACTGCCTTCGGGGATGACGGCGGCGATCACACCGGCCCCGCGCTCGCTGGCGGTCGGCGCGGCGAAACGCATCTCTTCCGGCAGCGCCAGGTCGATGGTGACACGGTTGCGCCCATCGAGCGCAATGTCGGCGGCGCTGGCGGCGGCCTCGTAGCCGACGACCTGCACGGTGTACAGCCCGGCGCCAAGTGCCTCGAACGCGTACTCGCCGCTGCTGGTGACAAACTGCTCCTGACGCCCGGCGCGGTCGTCGAGCAGGGCAATACGCAGCGGCTGACCGGCGCGCACCCCGCGCACCTTGCCCGCAATCGCTGAGTCGGCGATCGGCACAGTCAAGGTGTCGAGCACGCCGTAGACAAACTCCACGAGCGGAATCGACCGCTTGTCGATGTGGACGCGCGCCTCAAGCTGCGTCGTGCGACCGTCGGCTTCGGGTGCGTTATCGACGGTGACGATGTAGTGCCCCTCATCCAGCCCGCCGATGTGACAGGCGGCTGAGCCATACTCTGGCGCCGTGCCAGTTGCCACCGGGTCGCTGGCGCCTTCGGCGCCATGCACCTGCACCTTCAGCCCCTTGTGCCCCGGTGTGGCGACAACGACCGCACCAACGCCGGGCGTCGCTGCTGCCACGCCGACGGTGTACCCCCAGCCAGCCTGCATCAGATCGACGGTCGTCTTGCTGCGCCCGTCCAACCGCAGGTGCTCGACGTGGCTGCCGCTGGGGTGGACGCGCAGGCTGAACTCGCCGGGCGGCAGATCGACGAAGCGGTAGCTGCCGTCGTCACGCGCCAGCGTCACCCACTCCTCGCCGCTGCTGGTGTGTACGAGCATGACGACCGCGCCCGCGCCGCCGGCGACGTAGCCTTCCACGGCGCTGCGTCCGACCATCTCCACCGGCGCGGGCAGCGTCAGGCGCACCACGACCTCGCGCTGGTCGCGATGCAGCGTGACCGTCTCACTGAAATTGGCTTCGGGCAACCGCAGCACATAGTCGCCGTCGGCCAGGTCGGGAAATTCAAAGATGCCGGTGCTGTCGAGCGTCTGCTGCGCCACTTCGATGCCATCGCGCGCCAGGGTCAGCGTGCGTTGAGCGCCGAGGTTGGCGATGCTCCCGCGTAGGGTGATGCGCGGCGGCGGTTCGGCGCCGAGGCGCGGCGTCTTGGGTTCGGCCTGTAACGCACGCGCCACAGGCAGCGCGCCGCCGGGCCAGCGGTCGCTGTACCAGGCATGACCTTCCCACCAGGCGCTGGTGCTGCCCAGCCGCTCGTTGCCCATCAGCCAAAAGGCGGTGCAGAAATAATAATCGGGCGCGTGCTTGAAGCGTTGGCTGGCGCCCATCATGACGCGACAGGCTTCGAGCGTCTGCGCCATGTGCAGGTCGGGGGTGGTGGCGGGATAGCGCGGGTCGGTGTCCTCGCCGACAATGTAGCCGCTTTCCGTCGAAAGAATCGGGATGCTGCGGCCGAGATGCTTGCGGTTGAGCGCGTCGAAATGCTCGTAAGCCAGCCAGCAGGCGTGGTCGTCGGCGACGGTGGCGCCGGGGTTGCGGCGATCATAGCGCAGCCGGTTGACTTCGGCCAGCGTGCGCCCGCGCCAGGCGTCGGCCTGCCAGCCCTCACCCGCCACGGCGCGATAGAAGCGATCGGTGAAGGCGCCACCCTCCTGATTGCCGATGTCGTAGGGATAATCCAGCGGGCGATTTTGCGAGTAATTGTGGATCGCCTGCCAAACGGGGCCATCGAAGAGGTCACGGCGCCCGGCGGCGACGATGCGCCCCACCAGATCCCAGCGGCTGCCATTCGCCACCGCCGGGATCGCCGGCATCCCGCCGCGCTCCAGGATCACCTCTAGCGCGGCGATGGTGTTCTCGACGGTGAGTTCCAGGCCGTTGACCGGAACGCGCCCGCCCTTCCACTCGGCGTCCACATCCGGCTCGTTGTTGAACTCGAAGTAGCGTACGCCAGCGCGGATCAGCGCGTCGAGGTGAACCAATTCCTTGACGCCCAGCCGGCCAGGGTTGGGCGCTGGTCGGTAGAGGCGCACGATCGGCATGAAGCCTTCGGCCAACAGCAGCTCGCAGAAGTCGAGCGCGCCGTCGTGGTTGAAGATTTTGACCCACTTGACGCCCATCGCCTTGAGTTCGGGCAGCCAGAATTCGCGGATTTTCGCCATGCCGACGGCGGCGGCATAGCCCACCGTCCAATGCATGCCGATGCCTGTATCATTTGCCGGTCGCGGATAATCGTTGAGTTCCATCAGGGACAGTCAATTTGCGCTGGAAGGAAGATGATTCATGCAAATCAAAATTCTCGATGGATTATAGCGTATTGTCAAGCGGCAAGGAAACCGGGTGCAACCCGATAAAGGTTTGCCCACTGGCGCAAGATCGGGTATCGTTGCAGTTCGTTGTCAATGCGTAGCGGGGGCGCGATGAGCTTTTCCGAAGGCAGTTTTTCAGAAAACACAGTGCTCGAACAGCTACGCCAGCGCAGCCAGCTTGGTCTGCCGGCGCACATGCAACTGGAGCCGGTGCGCGCCGCACCCGGCGCGCTGACGCTGCAGTTGGCGATCCAGCCCTTTCATCTGGCGCCCAACGGCTACCTGCACGCGGCGACGATCGTAGCGCTGGCGGATACGACGTGCGGCT
>Ga0209398_1000443_pt1 | contig 25874 bp, 20 predicted proteins | sample AshMeaBigSpring_FD_184125 | JGI IMG/M metagenome (GOLD analysis project Ga0209398, IMG submission 184125) | Groundwater microbial communities from Big Spring, Nevada to study Microbial Dark Matter (Phase II) - Ash Meadows Big Spring (SPAdes)... | ecosystem: Environmental > Aquatic > Deep... | reverse complement strand
TAGTGGCAATATTATGATTGATAATGTACCTATCGGCAATTATCTAGTAGGCAGTATACGATCACAAACGGGTATTTTATTGAGCCAACAAGATATATTTCATGGCACTTTGTGGGAAAATATTACCATGGGCAATCAATCTGTTACTGTAGAACAAGTAATGGAATTGGGCCAAATCATTGGCTTACAACACTTTATACAAAGCAATTCGATGGGTTTTGATGTGGTTTTAGACCCACAGGGTAAAAGATTACCACAAAAGGTGGTACAAAACATTTTACTAATACGTGCATTGTTAGGTAAATATCGCTTGTTACTACTAGAAGAGCCCTTTAATCATTTAAGCGAAGATGAACGAAACAAAGTAATGCTGTACATCAAAAAAGAAAAAACAGCCACTGTTATCATCACCTCAACAGACAGTAGCATATCCGGCTACTGCGATAATGTTTTGTATATTAAAAACAATCCTCAATAATTTTTTCATCACTAGCACCTACTCACTATATGGAATCGTTTAATACATTCGAAATAGACAAAAAATATCCCAACGCACAATTAAAGGCATATAGCAAAATATATCGCTTGGCGAATAAAAACCATGCAAAAAAATGGCTTTATGGTATTATTGGTGTGCTTTTAGTTATCATGTTTTTGCCTTGGACACAAAATATTCGCGCCAAAGGCAGCATTACTACCCTTCGTCAAGAACAACGACCACAAGAATTAAATACCATCATTGCCGGCCGGGTACTTAAATGGTATGTAAAAGAAGGCGATGTAGTACAAGCCGGCGATACCATTTTGCAACTAGGCGAGGTAAAAGTAGAGTACTTTGACCCCAAATTGCTAGAGCGTACACAACAGCAAATTACTGCCAAACAACAAAGTATAGAAGGATATAGCAATAAAGCCGCAACGGCCGATAACCAGGTAGCTGCTTTACAACAAGCACAAGTGTTGAAATTACAATCGCTCGATAACAAATTGCAACAGCAACAATTAAAGGTAGAAAGTGATAGCACCGACTTGCTAGCGGTTAAAAATGAATTGGGTGTAGCCAAACGCCAAATAGAAGCAGCACAAATTATGCTTGATAGTGGTGCAATATCGTTGGTAGATTTTGAACGAAGAAAAATCAGTTTTCAAAATGCACAGGCCAAAAGAATTAGTGCCGAAAACAAATACCTTCAAAACCGACAAGAACTCATTAACCTACGCATTGAAAAAAATAGTGTTATACAGGATTATACCGATAAAATAGCCAAAGCACAAGGCGACAAATTTGCTTCCTTATCCAATGTGGCTAGCACACAAGCAGATGTATCTAAACTGGAAAATGTGTATGCAAACTACGATGCGCGCAACAAAATGTATTATATCGTTGCACCACAAAGTGGTCAAATTGTGAAAGCACAAAAAGCCGGTATTGGAGAAATGCTCAAAGAAGGTGAAATGATTGTAGAAATTGTACCCAATCATATTCAATATGCTGTAGAAATGTTTGTAGACCCTATGGATTTACCCTTGGTAAATATTGGACAAAAAGTGCGCTTTGTATTTGATGGTTTTCCGGCCATTGTATTTAGTGGTTGGCCTCAAACAAGTTACGGCACTTTTGGCGGATGCGTAGTAGCTGTAGAAACCGCCGTTAGCTATAACGGAAAATTCAGGGTATTGGTAACCGAGGACCCTACTGAAAAGGCTTGGCCCAAACAATTACGCATGGGCGGCGGGGCAAGTGGTATTGCCTTGTTGAAAGATGTTCAAATTTACTACGAACTATGGCGAAACATCAATGGATTTCCACCGGAATATTATAAACCCAAAGTGGGCGACAAAAAAGTGGCCGATAAAGACAAAAAAGAAAAATAACTACCACAATGAACGATTATACTTTTTTTAACCTGCGTACTTTGTGTACAAGTTTGGCAATTTTTTGGGGCGGATTGCAACTAGCATACGCACAAAAGCCTACTTCTCCACAACTGTTTACGCCACAACAGCTGATAGATATTGTAAAAAAAAATCACCCGGTAGCCAAACAAGCTTCTATTTTGGTAGAAAAAGCAAAAGCCGAATTGCTGAGTGCTAAAGGAGCTTTTGATCCGGTGTTCGAAATGGATGCAAGCAGAAAAACCTTTGATGGAAAAAACTATTATTTTTATACCAATCCGCAACTAAAACTCCCAACTCCAATTGGGGTTGATGTAAAAACAGGTTTGGAAAACAATGGCGGACAATTTGTAACATCGGAAGCATCTAAAGGACAAACGAGTTACCTTGGGCTAGAAATGGCCCTGTTGAAAGGCGTAACAATCGATAAACGACGTGCCGCATTGCAACAAGCCAAAATATTCAACAAGCAATCGGAACAAGAAAAACTGAATGTACTCAATAATTTATTTTTTGATGCCTATGCCGATTACTGGCAATGGGCGGGTGCATACCAACTGTACACCGTATATTCAAAATTTGTACAAACAGCCCAAAATAGACTTCGGTTGATTCGTGTTGCTTTTAAAAACGGGGATCGTTCAGTAGTAGACACCGTAGAAGCCTACACGCAGCTACAAAATTTTCAATTGCAACAAGCGGAAGCCTTACTAAAGCTCAACAATGCTTCGTTGGAACTTTCCAATCATTTGTGGCAACAAAACGACAGTGCCTATTTACTGCCACAAACTGCTATACCCGATACCATACAATTTGCTTTTACCGAAAAAATAAGCAATACCGATGCACAAATAGCGCAAGCCGCATTGCAAAATCCAATTATCAAAAGTTACCAATACAAACTTGATGCTTTGGAAGTAGAAAAGCGACTCAAATTTCAAAGCTTATTGCCCTATGTAACCCTGAAAGCCAATATTTTAAACAAGGGGTATAATACACTGAAGGCTGTAGATATTCCTTTTATTGAAAACAATTATAAATGGGGATTGGATATTAAAGTGCCTTTATTACTGCGCGAAGGACGGGGCGATTACCAAAAAGCCAAATTAAAAATTAAAGAAACGGCTTTAGAAATTGACAACAAACAATGGCAAATTGAAAACAAAATGCGCTATTACCTCAATGAAAACAACTATTTGCAACAACAATTGAAAATAACACAAAGTATGTTTAACAACTACTCTACGCTACTGCGCAACGAAGAATTAAGATTTGCCCAAGGCGAAAGCAGTTTGTTTTTAATCAATAGTCGCGAAATGAAAGTAATAGAATCGTTACAAAAACAAATAGAATTGCGAACCAAATACCAAAAGGCTCGCTTTGCAATTGATTGGGCAGCCGGTTTGCTACAATAGCAAATCTTCACCTTGTTAATCAACTCTTTTTTCCAATCATGGCTGCTCGTTAGCCATGATTTTTTTTTCTCTGCGCCACCAACGAATACCAATGTAAGCCATGATTAAAAGCGGTGCCATCATTAAATAAACGATTGCCGAATTGAGTGCCGAAGCGGGACCCTGCCCTAATTGCTGCGCAGTTTTGGTACAAATACTGCACTGCGAAAAACCGTTAACCGGTACATAAATGAGTATAAATAGTATGCCAAAAAAAAATATTACTTTACTCATAATCAAAATTTTAATAAAAAATCAGACAGAAAAACAGCGGTTTTCACAGTAGGAATATGCAATACTAAGAAACACAACAAACGGCAAATATAAAAGTTGTTCCAATTGTTCGTGTTTTCTGCATGGCATTTAATGTGGTCAAGCCCAATTTTATGGCTGTTACCGAGGAATTATCGGGTTGTGGGTTGTGTTTGCAACAATGTATTTGAGTCTAGTGTATTGTAACTAAAAAATACCTGTTCGTTAGTAGTGGCTATAAAAGCGGTTGTTCCCTGTTTGAGCAATCTTTGCAAACTAAAGTTGGTTATGGATGATTGTTGTTGTAGTTGCTGCTGTAAACCAAAGGCAGAATAAATAGCACAAAAAGGTTGCGCAAACGAGCCGTTTGTAAACGCCCAAAAATGCGCTGTTGGATTTTCTACGCAGTGCTGTACCAATTGCTGCAAAACAGCGGTGTCAATATGCAGCATATCGCACGATAACAACAGTAAATGATGCGCAGGATATGCTTGGTGTACCGATAACAAACCTTTTAATGGGCCTTGCACCAATAGGTTATCATCGTCAGCTACAAGCAAATGCCTAGCTATATGTTTGGTGTAAGTTCTTATTTGCGATTGACTAATTGAGTAAACAACTTCTACGTTTGCTAAAGCGGCTTTTTCTCCAACAAACTGCGCCCAAGTGGCATGTGACTGTATGGGTAAAAGCCCCTTGTCGGTACCCATTCTTGTGCTTTTTCCACCACACAATACTACGGCAATGATTGGTAAAGTATGGCTCATGTAGTTTTTGATTGATAATTCATTTAGTCATTAAATTCGTATATGTGATCATTGTTGTTGCCTGTTACCGCATGGCAATTGCAATTACCTCCCCATTCTTTGGTACCGTCGGTAAAATATTCGCATTTCCAAATAGGCACTTCGTGTTTTATTTTGTCAATAATAAACCTATTGGCGGCGTAGGCTTCCTTTCTGTGTGGCGAAGCTGTAATTACCACCACGGCACTTTCGCAAACAGCAACCTTGCCGATTCGATGTTGTGCAACAGCAAACGAAAGTGACCATTTGGTGATTGCCTCGTCCAAAATTTGGGCAATCATCTTATTTGCCATGCTTGCTTGGGCTTCATATTCCAAATAGGCTACTTGTTTTTGATGACTTGAATCGCGCACTTCGCCACTAAACAGCACTATAGCACCCGCTTGTGGGTGATGCGCTTGACCAAGTAGTTCGGGCACGTTTAAGGTATTGGCCGAAATATGGGGCAGTTTATCCTCCACTGCTTGGGGGGATGATGCTAATAACGTCATTGGCTTGTAATTGATAATGTTGATCTATAAATGCGTCGTTCACGGCAAAACGGCTCATACTTAGCAATGTTGCAGCTTGTGGATTTAGCTTTAAAAGCAATTCCTGCAACTGATGAATATTGTTCGGCGTTTCGCTAATTTGAAACTTGGGTTCAAAATAGTCTTTTAATATAGCAAAGGTTTCTATGGTCATCATAAGGTACAAATTGGTTGGTTTATCCGCCAATATCTAACATGCTTAAATTACTGCCGGTAAACTGTAAGGTTTGTTTTTGCTGCATGGCTTCTTGTAAGCACATTTGCAATTGTTCGGGTTGTTGCACGTTTGCTATTGGTATAGGGTGGTTGCTGCTTAAACAACCATAAATTTGGCCTTTGCTATCAAGCCGCAATCTATCGCAATCGCCACAAAAAGGGGCACTTTCGTTTGCGATAATACCAAATTGATGTCCCGTAGTGGTTTGCCAATAGTTGGCAGTTGCTGCATGCTGCCGATGGCAAGGTTCAAATTGGTATTGCTGCGCAATGATGTGTAAAAGCTCTTGTTGAGTTACCAAATATTTTTTGGGTTGTTGGTGTAAATGCCCCATCGACATCACTTCCAAAAACCGGATACTAATATTGCGGTCAAAGGCAAATTGCAACAGCGGTAGTACTTGGCTTTCATTGATACCCTTCATGATTACGGCATTCAGTTTTACGTGCAATCCTGCATCGATAGCCGCATCAATACCGTTTAATATGCGTTGAATATTGCCTCGTTTACTCATCAGCGCAAACATGTTTTCATCTATTGCATCGAGCGATACATTGATGCTTTTTAAACCCGCAGCTACTAAGTCTACAGCCATTCGTTCTAATAAAAACCCATTGGTGGTTAATTTAATATTATGAAGACCGTTCTTGTTTAAGCCTTCAATAATTGGAATTAAGTCGTGATACAATAATGGCTCACCACCGGTAAGCCGAATGGTAGAAAAAGATAGTAGCGTATGTAAATTGGTGATGATAGTTAATAATTCCGATGCTGTTAACGCTGTTGGCTCCTCTTTTTCGGGCTTTGCTACATCTTCACCCATTGTGCAGTACACACAACTGAGGTTACACCTATTGAGTAGGCTCACCCGCAGTGTTTTAAACTGTCTGCCATAAATATCATTGAGTGGTTTCATGAAGCGGAAAAGAGGGGTTGGGTATATAAAATGCTTACCTCTATCAAAATCTATGTGGTGATTGGTTGATGGTAAAATTTACGGTTGTTATCAGGTTATTATCTATCATCCTTCAAAAATAACAGCAGATGACCAAAGCAAAACAGCAAATACAAAAAATGCCGCATTTTGTAAATCTAATAACTTCCATAAACTATCAATTGTTTTCTGCTATTTTCTATTGCATGGTACGCTGTAGCACATCAATAAATCCTCTTTTGGTTTTTGCCAAGCACATATATCAATAATTTTGTTGCATCAAACCATTTCCATTTTGTATAACTCGCCAAAACATAGTAGGATGATTGATTTTACAGTACAGCGGCTGTTTTTTTAATAACCATAACATAATCTTGTTTGGGAGCTTCGCAAGTATTACACGTGTAGTGCTCAGGTAATTGGCTGAAATCAGTTCCGGGTGGTATGCCGTTATCTGTATCGCCCAAATCGCAATCATAAATGGTGAAGCAGTGTTTGCATTGGTGCACAAAGTGAGTTGGCGGTTCTTTTGATGTGTTGGCGGCTGTGGGGGTATCTTCCCGGTAAATGCGGTGCAAAATACCTTCCTCATCATTTTTTAATTCGTAAAAATATTTACATAGCGATATCAAATAGGTAGCAATATTTTCTTTCGCCACATCGCTTCTAAACAATACATATTCTTTTGAATTGGGATTAAAATCTTGTGTGTACCAAATGTCATATTTATCTACCGATTTGCGTTGTGCTAGGTGGTCGGTATTCTTTTTTTCAATAATTACCGATCCCCAAATACTGCTATTGGGCATGGTTTTTACAGCAAAGCACAAACCAAATGTGCGAACATCCTCTTTATCAAACTGCCTAATTAAAAAGCGTTTTAGATTAAGGCCATCAGAACACAGGTCTTCAATTTGCCAATTGAGTTCATTAGCCGCATGCCGAACGTTAATTCTGTGTTTGCTCAATACATAGTCCCACAATTTACGATCTGCGTTTTCTATACCTTTTATCACGATCGATTTCCAAGGGGTGGTGTATAACTGACCAATTTTGGTTTGTATACATACGCTACATACATCTAATAAGAATGCTACCGAAAACACTTCATCGCGCCTATATATGCCCAACCACGATTTGTTGCCATATCGGTTAAAGCCTTCATAGTACGGCATCATAAACGTGGGTACATGTAAAGCTTCTGTTATAGGATGGGTAATAAAAGTAGCTAGTAGGCTCACTTGTTTATACACCAAAGTACCCCAATCGGCTGATAGATGATGGGTTAGCAAACTCATGTTTTGCAATATGGGCTCAATTTGTTTGCTGAGCAAAGGAATATCGGTGGTGTAAATAAGTACCGGCCATAAATACAATTGGTTAGTTTGTGGGTATCGCAAATACAAATACCAATAATTATTTATTTTAGAAGCGATGAAATTAAGGTTTCCGGTAAAATAGGGAACAAATGTTTGGGTATTATCTACCAAATTGATTTTTAATTGAGGGGTAAAATCAAATAAATTCAATACATCTTTGTACACACCTTCGCTTAACCAATTGCTGTTTTCAAATACCCCTTCGTTTACATAGCTGCTTACTATATTGGGACTGCTTTTTTCTATTAATTCAAAAGCAATGTAGTGACTACGCAATTCGGTTTCGAGCAGGGTAAGTTGTTGTGCATTAACTTTTACAAAAAGCTGTTGTCTTGTACCTAATTGTACTTCCTGAATACCTGCTTTTGCTAGTGCTTGTAGGGCGGTAAGCAAGTAACCTGTAGCCACAATACCCCCCGGCAAATTAACAACAATGGTATATTTTTTTTTATTAATCATTGCTAGTAATGTGGGTTTACAGAATAGCTTCTGCTACCTTATCTGTAGCTGTAGCAGTGTGCTGTTGAAAAAGGGTTTGTTCAAGTATTTTTTGTACTTCGGGGCGGCAGCTACCACATCCGGTACCTGCACCGGTTTTGCTACACAACTGTTGTAGGGTTTCACAACCATTTTCTACCGCTTGTTGCAAATTGATACTACCCACATTGTTACAACTACATACCAATTTGCCCAAAACGGGGGTTGCCGTTTTTCCGCTGCGCAATAGTTGTAGGCGTTTATCGCTCAATTCTATTTTGTTGGCAATCAGTTCTTTAAATTCTTGAAACTCTGTTTTATCGCCAATTAAAATAGCGCCCACTAGTTTGTCTTGATGAATGATGCATTTTTTATAATAACTTTTTGCCCGATCGATAAAAATAATTTCTTCATAATCGGTGTGGTTAGGGCATTCCGGAATGCCAATGCTACACAAATCGAAACCATGAATTTTAATGATGTTCATCAATAAACTGCCTTTATAATAGGCAGCTATATCGCCTTGTAAATATTGGGCTACAATAGCTGCTTGTTGTTCGGCGGCAGCCGTAATACCATATAAAAAACCTTTGAATTCAGCAATTTCGCCAATTGCATAAATGTTGGGGTCGTTGGTTTGCAAACGTTCATTTACCAAAACACCTCGCTGACATTGCAAGCCTGCGGCTTTAGCCAATTCTATATTGGGTTGTGTACCAATAGCCAAAATAAGCGCATCGCAGTCTATTTGCCGGCCACTTTTTAATCGAACGCCGGTTAGTTTTTCGTGTCCGTAATACAGTTGCACTTCGTCGTCGTAGTAAACATCGCAACCTTGTCTTTCGGTCATTTCTTCATGTAGCAATTGACTGCCAAGGGGATCTAACTGTCGATCTAAAAAGCGCGAAATACGCTGAATAATGGTAATGCGCACCCCTACTTCGCACAAACTAGCGGCCATTTCTAAACCCAATAATCCTCCCCCCACAATTACTACATGCGCATTCGCCGGAGTATGTGCTATAAAATTGTCGGCATCGGTTCTACTACGCATGGTAAAAATACCTGGAAGGTTGGGTACGCCCGGTGGTACAAAGGCTCGGCTTCCCGTTGCCATAATCAACACATCGTAATAAGTAATATTGCCATTACTATCCATCACCCATTTTTCCGCGCGATCAATTTTTTCAATGCTTACACCCCGGTGCAATACAATATTGTATTTATCCTCTTCACTATCGTCCATTTTCACCAATTGTTGCCATTGCTGTGCCCCGCTAATGTAATCGGGAAGCATTACTCGGTTGTAAAAGGGAAAATTTTCTTTGCTGAATATGGTTATTTCGTTTGTGGTATTTGTTTCGCGATAGCTTTTTACAAAACCAAAAGCCCCTGCCCCTGCTCCAATGATAACAATACGTTGTTTGGGGGCTTCGTATTTGTGTACCCTAACAGCACAAAACTTGAAATCGGGTTCTTTTGAAATAGGATCTAATAATGAGTGGGTAATATTGTTGGTTCTATGTAAATCGTTGTTTAAAATTTTGCCCCAATGCATGGGTAAAAAAACCACCCCTTTTTTTATTTGCGTGGTTATTTTGGCTCGTACGCGCACCTCGCCTCTTGAAGATTGTACCACCACCAAATCGTTATCTGCAATTTGTAATTGTCGTGCATTTTGCGGGTGTATTTCTACAAATGCTGTGGGTGTATGTTGGTTTAGCTTATTTACTTTGCCGGTACGGCTCATTGTGTGCCATTGGTCGCGAACGCGGCCTGTGGTGAGTATTAGCGGAAATTCAGGTGTTGGCTTTTCACTTGTAAGCGTATCGGGTACCGGGTGAATAATTGCTTTGGTGCTAGGTGTATAAAATACTTTATTGGTAAAAAGGCGTGGTGTGCCATTATGGATTTCGTTAGCCGGATATGGCCATTGAACGGTTTTTTTTTGTTTGAGTATATCGTAGTTTAAACCCGACATATCCATATTGGTTCCTGCTGTTAGTTGTACATGTTCGGCATAAACGGCGGCGGCATTGGCAAAATCAAATCCTTTATATCCCATCACACGTGCAAACCGACAAATGATGTCGGTGTCGGGCAATGCTTCGCCTGGAGGTGGGGTTATTTGATTCAAATAAGATATACGTCTTTCGCTATTGGTCATGGTGCCTTCTTTTTCGGCCCATGTAGCAGCAGGCAATATCACATCGGCAAATTGAAGGGTTTCCGGTTTACTACTCACTTCTTGCACTACCACAAATTTGGCTTTTTGCAAAGCCCGTTCGGCTTGTCGTACATCGGGTAAGCTAACAAGTGGATTGGTACAAATAATCCAAATGGCTTTTAATGTGCCTGCTTCTAATGCTTCAAACATTTCTGTAGCGGTAAGGCCGGGGGTATCGGAAAGGGTAGTACCTCCCCAAAATGCTTGCACTTCTTGCCTATGTTGTGGATTATTTAAGTTACGATGTGCAGGTAATAAATTACTCAGTCCTCCTACTTCACGACCACCCATTGCATTGGGTTGGCCGGTTAGTGAAAAAGGTCCGGATCCCGGCTTACCAATATGGCCGGTGATCAAATTGAGATTGATGAGCGACAAATTTTTGTTTACGCCAATTGCACTTTGATTCAATCCCATTGTCCACATGGTTAAAAATCCTTTCGCATTGCCAATATAGCTAGCTGCAAGCTGAATGTCGGCGGCATCCACACCGCAAATAGCTGCCGACTCTTGCAAAGTAGTAGCAAATACCATTTGTTTATATGCGTCAAAGCCTTGGCTATGGTGTTGGATAAAATCTACATCAATATCGCCATTTTCAATGAGTAGGCGACCAATAGCGTGATTGAGTGTGATATCGGTACCGGGATTTATTTGCAAATGCACATCGGCTATGCTACAAGTATCGGTTTGTCGGGGGTCGGCTACAATAATTTTAACGTTGGGATTTGCCGCTTTGTGTGCTTCTACCCGGCGCCACAAAATAGGATGACACCAAGCCGGGTTAGCGCCGGTAACAAAAAAACAATCTGCTAGTTCTATATCGTCGTAGCAAACAGGTACGCTATCTTCACCCAAGCTCATTTTGTAGCCTACCACTGCGCTACTCATGCACAAGCGGCTATTGGTATCTATGTTGTTACTACCAATAAATCCTTTAATTAATTTATTAATTACATAATATTCTTCCGTTAAGCATTGTCCAGAAACATAAAACGCAACGGAATTGGGACCATATTTTTGGATAAATGTTTTGAATACTGCCGCAGTACGGTGCAAAGCGTCTTCCCACGAAACCCGCTCAAGTGGTAAATGTTTGTTGTAGCGCATTTGTGGATACAGCAACCGATCGGATTTGTCGTTAGCCGTATAGTGCAGGTTCATTCCTTTGCTGCATAGCATTCCCTTATTTACGGGATGATCGGCATCGCCGGTTACCGTAATGTTTCCTTTTTTATCTTTTGTTACTACCATACCACAGCCTACGCCACAATAACAGCAGGTAGTGGTAAGCGCGTCGGGTATTTTTTTGGATGTGTGCATGTATCAATTAGGGTTGCTAGTAAATAACTAATGGTGCTGTTAAGGTTCATTATCCGTTTAGTTGACTGCTTTGACCACGCGTAACGGTGCGAAATACGAGTACCACCACGCCAATTACCAATACAATGTAACCAAGTGTGGAAAATGCTTTAGAATAATCAATTATATCGGCCGAAACCTTAACGGCCTTGTATTTAAATAAAAAGCCAATCAGCATAGCGCCAATATTTCCTCCGGCCCCCACTATGCCGGCCACACTGCCAACGGCTTCGGTATTTACAAAAGGCACCAAACTATAAGTAGCTCCATTGGCCATTTTTAAACTAAGGCCAAAGAAAAACATCATGACGATAGCCATACTGAGTTGACCAGCTTGTGCAAACCACACAATGCCGGCACCTTCTAACAACAGTAATATGGAAAGCAGCATTGTTTTGCCATCAAAACCATATTTTTTACCAATTTTATCGGCCACAATACCTCCTAGCGGTCGAGCAAACAAATTAATCCAACCAAAGATGCTTGCCACAATGCCCGCCATTACCAACGAAGCACCGTATTTGTCTTTAAAATAGATAGCGGCAAAATTGTCGACCGTAATTTCTACCCCAAAACAAGCTCCATAGGCAATAGCCAATATCCAAGTGCGGTAGTCTTTTGCGGCTAGCAAAAAAGTATTTTTATTGGTTTTTTGTTGTTGTGGATTTTCACTAAAATTCCCTTGTGGCAAATCGGTAGTGTAATTATAATAGAGTGCTGCCATAATGAGTAACAACACACCCGGCACCACCATTGCCAAACGCCAGCTATTTTCGGTACTTACCCAACCGGCACCCACCATTGCAGCCGCAATGAGCGGCATAAAAAAATTGGTAGCACCGCCACCGGCATTGCCAAAACCTCCGGCAGTGGCATTTGCGGTTCCTTTAATTGATGGGGCAAACATAACAGAAGTGTGGAATTGGGTAATCACAAACGACGCACCAATAACGCCAATTGCAAGCCGAAACAATAAAAAGGATTGGTAGCTATTGCTTAGGCCAATACACATAACGGGTATAGCACATACTATCAACAGCCAAGTATACACCAATCGCGGACCCCACTTGTCTATCCAACGGCCTATTAATAACCGTGCAATAATAGTAGCCGATACAGATGCAATTTGAATATTGCCCAATTGATTTTTAGTAAGACCTAGTTGTTTTTTTACCAAAGGCATTAACGGCGCAATTCCAAACCAAGCAAAAAAGCAAAAAAAGAAAGTTAGCCATGTAATATGGAACGTTTTCATTTGTACGCCCTTGAGCGATAATACATTCAGCCTATTAAGTGGTTGTGCGTTATTCATAAATAAATTATTAAATACAATACATTTTATCAAAAATAGAACTAAAATCAACACAAAAACATTGTCTGTGCAATATTTTTGTGTTGATTTTAAATAAAAACTAACCTTTTTTAGTCTTATTAAATGTATTCAATTAATTTTTATTCAATAAAATAATATTTATGACGATTGCTTGGATACGATGACCCTGCCAAGCGATGTACAATTGTAGGGCGGCTGCGGGATGGACGGCAAGTAGCCCACAACCCCAACAACCATCGGGCGATTGGGGTGAGGACTACTGCCAAACAGCCCGAACTATTGTTGAATAAGGTTGGTTCAGCTCCTAGCCCCCAAAAAAGAATGTGAAGGGCATGGATGCGAAAACGATTAATGATTAATCGTTAATAGATAGTTTGTGCATGAGTAGGCCGAGTAACTTGTCGTGAATGCGCATGTATTCAGGGTCGTGAACAATGTCTTTTTTGTTACGAGGGCGTGCTAGTGGCACATCCACAATTTCTTTAATAGTTGCAGCAGGACCGTTGTTGAGCACTACCACGCGATCGCTTAAAAAGATAGCTTCTTCAATATCGTGCGTAACGAGGATAATGGTTTTTTCGCGGTGATCAAGGTTCCATAGTTTTAGCAACTCAATATGCATAGCACTTTTGGTGAGTGCATCGAGCGCTCCAAACGGTTCGTCGAGCAACAAAATGCTGGGATTGATAGAAAAGGCGCGCGCAATGGCCACACGCTGTTTCATACCGCCCGATAATTGACCAGGCAATTTGTCTTTGTGTGGCCATAGGTTTACCATTTTCAGACCGTTTTCGGTAAGAGCAATTTTATCGGCTTTAGATTTGTTTTTCATTACTGAATCTACCGCCACAAAAATATTTTGGTACACCGTAAGCCAAGGCAATAGCGAATAGTTCTGAAAAACAATGCCTCTATCGGGGCCTGGACCGGTAACTTTTTTTTGATTGGCCAATACAGTACCTTCTGACGGGCTCACCATGCCACTGATGGTATTCATGAGTGTAGATTTGCCACAGCCTGAGTGGCCAATTAGCGAGATGATTTCGCCTTTTTTTACCTGCAACGATATGTTTTTAACAGCCGTATAAACCCCTTCATTGGTTTTAAAAGATACCGTAACATTTTGAATATCAATGCTCAAGGGTGTATCTGTTGCCGTATGGTTAGTTTTGGCAACTAAAGATTTAGGCAATGTGGCATCTAAACCAGCTGTATTTAACACCGTTGTTGGTGCAGCTATCATTGTTTCCATACAATTGAAATTGAAAAGATGAAAGAAAAGTCGGTACACGATAATCGCACACCGACTACTGAAGAGTTATTGTGCGTAGGATAATTTTTTTTCGAGTGCAATGAAGGCTTTGTCGAGCAATAGGCCTACGGAACCAATGATTAAGATGGCTACTAAAATTTTTTCGATGCTACCCCCATTAAATCCTTCTTCCCAAACAAAATAGCCCAAACCCATACCGCCGCTCAGCATTTCGCCTGCAACAATTACCATCCAAGCCACCCCAATAGACAAACGTAAACCGGTGATGATGTGTGGCAATGTGTAAGGCAACAAGATTTTGGTAATGTATTTGAGAGGTGAAAATGCAAATGCTTTACTTACATTTTTGTGATCGGGCGGCACGCTAGCAGCTCCCATAGCGGTATTGATTAAAGTGGGCCAAATGCAGCAGATAAATATCATAAATATGCTAGCTTTAGGCGAGTCCTTAAAAATGGCCAATCCTAGCGGAAACCAAGCCAAAGGTGATACAGGTTTTAAGATTTGAATAATTGGATTAAAAATATTCATTAACCGAATATTGCTACCCAATAGCAAACCCAAAGGCACTGCCAAAAGGCTACCTAATCCAAAACCAATGCCAACTCTGCCTAAAGAGCTCAATAATTTGGTACCAATGCCTTTTACATCAGCATCATTTTGAAAAGGGCTTTGCATAACCTCTTGAAATACTTTCCAAGTAAGGCTTGGCGAAGGCACTTCGTTCTTGGTAATGTGGGAAACCCAAGCCCATGCGGCCAACAATAAACCCATACCAAGTGCAAAGTATAAAATGGCGAAAAGGGTTTGTAGGGAGATGACTTTTTTCATAACTGCGTTTTTTTTATTGGAAAAAAATACTTTATTTTTTTGCAGCACCTAAGTAAGCCGCAGGATTTGCAGGATCAAATACTGCCGGTTCTATATTGGTTTTAAAGGGTTTTAATGCATCATTTGGTACAGCAATGTTCATGCTCTTAGCCACTTCCATGTACAAGTCGTCCATGATCAATTTTTCAGCTATTTGCTTGTATGCTAGCGGTGTGCTTAAATACCCAAAACGAACATATTGGGCCAAAAACCACATACCATATGATAAGCGTGGGCTATTTACATCGCCACCACGGAAAAAAGTCATATAATCATCCTTGTACTTTTGTACGCCAAGTTCGCAACCTAAGTCGTTGCTACCCAATAAACGGGCTTCAATTACTGGCAATGCAGCATTTACATAGTTGGGGCGGGTAAGTATAGATGCTGCTTTTTTACGATTGCCCATATCGTCGAGCCATTTACACGCTTCTAAAACGGCTTTCATTACATTTTTCAAATCTTCGCGGTTGCCATCGGCAAAGGCTTTGTTTACCACAAGGGCCTTTTCGGGATGGTTTTTCCAAATATCTTGACTAGCAATGTGTGTAAAACCAATGTTTTGTTGTGCAGCTACACCATTCCATGGTTCGCCCACGCAGTAACCCTCCATATTGTCAACTTTCATGTTCGCCACCATTTGTGGAGGAGGAATGGTAATAATACCTACCGATTTTTGATTGACACCGCAAGCTGCTAACCAATTGCGCAACCATATGTCGTGCGTGCCGCCCGGAAAGGTTTGGGCAAATGTTACTTCTTTACGGCTTTGTACATTTTTTACCGCAGCAGCTACTTTTTTGATTTCTTTAAATCCTACCAATCCACAAAAATCTTTGGATAAGGTAATACCCTGACCATTATTATTCAAAATCATGGCAATACGCATTTCGCTACCTGCCTTGCCCCCTATGCCTGTGTAAACAGAAAATGGCATAGAAAACAAGCAATGCGCTCCATCCAATTCCCCATTCAAAATTTTGTCTCGGATAACAGCCCACGAAGCCTCTTTGGTTAACTGAACTTCTACACCGTACTTGGTAAAAAGGCCCAATTCTTTTGCCATTACCAACGGTGCGCAATCGGTCAATGCTATGAAGCCCAATTTGATAACGCGCTTGGCAGGAGGTGTAGGCGATGCTGTGTTTGCCAAAAGAACCTGGCAACTAACAATAACCAAAAGTATTGTTTGCAAAATGATTTTAATTTTTTTCATAATTGTCAATTTTATAAATGGTATTAATAATAAATATTTCAACACAAAGACTGCATTTAGTCACAAACAAAACATCAACTAGCAGTAACGTTTTTACTGTTTAATAGCAACAGGTTTTGCATAAAAGAAATCGGGTGTAAACTTGAGCATGGCATAAAACCAAGTGCCTGTTCTGTTATAGTTTTCGGCGGCAGTCAAAGTAGTTACCTGCGCTTTGGCAATAGGCATGTTTTTGCTAGCAAACATGAGTGAGTAGCCAAGTTCGATATTGGTGAACTTATTCATGTTGTAATTCAGTTGCAAATCTATTTCGCTGCCAAGGAATTTTCCATCCGTACCTTTCATGGCTTTGTGTGTAGTAAAATAATGGTAGTCAGCGCCTATTGTGAGCATATTGCTCGTATACTTTATTTTAAAATAGGGATCAGCTAAGCCACCTGTTGGCGATCCGGTACCCACATAAAAATAATCCATATAACCCCAAAACTTATGCGGCGTGCCATACAATGGGTCAAAGCGATTGGTGTTGGCAGAAGTGTTGGTTAGTGAGCTATCATTGCCCGACAAAATATCTATACCCGGTGTAATACTAAATTTTCCTTTTTGATAGGTAGCTTGAAGGTTAAGATGAAAGGCGTTTAAATTTTTGCCATCTCTATCGCTACCAGTTTGTTTATAAAAAGCACCTTGTAAAGCTATTTTCCCAAAGCCCGACGCATTGCCGATGGTATGTGTAATCATGCCACCATAAGTAAATCGGCTATTATAACCGCTATAGTTGCGCGTATCGGCGGCATTTGCTGCGGCATAGCGCTTGCCATAAAGCATACCTCCACCTACACTAATAGAATCGAGGTGCGATTTACCAAAATTATCGTTGAAAAATAAAAGTGCAACTTTGGTTTGGTTAAACTTGCGGCTAATGTATGCAGTAGTAAACGATTTGTAATCCTGATTGGCACCATTGGTACTTGGCGGGTTGGTGTATGATGGATTTCCGTTAGACGTACTATTACCTGCGGCATTTACTAGCGGCACAAACCCTGCTGCCACCGGCACCAAAACACCAATACTGTTTTTTACATATGCTGGCACATTACCAGGCGCATATGCTGTACTAGCTACACCAAAGGCATCCGTATTTTGATTAAAGGCATAACCAGCCTCAATTTGCCATCCGTGGTGCATCGCTTTTAACAAAGCCATATCGTGGCGACGTGCCTGTTGTAACCAATCTAAATTACCTATTAATCTTGCGTCGTCGTACACCAACTCCTGACGTCCTACTTTTAACGACAATTGGTCTATCCATTTAAAAGCGATAGTGGTATCGGCCTTATTGGCCAAAGTAAGGTCGGCCCATCCTTCGTGCAACATCAGTCGTGCTCCATCATTATTGGTAATGCTTGATGCATCTTGCCCCCACACCCTAACATCTTGCAGGGCAGCTCCAAAAGTGAGCCTATCCCATTTATAACCAAAATTAATTCGGGTACGTTGCGATGTAAAAACAGCCGATTGTGCGCCCTTTGTTTGCAGGTTACCCAATCCATTTCTAACTTCCGTACGTGTTCTTAGCTGACCTGTTAACGAAATTTGCGCATGCGAGTAGCCAACAGCCAACAGTCCCAAAGCAGTAAAAGCAAATCGAGTTGCTTTGCCAAAATGATTTTGATACATTTGTTACGTTTTAAATTGATGAATACGATTTAGAGCACCGCCCCTTTTGGAATGCGACTCCAAGAGGGGCAATTTTTTTATATGGCAAGCAAAGCGTTTGTATCGAAAAGAAATCGTTTTTTTCAAATTATTATTATCAAAATGCCGCTCTTAGAAACTTAAGAAAAACGAATTGTAAATAATTTAAATTATTGTTTAAAACCGAAAATAATGTCAATTTTAACTCGCAAATCGTTGTTTTGTATGATTTGCACAATAAAAGTAAAAGAATTTGTTAAAAAAAAACAAATCGTTTTATATTTATTTTATGTTAATGTTTTGTTTTGTTCTTTTTTTGGTAAATTTTTTCATGAATTTTCGGCTTTTTACACAAATTGATTTTTATTTTATCTATAAATTCTTTTATTTGTAAAATCCAACTAATAAGTTTTCTGTTTAGCCACTATTTCTTTATTATTGCGTTCCACTCTCCAGTTATGAAAAAAAATAAAAACGGTTGCGATTTACAAAGTTGTTTTTTATGTAAACAAAGTTTGCCAGAATGGCTGCCTGCTATTGCAGCACATAAAAAAACATACTCGTATAAAAAAGGTGAATTGCTATTTAAAGAAGGCGAGAAAGTAGAAGGCATTTACTTTATTAATGAAGGCAAAGTAAAAGTGCACAAACAATGGGGACCCGAAAAAGAACTCATCGTGCGTATTGCAAACAAAGGGGCTATTGTAGGACACCGCGGTCTTGGTGGAGATGGCTATTATCCGGTATCGGGTACTGCTCTCGAAAATGTAGACGCTTGCTTTATAGATTTGGCTTTTTTTGAAAGCACCCTTAAGGTAAACCACCAATTTACCATCAATCTACTCATGTTTTTTGCCGATGAATTGCAAGAAAGCGAACGAAAGATGCGCAATATGGCACATATGACCGTTAAAGGCCGAATAGCACAATGTTTGCTCTCGCTACACGAAAAATTTGGAACAAGCGCTGACGGCTGTATAGATATTGTTTTAAGCCGACAAGATTTGGCTTCGTTTGCAGGAACTACCTACGAAACTGTTTTCAGAATTATCAACGACTTAGCCAATACCAATGTGATTGAATTGGTGGGTAAAAATATTAAAATTACCAATTACGCTTTGCTTCAATCATTTATACAAGAAACAGAGGAGTAGCGCTTGGGCAATTTGGCCAATAAAACCATCCACTACCTACAAGCAAAAAAACTTTATTTGAATGGTGCATGTGGTAAATACCAATATTGTTTAGTACAAAAGAAAAAGTAAATCATCATTTTTTATTACCCATAAGTAGCCAACAACCTATTAACCACCTCATTGCACATTTACCAAACCAATTTGGCTAATAGTATTGTGCGTACACGTACTGTACGTGCCCTCCGCTCGTCAACCGGTATAGCTATCGTATACAAGTACAAAGAATTTCCCTTATTTAACCTATGTAACATACTTTTAGCTAAAGCCAACTGATTGTTTATCAATGGCTTACGCAACAACTCGTGCCTTGCGGAATCCATAATGATAACATGTCGATGCCATTGAGTAGTAGTCTCTTTTTTGTTATAAGCAATCAATACCTCCTTTTGTTTGCTCTTTTTTGGCACTTGTAGGCCAATACTGTCGGCCATAGGCGCCGAAAGCCATTGATTAGGCTGTACACTTATTTGCCACAAAGCACCGGCATTGTCAGATTGTGCCCACAATTGAATGCCGAATAGTAAGTAAATACAAAAGAATAGGTATTTCATTCAAAAACAATTTTAATGTTGTGGGGCGTGCCCCTTCGGGTCGGGCTTTTCGCTTTTACTCCTCGCCGCCACCTTTCAGGATGTCGGCTGTGGGGTAACCGCTTCAATCCCTCACGCTAGGTCAATATACACCTTTTTGCGAGCATCTTCATACTTAATAAAAAATGCACGAAGTAAACACTGCCATAAAAAATGGGTTGGCCGTAGTTTTTCATTACAACCAACCCATAAAAAAGAAAATCTTGTTGAACAGCGTACCTACTCTTTTACAATTTTAAGTACGTTGATGCTTGTACCGCTCATTATCCTTACCAAATACGCACCCTTACTCCAATTTGCTGTATTAATATCTAGCGATGATGTGCTGAAATGAGTGTGCGTATACATAGTACGACCATTAATATCGGTAATCACAATACCAAGCACACTTCTGTCGGTGCCCGTATTTTTTATGGTTAAATTGTGTTTAAACGGATTGGGCAACACACTTACCGAACGGTTACCATCAATGTATACAAGACTAATAGTGGTGCTATAGCTTAGTGTACCATTGTTATCTGTTTGAACCAATCGGTAGTAATACCTACTACCTTTTTTAATGGTCTTATCTACAAAACTGTAAGCACTTTCGTTGCCTGAAGCAACAAATCCTATTGCATTAAAGGCAATGCCATCAGTACTCCGTTGTATGCTAAAACCCTTATTGTTTACTTCGTTAGCAGTATTCCACACCAATATTGCTTCGCCATTACTGATAGATCCTTTGAAACTAACTAAACTAACTGGTAAAGTAGTTGCAGTATCCACTAGTGCAAAACTACCTAGACCTGTAGTGGTAACGGTATAAGCAATGTAGCCATTATTGGTTCTATTATCTGTTACTGTTGGTTTTAATAACACCGCCTCTGCATCACTCAAGGTATTGTTGAAAGAACCGCTTTTTAAATGAATAACTTTAAGTGCTGTGGCAGCATTACCCCAAGCGGCTACTTCGGCATCTGTAAAATAGAAAGTAGCACTGTATTGAACGGCTTGGTTATTTGATGGATTGCTGATGGTAAATACTTTTTGACTTCTTAAAAAAGTTCCACCTAGTGTTTTCAATGCAATTCGGCTACTTCCCGCTTCGCTAACCGAAGCTGTTACATCTGCTACGGGAATAGTTACGTTGGCTATTTGCAATAAAGCATTTGTATTGGTACTTCTAAAATTGTGGGTTTTATTGGCAGTTAAAGCATAGGAATAGCTGTTACCTAAATTAGATTCTACAGGAAAAGGAGTTGCAGTAATGATAACATCATCAATGTTTAATGCTGGGTTATTTACGGTGGCGCTACTTTCAATATTCCAATAGAAATCTACATAAAAACGAGTATTGTTTAAAAAGGAAGCCGGCAAACTTGGTGCTCCCGTAATAGCTGCAGTTGAGTTGCTATATGGTCCGTATCCTGTTTTTCCATTAGTACTTCCAAAAGGTGACACATTACCATTTGGGTCGTTGTCCAATGCAAACAATGTAAGGCCGTAATGTCCAGTAGTAACACCTGTAGTTGTGTTGTAGTTATAGTTGCGGCCTCTAACGGTGTATTTAAACTGTAGATTCCCCAAAGTTTTTACTCTAGTGGCGTCAATTACAGGCGTTTCTAAAATAGCATATCCAACAGAGTTTGCATAAGTATTTGGTTTGGTCGTTGTATTGCCGGTTACGTAAGCATTGTTTAGATAGGAACCTTTGTTGCTAACTACAAATCGATTTGAGGTGCTTCCGTCATCATAGGTACTCCAACCAGATGGCATGGTTCCTGCACCAAAACTTTCTTCAAATAAATTAATGGTATTTTGCCCAACAATGATATCATCATCATCATTAATGGTTATTGTCATCGTTTGAGCAATATTTGCTCCTGTTACGCCACTACCACTTATAGTATAACTTAAACCAAGGGTGCGTTTGCCATCTACCTTATTGTTATCCAAAATGCGCACAATAAGGTTTTGCGTATAATCGCCAGCAGAAAAAGTTACTGTAGGAGTCAGTAACTGATAATCCACTCCTTGTATTGCACTACCGCTTGTGGAAATACTTAAAGTTGCTGCTCCCGTAGCCGCATTTTCCACAACAATGGGTAAGCTAATGTCTTTATATCGATTGCTTCCGGCGGGGGCGGTTTCAACTACTGTTGTAGCACCTGTACAGTTGGCAAAGGCGATTACATTACTAGCGGTAGGCGCTACTGTAGGTACAGATGAGGTGGCCAAAGATTTACGGCGTACACTGTTTTGCATAATTGTTTGTATACGCTCTACTTGGTTCAACGTAAAAGTATTCGTTACTTGATCGTCTGTGTAGTCCATATAATTTTCAAACATTTCGTCGGCAGTACCACAACTATTTGGTTTTGGATGTGCCGGCTTTCCATAGTTGTCCGTCTCATGAATTGGGGTGTCATCACAAAAATCGGTACCGCAATTATCATCACCCCAAATATGCCTTAAGCCAAAAAAGTGACCCAATTCGTGGGTAAGCGTTCGACCTAGTGAGTAGGCGGTGGTAGATGAACCACCACAATCAGACGTGGCAAAAATATTACCCAATGTAGTAGGGTCAATTACTACGCCCGCATCGGTATTGGTTTCAAAATCATCAAGCCCATCAATCAAGGTAGTGCTCGGAAAGGTAGCAAAGCCTAAAATGCCACTTTCCGACATGTCCATCACCCAAATGTTTACATATTTAGAAGGATCCCAAATAGTAGCTGGTTTAATGCTATCGGTAATGTAGTATGTATCATCATTGTAGGGTGGCGCTGTAAATTTTTTGGTTTTATAAGAGATACGATCAATGCCCGGCTCTGCTAAAGTAGCTCCGGTAGGGCTTTTAGTAGCCAAGGCAAACTGTATGCCTGTTTTAGACGCAGCAGCATACGGACTTCCCGAAAGATTGGCATAGTCTTTATTCAACTGCATTACTTGTTTGTTTACCAAATCCCTCGATACATTGGAGCTTGATCCAACTGCTTCGCCGCTGTGGATAATGTGAAATACAATGGGTAAGGTATAATTGTTGATAGTTCCCAATTCGGTATTGGCACCAAAAACATGTTTCATAGCTACTTTACGGGCATTGTTTTTTTCTTGCAACCAATTTTCAAATTGCCCATCTGTAATCATGTTTGGATTGCGTTTACGAGCAGCCTGCATGGATTGTACAGTAAAGCAGCGTACATTGTGTGCTTTGCTTGGCACCCTACGTTGTGCAAAACCCCATTCTGTAAACAATAGAAGGATTAAAAAAAACGCGTAATTTTTGTTCATAAATAAAACTTGAGAGCTTAAAATTGGTAAATTAACAACAATTATTGCATTTTGCAATAGTCAATTCTACACTTTTTGCATAATTAATGGAAATTTATAGCAAATAATTTATTACTATACATCGAAGAGGACACTACTTCGCGGTAAAATTACGTTTATTGAATCCCGATACACAATTGCATGAACCAAATTCAGCAATCAGCCTCTGCTTTAGTATTTGATGTACATCAGTAATAAGGCACTGCCAAATAGCATTAAGATAATACCATTCAATCTATCCAAATTGTGCATATTACGGGGCGTTAGCTTATTGCGTAGCTTGCCGGCCAATAACACTTTCAATAAATCGGATAGCAAAACAAATAACAGGCAAGTACCAAATACCAATACACGGTATTGTGCCGGATGTGCTGTTTGTACCGAAGCCGTTAAAATAGCCGCGCTCCATGCAAACCAAAAAATAAATGCTCCGGGATTGAGCAAATTCATCAAATAACCCGATATAAAATTGGCCAACATGTCTCGTCGGCTAAATACTTTGTCTACTTCGTCGCCAGAAAAATCTGCTACAGCGGTTTTTTTAAAAAAAATGGTGTAAATGCCCATACCAATTAAAAAAATGCTTCCCAAAATGGCAATCAAACTTTTGTGTGCTAAGGCTCGTTCAAAAACACTTGTAAACAAATTGGCAATAAGTACAAATGTACAATCGCTAATGCTTACACCCGCTACAAATAGGTATGCTGCTTTGTGACCATCGCGCAAGCTTTTTTTAATGATTGAAAAAATAACCGGCCCAACCGAAATAGATAATAAAAAGCCCAAAGCAAGACCCTTAATGATAGCAGCAAGCATTCCTTGTTGGTTTTAAAATTCTTTTGGCAATACACCTCCGCTCAAAAACTGTTTCCAATCTGTTAGCATTTGGCCTTTCAATACACGCGGAAATTTGTGTTGACCGCCTATTTTTCCTTTCGCTTTCATGAAATCCATAAAAGTCTTTTCGGGTAATGTGGTTACCAATACCTCTTTCAACGCACTTCTGCGCTCTACTGCGTAGTCGTCGTTCAAAATACACAACTGTTGATCAATTAACTTTTTTATTTCGTTGGCATCCACCACATCGTTGCAGGCAATGTACCAATGGTGGGCAAAAAAGTTGTGGAATGGCTCACCTGTAACCGTAAACTCCGGAATAGATACATTCAATTGTTCACTTACCAATTGAATGGCTTTGTTCATATTGTCTACACTCAAGTGCTCGCCTACCAAACTCAAAAAATGTTTGGTTCTGCCCGTAATCACAATTTCGCTGCGTGCTTTATCTATAAACCGTATGGTATCACCAATCAAATAACGCCAAGTGCCAGCCGAGGTACTAATGAGTAGCGCATAATCTTTGCCTTCTTCTACTTCGTGCAGCATCAACGCTTTGGGGTTGGCAATCATTTCGCCATCGGCGTCAAAGTTAACATCGTCAAAAGGAACACATTCAAAAAATATATGCTGATTGGTTACCAAACGCATTCCTTTGGCTTTTTGCTTATCTTGATAAGCAATAAAGCCCTCACTAGCCAAATAGGTTTCAATATAAATAATGGGTTTGCCCATCAACTTTTCAAATCCCTTTTTGTACGGTTCAAAACTTACCCCGCCATGTACAAAAAAGGCCAAATTGGGCCACAAATCGTGTATTGTGTTCAGGTTGTAGCGCTTAATAATCATTTCTACACACATCTGTATCCAAGCGGGCACGCCCACCAAAAAACCAATATCCCAACTTGGGGCTTTTTCTACAATTTCCTGTAATTTTTTATTCCAATCTTTTTCTTTGCTAATGGCTTTGCCCGGTTTGTAAAATGGTTGAAACCAAATGGGTGCTTTTTTAGCGGTAATTCCGCTTAAGTCGCCAGCAAAATAGCCGGCCTCGCCACGTTGTAAATCGGTGCTGCCGCCCAAAGCAAGCCAACCTTTGCTAATGGAAGCCAAGGGTACATCTTCATAATTGCGCAAGCCTATCAATTGCTTAATCATAGCCATTTTATTGCCTTTGAGCAAATCGTTGGTTACGGGTATGTATTTACTTGCAGCTTCAGATGTGCCCGACGATAAGGCATAGTATTTTATTTTACCGGGCCAACACACATCGGGTGTACCCTCTAGGGTTTTATACCACCAATTTTTATAAATGCTATTGTAGTTAAAAGTAGGTACTAGTGCTTGAAACTTTGTATCCGGATGCTGGCTGAGCAAAATTTCATCAAATCGGTATTGTTGTCCAAATTGGGTAAACCTAGCTTTGCGCAACAACTTCTTTAACACGCGCAACTGCTGCCTTTTCACGCTGCTTTGTGGTAACCCCAATGCTTTGGAAATGGAAGCAGGCACTTTTATTTCAATTAATGACATCGTTAGATATTCGTGTTAATAGTAAGATGATGTAGTACAAAAACGATACAAAATTAGTAACTAATACAATTGATAGTTAGGTAGCGGCATTTAAGTTGCTATTAAAAACAGGCAATAGGGCCAACTTCTACCTTTTGTTAACAATTTTTAGCATTAATGGGGCAGCATCTTCTACACACACCTCGTGCTGTAAACGGCAATCAGGCTACATGGTAGCCTCTTTTAAGTCGATGGGCCAAGGGCCGGTACTACGTATTGGGCAGCAAAGGCGTTGGCACCGTTCAAGTATATTGCTACTATTGAGCAAGGAAACTCCATACCTGTTGTATAACCTTGGTAACAAGCCTACTACCAGGGCAAACGCATCTAAATTTGATTGAAAACAGATTTGACCATAAAATCGTCATTTAGCAAACTAATGAGTCTTTTCTTTTTGATGCTTTTCTTTTGGGAGGTATTGTTTTTCAATAAGTTGAGCG
>Ga0209398_1000440_pt1 | contig 25976 bp, 24 predicted proteins | sample AshMeaBigSpring_FD_184125 | JGI IMG/M metagenome (GOLD analysis project Ga0209398, IMG submission 184125) | Groundwater microbial communities from Big Spring, Nevada to study Microbial Dark Matter (Phase II) - Ash Meadows Big Spring (SPAdes)... | ecosystem: Environmental > Aquatic > Deep... | reverse complement strand
CCCCCCCCCCCCCATTCTAAAGAAATTCAAAAGATTTTTTCTCATACAAAATTATTTATTTGGGCTTAAAAAAAATAATGAAGGTAAAAATAAACAAAAAATAAATAGGGTTAATAAAATAACACTAGATTCCTATATTTATTTTTCCTCTGTTAGATAATCGTAAGGCAAAATAACAGGGAAGACCTCCGTGCCTCCATTCAGCACACCATACTAGAAATTCTCCTTAAGCAGGTTTATAAAACGGTACTGGCTTATAAGGTAAAAGATATAGCCATAGCCGGCGGCGTAAGTGCAAATAGCGGTCTGCGACAGCGCATACAGGAGCTGTGCCAGAGGCTGGGATGGGGCGTTTTTATCCCGCAGCTTCCATACTGTACGGACAATGCCGCTATGATCGCCATTACTGGCCATTATCTACTAAGAGCCGGCATCACCGAAGGACAGGATATGGTACCGGAGCCGAGGAGCAAATTCTGAAAAATAATCCGCCGGAATAGAACAGGAGGTATGGCACGCGTTGCCCACCTACAAGAACCCCGTCTCCGGTTGAAAATGATTCGGACACTAGCGCATACCCGTTCTATTTTGATTAGACTCGAGCAACCAGAAAATGACCCTTTACACTAGGGTAGTCATTTGAAAACAAATGATAAAATATTCACCATCAATTTAGAAAAATATATCTTATACCAACAAATAGCACCACCCAAGTACCCCAGCCGGCAGCTTCCCTGCCCACTAGTAGGCGGCGCGCTTTTCGCGTATAGCAATAAAGGTAATTAGGACTGGATAATTTTTTTTTATCTACAGACATTAAGTCAAAAAACTGGGCTTTAGTGGGGGTGGGGTTGGCTAAGGCAGTACCTATCATAGCGAGTGGTCCAAATAAAAATCCAAGAATAAAATGCTCGCCACTTTTACCATGAAACATCTCAGCATCATATCGTCCCTGAAGACAGCGAGCCTGGGCCAGTGAATCATTTGACATAAAGGAGGTATAGATCGGATCAGCGGTATTCTCAAACTTTACCACTAATATGTCCTCTGCCGGAACAAGGAATTTTTTTCCTTCGCATTTAAAAAGGACATCGCATCCTTTTATCTTTACTACTTTACCCTCAAAACTCATTTGATTATTAAGTGTGAGGATATCACCGGCTAATGCAGGAAGCCATAGCATACATCCAAATAAAAATAGCACTGTTTTCATATAAAAAAATTATTCTTGTATCCCTCTAATAATCCGTAAAGCTACACAAAATTAAGGGATCAAATCAATATTTTACACAAAAAAAAATATTCTGTAATAATATAACCATCCCTATAGGCGGAAGAAGGCATCGAGGCTTCTTTATTCCAACACCTGCCATTAGCTGGCCTTTCCATTTATCCCATTATTATGACTTTTCTTACTATGGATTCGTAGAAGAAAATAAAAAATATTCCTATTCTTACCCATATTATCCATTCCATGAATCCCTCTAAACGGGTAAATAATTTAGGTACTTGTGGAGTAATGCCTTGCGGCGGTATCTAGGCACAGAATAAAAACAACTCGCCCCAGCCCAGTGCGGAGAAGCCAGTAAACAGCAGACCCACTTTATTTTATTCACATAAAATTGGAGGTTGTCAACAATATAATTGGCATTTTATTCACATATCTGGGCAGATGTGGAAAACCTAAATCCATTTCTCGTCTTGAGGCATCTCTGAGGCTAAAATTTATAAACAATGGCGGTGGAATAATAAATACTGCCAAAAGGTTGCGTTATGCGCTCATAACAGATAGCTTTGTGACTTAAATAAGGAAAGAAAAAATGGCCGAATTGTCAGAAAAAACCCGTGCGCTTATCAGCTCTCGCCGCTCCCAGGAGAGCGGAGGCTTTGTATTTGACAAGCTGCAGCCTCAGGCCTTAGATATGGAAGAAGCCGTACTGGGATCTATGCTGCTAGACAAGGAGGCCGTAGCATTCTGCATAGATATACTCAAGCCGGAGAGTTTTTATCTGGAAGCGCACCGGGAGATATACCAGGCTATATTAGATTTATTTGGGCGGGCAAAGCCGGTGGATTTGCTCACTGTTACTGATCAGCTTCGCAAAAACGGACTTATAGACAAGGTAGGTGGGCCCTTTTACCTTAGCCAGCTCACCAGCCGGATAGGTTCTACCTCTAATGTGGAGCATCACGCCAGGGTGATTTCGGAAAAATTTATCCTTCGTGAAATGATAAAGAGCTCTAATGCCATATTAAAGGATGCTTATGAGGAAACCACCGATGTTTTTGATCTCCTAGACCGAGCCGAACAAAGCCTGTTTAATATAGCGGAAAAAAACCTGCGCCGCGGCACCGAGCCGGTGAGTGATGTGATGACCAAAGCCCTGAGACAGCTGGAATCCATTAAAAACTCTAATACCCATCTCACCGGTGTGCCCACGGGATTTAATCAACTAGATGCTATAACCGGCGGATGGCAAAAATCTGACCTCATCGTGATAGCTGCCCGTCCCGGAATGGGAAAAACCGCTTTTATCCTTTCTATGTCACGCAATGCCGCCGTAGATTTTAAAAAACCTGTAGCGGTATTTTCTTTAGAGATGAGCTCGGTGCAGCTCGTAAATCGCCTTATCTCTGCCGAGGCTGAAATAGATGGCGAAAAACTAAAAAAAGGAAATCTAGAAGAACACGAATGGTTTCAACTCACCCAAAAAGTGACTAAGCTCTCCGAAGCTAAAATATTTATAGATGATACCCCCGCCATCAATATTTTCGAACTTAGGGCAAAATGCCGCCGACTAAAACTCCAGCACGATATACAAATGGTGGTCATAGACTACCTCCAGATAATGGGTACTACCCAATCGCAGGGAAAAGGCCCCGGAAATAGAGAGCAAGAGATAAGCTACATCACCCGAAACCTCAAAACCCTGGCCAAAGAATTAGATGTGCCCGTAATCGTTCTTTCACAGCTAAATCGCTCAGTAGAAACCAATTCGGGAGATAAAAAACCGCAACTACACCACCTCCGCGAATCTGGATCTATAGAACAAGATGCCGATATGGTATTGTTTTTATACCGCCCAGAATATTATAAAATCACCGAAGACCCCGTAACCGGTATGAGCACACAGGGAATGGGTGAAATAATCGTAGCCAAACATAGAAATGGCGCATTGGGAAATGCTCACCTACGGTTTATAAATCATTTTGCCAAATTTGAAAACTTCGAACTAAGCTATGGAGCAGGAAATGTATTCTCGTATATGAAAGATGAAATCATTACACTAGCCTCTAAGGCAAACCATCCCAATACCTGGGATACGACCAATGATGAGGAACCTCCTTTTTAAAAGATAAAGGGTTAATTAATTAGGAGCGCCGGGCCGCCTCTTTTATAGGGGCGGCTTTTTTTTTGCAAAAAAAGATAAGATATGCAGTATGATATTAATTACTAATAGTGTTCAGTGTGATGAAGAATACAATATTCATCTAGCTTTTTCAAAATTTTTTTTCGCTGCGTTTCATCTATAAAACCAGCCAAAAAGGAATTGCGGACCAGGGTGGTCACTTTTTCTTTAGTAATATCTATGGCTGTGAGCGAAGGATTATTTTCATTTATCTGTATCCGTACCACTAAGTACATACTTTCGGGGTCCTTTAAAGGGTACTAAATTTGCCGAAAATTTATTCTCTATGGATAAGACCACGATGGTTCGGCTTTTGCGAAGATGGAAAAAGAGCGGGCAGAGCTTACATTGTTTTATTTGTAAAGCGGATGTTAATAAGGTACCACGAATACACAAATAAAATCCTTATTGCATTAGTGGCAAAAAAATTAGCCACGAATACACGAATAAAATCCTTATTGTATTAGTGGCAAAAAAATTAGCCACGAATACACGAATAAAAACAAAAATCATTCGTGCATTCTTAGCAAAAAACTCATTCCTGCCTTCGTGGCAACCAAAAACCATTCGTGCATTCGTGTGGCGATCGAATTCAGACATAGAGGCTACTCATTATAAGCCCTTCATTCAGCTTTCCAATCCTGAAATTACAGATACCCAAATAGGCGAAGAGCAGGGATTTATTATTATTTATGCAAATGGAAATACGCTGCTATTACCTAGCGGCACGAATCTTCATTTGCTAAGAGACTGTATAAGCTTCAGTGTATGATACCCTTTACGAGTAATCAGCAAAATATCCGGTCTTCTACCCCAAAACTGGAAAAAATCTCCCTAATCAAAATTCCTCCAATCCACCACCCTGTACTGGGTGGAACGGATACTTTATAACAAATAACATAAACCAGCACACATTCGACCCCGATGGGGTCGCACCGCATTTCAATAATTTTTCTATAATCATTCAATCCCTATGGGATTATATAAATCGTCAAAAAAATTGAATACCGTTTTAAATGGATGGAATAATATACCCCGAAGGGGTAAAATATTTATAGCCAAGAATATATACCATCACACATTCGACCCCGTCGGGGTCGTACCGCATTTAAATAAAATATTCTATAAATATTTAATCCCTTCGGGATTATCTAAAACGTCAAAAAAAAAGAACCTAATAATTACCGACAAAAACCGCCTCATAGAGCTCATAAAGGCTGGAGATAATGGCCTATTGGTGGAGCGGATACATTTATCTAACCCCAGATGTAAGCAGGGTCATCTGAATTTACGGTTATGAGTACCGGTATGCCTTCTTTGAAAGAGACTACCCTCCTGTGGGCCATGGAGTACAGGCGATCTTGCTATAAAATTTCTTCCTACAAAATGGGTAGGTGTCAGTACCAGTATTTTCAATGTTCACCTGCATATTGGGGTGGGCGTATCATAATAAAATCGTTCATTATAAATCCCTGACCTATATCAAAATCTGCTACCTGATCTATGACAAACCCATTTTTAAAATAAAAGTTTATAGCTTTATAGTTCTGGCGATTTACGGTGAGTTTTATGCCTGCACCAGCGGTGAGGGCGGTAATTTCTTTCATTACACGAGACCCCAGTCCTCGATGATGACTAGGGGTATCTATATATAATTTATGTAAGATATATACCCGCTTTTGATCGCTCAAAGAAAAGAAACCTATATCCTGTCCATCAGAAATCACCAGGTAAAAATTTTGCCTTTCGGCCATTTGTTTTTTGATGGCCAGGGGGCTGTACATTAGATCCAGCATATAACTTATCTGGGCGGTAGAGATGATGTCTGGATAGTATTCATTCCATATCCTAGCTGCGAGGCGGCCTATTCTCTCAATATCCGCTTCTTCTGCCTCCACAATTTTTATTGGAGCTTTAGCTGCCGGCATGGTGAGATCAGGGTTTAGCTGTCTGGGATGCTTCTATTTCTTTTATTATTTCTGCTGCCGGCATATCCAGCATTCCCACTTTTCGCCATAGTACTTCGCCATCCGTACCTATAAAATAGGTGGTGGGAAAAGTATTTATAACCGGACTGTTCTCATCTTTTAGGATAGATCCAAAATTAAAAGAATAATCTTTTGACGCTAAGAAAGAGGCTACCCTGGCCGTATCTTCATAGGTAAAAGCCATCACAGACCATTGCTTTTCCATAGACAGCCTGTGTAGTTCTTCTATCACGGGTAGCTCTTCTATACAGGGCTTGCACCAAGTAGCCCAAAAATTTATAAGCGCGGGCTTGCGTATATCTTTTACGTTCAGGGTATTGCCTTTGTGCATAACCACGTTCCAATTTTCTAAGGAAATTTTTTTTGGCGGTATCGTTTTAAAAAACATCCACAGCCCTATGAGTACGGCCAGCAATAGCAATAATCCCAGAATGCGCACTAATTTTGATGTCATAAAAATATTACTTTATTCATTAAAAATTATCGGAAAAATATATTTCCTGCACTTATTTTCACGGTGAAGTTAAAGGAAAATTTTATAAACCCGCTTTTTCCGCTGGTTGCCCATCCCTCGTAAAACTATTTGGGGGGATCTCCTAAATCTGGAAATGCAATAGAACGCTTAGATACTCCTGCGGTGTTCTTTTATGATCAAGATAAAATAGATATATAAATCCATAAAAAATAGGGTGTGTATCTGGGTTTAAATATGGTTTTGCTTTCGCCCTATGATAGGTCTGTAAAATAAAGAAACAGTGCCAAAAATAGAGATGGAAAACAGAGGTCAAACCCTTTTTCCATAAAGACTTATCGCTTTTTTTTGTGGGATCCCCTCTATAAGTAATTAAGCCACACAAAAAGATAGAATAGAGCTAGTGATCATTCTATCTTTACTCGCCCTTATGGATCATTAGGCAGGTGAAGATGAGTTTTGTGTAGCGGTGAGTTTCTGATACATAAGGGCTTTGGTTTTATCGCTCAGCTGCTTGGTATGGGAGAGCTCTAGACCTTCTACGGATAGGGGAGAAAACCAGTGTATGTGCAATAAGCCCGGTCTTAGGTCGAGCGATTTTCTCGGATACGATATGTCTTTTATATTTACTATCACCTGCACCAGCAGGGGGGTCTGGGTCTGTATAGACATTCTAAATGCCCCGTCATAAAAGGGCAATAGGGGCTCACTGGTTTTATTACGTGTACCCTCGGGATATAGAAAAACCGAATACCCTTGGTTTAGTAAATTTTTAAGATAAAAAAGGCTCTTTGCGCGCGATTGATCGCTGGCCCTATCTACCAGCACACAAAACCGCCTTACCCAAAACCCGAATACCGGTATCCTGCTCAGCTCTTTTTTAGCCAGATAACGATAGATACCCGGATAGGCCACTGCATTAAAAATGATATCCCAGGTGGTGAGGTGATTGCTCACTATTATATAAGACTGACCCTTCTCGATATTTTCTTGGCCTGTTATCCTCAGTCTTATAAGACAGCACATAAGCGTGATAGGTCCTATGATATGGTGGGTTATCCATAGTATAGTTCTCAAAACCCTTTCGCCACCCAATACTAAAGCCAATAAAAATAGAGGCGTCCAGACCAATACCTGAATGCTGAATACAAGCAAAGCCCAGACTGCCCAAATTTTTCTCAATAAGCTAAAGAACCCTTTCATTAGAAATCATACTAAAGATATCATACCAATCATTGAATACCTCCTTTTTGTCTTTATGAATTTATCACTGCATCATCGTGGTAAAACAACTATCGTATAAAAGAGAAATATTTTTTATCTGCCCTCATTCTAGGTGCATTCTATATTACTAAGCCCATGGCTACTCTGATTAAATATACGATCGAGTATTTCTAATCCCTGCTTTCATTCCTAAAATAACCAGCCCTTTGCCTTCTATAAGGCAACTATCTGGCCGCGGTCATCATCTTACATTGTCTATATTTCCCCTTTTCATTAGCTACTTCTATCTGATAGATGTAAGGAGCCACCGGCAGATGGAGGGAGGAGATGTCTATACTGGCCTTGTGGGTACCCGCCTCCAGAGGGGCATTCATCACTTCGGCCATTTTGCGGGCAGAGAGGTCATACAATTCTATTTTCACATCCGAAGGACGCATAAGCTCAAAAGGAATGATGGTGTGGGTGAGATAGGGATTAGGAAAATTTTGTCCTAGTATAAACTGTCCGCCGGTTTCGGGGCTAAGTGCTGCCAGTCCGGTAGTTACGCCACTGCCCTGTATGCCCAGTTCCAGATAGGCATCATAGCCATCGGTTTCATTAGGGGTGAGAGTACTCAGCTGGTATATATAGCCATTTGCAAACACGCCATCCTCACTATAGGTAAGGGGATCCGGGCCCTCGGTATATATATCGCTATGCGCATTATACAGGGCTATTTTTTCCTCCAGCGGAAAGGTGAGCTGGGATATGGCGGCATACACTGAGCTCACAAAAACTTGAAAATGAATATGACAGATACGACCGGGATACCAGCCTGGGAAGATGGTAATGAAGCTTACTTCTCCATAGACATCGGTCATCTGGTAGCCCCGGCAGAAGGTAAGTCCCACACTCTCATTATAGCCGGAGTATAGGCCATCCTTATCACAGTGCCAGATATTTACCCGCAGATTTGGCATAGGCTCACAATTTTCTATGCCTATAATGCGCATTTTCAGATTCAATTTTACACCCGCACGATCTTCTCTCACATCCTGTCTAAAGTAGAAGGGATTGTCGGTGAGATCTAGCGGAAAAGGGCCGGCTGTTTCGGAGGGAATGAGTACACAGCCACCCTCTGTTTTAGTCTTTTGGGTCGCCCATTGGGCGGCATTCATCACTTGGCCTGGCAGAACTGTGGCCGCACCGGCTAATCCCAGATGTTGTAAAAAAGTTTTGCGTTTCATAATAGCTTAATGATTAGAATGAGAAAAGGCAAATATAAAAACATTTTACTAATCCGTCTAATAATAAAAAAACCCTGCTCTATCCTAGATCAGGGTCCTTAATAAATACGATGTATGGCGGTTATCTACCCATTGCTATCGGTGCATAATCATCTGGTATGAACGCCCTAGTAAGAGCGGGAGCGCTAAGCAAGCGGCTGAGAAAATCGCTACTAAGCCCTAAATAACTCCATTATCCTTCACACACCAGGGAGCCATCGGCAGCCAGGGTAATTTTTCGGCGATCCTCTCCATTGTGCAGAAACACCACATATTGCTGGCTGCCATCGGCCAGGGTGATAATAGCCGCCCTATGACGAGGGGTAAAATCTGGATAAAGCAAGACTACGGCATCCTGGATAGCGGTGGGGAGATCTGCATAATGGGTGCGCTCACTGCTAAAGAGGAAATTTCCGCTTAGATCAAAACCCAATGATACCCTGCCCACGCCCGGCTGACCGGCAAATACGCGAATAATATTTCCAAACTGGCAAGTAGAATCTGCCGCAGCAAAACGGATGGTATAACCACTATATTGAGCGGTCACATAATCGGTCACTGCTACGGGGAGAGAGTCCAGCGGTATGCCTTCCAGATGATGGTGTGCGCCATGTCCGTGACCATGACCATGACCGTGACCGTGGCCAGAATGATGGCCATGGTTTTCCCCATTTCCGGGATGGCCGTGGCGCATCCCCTCGAAGAAAGAACCGTCTCCACCGCCCATAAAATCGCCGTGCTTACTAAAGGCTATCTCCTCATCCGTGTCTAATAGCGCCACGAAGAGATCCTCACCATACGGCCTTCCCACTGCAAGAACACCGGTTATTTCCGCATCCGGAAAATTTTCCGATACGTAGGTCACGGATTTCTGTGGAAGGACATCCACATCTACTTCTACGACACCATTATCGGCCATAGATTCCTTTTTGCAGGAAGAGAATGCCGCTATCATCATAAGCAGCAAAAATAAAAAACGATTGTTTTTCATAATAATATAAAATAAAAATGAGAAATGAACCCGAATATCACGCCTCCGGAATAGCGTTTGCCCTCTAATAGGCAGAGCAAAAATACCTTATTTTTTATATATCTAATAAAAAAATGCCTAATCTTTTGTATAACCCCTAGGTACCCTGCCCATATTTCCCTCTTCATACAATACTCACCCAAAACGCCCCATATAGAAATTTATTGTAAGTTACTGATAGAATTATCGCATCCTCTATAAAAATGTGCCAGACCTGGCCTCCGCTTATGTCGAGGCAGCTACCTACTCACCACCGATCAGAGTCATTCTATTAAGACTAATAAAAAAGTTTCTAAGTGTCCCGTACTAGCATAATTAATTTCTTTTCTTGGGCGAATCCCCGTCTCCGCTTCGCTGCGACGGGGTCGCTCCCTTCCGGGCTCGGTGCTGCGCACTGGCTCGCTGCGCTACGCCACCCTCCAGGCAGCTTTCGCATTGAGCAGCCCTCCGGATAGGCTATATCCTTCTGGAATTATAATAATGCCGCTGCCCTGATACACTCTTATAATTCATAAGTGAGAAAAAGTCCGGACCAGCCTGTTCTCTGCCCCACCCTTTCGTATTTCTATCCTCCCTTATGGCGATATCTTTATGATCCCAATCCATTCTAAGTACACCACATACATTCCCAGTAAACAGCCCTACTTTTTCAGGATTCTCTACAAAAGTATTTGACAACTGCTATCGCTTGGTATCTGCCTCATATACCCTAAAACTGCCATCATAACACAAATCAATTTTTTTTAACACTTCATAAAAAAATATGGAGGATGATAATAAAACTCATCATAATGATACCCCAGCATCTCCTCTATTCCGCTATTTTTTGCTATTAAATAAAAACCGCTATCGTCACCCGGGAATGTTTTTTTATATACATAATAAAAAATATTGGGGTCGGTAAAACCGATCTTGAGTTCTAGTTTCCATTCAAGTGACAAATGGCCTTCTAGCACCTTCCCTGTCAAATAAGTGACTTTTATAGAAAAGATTGCTCTAAATGGTATATTTTTGTAAGGAATTAAAAAGTCTGTACTTGCCGTATTCTAAGCGCAGTGTTTGATACCGCCATCTATAGACCCAGGTAGGTTTTAAAAATTTAAAAAAATTAAAAAAAAATATGAATAAATTATTTCTGATGCTGGGTTTAGGCGCAGCTATGTCTCTAACTGCCCAAGTACAGTCTTTTAAAACAACCGAAGGTTGTACGATCTGGCTGGACCCTGCGATGAGTTCCACCGAAATGAAATGGTCCGGCTCTTGCAAAAACAATACGGTACAGGGCAAGGGAACCCTGAGTTATGTTTTATACGGTAAAACCGTATGTACGCTAGATGGCAGTTTTGAAGATGGTAAAATAAACAGCCCCGGAAAAATTAGATACCAAAACGGAGAATCTTACCAGGGTCAGATTAAAGATGGTCTTATGAATGGAAAAGGTGAAGTAACCCTACCGGATGGCCGTATTTATATTGGAAATTTCGTAAAGAATACCTTTAATGGCCAAGGAAAATACGCTTATCCGGATGGCTCATACTACGATGGCGAGTGGAAAAATAATATGGCCCATGGATTTGGCATTCTAGTACTTGCCGATAAGTCCGTATATGAAGGCCATTTTATAGATAACATGCTGGAGGGTGATGGCAAATATACAAATACCGATGGTTCTGTATATACGGGTCAGTTTGTGCATACCCAAATGACCGGCACCGGAAAATATCTCTACAAAGATGGTTCTTACTTCGAAGGCGGATTTATAAATGGTAGGGCCGATGGTACCGGTATGTTCTATTATCCAAACGGAAAGAAATATAAAGGTACCTGGAAAGACAATGTGCCTCAGGGAGATCTAATAGAAGTCTCTAAATAATCCTCTGAAATTTTATAAAAAAAGCCGTCCGCTGAGGATGGCTTTTTTTTTTACTCATTATTCCCATTTATCATTCCATCAAGTATTGAATACCCGCCGCGTTCGTTATTACAAAAATGATCCTGCCATAATGTCACAAAAATAATGATGGGTAAGACATATTTACTAAGGCAAAATAGTTGCTTCGGTCATAATAGCAGTACTCACCTTATGGTATAACATTTGTCTGTGTATCGTAGCATCATTATATTTTATCTTTAAATAAAATTTGTGAATGCATCACTTAGAGAAATCCTGTTTATTCCAGCCTTGCTCTTCGATTTTATAGTATATAGAAAAAAATATCACTTATGAACCTCCATAAATTTACCATCAAAGCCCAGGAGGCGGTGAATAGCGCACAAACCCTGGCCTATGAAAACCAGCATCAGGCCATTGAAGCGGTACACCTTCTTTTCAGCACCCTAGAAGCAGATGAACATACCATCGGGTATCTGCTCAAAAAGGTGAATGTAAATATTGCTTCTATACGCGAATCTGCAAAAAAACAAATAGACCGTCTGGGCAAGAGCGATGATGTAGCGAAACAATACCTGAGCAATAATGCCAATCAGGTATTAATGAAAGCGCAAGGTATAGCCAAAGAATTTGGCGATGAATTTGTATCCTTAGAGCACCTACTGCTCGCCCTTATCTCAGTAAAAACAGAAGCTTCTCAGATATTGCACGATGTAGGTGCTACTTATAATGATCTAAAGAAAGCCATAATAGAATTTAGGCAGGGACGCAAAGTCACAGATCAGAGTGCCGAAGGCACTTTCAATGCCTTGCAGAAATATACCCAAAACCTCAATGAAGCAGCACAGAATGGGAAACTAGATCCGGTGATAGGTAGAGATGAAGAGATTCGCCGTGTGCTGCATATCCTTTCCCGCCGCACAAAAAACAATCCTGTGCTGGTAGGCGAGCCAGGCGTAGGAAAAACAGCGATAGCCGAGGGTATAGCCCATCGCATTATTAAAGGTGATATCCCCGAAAACCTAAAATCTAAAACCATCTATGCCCTCGATATGGGAGCTTTAATGGCAGGTGCAAAATACCGAGGCGATTTTGAAGAACGCCTCAAGGCGGTGATCAATGAAATTTCTGCCGCAGAGGGAGAAAACATACTATTTATAGACGAGATTCATACCCTCATCGGTACCGGAAATACCGAAGGTACGCTCGATGCAGCAAATATCCTAAAGCCAGCATTGGCCCGCGGTGAACTGCGCGCCATAGGCGCTACTACCCTAAATGAATATCAAAAATATATTGAGAAAGACAAAGCCCTCGAAAGGCGTTTTCAAAAAGTAATCATAGATGAACCCGATCGCGAAGATGCCATCAGTATTATGCGCGGTCTCAAAGAGCGATACGAAACCCATCATAAGGTGAGAATCAAAGATGAAGCCATCATAGCCGCCGTGGATCTGAGTACCAGATATATAAGCGATCGCTATCTGCCGGATAAAGCCATAGATCTCATAGATGAAGCCGCTGCTAAACTCCGCCTCGAAATAAATTCTATGCCCGAAGAGCTCGATGAAATAGAACGCCGTATCATACAGGTAGAAATAGAATTAGAAGCACTGAAACGCGAAAATGCCGAAGAAAAAGTAGATCGTCTAAAAGAAGAACTCGCTCATCTAAAAGAACAGCGCGAAACTATAATGGTCAAATGGCTAGGCGAAAAAGAAGTAGTAGAAAACCTACAAAATACCAAGAAAGAAATAGAACAGTATAAACTGGAAGCCGAAAGACTGGAGCGCATAGGAGACTATGGAAAAGTGGCCGAAATACGCTATGGAAAAATCCGCGAAGCCGAAGAAAAACTCGCTGCATTCCAGGCACAACTCGATGGGCAGGATGCCGGTAAGCGTATGGTAAAAGAAGAAGTAGAGGCCGAAGATATAGCCGCTGTAGTAGCCCGGTGGACAAATATCCCGGTGAGCAAAATGCTCCAAAGTGATCGCGAAAAACTCTTGCATCTGGAAGAAAAACTGCATAAAAGACTCATAGGACAAGATGAAGCCATCTCGGCTGTATCCGATGCCATACGCCGCAGCAGAGCCGGGCTGCAAGATCCCAATAAGCCTATAGGTAGTTTTATCTTCCTTGGCACTACCGGGGTGGGCAAAACCGAACTGGCTAAAGCCCTGGCCGAGTATCTCTTTAATGATGATAAGGCGATGGTGCGTATAGATATGAGCGAGTTTCAGGAAAAACATACAGTATCCCGCTTAATAGGAGCCCCGCCAGGATATGTAGGATACGATGAAGGCGGACAACTCACCGAAGCCGTAAGACGCAAGCCCTTTTCCGTAGTATTGCTCGATGAGATAGAAAAAGCCCATCCCGATGTCTTCAATGTACTCTTACAGGTGCTCGATGATGGAAGACTTACGGATAATAAAGGACGTACCGTAAATTTTAAAAATACCATTATCATCATGACCTCTAATATGGGAAGCCATATCATTCAGGAAAATTTTGCCGGCGTAAATGAGCTAAATATCGCTGCGGTGGTAGAAACCACTAAATTAGAAGTGATAGAAGTGCTAAAAAAATCTATGCGCCCGGAATTTCTAAACCGCATAGATGAAATCATTATGTTTCAGCCGCTTCTGTCTAAGGATATACGCGCTATCGTGAAATTACAATTAGATAGTCTCATAATGATGCTCAAAGAAAGAGGGTTAGATATAAGCTATACGGATGAGGCACTGGAATGGATAGCCAGAGAAGGTTTTGATCCCCAATATGGTGCCAGACCCCTTAAACGGGTGATAAAGAAACACATAACAAATCAACTGAGTAAAGAAATACTCGCGGGAAATGTAGATAAAAATACACCCATCATTATAGATGATCTGGATGATAATATCCTATTCCGAAAACCCTATACGAATGCGAGTGATAAGTAATAGCATCGGCAATAATGAATAACACCAGGGCGAGCAGCCAGAGTTTTTTTTTTGATGTCTGTTTTAAATAAACCCAGCGTAGCGGCTCAGCCCTGATAAGTGAGGATCCATAAGTCTTCGTTTACATTACCAGGGATAGCGATAGAAACGGATATCCTTTTATGTGCGGAAACCGTATAAGGGGATAGTTGCATGGCTATAGGTGATGGTGGAATGGGGCATGATACGATTCCATAATACCGCACATAAAAGATAGGAGTGAATAGCGCGGGCCTGCCCTTCGACTATGCTCAGTGACCGCCCATAGATCCCTTATATGAGTCGAAGCCGGCGAAGGGCAGGCATCCCCATAAGATAATTAATTGACCTGAATAGTTATAAAATATCTGATAAAATCTGTAAATATATTCTATCCTAATAGCCATCAGTTTCCATAGCTGTGCTAAGACTGTCCCGCCTGTTTTTTACCATTCACCTACACGCATCAATAGATAAAAATGCCAAAACTAACCGCGCCATTTGGAAGTGAACAAAGGTCCCCAACCGCTCTGCGCTCATAAGCGTCATTAGCGGAGAAAAAACATTCCCTTATTTCTAATTGCGCATAAAAGACATTGCTTCCTCCCCTCAGAATCCTTATTTTTGCCCCTTATCCGATGAAGACTATTCATACAGAAACACCGCTGCGCATCGTTATCAAGATAGGTACTAATGTTCTCACCCTCGCAGATGGTATTATAGATCTCACCACCATAAGCCAGATAGCCGATCAAATCTATATCCTCCTTCAGCGAGGACATAAAATTATCCTCATAAGCTCAGGGGCAGTGGGCTCCGGATGCGGAATGATCCCTCACCTGGCCTAGACCAGTGAGGTGGTAAAAAAAACAAATCTGGGCCGCTGTGGGGCAGGTGAGACTTATGAATGTATATGCCCATCTCTTTCAGCGATTTGGCATCTTTGTAGCCCAGGTACTCGCCACCAAAGAAGACTTTCGAGACCGCCAGCACTATCTGAATATGAAAAACTGCATCAATGGATTGCTGGCAGATTAGATCATCCCCATCACTAATGAAAACGATGTAGTATCGGTGAGCGAACTGATGTTTACAGACAATGATGAACTGGCCGGGCTGGTATCGGCTATGACCGATGCCCATAAACTCATCCTGCTCAGTAATATTGATGGTATCTACGATGGGGCTCCTTCCGATCCCGGCAGCCGGATTATTCCCCTCATCAATGCCGATGAGGAGACCGATGAACGGAAACAGTGCCGAAAAATCTGCCTTTGGCCGAGGGGATATGCTCAGTAAATTTCGTTTTGCTCCCAAAGCCGCCCGCCTGGGTATAGACACCTAGATCGCTAATGGTAAAAAGCCCGATGTCCTGCTCCACATAGCCGATGGAAAAGAGATAAGAACCCGCTTTATATCTCATACCCCCGTATCCGGTATAAAAAAATGGCTGGCCTATGCCCATACTGCCGCAGCGGGCAACATTACGATCCATAAAGGGGGGCAGATGCACTCTACCATCCTTCCCGAATTACCAGTTTACTCCCTGTAGGGGTGATAAAAATGGAAGGCAATTTTAAAAAAGGCGATCTGGTAGAAATTTGCAATGAAGAGGGTAAAAATATCGGTATAGGCAAAATAAAATTTGATGCCCATCTGGCCAAAACGATGGTAAGGGATAAAGTAAATAAATCACTTATTCATTATGATTATCTTCAGATGACCTAATGCCGGAAGCATCCTATACACAGCTATTCTTTAGCCAATTTCTTATGCGAAATATTTATCACAAATCTTTTAGTACATACTTTTAAGCGCGCTTATGACCTCCATCACCGATCATCTCCACCGCACACAAAAGGCTGCCGCCCGCATCGCCCTGTGCAAGGATGAAACTGTAAGAGAAATCTTGTGTGAAATAGCCCGTCTCGCCGAAGAAAGCACCCCTACCCTGCTGGATGCCAATGTCCGCGACCTGGCCCTTATGGATCCTTCTGATCCTAAATACGACCGGCTCAATCTCACTCCACCCAGGCTAAAGTCCATCGCCGAGGACATCCGAAAAGTGGCCTCCCTGCCCTCGCCTCTCCACCGCATTATAGAACAGAAAACCCTGCCAAACGGGTTGCTCCTTACTAAGCTCACTGTACCCATAGGAGTGGTGGGTATCGTCTTCGAATCCAGGCCTAATGTAACCTTCGATGTGTTTAGTATCTGTTTTAGATCCGGCAATGCCGTGGTGCTCAAGGGCAGCCGCGAGGCCCGCTTTAGCAATGAAGCCATCGTGGCACTCATACACGGCGTACTCCTGTAATATGAACTGTAAGATATCCTCTACCTGGCACCCTGCGAAAGAGAGGCCCTCCCCGAAATCTTGCAGACAGAGGGCTTGATAGATGTGATCATACCCCGAGGTTAGCAGGTACTCATAGATTTCGTGCGAAAGAATGCCACGGTACCCGTTATAGAAACCGGTGCCGGTGTAGTGCATATCTATGCCAACGCCTCGGCAGATCGCCGCCAGGCACAGACTATTATCACCCATTCTAAAGCCAGAAGAGTGAGTGTGTGCAATGCCCTAGACTGCCTTGTACTCCACGAGGCCCTTTTGCCCCATCTGGGCGCACTTCTCCGCGAGCTCAATGATTTAAATCATTACTGTGAATATTTGCCGATGAGAGGGCTTATAATGCCCTTTGTGGCAGCTATGCCGCCCATCTGCTTCATTTGGCCGAACCCACCCATTATGGTATGGAATTTCTGGCTATGAAAATGGCTATCAAAACCGTGCAAAACCTAGACGAAGCCCTGGCCTATCTCGCCACCTATTCCTCTAAGCACAGCGAAGCCATACTGGCCCGGGATCCCGAAGCCATCGAAAAATTTCTCAGGCATACCGATGCCGCCGTAGTATATGCCAATGCCGCTACTACCTTCACCGATGGAGGCGAATTCGGAATGAGTGCCTTTCATCTACCTATTTCACCCAAATGAGCCGATCAGCGGAATTTCCCAAAAAATAGATATTTTGCGCCCTCTTTTATATTATTTATTAAAATCGTAATATGACCAAAATCAAAGTAGCTAATCCGGTAGTAGAAATGGATGGCGATGAAATGACCCGTATCATCTGGAAATTTATAAAAGATAAACTCATCCTCCCCTATCTGGATCTAGATATCAAATATTATGATCTGGGTATGGAGCACCGCGATGCCACCCATGATCAGGTGACCATAGATGCCGCCGAGGCCATCAAAACATGTAATGTGGGTATAAAATGTGCCACCATCACCCCGGATGAAGACCGAGTAAAAGAATTTGGACTAAAAGAGATGTGGAAATCGCCCAATGGCACCATTCGCAATATCGTAGGAGGTACAGTATTTAGAGAGCCCATCGTATGTACCAATGTACCCCGCCTGGTAACTAACTGGACCCAAGCCATCATCATAGGTCGCCACGCCCACGGCGATCAATATAAAGCCACGGATATCGTCACCAAGGGTAAGGGAAAGCTCACGATGAGTTTTACCAATGAAGCCGGTGAAACCCAGACCTGGGAAGCGTTTAACTTTAAAGGAGATGGGGTGGCGATGATTATGTATAATACCGATGAGAGTATTTTTGGTTTTGCCCGCAGTTGTTTTAATATGGCACTGGATAAAGGCTGGCCCCTCTATCTCTCTACTAAGAATACGATACTTAAGAAATATGATGGCCGCTTCCGTGATATATTTGCGGAGGTGTATGAAAAAGAATTTAAGGCAGCTTATACCGCCAAGGGCATCACATACGAGCACCGCCTCATAGATGATATGGTGGCCTCTGCCCTCAAGTGGAATGGTGCCTTTGTGTGGGCCTGCAAGAACTATGATGGCGATGTACAAAGCGATACCGTAGCCCAGGGTTTTGGTTCACTGGGATTGATGACTTCGGTATTAGTTACACCAGATGGAGGCACTGTAGAAGCCGAGGCAGCCCACGGCACCGTGACTCGCCACTATCGTATGCACCAGCAAGGCAAAAAAACCTCTACGAATCCCATCGCCTCTATCTTTGCCTGGACCAGAGGCTTGGCATTCAGAGGTAAGCTGGATGGCAATGAGGCGCTTATTGATTTCTGTCATAAACTGGAGGCCGTATGTGTAGAAACCGTAGAGAGCGGCAAGATGACCAAAGACCTGGCCGTGTGTATCTATGGCGAAAAACTCACCGAAGATCAGTACCTGCATACAGAAGAATTCTTAGATGCTTTAGATAGAAATCTCAAAGCTAAGCTGGCTTAATAGCACCACTATTAAAAATAAATTTACTATAAAAAACCGGACTGTTGTTCGGCATTTTTTATGGGTATCTATTGGCTGAAAGGATAAGGTATGTGCACCTATTATCCGTATCTCAGGAAAAGAGTTTCTCTCACTTTTGCACAGCACCACTTTGATGAGAGAGCGTACTTAGAAAATGAATTCCCGCATAAACAGGCTTTGGGGTACTATACTGTTGAAATAATCAAGCATCCTCACACACAAGGAGGACTAGCTATGCAAAGGCCTTGTTTCTCTACTGACTTTTATAGTAAGATCGATGAGGCTTGCTCAGCCCCGGCCCTATGCCTATAAATCTAGGAAAACACTTGATAAGCTATAAATGCGCTGAGCCAAGCGATGGCCATCATAAAAGCCGTTTGGATAACCGGCCATTTCCATCCATTGGTTTCGCGTTTTACAATAGCTATGGTACTCATACATTGCATCGCAAAGGCATAAAATAAAAGCAGTGCCATACCGGTGGCAAAATCGAAACGCAACCGTCCGGTGATAGGGTCCCGCTCAGCAATCATACGCTCACGCAGGCTGCTGGATTCTTCAAAATCTTCACCCACACTGTATATCGTAGCCATCGTACCCACAAAGACTTCGCGGGCGGCAAAGGAAGTGATGAGTGCTATGCCTATTTTCCAATCAAAACCCAGGGGCCTGATGGCAGGTTCTATCCATTTCCCAGCTAGTCCGGCAAAACTATTTTCGAGCCTGGCCGCATTTATTTTCAGTAGAATTTCTTCTTCATTCCACTGCGCGGCAATGGCCTGCGAGCGAATACCGGCTTCCGCTTCCTGCATACGAGAGGGAGGACCGTAAGATGCCAAAAACCAAAGGATGATGGAGATGGCTAATATGACCTTGCCCGCACCTTCTACAAAAGACCAGGTTTTCTGCTTTAAGGTGTAGAACAGATGGCTCCATTTAGGCATTTTATAGGTGGGTAGTTCCATAATGAGGTGGCTGGAAGTTTTGGTTTTTATGAGTAGATTAAATAGGAGGGCGGTGAGCAAGGCCATTATGAACCCTATCATATATAGGCCAAACAATACCAACCCCTGCAGCCCGAAAGGTCCTAGGTTTCGCTCTGGGATGATGATACTGATAATGATGGTATATACCGGCAAGCGGGCAGAGCAAGTCATAAAGGGTACCGCCAGAATGGTGAGGAGTCGCTCCTTCCACGATTCTATGGTGCGGGTGGCCATTATAGCGGGTATGGCACAGGCTGCACCGGAGAGAAGCGGCACGATGCTCTTACCTCCTAGCCCAAATAAGCGCATAAGCCGGTCGCTCAGAAAAACTACCCGGGTCATATAGCCGCTCTCCTCCAGCAGGGTGATGAATAAAAAGAGAAAGAGAATCTGGGGTATAAAGATGACTATCCCGCCTATACCCGGTACGACGCCTTCGGCCAGCAGTCGTACATACCAGGTAGGTGGCAGAGCCGCTTGTAAATAATAGCTCAGCCGACCAAAGAAATGATCTATCCACTCCATAGGAATGGCTGCCCAAGAAAATATAGCCTGAAAGACCAGAAAATGAATGAAAAAAAGAAATAGATATCCCCAAAGCGGATGGGTGAGCCAGCGATCGGCTTTTTCAGTAAAACTTTGGTTAGTGAGGGAAGATTTTATGAGGGCGGTGGAGCAGATCCCATTTATTTTATCATATCGCTGGCGGGTTTCGTCTAAAGAGGCCTTGTCCCAATCTAAGGCGGTATCACACTTCCAGGCCTGCCAGTGCATCATGTGGTGTGCCGGAAGCCGGTAAAAATTTGATTTCTGCTGGCTTATCTGCCAGGCGAGATAGGGCGTAATACCGGCATCCAGATCCTGGGCTTTTTCTATAAGCGGGATGGCTTCCAGTGGCGGACTCCAAAATGCCGGCGGCCGTGGTATCTCGCTAAGGATGAGCTTTTTTAATGACTCTATACCCTGCCCATCGCGTGCATTCAGCAATACCGTGGGCACCCCCAGTTCGCGCTCTAATACCGCCGTATGGAGCTGATAGCCCCTACGGCTGAGAATATCACTCATATTGAGGGCCAGAATAGTGCAAAAGCCTAGATCTATCACCTGGGATACCAGCAGAAGACTGCGACCCAGATTCGTACTATCCGCTACTACGAGGACAAGATCGGGTTTGCTACCCCCGGAGGGAAAAAGCTCCTGCATCACCACTTCCTCATCTAAGGTGCGTGGATAGAGGCTATATATTCCCGGCAGGTCCAGTACTTCCAGCATAGTATCGGCTACAGAAAAAAATCCCGTTTTGCGCTCTACGGTTACACCCGGATAATTGCCCGTCTTCTGGGTAAGGCCCGTAAGACGGTTAAAAAGGGTACTCTTCCCACTGTTTGGATTACCTAGCAGGGCTAACTTTATTTGCCTGGTTTTTTGCATCACTGCGCTAATCGGGTGATGATAATCTTTTCTGCTTCATGGCCACGGAGAGCTAAAAAATAGCCGGCTACCTGGTAACATACCGGATCCCCTAAAGGAGCCTTAAAGGCTAAGGCGATTTCATTTCCTGGATAGCAGCCCATCTCCATAAGCTTGAGGTCCAGCTCTTCACTCTCTACAGCCTCTATGATGCCTCTTTCTCCCGGTAATAGCTCCAATGCATTCATTTTATTTAGATTAATTATAAATAGAATGCAAAAGTAAAAGGAATATGGATATCACCACCCATTCCTGACAATATATTTCTATCCCATACAATAATAGGAGGGCAGTGGAAAACGGGCTACAATATCTTAATTATTAACACCGCCACAGCTCCTATCACTCCGTATGCCGCTCCTATCTATTACCTATGAAATCTCATGGCCATACATCGGGGCCACCCACTTACCCAAAATAGCGAGGGACTTAATTTATTTTCTATCTTTGCATAAATGAACAAGATACTCTTTTTCCCGATACTATGGATGGCGATGGTATTCTCTAGGCTCAGCGCACAGAGCATAACTAGCTATTATTTAGTTCCAGAAGAACCGGCCCCCGGCCAGCCCGCTATGCTCATCCTGCAAACTTTCATTCCCTGGGGACCTTGTGAGACGCCTCAATGGTATTTAACTGTCGCACCAGATAACATCCTAGACTTATATCTGTACTATACAGTGGGACCCCTAGATCCCTTGCTCACTTGTACCGATACCCTCTTCTTACAGGGCTTCGATGCTGGGTTTCATAGTCTTAACTTGCACACCTTTCAGCTATTAGGAGACGATACACTGGCACAGCCGGGTATCTATTCATTGGATTTTAATGTCATAGGTCCCTACTATACCATTCCCGAAAATCCTTTTTCACTAGGTACCTCCTGCCTCGGTGGTACTACCGGCTCTGCCTATAGAAGCATAGAAATAATAAATAGTGGAAATGCGCCCCTGGAAATCACCGATATTACCGGCATAATGCCACCCTTTGTGCTGGAATCCGCTTTGCCTCTACTCATAGAGCCAGGTGAAAATGGATGGATAGCCTTTATTTTCAATAATACCCTACAGAATCTGCCTTATGGAATCTATACCGATACCATACAAATAATCAGCAATGCCTGGCCACCCGCTACCTCACTCGTGCTCAGTGGTGAAGCCGCTTACTGCAGCGGACTCCCTCTCGAAGAAGACGATAAACCCTATTCCCTCGCTTACCTGCCGGGAGCCATTATACTCACTTGCCATAATGCCCACCTATACCCACGATACAAACTATCTGATATTAATGGCCGCCTCCTCCGCGAAGGAAAAATAGATTCCGAAAACATCCTTATAGATACCAGACCCTATAAGGGGATAGCCATCTTTCTATTTATAACCGATGATAACTTTCTTTCTAGTAAAATACCTTTGTTTAATTGAGCAAGACAGCCATCCTATACTTACTATGCGCTTTTGCGGCAGTCTCTATGGCACTGGCTTTTATCATTCCTGTAACCCTCATAACACTCCGTGGCACTATACCTATACATCACCTCAAAAAGGAGGAGGCCATAATAAGTGATGCCTACTTTCACTGCGCCGCCGATGGAAAATTAGTAACCCATTTTACCGAACCAGCGGAAATGATTATTATTACTAATAGGCTGGTAGCGATAAAAGTATATTGCCCTAAAGATAATACCATCGCTCATAAAATCAGCGATGAATATGCCACCAACAATACATTTTCTACCATTTTCGGTGAAGAAGCCTCAACGATATGGCCCTCACTAAAACCACTATGATCAGAAAGGATACCCACCAGGAAGAGAGAGATGAAGTAAATACCTACCTACCCACCTAAGCCGATCGTCACCCACTATAAATGGTGGAGCTCGTATTTAAAAAGGATTTGACTACCTATATCGGCTATACAGATCAAAAAAACACTCTGATAAAAAAAGTATATTTCACCGATTATATACACCTAGGCGAGATAGATCATCTCAGCAAAACGACTGAGATAAATATACTGCCCATAGGCGACGCTATGATTGCCCTAACCAGCTACTCAAATTTTTTGTTAAATGAAGCGGCACCCGAAAAATATTATTATTATTAAAAACCTGAATATGCCTCGAAATGTGAATAAATTTCTTCTCCTTTTTCTACTAAATTCTTCTTTAACAATGGCACAACATATACAAGCCAATCGCCGACTTCTGCTCGCCTCAGTGGGTTATATTTAGTTCTGTAGGAGCACAATTATAATCAAAAGAAATTCGATGCTAGGTGCATCGCATAGTTTATGAAAGTGGATTCACTTTTCCCTGCTATGCAAAGTCTGTTTCTAAACTTTTCAATTATACCTGAAAAGTTTTGTGCCTTAGAACAGGCTTGTTACACAAAGGTTACGGCAATTTCTTTTGGCATCTTAAATGAGTTAAGATAGCAAATAATAGAAAATTTTTCAAACTACCGAAGGTTTAGGGCCAGAAACAGTTTGGCAAAAGGGCAAGTTCCTTGCCAGGTTTAACATTCGGGTATTTTATTTACCTTTGCTCGGAACTGAACAATTGTACTTCGATTTCCCCCCTTCGCCCCCCCATAAACATTAAGCGACCCGAATATCCACCCTGATAATATGGAGCATAGACATAAGTACGACAAAGACGGCAAACAACTTTGTTGCACACAAGAAGAAAAAATAAACTTTTTAGCCGACAAACAATTAAAAAAGGAACACAAAGAAGTGGGTTGCTGTGCCATTGACAAACCTGTTCTTAATCAACCCAAGACAGATGTGCATTCGGAAGAAGACGGACACGACCATTCAAGCGGTAATGACAGTACTTTGAAAATGTTTTTACCAGCCGCCATTTCTATGATCTTATTACTAATTGCCATTGGTATTGACCAATATTTTCCACAAACTTGGTTCACAGATTGGGTAAGAATGGCATGGTATGTTTTGGCATTTTTACCAGTTGGATTTCCTGTTTTAAAAGAAGCAGTCGTAAGCATTAGCAAAGGGGAAATGTTTTCAGAATTTTTACTAATGAGCATGGCTACTATTGGAGCATTTGCCATAGGAGAATATCCCGAAGGCGTGGCGGTGATGTTGTTTTATGCTGTTGGTGAAGTGTTCCAAACAATGGCAGTAAAAAGATCCAAAGCCAACATAAAAACTTTGCTCGACCAACGGCCAGATGAAGTAACTATTTTACAAAATAACGAAGCTAAGATAATCAAAGCCGAAAACGCAAATATTGGCGATATTATTCAACTCAAAGCAGGAGAAAAATTAGGACTTGATGGAGAGTTAATTTCTGAAAATGCTTCATTTAATACTGCGGCTCTTACAGGAGAAAGTAAGCCAGACACCAAAGCCAAAGGGGAAATAGTTTTGGCCGGAATGATAAATCTACACACCGTTGCTCAAATAAAAGTTACAAAGGCATACACGGACTGTAAGTTGAGTAAAATTTTGGAAATGGTACAAAATGCCACAGCCCAAAAAGCACCAACCGAACTATTTATAAGAAAATTTGCAAAGATATACACACCAATAGTTGTGCTATTGGCCATTCTTATTTGTATAATTCCCTACTTTATTGAGGATAACTATTTGCTCAGCCGGTGGCTTTACAGAGCATTGGTTTTCTTGGTTGTTTCTTGTCCTTGTGCATTGGTAATTAGTATTCCCTTGGGTTATTTTGGTGGAATTGGAGCAGCCAGTAAAAACGGAATTTTATTTAAAGGAAGCAATTTATTAGACATCATCGCCAATATTCAAAATGTGGTAATGGACAAAACAGGAACGATTACCGAAGGCGTTTTTAAAGTACAAGAAGTAATTCTAAAACCCGAAGTTCACAAAGATAAAATCATGGCGATGGTCAATGTTTTGGAAAACCAAAGTACACACCCAGTTGCAACAGCCATTCATAACTATGTAGGCAAAATAGATAATACAATAATTCTAAAAGATGTAGAAGAAATATCAGGACACGGTATAAGAGCAACTATTGAAGGCAAAGAAATATTAGTTGGCAACTTCAAGTTAATGGACAAATTTTCTATCAAATATGAGATTGACACTGCTGACATAGTTTATACTTTAATTGCCATTGCTTACGATAAAAAATTTGTAGGCTATCTAAGCATTTCAGATAGCATAAAAGAAGATGCACAAATAATGGTAGATAAACTAAAAGCATTAGGCGTTAAAACCACTATGTTAAGTGGTGACAAAAATTCAGTGGTTAAATTTGTGGCTAATAAACTTAGAATTAGTAATGCTTTTGGCGACTTACTGCCCGAAGACAAAGTAAACAAAGTAAAAGAACTCATTGCAAAAAATGAAACCGTTTGTTTTGTAGGCGATGGTGTAAACGATGCACCAGTAGTGGCCTTAAGCAATGTAGGTATAGCTATGGGCGGTCTTGGTAGCGATGCCACCATAGAAACGGCAGATGTTGTTATTCAAGATGATATGCCTTCAAAAATTCCGATGGCCATCCATATCGGAAAACAAACCAAAAAAATTGTTTGGCAAAATATTACAATGGCGTTTGTAGTGAAAGGAATAGTCTTAGTGCTTGGTGCAGGTGGATTGGCAACAATGTGGGAAGCAGTTTTGGCTGATGTAGGAGTTGCATTATTGGCAATATTAAACGCTATAAGAATACAAAATATGAAATTTGAGGAATAACAAAAAGCGCGATCGGCTAACATCAGTTTGGCGAAAAAGCGGGTTCACTACTAAATTAAACATTCGGAATTCTAAAGTATCCGTCCCACTAAGTACATACTTTCGGGGTCCTTTAAAGGGCACTAAATTTGCCGAAAATTTATTCTCTATGGATAAGACCACAATGGTTCGGCTTTTGCGAAGATGGAAGAAGAGCGGGGAGTTCTTTCATACTTTTTTATTAGAGCGGATACTAATAAGATGCCACGAATACACGAATAAAAACA
>Ga0209398_1000439_pt1 | contig 26088 bp, 22 predicted proteins | sample AshMeaBigSpring_FD_184125 | JGI IMG/M metagenome (GOLD analysis project Ga0209398, IMG submission 184125) | Groundwater microbial communities from Big Spring, Nevada to study Microbial Dark Matter (Phase II) - Ash Meadows Big Spring (SPAdes)... | ecosystem: Environmental > Aquatic > Deep... | reverse complement strand
GCATTATTACGTGCTATAGTAGCTTGTGGTTGGTTTGGTATTCAAACATGGATAGGTGGTTTTGCCATTTACCAAATGTTACAATTGTGGATTCCTTCGTTGGCTACCTTACCGCAAATTTTTCCTGACGCTTTTCAATTGCAAACAGGTCCGGCTATTTGCTTCCTGCTTTTTTGGTTATTGAATATGTACGTAGTATACTTAGGAGTAGATAGCATTAAAAAATTATTGGTTTTCAAAGCGTTTTTTTTGCCTGTTGCAGCTTTAGCACTGTTGTTTTGGGCGTTAAATGCGGCTAATGGTTTAGGACCTATATTGCGTACACCTTCAAAATTTACTGATACCGCTAGTTTTTTTCATTTCTTTTTTCCAGCGCTTACTGGCATGGTAGGTTTTTGGGCTACGTTATCACTCAACATTCCAGATTTTACACGTTACGCTACTTCGCAAAAAGCGCAAATTAATGGTCAGGCATTGGGTTTGCCGCCGGCAATGACTTTTTTTTCATTCATTGGTGTAGTGGTTACTTCGGCTACAACCATTGTTTTTGGCACTACAATTTGGGATCCGGTGGTATTGGCTGGTAAATTCGATAGCAAATTGTTGGTGAGTATTGCCATGATTGCCGTTGCTATTTCTACTTTGGCCACCAATATAGCAGCCAACATCGTGAGTCCGGCAAACGATTTTGCACATTTGGCGCCTAAGAAAATAAATTTTAGAACTGGCGGCTACATCACCGGTTGTATTGGTGTAGTTATTTTTCCTTGGAAATTAATTGCCGACCCTACAGGATTTATTTTTACTTGGCTGATTGCTTACTCAAGTTTGTTGGGGCCAATTGGTGGCATTATGATTGTAGACTATTTCTTCATTCGTCACAAAATACTTATTGTACCGGAATTGTTTCAGCAAAAAGGAATTTACAGCTATAACAATGGCACCAACCCGGTTGCGGTAATCGCCTTATTGGCCGGCATTTTACCCAACTTACCCGGTTTTTTGGTAACCATCAAACTAATTGACGCTCAAAATATAGCACCCTGGATCAGCGATTTATACAATTACGCTTGGTTTGTTGGTTTTGGGGTTAGTGCATTGGTTTATTGGTTGTTGATGCGAAAGAAATAATTTCTTTTTTCTATAAAAAGCAGCTGCTGTAACTTTAAACATGTTAAGCCATACTGCTTATAAAAGTAAAAATAATTAATACATGAGTGTTCTTATCAAAAATGGCAACATAGTAACCGCTACCGATAATTATGTTGCCGACATTTTAATTGAAGGAGAAACAATTGTTGCTATTGGACAAATAGCTGCTAGTCAGGTTTCGCCAACTACCGAAATCATTGATGCTACCGGCTTATTGGTAATGCCCGGGGGAATTGACCCGCACGTACATTTAGAAATGCCTTTTATGGGCACCTTCTCAAGCGATACTTACGAAACAGGAACTAGGGCGGCCTTGTTTGGAGGCACCACCACCGTTATTGATTTTATTTTACAAAAGCAAGGCAGCAGTTTGCAAGCCGCATTGGACGAATGGAAAAGCCGTAGTACCAACAACGCTGTTGGCGATTACAGTTTTCATATGGCCGTTACAGATTTTAACGAAAACACAAAGAAAGAAATTCGCCACTTTATTGAAGAAGAAGGTATCACCTCTTTTAAAACCTTTATGGCCTATAAAGGAGCATTGATGATTGATGATCGCCAAATGGTTGACTTAATGTTGGAAGTAAAAAAACATGGCGGACTCATTAATGTACACGCTACCAATGGCGATATGATTGATTTTTTAATTGCCAAACATAAGGCCGAAGGTAAAATGGCGCCATTGTACCATTATTTGTCGCAGCCCGAAGTTACCGAAGCGGAGGCTAGCGGCCGTTTTGCCGATTTGGCCAACTATACTGGCTGCCCGGGCTACATAGTACATTTAACCTGCGAAGGTGCACTCAATGCTGTACGCAATGCTACACGCCGCAACCAAAAAGTATTTGTAGAAACCTGTATACAATATTTAGTGTTGGATGCCTCGCTTTACGAAAACGACTTTGAGGGAGCAAAATGGGTAATGAGCCCACCGCTTCGCGAGAAAAAAGACCAAGCAACACTTTGGGCCGGCATCAACCAAGGTTTGGTACAAGTTGTGGCCACCGATCACTGCCCATTTATGTGGGAGCAAAAATTGATGGGTAAAAATGATTTTTCAAAAATCCCGAACGGTCATCCGGCAATTGAAAACAGAATGGAACTATTGTTTAGTGAAGGCGTGAGCAAAGGAAAAATTTCGTTGAACAAATATGTGGAAGTAGCAAGTACCAATGCTGCAAAAATATTTGGCATGTTTCCTAAAAAAGGAACTATTGCTATTGGCAGCGATGCCGACATAGTACTTTTCCATCCTACCGAAAAACACACCCTTTCTGCAACAACGCACCACATGAATGTAGATTATAGTGGCTACGAAGGGTGGGAATTAACCGGCAAGGTTAAAAAAGTATTGTTAAGAGGCAAAGTAGCCATAGATAACAATGAGTGTAAGGTAGAGAAAGGTTATGGTCAATTTATTAAACGCAATAAAGTAGCAGGAAAAATTTAATCAATCGAAATAAAAACAATATTTTATGCCTCGTATCATCAAATCCGGCCTTATACAAATGAGCCTAGCCAAAACCGAGGGCGAGGGCACTATTGCCGAAATAAAAGAGGCCATGCTGCAAAAACATTTGCCGCTTATTCATCAAGCAGGCAAACAAGGGGTGCAAATATTGTGTTTTCAAGAAATTTTCAATACCCCCTATTTCTGCCCCGGACAAGATGCTGCTTGGTATGCTAGTGCCGAAACTGTACCCGGTGCCACCACCCAAATGATGCAAGAATTAGCCAAAATGTATCAAATGGTGATTATTGTTCCTATCTACGAAAAAGAACAAGCCGGTGTTTTGTACAATACAGCCGCAGTTATTGACGCCGATGGCACTTATTTGGGGAAATATCGCAAAAACCACATTCCACATACGGGCGGATTTTGGGAAAAATTCTTTTTTAAACCCGGTAACCTTGGCTACCCGGTATTTGAAACAAAATATGCCAAAATAGGCGTGTACATCTGTTACGATAGGCATTTTCCCGATGGTGCTCGATGCTTAGGACTCAATGGTGCCGAAATTGTTTACAATCCTTCTGCTACTACCGTTGGCCAATCGCAATATTTATGGAAGTTAGAACAACCCGCCCATGCTGTTGCAAACGGCTATTTCATGGGTTGCATCAATAGGGTAGGTAGCGAGCAACCTTGGAACTTAGGCCAATTTTATGGATCTTCTTACTTCGTAAACCCACTGGGTCAAATATTTGCTTGTGCCTCAGAAGATAAAGACGAACTCTTGGTTGCAGAATTTGACCTCGATTTAATAGACGAAGTGCGTAGCAAATGGCAGTTTTATAGAGATCGACGGCCTGAAACCTATCAAACAATAACAGAACTATAACGGAAAAAAATCGCTAATAGCTTGCTTTTTTCTACAAAAATTTAGAACAAAATCTGTAACGATGATACAAAACAACCGACTATCTACCGAACAATACGAACAAAATTTTGCCGACATTCATCCTCCTTTTGAAACCAAAGAAGCGGCACTAGTTGCGGCCAATAAATGCCTTTTTTGTTACGATGCACCTTGTACCAAAAGCTGTCCTACTGGTATCAATGTTCCCAAATTCATCAAGCAAATTACTACCGAAAACATCAAAGGTTCGGCCCATACCATTTTTTCATCAAATATTATGGGGGCTGGTTGTTCAAAGGTTTGTCCGGTAGAAAAACTGTGTGAAGGCTCCTGTGTGTACAACCTTATGAACGAAGAACCCATTCAAATTGCTCGCCTACAACGATATAGTACCGAAAAAGCAATGGCCCAAAATTGGCAATTGTTTGAACGCAAACCTTCTATTGGTAAAAAAGTAGCTATTGTAGGTGCCGGCCCCGCTGGTTTAAGTTGTGCGCACACACTTAGCCGCGAAGGTGTAGATGTTACTATCTATGAAAAAGAAGCCAAAGGCGGCGGATTAATGACTTACGGAATTGCGGCCTATAAAGTAACTCCCGAATTTTGCGAAGCAGAGGTAGACTATATTACGGCAATTGGTGGTATAGATATCAAATACAACCATGCACTCGGCAAAGACGTTACACTAGAACAATTACAACAAAATTACGATGCGGTGTATTTGGCATTTGGTGTGGGCCTTGCCCGACAATTGGCCATTCCAGGCGAAGCATTAACCGGTGTTGTAGATGCCATTAGTTTTATCTATGATCTGCGTACCAATCCTTTTTCATCTATTCCTGTGGGCGACCGTGTAGCGGTGATTGGTATGGGAATGACCGCAATTGATGCTGCTACACAAGCCAAACGTTTGGGAGCAAAAGAGGTTACGTTGGTGTATAGAAGAACGCAGGAAGAAATGCCTTGTACAGAGCACGAATTAAACATTGCCAAACTAGATGGCTGTAATGTAATATGGTTGGCAGCGCCTACAGAAATTATTGGAAAAGAAGGTAAAGTCACCCACTTGGTATGCGATACCATGCAACTAGGTGAGCCCGATGCTTCCGGGCGCAGAAGCCCGGTATCTACCGGTACTACCATTACCCTAGAAGTAGATATGGTCATTAAAGCAGCCGGCCAAATGCCTTTTGAACATTTGGTTAAAAGCGAAAAACTCCATCATTTATACGGAAAACTAACCGTTACCAACAAAACACAAACCAATTATCCGGGTGTTTTTGCCGGCGGCGATTGTGTCAATGGCGGTAAAGAAGTGGTAGATGCGGTACAGGCCGGAAAAGATGGCGCATCGGCTATTCTGCAATACCTTATGCCCTAAAAAAAGCGTATATTTTAATCGCTTTAGGGCAATGTTTCGTATATAGTATCTATTTTATCTACACACATCAAATCGAATCATCATGGCAAACATAAGTTCTAACTTTTTGGGCATCCACTCTCCCAATCCTTTTTGGTTAGCAAGCGCTCCTCCTACCGATAAAAAAATCAATGTATTGCGCGCTTTCGAGGCAGGATGGGGCGGCGTAGTTTGGAAAACATTGGGCAGTCAGGTAAAAAATGTTTCCTCACGATATTCTTCAGTAGATTATGGCGGACACCGTGTCATGGGCTTTAACAATATTGAATTAATTAGCGACAGACCGCTCGATATCAATCTTAAAGAAATTACCGAGTGCGTAAAATTATTCCCCGATAGGGCAATGATTGTATCGCTTATGGCCGATAACAATCGTGAATCGTGGCACGAACTCATCAAAAAGTGCGAAGATGCCGGAGCAATGGGCTTTGAACTCAATTTTGGTTGTCCACATGGCATGACGGAACGTGGAATGGGTGCAGCCGTAGGGCAGGACCCCGAAATAGCCCGCATGGTGGTAGAATGGGTAATGGAAAAAGCTACCATACCTGTAATTACCAAACTTACTCCCAATGTGCACTCGGTAGTACCAACGGGCAAAGCAGTTGTAGAAGCAGGTACCAATGCCTTGAGCTTGATCAATACCATACAAAGTGTTACGGGAGTAGATTTAGATACGTTGGTTCCCAATCCGTATGTAGCAGGCAAAAGCGTATTTGGTGGCTATTGCGGCCCTGCCGTAAAACCCATTGCTTTAAAAATGCTCACCACCATTGCGCAAAATGCCACTACCAATAAAGTACCTATTAGTGGTATAGGTGGTATTAGTACCTGGAAAGATGCGGTAGAGTTTATGCTTTTGGGTGCAAGCAATGTGCAAGTTTGTACAGCAGCTATGAAGCACGGCTTCCGTATTGTGGAAGATATGTGCGAAGGATTAAATAATTGGATGGACGAAAAAGGTTTTGCCACACTCAACGATTTTATTGGCAAAAGCGTTCAAAATGTCACCCATTGGGAAGAATTAGACATCAACTATCACCATGTTGCTAGTATCAACCAAGACAAATGTATTCATTGCGGCCTCTGCTATATCGCCTGCGAAGACACATCGCACCAATCCATCAATCTTACACCGGGAAACCCGTACAACACTTATACCATCAAAGAAGAAGAATGTGTGGGCTGTAATTTGTGCAAGTTGGTGTGTCCGGTAGACAATTGCATTACGATGGTAGAACAGCGCGTAGCTCCGGAATACATTAATTGGAAACAGTGGCAAGAACAAGGTTTACCACTGAACGATCATTAATTCTTGATTGAAATTGGCAGATAATGGCACCGGCAATTACCGCTTTGGGCATCGCCTGTTGTGTCACTCCCTTGTACGTTCTGTTCGTTGTGCAGCTAGTAGGCTGACCATTAAATAAAGTAGCATGAAAATCAATCCTCTTCGTTTACAACAGCATTTTGAAGCCATGAGCCTGATTGGCAAAATTGGCGATACCGGCACTTGCCGTCCTGCCCATAGTAGCCTTGAAAAAGAAGCTTTTTTGTTGGCCGCTTCATGGATGCAAGCCGCCGGAATGACGACTCGTATAGATGATTTTGGCAACTTAATTGGCCGGCTAGAAGGCAGTCAACCACATTTGCCCGTACTGATGATGGGCTCGCATCTAGATTCCCAACCCTATGGCGGCAGATTTGATGGTGTAGCAGGTGTTTTGTGCGCAATCGAAGTAGTAACTACCTTGACGGAAAACAACATTGTTCCTACCCGACCTATTGAGGTGATATCCTTTGCCGACGAGGAAGGATGGCGTTTTAACAAGGGACTGTTTGGTAGCAGAGGTATTTTGGGCAAACTTGAAGCCGGCGAACTGCAACGTACCGATAAAGACGGTATTTCGCGCGAACAGGCACTGCTCGATTTTGGCTGCAACATCAGTAATTTTAAAGCAAGTGAATACGCCAACGGAAGCATTTTTTGTTTTTTAGAACTGCATATAGAACAAGGTCCTGTGCTCGATATTGCCAATAAACCGATTGGTGTAGTGTCGGGCATTTCGGGACCACTTTGGCAAACCCTAACCTTAAAAGGCATGGCCGGTCATGCCGGAAGTGTGCCAATGCCTATCAGAAAAGACGCATTGGTAGGTGCCGCTGAAGTCATCATAGCCCTTAACGAAATTGCTACGCAAATACCGGGCGCCCCTACAGTAGGTACCGTTGGCACCTTGCAGGTATTTCCCGCATCGCGCAACATTATACCGGAAGAGGTTACCCTTACCCTCGATTTACGAGATATAGATTTAGAACGTCGCAATAAATACGAAAATCAACTATTGCAAGCAATAAACCGCATTGCCGAAAAACATGGTTTAACCTACACTTTAACCGAAGACACGAACAGCGAACCACGTTACTGCGCCACTTGGATAAAAGAAATCATTCACGAACAATGCCAATTGCTACAATTAGATGCTCCGGAACTAATGAGCGGTCCTTTTCACGATTCCCTTCCACTTTCGTATGTGTGCGATTATGGGATGATTTTTATTCGCAGTAAAGACGGCATTAGCCACAACCCTTTAGAATATTCTTCGTACGAAGACTTAGCTATTGGCTGTAATGTATTACTAGGAACAGTAAATACTATTTTAAACAAACAATAAATATTGTTTAAAAAATGACTATCAATGTTTTTGGCTAGTAAATAGCCTTTAAAAAGAGAATTACGTTTGTTTGGGTTTATAGTTTAGCAGGTTTTTTCTTCATTGAAAGAACCTGTTTTTTTTGTGTAACCTATACAACGGGAGCAGTAGCCCAAAAATGTTGTATACAAAAAATCGTTGTCAATATTTATGAATAGAGCGTGTAATTAATAGATGCAATGGTTCTATTTTGAAAATTTCATTCATTGAGCACCAAAACAAAAAAGGACTTCTCTTGTCGGGAAGTCCTTTTTGTGAATGCTATAAATACTTTTGTAATGTATTATGCTTCTTCTGTTGCAGTAGGTGCAGCGGGTTCAACGGCTGTTTCTACCTTACGGTAAACCGGTTGAATACGTTTGGCACGTTGTGCTTTTTTGTGCTCTTCGTTTTTGCGAGCAATTTGTGCTTCATGTTCTTCGTGCCAAGCTTGGAATTTTACCATTGCTGTTGCATCATCGAACAAACCAAGTTTTACACCACGCAATAAGTGTTTTAAGTACAATACACCTTTGAACGACAAAATTCGGCGAACCGTATCGGTTGGTTGCGCTCCTTTGTGAAGCCATTCCAAGGCTTTTTGACGGTCTAACTGAATGGTGGCTGGTACTGTTAATGGGTTGTAAGTACCAATTTTTTGGATGAATTTACCATCACGGGGTGCACGGGCATCGGCCACTACAATGAAGTAGAATGGGCGTTTTTTACTGCCGTGGCGTTGTAATCGCATTTTTACTGCCATGTTAAATAGACATTTAGCGGCGTTAATAAATAAGGTTTATAAAAAATAAGAATGCAAATTTAGTTAAGTGCTATCTATTTTCCAAGTTTGTGGAAGAATGTTTCGCTTATCAACAACAAATTAACACTTTTATAAGCTGACCGAAGTGATTGTAGCCCAAATACTACACCCGATTGGCGTGAATACCCCGCTGAGGGTTTGCAGCGTGGGCTTTTGTGGCGGAGTAGCAACAGAAAGCGGGACCACAGTTGGTGAAAGCTAATCACTGCTGGTGTTCTTATTAAAAAAAATAGCGGAACACTCTTTGCTTGGCGAGTAGGTGTACACTTTATACGCAATGTTGTTTATATTCGTGGTATGACCGAAGTAACTACTATTGTATTGATATTGCTCACCCTGATATTGATTGGTTTCTTTGCAGGATACGAAATTGCGTTTATTAGTGCCAATAGGCTGAGTATAGAACTGAAAAAAAAGCAGGGCAAAAGCAGTGGCCTCATTTTGGCGCGCTTCATGGAATATCCTGCCAAATTCATTGGTACTTGTTTAATTGGTTTGAATATTTTTTTGGTCATCTATGGCTTGCTGTTCGACCAACTTTTAGAAGAAACCTTTTGGAAACGATTTAGCTTTAGCATCGACAACCCCTCTTTAAGACTAATTATTGACACTTTTTTATCGGCAATGGTGGTGCTTATTTTTGGAGAGTTTTTACCCAAAGCCATTTTTAGAGCCAAGCACGATCAATTGCTATTCTTGTTTGCGCGTGTAGCAAGCTTTTTTGATCATATCTTTCAACCTTTTGCCGTTTTTTTTGTGAATGTGGCACAGTGGATAGTCAAATATTTATTCAATGTTCGCTTATCCGACAAAAGCAATGCTTTTAATAAGGTGGATTTGGAACATTTTTTTCAGCAAACAAAGGAACAAGACGAAGACAATCAAGAATTGAATACCGAATTGTTTGAAAATGCTTTGAGTTTGCCATTGATTAAAATAAGAAGCTGTTTGGTGCCTCGTACCGAAATTGAAGGATTAAACATTACGGCAAGCATAGAGGAAGCGCGTCAGCTATTCATTAGCACACAGTTGAGTAAGTTGATTGTGTACAACGATAGCATTGATGCTATTGAAGGTTATATTCATCAATTGGATTTGTTTAAAAAACCGGCTAGTATTAAAGACATTTTATTGCCTATTCCAGTGGTGCCGGAAAGTATGAGTGCTACAGATTTGCTGAACAAATTCACCAAATTGGGTAAAAGCATTGCTTGGGTGGTGGACGAATTTGGCGGTACTTCGGGCATTATTACGATGGAAGATGTTTTGGAAGAAATTTTTGGAGAAATTCATGACGAATACGATACAGAAGAGTTTGTAGACAAACAAATAGCAGAGGACGAATTTATATTTAGTGGTCGTTTGGAATTGGACTACCTGAATGAAAAATACGATTTAGAATTTCCTGAAAAATCGTCCGAAACACTTAGCGGCTATATCATTAACGAATTTGAAACGATTCCAAAGCAAAAAGACAAAATCATTATCAACAATTATCAATTTGATATCTTGAATGTGAGCGATACGCGTATAGAGATGGTAAAAATGAAGGTATTGCGATAATTACAATTGGTAGCGACGAATCATAGACAAAATGCAATAAAATAATCATCTAAAAGATCTAAATTATAGTTTTATGAATACATTTTTGAAAATTGCCTCCGGATTCGTACTTGGGGTAATTTGTACAATCGGAGTGTTATACATAATTTCTAGCATACAAAACACAGAAGAAAATCGACTAAGTGAAGAAATCCGAATGAAGGCCTTAAAAAATCTGAATCAATCTTTAGGTGAACAAAATACAAGTGAAGATGGCCAAAGACTTGACCAGTTATTTGAACTCACAACAAAAAATGGCATAATTAAATTGCATACATATATGCCAAAAGATTCTGTTAAAATTTTAATGGGTCGACCACAATCTACAGACATAAATGATTATGGTTCTGGAAAGACTCTAGAAACATGGAAGTATAAAGGGACAAATAAATACATAGAAGAGTTTACCATTGAGTTTATCAATGGCAAATTAAAATCGGTACGACAATATAAAGACCATTAACATTGTTGTGTAGATTACATAAAATCATATGCACAGTATCACGATTATTTCAACTCATCACGCAGAAATTCAAAAATGTAATTCTGATGAATTATATAAAATCATCGATTCTATAAATCCCGATGTAATTTTTGAAGAATTGCCAAGTATATCATTTGATAATATATACAATAATAATCGTAGTGATATTTCCATCGAAGCAAAGTCCATCAAAAAGTATTTACAAAACCACGAGATTGAACATATTCCAGTAGATACTATTGCCGACCCAAATCGATCTTCCATTGAAAGGTTGATGTTTGAAAAATTCGAGAGATACCCTGAGTACAAAAGAATTAAGTATGAACACAACTCGTTAATAGCACGTGAAGGCTTTAATTATCTGAATAGTAATAAATGTATCGACTTAGTTGAAAAATGGATTCTCATTGAAAAAGCTATTGTAAAGTCAGACGAATACAAAGATTTATACCTCCAACCATACAACTCTTTTTACGAAGATGTTAATAGCCGAGAAAAAGTCATGCTTCAAAACATTTACAATTACAGTAAACAGAGCCAATATAATCAAGCGATTTTTTTACTAGGCTGTGGCCATAGAAAGTCAATAATATCAAAAATTGTTGAGCATGAAAACCAATCTGACATTAAATTAAATTGGACAGTATATGGCACAAACTAAAAGCAGCCGCTAACACGGGGTTTGGCAATAGTGGGTCAACAAAACTCGTATTTCAACTTTGTGTACTTTTGAGCTTCTGTTCCAACTCAACAGAACTCGATCGAACAGTAGAAATCTAAACTTAGCTTTACATCATCATTACCAAGCCTTGTTCGGTCAGCTATTATATTTAATAAACAAGCTGAATATCCTCGCATTCCGTGGGTAAAAGGGTTCTTTAACTACTGAGCTGAGTGGCAGTTAAAACTTGATTTCAATCGCATTTATTTTTTATAATATTGATTAGTTGCCATTTTAAAAATTCTACTCCTTTGGTATTGTGTTAAAGCTTCAGCATCTTTTGCGTGGTTTTCTATCCATGTTTGAAAAGCGGTTGTGCTGTTTGCAGCACCAAATAGCCATTGGTTGTACGCTTCAAACAAACCTTCTTTCAAAAAAAACTGGTGCAAATTAAATATGGACCAAGGCCAAGTAGAATGTGTGTTGGTTTGAAAATAATCAAGTACAAATCGGGTACGTATCGCAGTTAATGATTCCGGGGTTAGCCCATTTTTGCTTAGTTCTACCGATTTTGACCAAAGTGTTGCTATTGCTTTTTCGAAAGGAGTGGTTTTTTTATCGTTTATCCATTTGGCAAAATCGGTGGTTAGGTACAATTTCTTATAGGCATCTAACATAAGCGACTTTATGGTGGCGGTACGTTTGGTGTAACTTTCTAGGTTTACAAAAACTTCGCCATACATAATTACCCAAAAGGGCTGGTTGGTTTGGGTATAATAGTTGGCTGCATAAAAATAGTTACCGCTATAGTTTGCATCCGTTTTGATGCCTTGTTCCCATTCATTAATTGCTGCTGTCAAATCTTTTTCTTCAGCTAGCACCTCGCCATATTCGCAATGTAGAACGCCACTTTCCGGAAATTTACCGAGTGCTTTTTTATATACTTTTTTAGTATTGTGCGCATCGGCAATGCCCTTGTATGCAAGTGCTAATATTTGAAAAGTAGTAACATCGGCTGTGGGCTGCTCGGCAAGGTATTTTCCTAATTCAATAGATTTAGCAAAGTCGCGCTTTAAGTAGCTTAAAAAAGCTAGATCTTTTAAATATTCGGTATTGGTAGGTTCTTTTTCTATCAATTTACCAAATATCAGCGTTGCATTGTCGTAATCGCCTTGATTCATAAAGCTTTTGGCTTTTGCATGCATTTCAGATGCGGTTTGTGCCCATCCATACTGAAAAGTACTAACAGCTAGCACTACAATTACAACAACAATTTTACGCATAAACAGGTGCATTAATAAATGAGGTGGGTCAGCAAACCATCTCTCAATTTAGGTTCAAACCAAGTACTTTTTGGAGGCATTACATTGCCGCTGTCGGCAATGTCAAACAATTGTTCTACCGTTACCGGATATAAACTAAATGCTACTGCCATTTCGCCGCTGTTGACTCTTTCTTCTAAGGCTTGTAATCCTCTAATACCGCCCACAAAATCAATGCGTTTATCGGTACGCTGATCCGTGATTCCGAGGATAGGATCTAAAATATTGTTGGAAAGAATGGTTACATCCAAAATGCCAATGGGGTCGGTGGTGAAAGTATTTTCTTTTGCTGTTAACTGGTACCAAGTATTGTTTAGGTACATGCCAAACTGATGTAAGTTTTTGGGTTTTAATGGCTCAGAACCCAATTTTTGAACATCGAAAGCGTGTGTTATTTTTTCTATAAAGGCTTCTTCGGTGAGGCCATTCAAATCTTTTACCACCCGGTTGTAATCCATGATATACAATTGGTTAGATGGAAAAAGGGTGGTTAAAAAATAATTGCTTGCTTCAGTAGCTTTGGTACCTAAGGCTTTGCGCACTTTTGCCGCCGATGCAGCTCGGTGGTGGCCATCGGCTATGTAGGTGCAAGGAATTTGATTTTGGAAAATATCGGTTATTTTAAGAATTACCTCGCTATCGTTAACAATCCAAATAGTGTGTTGAATGCCATCATCGGCCACAAAATCATAAGCCGGATTTTTTGACGCTTTCCATTTTTCTACAATTACGTCTATAGCTGCTTCATTTCTGTAGGCTAAAAAAACGTTTCCTGTTTGGGCGCCGGTAGTTTTGATGTGGTTGATTCGGTCTTGTTCTTTTTCAGGGCGTGTAAACTCGTGTTTTTTTATAATGTCATTTTCATAATCATCAACACTGCTTACAGCCACTAATCCCGTTTGGCTTCTACCATGCATAATTAATTGGTAGATGTAATAGCACTCTTTTGCTTCTTTGAACAAAATATTGCGTTGAATAAACGCTTCTAAATTTTCTTTTGCTTTTTCGTAAACAGCTGCAGAATGGATATCTACACTGCTGTTTAAATCAATTTCACTCTTAGTAATATGTAAAAAACTATTAGGATTTCCTTGAGCTTCTAATTTAGCTTCGGCACTGTTTAATACATCGTATGGGCGACTAGCAACTTGCTTTGCCAATGGAGTTTCGGGACGTAACGCTTTAAACGGTTTTATAATTGACATGCTGCAAATATCTGTAATTATTTATAAAACAAGTGTTGTAAACGCAATTAATTGCCAAAAACGTTGTTATAGGATACTTTTTTGCTTACCCGAAAACATCATTCCGGTTTTCCATCTATCATGCAATAATGGTACGCAATTGATTGTAAATGTATGCATAATGAATTGTGATTATAGTATATGTTTGTGATAAGCGTCTATGCGCTGGGCAAACCAACGGTTTTGTAGCAAAACAGAATGAAACATCCAAAAAGCTAGGTTGGCACATACAATACCGGCAAGCACATCCGCCACATAGTGGTGGCTATTGTACACCGCCGAAAACCAAATACCTACCACTAAGAAGGCAAACAGGATATTGACAAAACCCAATTTGTTTCGAATGCCAAAATACAAAACAACAATTGGATAGGCCGAATGTAACGAAGGCATAGCTGCAAATACATTGGAGCCTTTGCTGTATAAAGATCGAAATAATTGACTGTTAAAATAAGCATCGAAACGGAGTAAACCTGCTGCACTACCGGGCGTTTGGGCATGAAATTGAAAACCATATTGTTGTACATACCAAGGTGGTGCAGCGGGATATACGTAATAAACAATAAAACCCAATAAATTGGTGAGCAAAAAGGTGAGCGAAAAATATAAAAATTGCCTGCGATTAACAAAGAACAAATACGTTGCAAACCCTAACGGCACCGGCACCCAACTTAAATAAAATAATCCTGTTACAACGTTCAAAAAGGTATGCGAATGCTTTTGCCAATACTCGTTAGGTGTTAAAACCTGTCCATTAACAGCTATACCAAAAACCTTTTTTTCTAATAAATACAAGTCTTTTATGTGCACTTCCTGATACCAATAATTGGGAAATGCTTTCATGTAATCAAACAATATCCAAAAAACGATGAAAATGCCAAAGCCTACAATAAACTTTCGTGTTAGTTGCGAAACAAAAAAACACCCATTAAAAATAGCTACCAATACCAATTGATCTTGTTTAAACCCAATTAGCCAATAGGATGCTAGCAAGTAAATGCTTGATATGAGTATTGCTGTAATACAAGCACTACTTGTATACAGCGAAGAAATTGGTGAGGAATTATTGTTTAGCAACATGTATAACCATATTTACGAAAGATTGCGCTAAGAGAGGGCAAAATAGAATTTGCAAGAGTTGTAAGCAGTGCCGAGTCAAATAAACTAAGGTTTAAACCGTTCCATTACTTCTTTTCCGGTAGACGGGTCAATACCCTTTTTTTCGAGATACACTACATTAGGATTCCAAAAACTTCCCCCTTCCACTTTAATAAAAAATCGCTGTACTATGCACTGCTTTTGATTGATGGTAGCATACACATGGTATTTGCCATCTTTGGGCGATTTCATGAGTAAAAATTCTTGCTTTTTATACGATACAAATTGTAATTTATAACTGCCATTGCCTAAAGGAGTACTTTTAATACCATAGGCAAACACCCTTTGTATGTAATTGAGTTCTTTACGAACACCGCCTTCTGTATAGCGTATCCAACTAACGTGCACGGGTTCTTCTTCATTCAATTGCCCGTTAGCAAGCAAATTGAGTTCACATAAAATGGTATTGCTGTTAGGGCTACGTTGCAAATAGAATAGTAATTTACTACTTGATGGTGGTACGGGTAAAGTATCTTGTTCTTCTACTACTTTTTTGGTTACAGTGCTATGCTGCGCTTGTGCGGTACACAATGTAAGCGTGCTAATAAGTAGGATTAGTAATGCTTTTAAATTGCCTTTCTCTTTTTTCTCCAATGCCTTTTTGGCACTTTTTAGCCTATTAATGGCTGTTATATTGGTTAATATGGCCATGAATACTAATGGTAAAGTGAAAATACTGATGGTTTCTAACACTTGAAATTGAGTTCCGGGCCAATACCATTTGTAATTGCCCCCAATTGCATTGGCCGTAATGCCACAGGCAATTGCCGTAACGCCAATTGTAATCACCCTTTCGGGGCGTTGGATTAAACCGTCCTTGCATTCAATACCCAAGCCTTCGGCTCGTGCGCGCGTATAACTAACCATGATAGAACCAATGAGTGCAATAAATGCAAATAAGGAGCTTAAAAAATAATGATGCGCCACCAAATAATAACAAATACCCAAAAACAAGATTAACTCGCTATACCTATCAAGTACCGAATCGTACAAAGCGCCAAAGGTAGAACCCATGTTGCCCAAGCGAGCCACCTGTCCGTCTAACATGTCGAACAAACCGGCAAAAAGTACTAAAGCCCCGGCCCACCCAACAAACGACAAATCGCCTCGATTGCCTTCTTCGGCACCAAATACAAATATTGCGGCAACGCCTACATTCAATACCAAACCGATAGTTGTAACGGCATTGGGCGTTAAACCCATTTTAATCAATAGCCGTACAAATGGATTGATTACTAAATAAATAGCTTGCTGCGCTCGAATACGCAAGGGGATAGTTTTGGTAGCGTTCATGTATAAATAATTCTATCAAAAAAAATTAAAAATCAAATTTAAATCGTGCACGAATTCCCATTGGCGAAACATAGGGATTGTTCAAATAACTAAATCGCTTTACTACATCCACTCTTATTAATTTAAATATATTTCCTATGCCGGCACTTCCCTCTACATAGGCTCCTTGATTGAGCGAGAAAGTAGTGGTTTTGCCTTCAAGTGTTGGATATTGATACAATTCGGGATGAATATTGGGATTGTTGTTGGCACTAACACTTCCCCAAAGGGCTTTTACCGAAACCAACTCGCGCAATTTAAGTTTTTTCAACAAAGGGATTCGATTAAAAAAAAGACCGTTAAAATGGTGGTCAACACTAATGCCTGCGTATCTATCGCTTACAAACTCTAAGAAATTCATTAAGTTATACGAATTCAACTGGTAAGCGTAGGTTTGGTTGGCACGATGGATATTCATTAACGGATAGGGAATTTGGCCAAAAATGACGCCGGCATTCACCACTACATCGCTGTAACCCAATTGCGATAAAAAACAACGTTTTTCTACATTAAAATCAATTTTTTGGTAATTGTACTCGCTGTTAAGCAATCCTTTTACGCCTGCGGTAACACTAAGATTAAAAATAGGATACTTATTTACAATAGGTGTTCGGTACACTTTACCTTGATAAAATTGTTCTTTTGGTGCCCAACGTACGTTGGCCGAAAATTCGGTGGTGGTTAGCTGTGGTATGTTTACATTGGTTCCATTAAAAAATTTGTTGTATATGATAGCACCTGCAGGTTGTTGCCGCCAATTTTTAAAACCCAACGTGTACGAAAACCGATTGGCAAATTCGCGAACATAATCTACTCGAAAATAATCGTTGTATAACCATTTATCGTTATTGCCTCTTTTAAAGGAAAGCAAAAAATTGTCTTCTTGCAAAAACTGAAGTTCCTGTCCGGGTATTTTGGTGTCTTTTTGGTAGCTTACTCTAACAAAGTTGAGTGGAAATTGATAAATAGATTTATTGTTGATGGAATAAGTGCTGCTAATAAAATACTTCCATTTTTCGTCTTTAAAACCGTACGCACCGTAGCCTTCAAAGTACAAACGCTTACTGAGTTTGGGTGTAGTGCGGCCTCCAAAACGCAGGCGAAAACCTTCCACCGGATTAAAACTGTAAAAAGCGTTTACCGGACCTATTTCAGCTGGTCCTAAAGTGGTATAACCTGCCAATAATAAAGTAGCTAATGCCATTGTTCGCTTGAAAGAGGGCATTTTTTCCAAACTATCAATATTGGCATACACTTTAGATTCTGCTTTGGTAAGTGTATCGTGACGGTTTTGTTGCCAAAAGCTCTCCAATTGGCTAGCTGCTGTGGTTCTTTTCTCTATTTCCGGGCCCTTAAATAGGGTGTCGGGCAAAACTATGTTGGTAACAAAATTTTTGTACGAAACGGTACGTTCTCCAAAAAAGCCATTGCCTTTTGCTTTGGTAATGCCCGCATCGGCCATTACCGTACTTTTGCTTAAATGGTAGCGTCCATCGGTATTGGCTTCAAAATCTAAATTGATACGCAATTCTTTCACCCAATTCAAATTGGCATTTTTGCTGATGTACATATTTATTTTTTGTACTGCATAATTTCCATCTAGGGTTACATACATATTGCCTCTAAACAATAAATCGCCAGTAACACGAGGTGTAAAATACAGTTGCACCATTTTTTTACCCTCGCTATTCGTTACCGTATCTTTAATATAGTACATGTAAAAGGAGGGCGCTAGTTCTGCTATTGGACTCAAAAATTGGTAGGTAAACAATGGAATGTCATTGTCGTAAATATCTACATCCATGTATAGCCTATTTAAGTAGCTGCTAATACCTGCATTATCTACATATTCACCAAAATTAACACGTTTTTCTCCCAATACAATGGTCCGCGATTTTTCAGGATTTTTGCGATAATATTTTTGCGACAACACTTCTTCTAAATAAATGGGCAGCAAACTTTTGCCTTCAATTTTGGTGGTATCACTATTTTGAAACAAGAATTGGTATTTTTTTAACAATTTAGCGTTGGTAATTTTTGCAGAAGCATTACTAAGCGAAAGTTGAATTTTTTCGTATTGCTGGTACTGAACGTAATCGTACTTTTCTATTCGATTGAGCGATTTGTTTTTGATTACTTTTTTAATCAACTCAACAGCCGGATTGTTTTTATTGCGATAGGGCGCACGTTTGTTGGTACTTACCGTAATACTGTTGGTAGCATTGGGGTCTGTTTGTAATGCTAGGTTGATGGTTTGGTCTTTTCCAATTTGAATGGTTTTGGTAATGGTTTTGTACCCTACATACGAAAACAACACCTGATTGCTTGCCGGATTTTGCGATTGTAATACATACTCGCCTTGGGCATTGGTAACAGCCCCACGGCCTCCTTTGAATACCACACTCACATACTGAATAGGTTGTTTGCTAGTAGCATCGGTAACCACACCCCGAACAATGGTTTGTGCATTGCTTTGGGTTGCCAACAACAGCAATATACCCATTACTGATTTTGGCAACTTTTGTAAAATATATTCAAAAAAAATCATTGAAAATTATTTATTTAAACACAAATCTTTTATGCAATGTGTAGTTGTAAGCGTAGCCTACCACAATAGATACCAATAGTTTGGAAATGATGTATTGAACTTGAAAAAAGTGCGTGATACAAAAAACGCCCCAAGTATTTAACAACAAGTTGCCTATCCATACCAAAATGTACTTATACAACTGTGTTGATACGTTTAAGTGTTGGGCATCAAACACCCACCTTCGGCTCAATCTAAAATTGAGTAAGCCACCGCCAATACTCCCGATACAAGTAGCAGCCACATACCATAGGTGCATACATTCCTTTAATAAGGCTGTGATAGCAAAATCGGCAATAGTGGCTATTACCGATGAAAATTGTGCTTTTATAAATGTAGCCATGTTGCAATGGAATGTTGGTATACAAATACATTGATTAAAACATTGGCATACAATCCGGCAACAACATCGTCCATCATTACACCCCAACCTTTGGGCAAAGCCTCCAGTTTACGGATGTATAGTGGTTTTACGATATCAAAAAATCGAAACAAAAATAAAGCAATTAATACATTTACAACAGAAATAGGAACAAACAACAATGCAATACACATACCTGCTACTTCGTCAATCACTACTTTGCTGCTATCTTTACCCCAAACAGCGTCTACTACATTGCCACTCCAAATGCCTACCAATAAAGTACACAAAGTTGCCAATAACGGCAAGTAGCTATTGGTATGAAGAAAGGCAAAGTACCAAAGAACACAAATAGCCATAGCCGCTATGGTACCGCCACCTTTGAGGTAGCCGATACCAAAGCAACTAGCTATTATCTGGTGTATTTTCATTACGATAAAGAGTCAACTACGTCTTGGTAATAATCCAAACCCAAATGTGTAATTAGATCTTCGCCCATCATGTGTCGAAGGGTGTTTTGTAATTTGATAAGTTGTTTAAAAATATCGTGTTCGGGTCTAAGTTCTGGTAAGGTTTGTGGCGATTTTAAATAAAAAGACAACCACTCTTGTATACCACTCATATTGGCACGTTTGGCCAAATCCATAAACAGTGCCAAATCCAAAACTATAGGAGCCGCTAAAATGGAATCGCGGCACAAAAAGTTAATCTTGATTTGCATAGGATATCCTAACCAGCCAAAAATATCAATGTTGTCCCAACTTTCCTTGTTATCGCCATGTGGCGGATAATAGTTAATGCGTACTTTATGGTACAGCTCGCCGTACAATTCTGGGCTTAAATCTGGGCGTAAAATGTCTTCTAATACACTTAATTTAGAAACTTCCTTGGTTTTAAAATTATCCGGATCGTCCAATACCCATCCATCTCTATTACCCAATATATTGGTACTAAACCAACCCTTAACGCCCAACGCTCTAGCTTGTAAGCCTGGAGCCAAAATGGTTTTCATCAAGGTTTGACCGGTTTTAAAATCTTTGCCGGCAATCGGAGTTTGCGTTTGCAATGCCAAAGCTTCCAAAGCGGGTACATCTACTGTAAGGTTAGGAGCACCATTGGCAAATGGAACACCCATTTTAATAGCTGCATAAGCATAAATCATACTAGGCGCAATAGATGGATGGTTGTTTTTCAATCCCTCTTCAAATGCCTCTATTGTTTGGTGTACATCGCCCGCTTCCAAGTATTTTTCTGTAGAACCGCACCATACAATTACTACACGGCTACAATTGTTGTTTGCTTTAAACTGTGTAATGTCGTCCATTACAGCTAGTGCTAAATCGTATTTAGTAGGTGCTTCTTTTACGTTGGTGCCATCTAAATTTTTTACATACTCATGATCAAAAACGGCTGTCATGGGTTGAATAGCTTCCAATTCGGATTTAATATCGTTGAGCAAGTAAGCATCTAATACCCTTGCTTTATAGGCTGCTTCGTACACATTATCTGCATATACATCCCAACCGCCAAAAACGATATCATTTAATGACGCTAGGGGTACAAAATCTTTGATGAGTGGGTATCGGTTTTCGGTACGTTTACCGATACGGATATTACCCATTTGTGTAAGCGAACCTATGGGTTTCGACAACCCTTTGTTGATAGCAATAACGCCTGCTATTAAGGTTGTACCCACTGCGCCCAAGCCGGGTATTAAAATGCCAAGTTTACCATTGGCGGGTGCCACTAATTGACTCATAATATAGTTTGTTTGACTTAAAAATTATTTAATTCCTCTTATTAATATATTGATTAATGCCTCCATTCTTTCATCAATAATGTCGTATTTATTGTCGATAAACATATCTCTTTCCACGCCTCTCAAAGAACTGATAATGATAGACGGGAGAATATCTATTTCTTTGTGCACAGCATGGTTGAACTCGGCATTGGCTAGGCCAAATTGTAAAATAGAAGTTACCAAGTTGAGTTCCAATGTATCGTATTCTTTGTTTAAGTGTTTAATGCATCTTTGTGCTTGCTGCATTTCGCCTTGAACAATTTTGTACAGGTTGGTTTTTTTTCGTGCTTCCTTGATTTTGGTAATTGCAAAGGTTTTTAATTTATCTTCTGCAGAGATAGCCTCTGTTACAGCCGTTTGTACCAATTGAAAAACTTCGAGCATTTCGGCTTGTATAACCGCATCAAAAATTTCGTCTTTGTTACAAAAGTAATAGTAGAGCGTACTTTTGCCCTTACCCATGCTTTTGGCAATATCTTCCATAGTGGTTTTTTTTAAACCAAATTGCTGGAACAAATGTTGGGCATGTTGGAGTATTTCGTTTCGGGTGTTGTCGTCTCTATCTATAGTCATTTCGACCAAAATCGTATTTTAGTCCAAAGGTACTTCAAAATTGGTTGCTATACAACTCTTTAACAGAACATTAGTATACAAAGGGCTTTCTAATTCACCACTTCGCTCTACCATCTTAGGCTTTTGTACAACTTCTGTTTGGTTTTTTACGGTTCCTTTTGTAAATTACAATTACCCTTAAGTTTCATTTTTTAAATAGTTAAATCAAGATAATATGAAAACGCTTTCGCAAACATGGTTTGCTGACGGGTATATTGATTTTGAATTAAAAAAATATACTTTATTGGCTTATTTACAAGGTATTCATCAACAATTTGATGCACAAAAGCTTTATCCGCAATTGGCAGATTTGATTTTTCATTACAACAACTTGGTGGCTTTTAAAGAAAATAAAAGGTATTTGCAAGAGCAATTTCCTAAACGCCTTACCGGCATACAAATGGAGCAATTGCAATTGCTATACGAACACATGATAGAAGACGATGAATTGATGAAAGAATTGGAAAACATTATTGATTATGCAAGTAAAAAAATGCAAAAAACCATCAGTAATGGAACAGAAATTTATGAATATGTAGAAGATGCATTAAGCATTTTTCCGGTTGGCTTAGTACCTCTGCGGCACACCGAAGGGTACTTTTTTTTGTGCAGTGGCCATGCTTCGCAAACGCTTGTGTACCAATATCGGCTTAGCATATTTGAAAAACACGATGCAAAATACCGTGCTATAAAAACAGATTATATTAGTAGCTGGCAGCGGAATATTGTAAACAGTTACCAAAATATCAAAACAGAACTTATCAAAACACATTTACATTTGCCTAATCCGGCTGTATATGTTGTAGAAACAGAATTGCGATTACCCATAGAAGAAACCTTACTACCAGTTGCAAAACGCAGTTTGGTTAGGTATATTTCAACACAAGCAATGGGCAATGCATAAAACATGGCATCGGTTTTTGTAGCACTTAAGCTATCATTTTTAATTATTGTAATCAATAACATGAATCAACAAGCACATCCCAAAGATCCATTGCATGGTATTACCTTACAACAAATTGTAGAGGCTTTGGTAGCACATTATGGATGGGAAAGGTTGGCAGAAAAAATCAATATCAATTGCTTTAAATCCAATCCGTCTATTAAATCGAGCCTTACCTTCTTACGCAAACAACTTTGGGCAAGGGAACAAGTAGAGCGGTTGTATGTGTTTATGGTTACTAAGCAGGCAAAAAAAGGTTTGTAAACACAATGTCATAAGCAATTAAATATTCCTACACTGTTTGTAACGGCGAACAGAGTTCACACATAGGCAGGGGTATTTTCTATCACTTAATTGCTACGTAAACATTCAAAAATCTTCTTCCGTTTATAAAGCAATTTGCAAAGCGAATTATTTATTGCGTCAGGAAAGTCCTCCCACCATTCGGGTAGATTTGACAGAGCGCTTTACAAAATGGCTCTAGAAGATAATGTCCAAATCGCCTAAGTTTGATTTGTTCATAGAATTGAAGCGATTACCCCCGTAGCTAGCATCCTGAAAGTTGACGGCGAGGAGTAAAAGCGCCAAAAGCCCGGCCCGAAGGGGAACGCCCACATTATAACCTATCTCTAAACACAAATGCCCTTAGGGGCTAATGTACAGAGCTGTCGTCTACTAAAAAACAGAACACTTCTTTGGGGCCATGTACCCCTACTACCAATGTTTTTTCTATATCGGCTGTACGGCTCGGGCCACTTGACAATGTAAAAAAAGAAGGCATTTGGTCAGCATGGCCATATTGCTGTTGTAACATTTGAAGTGCCTCTTTTATATCGTAAGCTAGTTGACTAGTATAGGCTATGCAAATGTGCACCGGTGTGTACACACTAGTAGTGCGGCCACTACTCGTAGCCGATGATAATAAAAAACTTCCTGTACGCGCTACAAGTGCATCGCAAGTGGTAATTGCAGCTTCGCTTTGTGCCAAATTGAGCACATTGAGCGATGCTAGTTGATTTTGTAGCAAGGTAATCATGTTTTCCTCCGCACAAAAAACCGATTGCCATTTACGTACAACCACCAATTGTTGTAAATGGTGGATGGCCTCGTTGATAGTGCTACAATACACAAATTTTCCTTGCAACTCGGTAAAGTTTTCTGCAAACTCTATTGCCACTTCTTGTTGCAACGGCTTAACGAGTGCGTCGGCTTTGTTGTTGGCGGCCGTAAAAGGAAGCGGCACCGGATTCACCAGTGCCTGCTTTATTTTGTTCAATATTGTTTCTCTTTTACTTATTTGACTTCCCATAGTTACATGGTTGTGGTTGGCTCAGTATTGTCTGGGATGCTATTTGCCGCTTCGGCAGCTTCTTCTAACAATCTTTTTTCTTCAAAAGGACGCTTACCAATTAATGTTTCTACATCGCTTTTGTGCAACACTTCTTTTTCAAGTAATTCTTTAGCTAATTTTTCCACTTCCGTTTTTTTGTCGGTCAACAATTGCAAAGTGCGCTGATAAGCTTCACTGATGATGGCGCGTACTTCTTCATCAATCATTTTGCCGGTTTCCTCACTGTAAGGTTTGGTAAAGGTATTTTCTTGTGTGGGGTCGTAAAAACTAACATTACCCACTTTGTTGCTCATACCATAAACTGTTACCATGCTATAAGCTATGCGCGATACTTGTTGCAAATCGTTACTTGCACCGGTAGAAATTTTACCAAAGAAAATTTCTTCTGCGGCTCTACCGCCTAGCGTCATACAAATTTGATCTATCAATTGATCAGTGTTGTATAAATATTGCTCGGTAGGGGTGTATTGTGCATATCCCAACGCAGCTGTTCCTCGCGGCACTATTGTTACTTTTAGCAAGGGGTAGGCATGTTCCAAAAACCAACCGCAAATGGCGTGTCCCGCTTCGTGGTAAGCAATGATTGATTTTTCGTGCGGTGCAATGATTTTGTTCTTCTTTTCCAAACCACCAATTACCCGATCAATGGCATCTTGAAAATCGGCCATATCTACCACTTCTTTTCCTTTACGTGCGGCAATTAATGCAGCTTCATTACACACATTGGCAATATCGGCTCCAGCAAAACCAGGCGTTTGTTCTGCAATTTTGTGCAAATCGAGGGTTTGCGATACTTTAATGGTACCTAAATGTACCTTTAAGATAGCTTCACGTCCTTTAACATCGGGTTTGTCGATGCTGATTTGCCTATCAAAACGACCAGGACGCAAAAGTGCACTATCGAGTACATCGGGTCTATTGGTTGCAGCTAAAATAATGATGCCTGTATCGCCACCAAAACCATCCATTTCTACCAACAATTGGTTAAGCGTATTTTCTCTTTCATCATTACTCATTACTGCATTACGACCTCTAGCTCTACCGATAGCATCAATTTCATCAATAAAAATGATACAAGGTGCTTTTTCGCGAGCCTGCTTAAACAAATCACGTACACGGCTAGCACCAACGCCTACAAACATTTCTACAAAATCGCTACCGCTAAGGCTAAAAAAGGGTACTTGCGCTTCGCCAGCCATTGCTTTGGCCAAAAGCGTTTTACCAGTACCGGGAGGGCCAATTAATAAGGCTCCTTTAGGAATTTTACCACCTAGCGAAGTATATTTTTTGGGATTCTTAAGAAAATCAACAATTTCCATTACTTCTACCTTGGCTTCATCCAAGCCAGCAACATCGCCAAAGTTGATGTTTACCTTTGCCCCTTTATCAAACAATGTGGCTTTGGATTTTCCAATATTAAAAATGCCGCCGGGGCCACCGCCGCCTGCCGGTCCTCCCATTTTGCGCATTAAAAGCACCCACAAGCCTACAAACAACACTACAGTAACCAATGTGCTCACTAAAGGGCTGCTCAAAAAATCGCTATCATCCACTACGTCAATCTTAATTTCGCTCAACTGCGGATTTTTGTCGTAGTAGTCTTTCAATTTGGCTTCGAAAGTTTCCCATTTGGTTATTTTAAATGAGAACAGTGGGCCTCGTTTGGCAATAATGGGGTCTATTGATTTTTTTAGTTTTTTAACATAAAAATCCTTTTTAATACTGTCTGATTTTATGTAGACTCTTACCGCATCGCGATTGCGCACTTCTTCAATTCTTTCTACATCACCTTGGGCAAGCATTTCTTTAAAAAACTCTTGCTGACTAGTTGAATTAAGGTCGGGCGATGTATTAAAAAAGGTTGAACCTACCAATACCGCAAAAATGAGTGCATAAATCCAGTAAATACTCATTTTAGGTCCTTTGCGCAGGGGTTTGTCGTCAGAACCTTTATCACTGAATGAAAATTTGTTTTGTTTATCGTCTTGTGCCATAAGTCTAATTGCTTCGTGTATATTAAAACTATTATAGTGCCAAATTGGTTTGTTTTTTAAAAAAACAATTATTGGTGCAATACTTGTGGGGCATCGCTCCACATTTCTTCAATTCTGTAAAATTTTCTGGATTCGTGGTGCATAACATGTACAACAATGGTAACATAATCGGTCAAAATCCATTG
>Ga0209398_1000434_pt1 | contig 26310 bp, 11 predicted proteins | sample AshMeaBigSpring_FD_184125 | JGI IMG/M metagenome (GOLD analysis project Ga0209398, IMG submission 184125) | Groundwater microbial communities from Big Spring, Nevada to study Microbial Dark Matter (Phase II) - Ash Meadows Big Spring (SPAdes)... | ecosystem: Environmental > Aquatic > Deep... | reverse complement strand
ACTCCACCACCACCTCGGCGCCGACCTCGTCCCACTTGAGGGTCGAGGGGTCCTTCACCGCTGTGAGGCGGATCTTGTTGCCGTTCACCACCAGATCATTTCCGTCCACCGAGACTTCCCCGTCGAAACGGCCGTGGACCGAGTCGTACTTGAGCATGTAGGCGAGGTAACTGGGTTCGAGGAGGTCGTTGATGCCAACGACCTGAATGTCGCCGGAGAAATTTTTCACCGCAGCGCGGAAGACCATGCGTCCGATGCGCCCGAAGCCGTTGATGCCGATTTTGATCATAATGAGATGTGGATTTTTATGTTTGGAATAAGTTTTGTTTGAGGGGAGCATTATTAAAGATTCCTTGCTGCCGGGAGTCAATGAACAATCACTCGCGGGCAAAAAGGGTGCCCACCGCGCAGGCAGGGGAAGGAAATCTGCCGGTCACCGCCGCTCCGGGAAAAGCGACAGGATGCCCTCCTCGTTGCCGGGGCAGACCCCCCGCTCGGTGATGAATCCGGTGACGAGACGCGACGGGGTGATGTCGAACCCGTAGTTCGCGGCCGGGCTCGCTCCGGGTGCGACCAGAACTTCCTTGTGGGATCCCTCGCACCAGCCGTCGGCGAATTTGACCTCCTCGGATCCTCGCTCCTCGATCGGGATCTCCGCAAGCCCGTCGCGCATGTTCCAATCGAAGGACGAGGAGGGAAGGGCGACGTAGAATGGGACCCCGTTGTCAGCCGCCGCGAGCGCTTTCAGGTAGGTGCCGATCTTGTTGGCCACGTCCCCGGTACGGGTTGTGCGGTCGGTCCCGACGATGACCATGTCGACGAGTCCCTTCTGCATGAGGTAGCCGCCGGTATTGTCCGCGATGACCGTGTGGGGGACCCCGTGACCGACGAGCTCCCAGGCAGTAAGCTTCGATCCCTGGCTGCGCGGGCGGGTCTCATCAACCCAGACATGAACCGGAAGTCCCCGGTCGTGCGCCGCGTAGATCGGACCGGTGGCGGACCCGTAATCGACAAAGGCGAGCCAGCCGGCATTGCAGTGGGTGAGGATGTTGACCGTGCCGCCGCCTTTCTTTTCGAGGGCCTGCTCGATCAGCGCGAGCCCGTGCCCGCCCAGCCGGCGGCAATAGTCCGCGTCCTCGTCGGCAATCGCGGCCGCGGTCTCCCGGGCGATTTCGATCTTTTCCGCGGCTCCACCGCCCGCGGCGATGGCGGCCAGTTGCCGGTCGACCGCCCAGGCCAGATTGACCGCGGTCGGCCGCGTGCCCTTGAGCCGCGCCGCACGGGCCTGCAGTGCCGCATCGAAATCTCCCGTCCCGGCCGCTTCAATAGCCGCGAGATACATCCCGTAGCCGGCTGTTGCGCCAATGAGACCGGCCCCGCGCACATGCATGTCGGCGATTGCGACCGCGACGTCCTCCGTGGTTTTCAGATCCTCCTCAACGAAGCGGTGAGGGAGGAACCTCTGGTCAATAATCCGGACGATCCCCTCCCCGGGGGTCCAGATTGTGCGGAAATGGCGGCCGTTCACGTTCATAGGCGGAAAACCCTAGCAACCGATCAGGAAATCCGACAGGGATTTCCGCGGGGCGCCGGATTCCCGCTTGTTTATTCCCTCAGCCGGGTTAGAGTGCCTTCGTAGTTTGGGGGCGTACTGGTTTCGACTTGAAGTGTGAAACACGGTCCGCATGCCGAGGATGATTCGTTGGCCTCGTAAAAAATCGGATCAAACAAAATAAATGCAGATTACGAAGATCTCGCTCTCGCGGCCTAATTGACCGCGACGCAACCCGGCAGACGCCTGCTATGCCGGGTTGCGACGACAGCAGGCTAGTTCCAAGCCGGGGTGGCCGCGGCAGGGAGTGAATCGATTTCGTGGCCGCTCTGGGGCGGGTGGCGTGACGGTTCGCAGCTTCGCCCTGAGTATAAAGACCGTATAAGCATGTAGAAGGCTGCGCAGATCGCTTGAAGGACAGGGGTTCAACTCCCCTCGCCTCCACTTTTTTTTGATAGCATTGGCCGGGCCGCAGGGGATGCGGCCTATTTGTTGCGGGTGGTGCCTAGCCGGCGACGGCATTGCGGGCTTCCTCCGCAAGAGCGGTGCTGAGGTAGCGTTCGCCGGTGCTGCAGCCGATGGTAACGATGAGTTTTCCCTTGTTTTCCGGGCGGGCTGCGACCTGAAGGGCGGCCCAGACGTTGGCGCCGGTCGAAATGCCCGCGAGGATGCCCTCCTCGGTGGCAAGCCGGCGAGCAGTGGCGATGGCGTCGTCATTTGTGACTTTCACGATATCGTCCAGAATGTCGATGTTCAGGTTTTTCGGAACGAATCCCGCGCCGGTTCCCTGAATTTTATGTGGGCCGGGTTTGACTGGTTCGCCTGTGCGCGTCTGGCTGATGACCGGGGAGTCGGCGGGTTCGACGGCGATCGAAAGAAAGCTGTCTTTGCGCTGCTTGATGACCTCGCTCACGCCTGTGATCGTGCCGCCGGTGCCGACTGCGGAGACAAGGATATCCACCCGACCGTCGGTATCCGACCAGATCTCCTCGGCTGTCGTGCGGCGGTGGACCTCGGGATTGGCAGGATTGTTAAACTGCTGGGGAATCCAGGAACCGGGGGTGTCGGCATGGATTTGCTCGGCACGGGCGATGGCGCCCTTCATGCCTTCGGCGGCTGGCGTGAGAACCAGTTTGGCGCCGAGAAGGGCAAGAAGCGTGCGGCGTTCGAGACTCATGCTCTCGGGCATTGTCAGGACAAGCTTGTAGCCTCTGGCGGCGGCGACAAAGGCGAGGGCGATCCCGGTATTGCCCGAGGTCGGTTCGATGATGGTCGTCCCCGGAGTCAGGCGCCCATCCTTTTCTGCCGCATCGATCATTGCGGCCCCTATGCGATCTTTAACGCTTCCCAAGGGGTTGGCGAATTCTCCCTTGAGGGCGATTGTCGCGGGGGATCCGGCGGCAATGCGGTTGAGTTTGACGAGCGGCGTGCGGCCGACAGTTGCGATGATGTTCGAATGGATTGGCATGGCTCTATTTTGCTGTGGGTTGGTAGATTTGGTCGAAGAGTCCCCCGTCTGCGAAGCAGGTTCTCTGAGCGCTAATCCAGCCTCCGAACTGCTGGTCGATTGTGACGAGTTCGATCTTGGGAAACTGCGATGCGTATTTCGTTTTCGCGGCCTCTGAAGCTGGGCGGTAGAAGTGCTTCCCGGCGAGGTCCTGTCCGATATCTGGTTGCCGGGAGCACCGCGCCGATGACGGGGGATAGGATTTATTTTTTCATGGTTGCGGGCCGTTATGGTTAGAAGGTGATGCCTGTCTGAAATCCGAGGACGGTGGCATTGGCGGTGAGTCCGGTTCCGTTCGGGCGGATGAGATATTGAAGGGTGGGCTGGATATAGGCCCATTTGTTGATCTGGAAGCGGTAGTCGAGTTCGAGCACGGCTTCGTACGACTGGACCGGGCGGCCGCGCTGCTCATCCGCTTGCTGCTTGTAGAAACTGTAGTTGCCGTATGCGAATGCCAGCCCGGTCTGGTCGGCATCGCGCCCCGGGATGAGCCCCCTGTAGAGGAGCCCGGTCTGGAAGTAAAAGGGCAGGGCGTTGTTATATTTCGGGGCGAAGTTGACGAGGCTGAACAGCGAGAGCCCCTGGTCGCTGAGCTTCGGCTTCGAGGGTGCGACAGCTTTCCCGGTAGCCTCGCCGTCCGAAGGACCCTTGCCCGGCAGGGCCGGACTTTCCGCAGTGGCTTCGCGGAAGACCATCTGGTCTGCCTGCCAGTAAAGGAGATAGCGGCCGTCGTAGTCAGCCCCTTTGAACGACGTGTTTTCCACGCCCCAGTAAATGAAGCCGGCCGCATAACGGCCGGGGAGTTTCGAAGGTCCGAGCGCCGGGGTGACACCCGTTTCCGCAAGGGCGTAGAGCCCGTTCAGCCCGGGATCGATCTGATAGCCTGAGAAGTCCAGGCCGTGGTTGCGGGTATTGTTGCCATACGGAATTGCCAGGTAGAGTCCCCCCTGCGCGTAATACCAATCCACCGGTTTCACCTGAAGATATCCGCCCCAGGCCGAATAGCTGCCACCCCAGGGGATCGCGTTGGCCGATATCCCCCTGGCCGAAGTGAAGGTGTTGTTGACGAAAAACTTTGACTCAGGCTGCTTGATGAAGATATCCGCGGGATTTTGCCATCCGCCCGAGATGGTGAGGAATTTTTTTATCCCGAAGAGCTCCGGTGTCGTGTAGCTCAGGTAGGCATTCTGAAATCTCCACTGCTTGCCACTCTGGAACGTGCTCGGACCGAAGGTTCCGCTTGCCCCAACCCATTTGTTCACGCCGTCGCCGTCCCTCCAGCGCACATCGCTGAATGCCGTCAGCCCGTCAAGAGCCTCCCATCCGGTCAGTTTGGCAATGTCCACCAGCGCCCGAAATTTGATCTCCTCGTCAAATCCATAACGCTGCTGCAGGCCTCCATCCACATCCCACAAGGAATTGGCTTTCCATTCCCCGCTGAAGGTCACCCCATGCTCCACGAGCGTGTCGCGAACGCCGAACCAGTTTCCGGTGGCATATTTCCCCTCCCACCAATCCTCAATGGTGCCGGCCCGCATGGAATCTGCCGATAATAACACGGCCAATCCCAATGCCGCACCGCGCAGTTTATACACGACTGAATAGGTAGATATTAATTTCATGAAATTCATAGGTTATATTTAAATAGATAAAATATATTAACGACCTATTTGGTCAATATAAAAATCGGAAATTTTTGCGTTTTCATTACCGGGCCCGCTGCGGAACCGCATCGACTGGATTCGAGGTAACCAGCCCCTGCCGCCGTGCCGAATTGACCACGATCCGAAGAATTTTGAGGTCATCTGTTCCCCTCGGTGCTTCGACCGCCTTCGATCGGGCATTTCGGAGCTGCTCAATTTCCCGCGTCGGTATTGCTGTGAGCGAAAACTTGGAGCGACTACCTATGGGGTAAGCAGGGCCTGTGGTCGATCGGCGGCGGCCGCGCTGCACGGGAGCGCCCACTCGAAGAGCTCGTCCTTTGCGAGGTGGAGGTTGCAGAAATCCTGGCCGGAGCGAAGGCGGCAGGGGTTGCCACAGATCGATCGGATGCTGGCGGTGACAAGCCGGCCGTCATGCCAGACGATATCGACGACAAATCCGCCGCGCGCGCGCAGGCCGGCCACGCGCCCGGACGGCCAGGCTGCGGGAAGGGCCGGAAGGAGGACGATCTCACCGCCGTGGCTCTGAAGGAGCATCTCGGCAATGCCTGCGGTGAATCCGAAATTTCCGTCGATCTGGAACGGAGGGTGGGCGCAGAGGAGGTTCGGGTAGAGTCCGCCGGGATGGTCGAGGCCGACCTTGTCGGGCGGGACCGGAAAGAGGAATTTTTCCACAAGCCGGCCGGCGTGATCGCCGTCGAGCAGGCGGGCCCAGAAATTGATTTTCCAGGCAAGCGACCAGCCGGTGCCGTCATCGCCGCGGGCCTCGAGCGACCGGCGGGCGGCGCGGGCGAGGCTGGGGGTGCGGGAGGGATCGATTTCGGCGGCCGGATGGAGTCCGTAGAGATGGGACACATGCCGGTGGTGGGGTTCCCATTCCGGGTAGTCCGCATCCCACTCCTGGAGGCGGCCGGACGGGGAGATAACCGGCTGGGGCAGGCGTTCGAGGGCCATCTGCGCCTGTCGGGCAAACTCCGGTTCCCCGCCGCCGAGGGCGCGCTCGGCGGCCAGACAGTTTGCGAGCAAGTCCCGGATGATCGACAGGTCCATGGTGGATCCCGTGGCAATCGCGGCGCGGAATCCTTCCGCGTGAAAAGAGTTTTCCGGCGAGGTCGAGGGGGCGGTGGTGAGAAGCCCGTCTGGTCTTTCGACCAGAAAATCCAGCAGGAAGTCCGCCGCCCCTTTCAGGACCGGCCATGCGCGCTCGCGCAGGAAAGCCTGATCGCCGCCATAGAGGTAATGCTCCCAAAAGTGACGGGCCAGCCATGCGCCGCCCATCGGCCAGATCGCATAGCGGGAAGCCCCCTCGTTCGGTGCGCCGGCGGTGAATCCTGTGGGGGTGGCGGACGCCCAGAGATCGGTCTGGTGGTGGGCGAGCCAACCCCGGCAGCCGTAGAGCGAGCGCGCAACGGTCTCCCCCGGCCCGTGCAGGCGGTCGATGAAATCGAAGAGCGGTCCGTGAAGTTCCCCGAGGCCGCAGACTTCGGCCGGCCAGTAGTTCATCGGGGTGTTGATGTTGAGCGTGTAGTTCGACCACCACGGCGGCTGGACCTCCCGGTTCCAGATCCCCTGCAGGTTGGCCGGCTGCGAACCCGGACGGCTGGAGGCAATGAGCAGGTAGCGCCCGTAATCGAAGAGCAGAGCTGCGAGTCCGGGATCCGGGTGTTCCGGAGAGCGGCGGCTCAGGCGTTCGGGGATGGGCAGGTTTTCCAGGTCGGCATCGAAGTTCCCCAGTTCCAACCGCATGCGGTCGAAAAGTGCCCGGTGGTCGGCCACGTGCCCGGCGCGCAACTCGTCCCAGCTTTTCGCCCCCACGCGCCGGAGCGTGCAGGCGACGTCGCCGGCCGGATCGCCCGATGAGAAGCCCGTCCGGGTGTCCGAAAAAATGCTGATCCCGGTGGCATCCTCGACGCGGAGTTCATTTCCCGAGCAGGAAATCCTGGCGCCCGGTGCGAGGACGGTGAGCCCGGTCACAAATGTCATCCCGGAGCGGCCGGGCCGCTCGTCATGAAAGATTCCCTCGCCCGGTTTGGTTTGGAACCACTCCACGCGGGAAGGTGCCTGCCCACGCAGTGTGAGGCCTGCTTCCCCGGCTTCAATGCGGTGTCGCTGCGGCGACTCCAGACGGATACGGCAGCTGAGCGCGCCCGGCCGGTCGACTGTCCAGCGGATCGCAACCACCCCGGCCGGATGGCTTGCAAACACCTCGCGGGCGTGCCGGACCCCGTCCTCCACAAATGTGACCGATCCAACCGCCCGTTCCAGATCCAGCTCCCGGCGGTAGGCGGTCACGGGGCCCGGCGGCCGCAGGGATTCCAGCACGAGATCGCCCACCGGCTGGTAGGCCTCGGTAAATGGACCCGGCAGCGTACGGATGGCGAGCTCGTGGGCCTCGCGCAGCTCGCCGGCAAAGAGCCGGCGCCGGATCTCGGGGAGGGCCTCCAACCCTTCAGGCGGGACTGCGGCCGGGCCGCTTCCCGACCAGAGCGAATCCTCATTCAGATGCAGTCGCTCGGCGGCCACCCCGCCATAAAACATCGCGCCCAGCCGGCCGTTGCCGACCGGCAGCGCCTCGTTGAAGTGCGCGGCTGGTTGATTGTACCTGAGGCGGCGCGGGTGGTTTTTCATTTCAGCAGAAAGATGCCTGCCCGGAGGCGGTTCGGAGTGAGTGTGGATTGTAATAATCGAGTCATCGGTTCACTTGCGGGTTGTCTTCTGCGCCAGTTCAAAATCTTCCAGGAGCGCCTTCCAGCCGACGATTCCCGGGCGGTGCAGCTGCGGGTTTGAGCCGGAGGTGATCAGCAGGCTCTGGCCGGGCGGCAGGGTGGCCTCGGCCGGGACGGGGGCCGGTGCTGCGAAGGAATTGCGGTCTGCGATGAGCGATGACTTGCCGGCTGTGGTGTAAGGCGCCGTCGGGACGGTCACCGCCCCGGGACCGGAATTGTAAAGCGCGGTGAAGCGGTTCTGTTCGAGTGCGGCGGTCAGGCCGATGAGACCGCCATCCTGGATCTTTTGGACGGTCGCGACGGACTTGGCTGTCGCCGGCTTGAGCTCGACGACGGCGTAGGAGGTGCCCTCGTAGTCGCGCTGTTCGGACGACCATCCGTTCAGGTTCGGCTCGTCCACCAGGTGCAGCTCGCTGTGGGGTCCGCGCACGGAATCCACCGCCATGCCATCCGCCTTGTCGGCCACTTTGATCCCCTTGAGATTGGTATCCAGTACGGTCACCAGCAGGTTCCCGTATTGGCACGTGCGGTCATCCAGCTTCCGCGCCGGGCTGCTGTCGAACCACCCGCTCTTGGAGCGGCCGAGCTCGACGTTCAGGGTGATCGCCTTGCTGCGCTGTTTTCCGTCGGGGGTGAGTTCGATCAGGCCGATCAGTCGGTCCGGCAGGTAGAGCCAGCACTGGCGGCCGTTCCAGGGCACCTCGCGGCGGGAGGGACCGGACAGCCGCGAGGCGAGCGTGTAGTTTGCTCCGAGCGTGGCGACCTCCCGGCCAAGGGCGACCGAAACCGTTTCGCGGGAGATGGTCGGCGCGCCCGCCGGATAGGCATTGATTCCATAAACGGCGGCGCTGAATGCGCGCTTGTCCCCGCGCGGGACCTCAGCCAGCGTGAGCCCGGCATAGGTATTCTTGCCGACGAGCTGGTCGGTCACCCGGCCGTTCATCGCAGCCGAGAAGAGATCGTAATTCATGCGGACGCCCTCGATGTTCCTGTCATAGACGAAATAGCGGTTCGGCAGTGTCTTGGGGACATCCGGATACGAGCGGTAAACCAGGGCCTCACGCATCGACGGCTCCGTCGGCTTGAGCAAGTGGTCCGGGTTGCCCAGCTTTTTGAAGTATTGATTGCCGGTAAGGTAGTAGACCACGCGGCTTCCGCCCCAGCTACCCGCGCCATACCACGACTGCTTCCACGAAGGCGCGGTGAACCACTCGGTCGTCCGGTTCGAGTCGGTGCTGGAGATCGGGTAGTATTCAACCATCTTGAGGAGCTCCAGAATCTTCGGATCACGCGTCATGACATAAGAGTCGTAGGCGAGCTCAATGCAGGGACCGTGGTAGCCCGGGCTCTCGTTCTGCTTCGCGATGTAGGAACTCCCGCCGTCGGGGAAAATATTTTGCTCCCACGTGTAGATCTGCCGGAGCCCGCGCTCGACATACTCGCGGTTGTCGAGAAAGAGCCCGGAGGCGAGGCGGATGCGGCCGCAGCCGAGATCGGCATTCGAGTAGTTGCCCCCGCCGTCCTTGTCGTAGTCGGCCCCGGCGGCCTTCACGGCAGCCATCCACCTGGCCTTCTGGTTTGGCAGGACCATCTCCGGGTAGGTCCGGTCGATGATGAGCGCTCCCATCAAGGCCGCGCCGAGAGCAAAAAAGTGGTAGTGTGCGCGGCCGAAGTAGCAGTCATCCATGTAGGCGTCGATCCGGCGCAGCGCGCGCGTGAGGAGCTCCGGCTTGTCTTTCAGCGGGCTTTGCGGGTGGGCGTAGTTCATCAGCCAGCCGCTGGCATTCACGGCCTGCGTGAAAGTTCCATACTTTCCGTAAAGCGCGTTGAATGCGGCGACGTCCTTTGTCGAGAGCTTCCAGCGTTCATCCGGGGTCGCGGCGAACTTCTGATACCAGGCGTCGTTCATCGCAGGGTCCAAAAACGGATTCCCCTCCGCCTGAGCCACCGGTTGGAGCCAGGGGTGGTTTTCCTCCTTGCGACCCATGTCGCGCGCCAGCCCGGAGCGGATGTCCGAGGCAATATCCGCCCCGACCTCAAATGCCTTCTGCTCGATCGCTTTGGCGAGCTTCTCCAGATGGTAGAGGAGGGCGGTCTTCTTCCGGAGGTCGGCTGCTGTGGCTTCCGGCAGGCTTTTGATCCGCGCTTCCAGCTCCGGCTTGTCCCGCAGCACCTGCACCTCGGCCGGCGACTGCTCGGGCAGCGGCGCGACCTCGACCCGGAAATCCTTCACGCCGGTCAGGCCCGCAAACCGGACGCCCGTGAACATCCGGTTTTCGAGGCCGGTCGCCTGAGTGCTGCGGAGCTTGCCATCGGTGGTCACCGTGAGCGCGCCCGAGCGGGTATTGACGGTCATCTCAACCTGATGCCACCGGCCGGATTCATACCGGTTGTCTTTCCCGGAAATCACGTTTGCCCCGTTGAGGCGGCCGGACGAGTTGATATTCCGGATGCTGGCATACGGGCGTTCGGAATCTGAGGTGAGGGCGAGCAGTTCGTTCTGGTAAGATGAGCCGAAACCGAGCAGTGCGAGCTTGACCGTGACGATTCCACTCGTCGGCGCAACCTCCCAGACCCAGGGCCCGCTGAGGAAGCGTGCGCCATCCTTTTCTGCAATGATCGGAGCCTTGGCAAACCCCTCCGACAGATCGCCGGCCGCGAGCGGCCGTCCATCCGCGCGCTTCGCCGGATCCGCAGCGAACACCAGATGCGGAGCGGTCTCAGCCAGGACAGGCAGACAGCAACTCAGGACCGCCGACCCGAAAACGGCGGCGGCGCATGCGTGACGGGGGAAAAGCGAAAAATGATTCATGGCTTCAAGGAAACTTTGACGATGTCGACGTTGTCGGTGCGGTGGTTGGCAGGGAGTTTAACGGTGAGCGTTCCTTTTGTGTAATCGAACGGCAGGGCGGTTCCCGTCCGCAGGAGGGTGACAGCTTCCGGCTTCGGGGCGTCCGTCCAGACGGCGGTGTCGGAATATTCCGGCAGCGGAGGGATGACCTGCTTCGTTTGCGTGAATGTTTTTTCACCGTCCGGGAGTCCGGGGAGATTTTCCGGAAGGCGCGGCAGGAAGTGGAGGTAGGCAGCGCCGTCACGCATCGTCACCGGAACATTCACACGCTCCGGCCACGGCCCCGGACGCGTTCCGATCACCGACTCCCCGCTGTGCTTCATCCAGTCGGCCATCGCGTTCCAGCATTCCCGGACCGGTGCCGGCAGCGATCCGTCGCCCGCCGGCCCGACGTTAGCCAGGAGGTTGCCGCCCCAGGCCCGCAGGATCGACAGCATCGCCAGCGTCATCGGCGCTCCGGTCTGCGGGTATTCCTTTGAGTAGCTCCACTTGCGCATCGGCCAGACGGTCACGCACGACTCGAACCACCCGCTGAACCGCTTGTCCGGCAGCTTGCCTTCCGAGTCCCCGTAGTCACCCGCGCCGCCATTCCTGCGGTTGATGACAATCCCCGGCTGGAGCCGGCGGACCTCGTCGTTCGGGATTTCGCCTTTCCCTCCATCGAACCAGATCAGATCGACCGTTCCGTAGCGGGTCAGGAGTTCGGTCACCTGGCCGCGGACAAGTTCGGCGCGCTTCCGGTCATGATCGACCGGCTTCGGCGGCAGCACGACCTCCTTGTGGTCCATGTCGAGCTTCTTGCCGCTGAGCGACCAGCTCCGGTAATTCCGATCGAACCTCCAGTCGGGAGGCGAGTAGTAGAATCCAACCTTCAGGCCATGCCTCCGGCAGGCTTCGACAAATTCTTTCACGAAGTCGCGCCCGCCAAAGCTCTTCCGGGTCCCGGTGTCGCCGAATTCCGACGGCCACATCGTGAAGCCATCGTGGTGCTTCGTCGTGAAGACCGCATACTGGAACCCGGCCGCCTTCGCCTCTCCGAGGATCCGGTCGAAGTCCATCTCCTCCGGACGCCATTGATCGATGAGCCGGTAGTAATCGTTCGGAGTGATCGTGGCGTCATACCACGATTTGTTGGCCAGCATGCACCACGAGAGGTCGCCCTCCCCCTTCACCGAGGCGATCCCCCAGTGGATGAATAGCCCGAGGCCGGCATCCGGAAACCACTGGGCTTCCGCCCGCGTGTTCTGGCTGGACGGCTTTTGGCCGGACTGTTGGAGCACCGCAGCCTGAGCATCGGCGGCATCCGGGGCCGCTGCCGCCGGACGAATGACGAGGGCAGTGACAACAGCAATGGCCGCAATAGCCGGGCGGCGAAGGATGTCTGAAAGGCTAATTGCGGCGATCATGGTCGTGATCCGCATTGGAATTTTCTGAACGTCGTAAGATTTGATAGCATGCATGGATAAGTCCTAAGGATTGGCGTATGAGGAAAGCGACGAGGAGGCTTTGATTTTCCAGACCGGTCCCTGCTTGGCAAATGGCAGCCAGTCCTCCTTCGGCAGATCGCTCCCGCCGACCCGGAAGAGCGGCAGAATCGAAACGCCGTTGGATTTTTCGTAGGATTTCCCCGGCTCCTCAACGAGCAGGACAAAAGCAAGCTTTCCGCCTGGCCGCTCACCGATGAGAATCTCAACCGGATAGCTCTGACCCTGGGTGACATCGATCCAATTTCCGGGCATGAGGCCATATCGCGAGGATTTCGGATATTTCACCGGCTGCTCGGAGGGCTTCCAATCCGTAAGTTTGCCGGCATCCGGCTGACCGTATTCGAGCACGGTTTTATTATTGAAGCGGACGATAACGGTGTCGTCGCCGTGGCTGACAAACCGGAACCGTCCGCTCATCGGGGCAATGATTTCTCCCTTGTAGAGGACGAGCCACATCCTGGGTTCGACCTTCTTTTCCAGTTCGAAGGCCTTCGGGCCTTCGTCCGCATTCATGGATGGAATGTAGAGATGGGCAAGCGAGAGTTGTTTCGGACCTTTGAAATATTTTGAGAGTTCGCCCGGATTCCATGTCCTGGTGAAATCCTGGGCGACCTTCGTCCAGCTCTCGGGGGTCATGCCGGTCGGCCGGCCGCCCTGCGACTGCTTCAGGTCATAAAACGTTCCGGTGAGTCCGGTCGATTTCCCGCTCGTATTCAAGCCGAAGAAGGTGATTTTCGAAAACCCGTTCCCCTTGCCTCCACCGGAGCCCCCGCCCCCACCACCTCCGCCGCCCAAGCCGCCCGCAGCCCCAAAGCCACCCGATCCCATCGCGCCTGCGATCGAGGGTCCCATGTTCGTCGGGATATCCGGCATGTCGGGCAGTGCGACTTTGGCTATGCTGCTTGTCGTCGTGATCCGCTTCGTCGGGGCCGGTGCGGTTGTGGTTGTCTTCCGCTTCACCTTGTGCTGGACCTCGCTTTTCGGTCCGGCTTCGCCGCCGCCGAACGAGATCTTCCGTTCCTCGACGATCTGGCTGACGACGAGGTAGGTGCCGATGATCAGGATGACCGCATGGACGGCGATACTGAGGAGCATACTGCCACCGCTCGCCTTCCGGTAGGCCCGCCCGATACGGGTCAGCAGCGGCGGCTTTTCTTCTTTTTCTTTTGTCACCCCGGGCAGCGGCATGTGCCCTGACCCTTCGACTTGGGGTTCACTCCGGGCGGGATCGCCGGGCCCGGACGGCTTCGCCGCGGGAGGAGCGATCGTGTCTGGGGCCCGCGCAGGCTCTCCGCCGCTGGGGCGGTTTTCCGGCGCCGGCGGGATGCCAATGCGGTCGGTCCTGATCACGGCGGCGGCGGGAGCAGGGGAGGAGCTCTCCACCCGAGGTGCTGCTTCGAGGGGATGTCGCGCTTGTTCGCTTTTCTCCTCTGCTGCCCGGGCGCCGGATCTCTCCTCCTTCAGGGCCTGAATGGCGAGGAGCAGCTTTTTGCGGTGGCCCATCGAGGTCATCCCGCACTCTTTGAGGTCTTCCTGAGTGAGCACCAACAGGGCTTCCAAATCGATGTCCTGGGCGATGAAAGCCTCGGCGTAAGCTCCGAAGCCCAGGCCTTCGAGCCATGTCCGGATGTCAAAGGATGGGATGCCTGTTGGACTCGTCATGAGAAGGATGCTATGGGGTTCGCGATCATTTTGAAGGTCGGGCTCCTTGTGCCATAAGCTGCACCGGGCCGAGAAGGCCGGATTCCATGAGCGGCGAGTCTTTTGTGAAGTAGTTCCACGAACAAAAGCCGAGGCGTTTGCCGGGACGGGGCTGAGCCTTGGCGAGCCATTCCGGGAATTCAAGCAGTTGGCTGCCGACCGGTAACGGCTGACCGTTTTTGTCCTTCCAGTATTTCTGGACAACCGGCAGTCCGTAGAGGCAGTCGGGCGGTTCCTGTTCGTCGCCGATGAGCCGGTTCGCCCAGGTATTCGTCACCTCGATTTCCAGCGTGTTGCGTCCGGGGCGGAGCGCCTGACCGACCTCGACGCGGAATGGCGCGTGCCAGGCCACGCCGCAGTCGGTGCCGTTGACCCGCACACGGGCGAGTTCCTTGACCACGCCGAGGTCGAGCACGGCCTTCCGGTTCCCGCCGTCACGATCCAGCCAACCAGCCGGAACCTCGAACGACTTCCGGTAAACCGCCGTGCCGGAAAAATATTTCACAGCCGGATTTTCCGAAGCGGTCCACGACACGAGAGCCGGGAGGGTTTCCTTTTCGTCCTGCGACCAGGTGACATCCCACGGACCATCCAAAGGGATCGGTGCGGCAGGCGGCTTGGCCGCAGGCCGGTTGGCTGAAGCGGTTTCCTTTGCCGGTTGGTGAAGCACCACAAAGACGGAGGTATTTGCCTCGAGGTCGAGGTCGAATTCGGTGCGGCCGTCCCTGACCCGCCAGCCATCCGCCGTGCGGCGGGTTCCGCGTTCAGGATCCCAGAGTTCGGGGATCATGCCTTCTGTGCGCAGGGAAACGGTGCCGGCTGCCGGCTTGTCGGTCACGTTGGTAATAAAATAAATTTCCGTATTCCCGCCGTGCCGGTGGGTGTAACTGATGCCGGCTTGCTTGTGATCCATTACGAAGTCCGGGCCGATCCGGAGCGCGGCCAGCGCGTCCTCCGTCCTGGCGAAGATCCTGCCGTTGCCGAGGCGGCTCCAGAGTTCGCTGCTGATGGCAGCGACCTCGGCATCCGCCTTGGGGAAATCCTGGAGGCTCGGGGATTTCTCAGGCCGCTGTCCAAGAACAAGTGCCGCCCCTGCGTCTGCAAGGGCTTTGAGCTTGCGCGCTGTCGCCGGCAGGATCGACGACGACTTGGGATCGAGTTCCAAAAACGCATACGAGCGCCCGCCCGTCAAAACGATGCGTCCGGATTTGACGTCCGCCTGCGCGACGAGAACCGACGCCGCGATCGTGTCGGCGCGATTTGCCGGCTGGGCCGAAGCGTGATCAAGCGCGAGGAAATCGGACACCGGTTCACCCCGCTGCAGAAGGGCCTGCGAGCGGCCGAGGTACGCGATCCATGCCTTGCCCGGCTCGAACCAGGTCTGGTTGCGGCCGAAGTGCGTCCCCCACCAGCCCATGCTCATGCCGGGTTTGATGTGGTCGCCGAACGGCTGGTGAACCCAGTGGTGGAGAAACAGGCGGTTGACGCCACCCACCCACGCCAGATCGCCGCCGGCCTTCAGTTTCGCAGGCGTCTCCGACCACGCCGCCTCGGTGGGCTTGGCCGTGAACGCCTCTGCGCCGATGACCCGGATCCCGGCCGCTTGGGCGGCGGGAGCGACGATGCCGTAGTAGAGTTTTCCGCCGGGGTTCCAGAATTCAACCATCGGGAGGTCTGGAATCGTGGCAGCCACGAGAGTGTCGAACGGTCCCTCGTAAGGCTCGAGATACATCCGCACGCCGAGCGCATTCATCATCGCCTTGCCCTGCCGCAGGTTGTTTTCGAGAAAGAGATCGGACGCCGTGGACTTGAAATCCCAGGCGAACCTTGCGCTGCGGTCCGCATCTCCGACCACGCGCTTGTCGAGCGTGACCAGCCAGACGAGCGGATCATAGCCCCTGCGCTTTTCGAATTCCCCGCGGAAGCCCTCCGTCCAATTCAGGGGGCCGGCCTCGTAGCTGTCGAGCAGGAGGTGCTGCATGGTTTTTCCCAACAGTGAGCCCAGGTGTTCCCGCAGCGGCCCGAGCACCTGCTCAAAATGAAATCTCGAATCGTCGGCGCTCAGCTTGTCACATTCGAGTGTCCGGACCTCCTCCGGAGCCGGTGCGCAGCCCTTGCCTGTGCTGGTATAGCCGAACCGGTAAACGGTCCACGATCCGCCGGGAGGATCCCACTCCAGCCTGCCATCGGCTGACATTTTGCCGCTGAGATCGATGAGCGACTCCGGCGCGGGCGAATCTCCATCCGGCACGGCCACCACGCCAATCTCACGATAAAAACCAAGGTTCGCCTGCGGCTGTGCCAGAATTTCGGAAAAGCGTGCGCCGCCCGGCACGGGCGCATTGGTCCAAACCACCTTTTTCATGGACCTCTCCGGCGTGATCCAGGGTCCTCCGCTCACGGAATAGCCGACGCAATTGTGCATCCCCAGCTCCAGCCCGAGGCGGCCGGCTTCCTCGGTCGCGTGCTTCACCAGCGCCCACCAGGCAGGGCTCCGGTAGTCGTTCTCCGGCCATGGCGATTTTTTTAGCGGCTCCTTTTGCAGGCTGCCGGAGAGGTTGAAGATCGTGGCTCCGCCGATCCCGGAAGCGCTCATGGCTTCGAGATCCCTGGTGATCCCTTCCTTGCTGATGTTGTGGCCCATCCAGTGCCACCAGACCATCGGGCGGGCTGGCGCGGGCGGGCTCGAAAAATCGCCCTCCAGCGGACCGGACGCAACCGCGCGTGGCCCAAAGCCGGCAATAACTGCAAGCGCGACGAAAACCGGGGGAAGATTTTTCAAAGCCAGAAAGGCCGTTTTCCGCGACTCGCTCATTTCACTATTTTCCCTCGAGGATTTCCTTGCCGTCGCGGAGGACTCTGACGCGGGTGCGGTCGTCGGCGACCTGGAAGTCGATGGAATCCTTCTGGTCTTTCCATGCGATCGTGGTCCGGTTTTTTTCGGGATCCCAGCGGATCTCCGGGATTTCGTCGCCGATGCGGAACGGGATGAGCGCGATGCGCGAGCGCAGGATGTCTGTCCGGCGGGAGGCCAGGAGCTTCGTACGGGTAATGACCTCACCGGGTTTCGGTCCCGAAAGTGTCTGCGTTTCGAGGCGGAACGGCTGCTCGGTATATTTGAAGAAGTTCCAGAGCTGCGGGGCGGCTGTCATCGGAACGTCGAGCAGGACGACGAGAAGCGCGGGGGTGCCGGGCTTCGCCGCCTGGAGGCTCGACGCCCGCCAGTCGTCCGAGCCCGGAGTCTTCACCAGCACAGTGGCGGCTGGGTTGTCCTTAGGCATGGCGACTTCCGCCAGGCTCACGCTCGAGGGGACCTGCATCGTCCACTCATAGAGGTGCTCGCGGCCGTCGCCCTTGTCGGTGTCATCGACGATCAGCGCATACGGATGCTTCCCGCGCACGATCCCGGCGGTGCGGAATGCCGACTTTACGGGATTGGGGGATGCGACGCGCATCGTCGGCCCCCAGTTCTGGTCGAAGTAGCTCCCGCCCCAGATCCGCATCTTGTAATGCTGGGTGCCGCGGAAAAATCCGACGACATCGGGATCGGTTTCGACGCTGATTTTCCAATCCTTCGCGGCGGGGATCGTCCACTGGAACTGGGTCGGGCCGACCCAGCCGTGGTTGTAGGCATTGGTGAGGTCGGCCGTCGCGAGGGCGCCGTCGGCCGACGTGTTTGCGCCGAGGAATTTCACGCGCGGCGGGTAGGCGGCATCGGCAAGCCCGAGCCCGTCGATGCGCACGACGTTGTGGTCGATCGAATAGCCCGACTTCGGTCCGGCCTCGACCGCCCACATCCCGCCGTTGGCGCCGAGGTAAAAATGGCCGGCGTCGTGCTGCTGGTGTCCGATCGTTGAGAGGTTCGCACGCGCCTCGAACATCAGGAAAAGCGCGTCCGCATCATCGCCGGAACGGGTTTTCAACTGCCCCTGGACGGGGTCGACAAAGTCGGGAGGAAGCCCGAGCGATTCACGCCCGGATGCCGCTGCCTCCGGAGAGGCAATATTCTTCGGGTCGTCTGCGCCGGGCCAATCGACGCATGAGTAGATCGTCGGCCCGAGTCCGTGCGTCGGGGTCAGGGGACTGATCTTGCGCAGGCTGAACTTTCCGGGCTTGCCGCCGTCACCCGCCAGATCCCGGCGGTGGGCCTCGGGATCGAATGCGGCGAGTCCGGGCTCGGCCTGGCGCAGGAGAAAGCCGGCGGCCTTGTCCTGCGGAAAGAAATCCACAAAGAAATGGGCAGATCCGAACAGCCCCGACCCCCACGTGCCATTGTCCACGCTGCCGCCGCCGAACGGCACGACAGCCTGGGCCTGGGAGGTTGTCAGCTTGCGGAGGTGCGGGTGACCGAAAAGGTTCTCGCCCCGCCGGGCCAGGGCAGCCGCGCTGATCATCGCGTAGTTCAGCCCGCCCCCGTTCTTTCCGTTGCTTTCAAAGATCGTGCCGTCCGGGCTGATCCCCCACTGGAGATAGCCTTTGAGCGTACGCTTCGCGGCCTCGGGGATGCCGGCATCGAACCCCTCCTCGCCCTCGATCGCGAGCGCCGTGACATAGTGCTCGAGGTCCCAGCCTGCCCAGTTCGTCTCCGCCCAGCGGGCGGGACCGTTCATCCCGTAGGCAAGCCGCCCGGACGTCGCCAGCGCGACCGCCCGGCGCATGACTGCCTTCTGCTCATCGTTCATCCAGCGGGCGGCGAGGTCGTAGCAGAAGCCGACATGGTTGCCGCCGAGCTGACCCCCGATCGAGCGCCAATAATCTTTCGGCGCGATCTTCTTCGCCTCCAGCTCGTCGGCCAGTTTCCTGATGACCGGCTCGCGGAGCTTGTAGTAATTGGCTGCGGCCGCCGCAACCTGACGACCCCGCTTGTCGTCTCCGTCGAGCAGGCACTGGAGAGCCGCTGCTACGAACATGTTTGGCAGGTAGGCGGTGTGAATGCTCGAGCTGGCAGACTTTTTATAGCCCGCAAACCAGTGATCCGGCGCCTCGGGAGGCGCGCTCGGTGCCGCAGGCTCGGACGTCTCCGGCACGGCCCACTTCAGATCCGAGCAATCGCCGCTCGCAAGCTTCGCAAAGATCTTCCCTTCGTCGGACGCCGGATTGAAGAGCGTCTGATCCAGGAACCAGGCGGTTTCCATCCTCGCTTTTTTTCCCTTTTTGCTGCCGTCGAGCCGGGCCCTGAGCATGGGAATATCCTCCGGGCTGAACAGCACCCGCGGGTGGACGCCGACCGGTGGCACCTTCGAGCCGAGGAGGGTCGGATCGAAGCCGGTGAGGTCGTATCCGGATTTGGGTACCTCCGGATAAACGGTCTCCGGTCCCTCAAAAAGCGCGACCTCCTCCGGCGTCGCAAAATCCTTCCAGAACCGCAGCTCCTTGAGCCTGGGGATCGACTGGCGCAGCGCCTCGGGGTCTTTCAGGATGAGCGGATCGTCCGCCGCAACCAGCGCCGGAACGGCACAGATGAGTAGTGACAGCACAGGGAGCGGAAGAAAACGGGTTTTCCGGCGGGGCCGCCGGAAACCACACCCGGGCCGGGTGTGCTCCTCCGAAAACCTAGCACCGATGGGGGTTTTTGCGGCGTTCAACGAACATGTGTTTCTAATCATGATGAATTTGTTCCTGGTGTTTTGCTGTTTTCTGTCGTCGAGCGGGCTATCCGCTACCTCGCGGGTTTCACGAAGACATCCTCGTAGAATTTCATCCCGCTGGCGTGGTCGGCCGCCGTATTGCTGCCGACGACGAGGATGTTGCGGCGCGGAGGGATCGCGAAGGTTATTCGCGGCGAGGCGAGTGCGACAACCTTGTTCCCGCTGTCCTGCGATCGTTTCTTTTCCCACTCGGTGCGGTTGAGATATTTGTCGCGGTCCACGTTGCTGTCGGTTCCGAGGTGGAGCGAGTATTTTGAATACCCTGGCGGCATCGCAAACGAAGCGGTTTGCGGGGAATCGCCCGGGTTCTGGACAAGCGCATAGGATTTGCCCGAGGCGGTGAACTGGAACCCGATGAGGTTCGGCCCGGGGTCGAGCTGCTTGATGTCCTTTGCCGGCTCGCTCCAGACCGGAGTGATCTCGGCGAGGCACCAGTCGTTTGCCCCGGACGGGTAATCCTTCAGGACGTCGGTCTTGCCGGGTTCTTCAACAAGGCGGAAAAACCCGCGCATTTGATCGCCACCCGTCAGCCCGCCATTGCCGTAGGCGGTCTCGACGCCCCGGTAAGAAGTCGCAGGAATGTGGATCTTCAGGTCGCCGTAGCGGTAGGTCCACTCCCCGAGCTTTTCAAATTCCTTGCGCTTCCCCCAATTCGCGCGTCCGCTCACAAACTCAAACATCGTGGACATCCGCGCGTCGCTGACGTGCTTGAGCGCCTCGATTTTCATGAACCCGACCGCTCGCTCGCCGGTCACGATCCAGCTCTGGAAGTTGACGAACGGCACCGGGTCCCAGTTCCGGTTTTGCCCAACGCGGCCGGAGGAGGAATATTTTGCCGAGACGCCGGCGGCGGCTCCCGCCATGGCGACCGAGGATTCCAGTTCTTGCCCCTTGTCGTAATTCTGCTTGCCGATCACGACGTGGTTCATGATGCGCTCGACGACGGCGTTCATCGGGAAGCCGGCCTTGCCTTCCTCCCCGGGCGGATACATGGCGCGCATGCCGAGGAACGTGGTCACGCCGAACCCCTTTTCCGGGATCCTTCCGCCGGGGGCTTTTTTTCCCGGGTAGTAGCTGAAGTCGCGCGTCGAAACCGCGAAATCGAAATTCCCGAATTTCCCGCGCGGGCCGATGATATTGCGGTCGAAAATCATGTAGTTGTCGGGAAGCCGGACCTGCGCGAGCGCGGGATCGTAGAGGAACGCGTTGAGGAACGATGCCGGATTGTTGCAGCAGGCCACGGCAAACGGATCGCCGGCCAGCCAGCCGACATACGGCCACGTCGCCCGCGCCCCGTTGTAGTAATGCTTCTGCTCGGGCGCGGTGTAGTATTCGCCGATAAACCGCTGGGTCGTCATCGGGTAGTACGGCGCGGAGTTGGCCACGTATTTCCGAGCGGTCTCGTCGCCGCTGAACAGCCAATACCAGGCCATGCAGCCGACCGCAGCATCGTGATACGGCCACACCTCGTTCTGGTAGCCGGTATAATTTGTGGCTCCGTCCGGCTGGAGCGTGAGGTAGAGCCTGCCGGCCGCCTTGCTCATCCAGTCCCGGTATTTTGGGTCGTTGAGAGCAACGCCGCAGAACCCGACCTGGATAAAGTTGCGGATGTCCCCGTTCAGCCAGCTGCGCGAGATGTAGCCGTCGTCGAGAATGTTTGCATATCCCTTGATCTGATTCTCGCAGCGCGCGCGCATCACGCCCTCCCATGCCTTGCGCGCGGAGGCGGGCACGAGGTTCGGATAAACCGCGTTGAGCAGCGTGTAGGCCATGATCACGTTGTGCTCGCCCCACGTTTCCTTCTCACGGATACACCACGACTGGTTCATCGCTGTCAGCAGGGCCACGATCGCCTGCGCGTTGCCGCGCGCGGGGCTCTGAGGGTGCAACGCGGCATAGGCCAGATGAAGCGCGTCGCCGTCCTCCAGATCCGGGTTGCGCCCGCTCTTTTGGGGATGTGCCGGATTGACGCCCTCGTAACGTTTCACATCGAAGAGTTCCTTCGCTCCCGGGTTGTTCGCCATGTCCCGGATCTCCGGGAAAATTTGCTTCGGTGCGTCCCGCTTCTCCGAAACCTTCGGATCGCGGATCATGCGCGCGATGTCGTTGGCCAATTCATCCGCCCGGGCGGCACTGGCGGCATTGCCGGCCTTGCCTGCGTCAAACAGCCTCTGGCACTCGGCCACCGCCCATGTGAGGGCCGCCGACTTCACCGGATCGCTGGCAATCCCCCCAAGCATCGCCGACGCGGAGGGCAGGAGTTTCGCCGCCGTCGTCCGGCCGGCAGGCGGCGGCGCGGCTGGCGCGGGCGATGGAGACGCTTCAGGCGTAGCCGCCGGCGCGGAAGAAGGAACGCTTTGCGGCGTCGGCGGCGGTGTCGTTGCGGGTGCAGGCGTGGCCGTTGGAGTGGCTGTCGGTGCCGGTGTGGTTGCGGGCGTCCCCTTCGCGGCCGGGGACGGCCGCGGGACGGGCGTCGCCTGCGGAGCCGGCTGATCGTTCAGCGCGCTCACGATCCGCTTCCAGATCTGAGCCGGAGGCTCATCGAAGTAGAACATGGCCGAGACAAAAGCGGCGGCAGCGAGGAGGCAGAGGATGACGAGGAAGCGAATCATAACATTTCAGTTGGCTAAGGTTTGGCGGGGATGGCCAGGATGCGGCTGTTCCGCTTCTCCTCCTTGTTCAGAAGGGCGCGGACGGCATCCGGCATGACGAGCGGCTGGGCTGCCTGCTGGAGGTATTGAAACGCGTAGTGGAGCGGGCCGATGCGGACGACAATCGGCCGGCGGGTGGAGGCATCGATCCAGGCCTCGTCCTCCCATTCGTTGCGAACCCCCTCGACTACCTCGCTAAACTTCGCGTGGTAGTAGCGGGCCGGAACCCCCTGGATCTCTGTCTCCGAAACGAAATGCTGAGGCGCAATCCAGAACGTGAACGGCCAGCCATACCGGTCAAGAGGAAGGCTCCACCCGGCATCATCCACCGAGGCACTCCAGGCAAATTCCGACGTCCCCGGCAGGCGGGTCACCTGTCCGCCAGGGGTCATCCAGATTTCTCCCTTGGCACCGGATTGGGTGGTCATCTCGACGTGGGCGGTTCCGCCCTGGCGCACGACATCCCAGCGGACGACGCGGGTCTGCGAGGCAACCCGTCGGGCCGCCTCCTCGTCGTTTGGTTTCACGGCGATCGGCGGATCTTTCTTCGGACTGGTAGCGCGTTGTGCTGCGGCTCCTTCCAGGAGGGTCACCGTGAAGCCCTCGCCATCCGGAACCGTGCTCAGCAACGGAACGCTTGAGAGCGCCGCGGAGGGCGGCGGGACTGTCTGCGCAGCCGCAGGAAACATCCCGGCAGCGACAATGCCGGCAATCGCCAGAGCAGCCAGCCCGATTCTGCATGATTCTGACGACCTGCCCTGCCATTTGCTGGAAATTCCTGTCCTTTTCATTCGGTGATATTCTCCTGCTGAACGTCGATGACCTTTCCCGTCGCCCGGTCGATGGCGACGTGCAGCCAGCGCCGGGTCTCGCTTTCCATGTGGAACTGCCTGAGCGTGCTTGCGCCGGGCGCAAACTTCCCGGTCTGTGCGACGACATCGATCAGGAGGTTCCAAACCCGCGTTTGCCCGCTGCCGGCCAGCGGGCGGACGGCTGCTTCCCGGAACCTCTGGATGACCTGCCCGGCGGTCGCTGTGGGATTTGTCTGGACGTCCATCGCGAACCCCTCGTAGCGGGCGCTTGTTCCGTTGCCGCTGACCCACCGGCCGACCAGCTCGGACATGTTCGCCAGCGGCTGGGCGGCCACGCCGGACGCGGGCGGGGCGGGCGGATCCTGTCCGTTCACGGCCTCGCCGGTGGTTCTGGCGACCAGCCTGGCGGCCAGCGTCGCGGCCTCGCCTTCGGCCAGCGGTGGGATCTGCCATGCAGGCGGCGATGCCAGGGTCGCCTGCTCATCGCGTCCGGCCCCGGCGAGGATCGCCTGGAGCACGAGCGGCTGCCGGGTGTTCAGGTTCACCTTGCCGGCGACCAGTCCATCCGCGTTGGCCGTCCCGCTGATGCAGAACACATCGAGCAGGCCGGCGTCTGCGCTCCCGGGCGTGAAGAAGTCGAGGTTCTTCCAGGGGATGTCGCGGAACACCGACCCGAGCTCGGCCACACTGCGGAACGGACGGTTGAGCACGATCGGACGGCTCTGGCTCTGGGCGGTCGCCGACATCTTCACCGAGCTACCGCTGCCTGAATACGAGGTGGCCACGGTCGTCGGGAGCCCGAGGTCGCTCGCGGTGGCATTATTCGTCACCGGCGTGAAAGCCGACATTCCCTTGCGGACGACCCCATCGGCATCGGGGTAATAGGTTTTCAGGTCCTGGTTGTTTTGAGAGAACATCATGTCGAGCTGCATCGAGGAGCTTGGCAGAACAAACCCGGGCCCGTTCGCCGTGCGCAGCACCGGGTTGGTGATCGGATACGAGTCGAAGACATTGTAGGCCGGCCGGTTCGATCCCAGGGTGTCGCCGTAAGTGAGGCGCATCGTCGCCAAGCTGAATGAGCTGGCATTGTCGGTTGCATCGGTGAGGCGTTTCGGGCTCAGCGTCGGGGAATAGAGGTTTGGTGAGCTGCCGCCCGGACGACCGAGCCCGATCCCGAACCGCCCGGTCCGCGGGTCATAGAGGCCGGCGTAGCTCCAGAGCGCGGCCCGGCTGGTGAGGTTCCCGCTCTTGGCTTCGCGCGGATCGACAGAATCTCCGCCTTCCCGCAGGTCCCAGAACTTCGTGTCGTAATCGACCCAGTTCCCCGAGCCCGCCGGCTCTTCATACTGCATGCGGAAGGTGAACGTCCCACTCGTCTTGTAAAATGCCATCTGCCAGCGGCTGAACGTGCCGCCGACAACGTATCCCTCGCCCACCGTTCCGGCCACTCCCCCGGCCGGATTTGTAACCTGCTGGAACAGCGGGGCGGTCCCGATGTAGAACCCGACCTTACCGGGATCGTTCGGGTTGTCGCGCACGTCGTGAATCGAGCCGTCGGGCAGCACGAGGCTGCTCCCGGTGGCCCCGACGAGAAAGCTGGCGCCGGCAGTGGATTTGACATCGCGGAGCTGATGCTTCGGACCGGGAGCCAGGTTGCTGCCAGGCGGCGAGTTCATGATCCGCAGGCTCGTCGGCTCGCGGAAGAGCGCTCCGGCATTGTCGGTGAACATCAGGGCCGAGTTGTCGGGAGTCAGCCGGACCGGCTGCGGCACGGGAAAGTTCCCCGCAGGCACGTGGTCGCCAAACCCGTTGTCCGACTGTCCTCCGGAGCCCTGGTAGACGCGGGGGCCGGATTTGACGGTAAAGGTTGCGCTGCTGTCCAGGCCGTTGCCACCCGCCTGGGCCGGCGTGGGAAAGTCGATCACGTTGTCGGCGACCGCCCGGAGCCGGGTCGGGCGGGGAGTGCCGGACGCGCTGTTCTGGTCATGCGGATTCCAGACTTCGGGCAGGATGAAAAGCACGCCGCGCCCCTGGTAGGTGAGCGTGCCCGGGACGGTGCCGGAATTTCCTCCGGCCGGCACGGTCTGGACATTTCCGACCGAATCCTTGTAGGCCCCCTCGGCCGCGCGCACAACCAAGTGCCGGAGGCGGTAGAAATACGGCAGGTTTTCGATCCCGCTGAAATAGCGCGGGCCGACGCCCGCATCGAAGCAGATCCGCGTCGGGAACCCGTCGGCATCCGCCTGGTCAATGATGTTGGCGGCGAGCTTCATGATGTGAAAGTCGACGCTGCTGTAGAAAATATGGAGCCCCTGCTGCTTTGTGTTGTCGAAAAATTGCCCGTTGGCACCGACCGATTTGCCGAGCGAGCCGATCTGGATCGCGGCCTTCAGGAGCTCGAAGAAGTTCGGCTCGCGCCCGCTGACATCGCTGAGCCGCGCGATCGCTCCCGGCACGATCGTCCCGGTCGGAGCATACTCCCAGACCCCGTTTTTCCAGACCAGGCCGAAGACCTTGCGGATGTTCTCGGGGGTCCCCCGCGCCAGAAGCTCGTCAGTCACGCCGGGGTTCTTGAGGAGCACTGCGAGATCAGGATCCGACGTGCTGCGGCCCGCGCTTGGCCCCTTGTAGGTGAGCCACGCCAGGTTCTCGAGCGCGAACCGCTTCTTCACCAGCGGCTCGCCCGCCACCGCCTCCGTCCCGTCGTTGCGCGTGAACGGGCCGGCCACCCGCACGCTCAGGAACGCAGGGTTGATCGCGTTGTCGTTCCCGAATCCATCGTTTCCTCCCCCGTACGTCGAATACGGCGGCTTGCCAATGTCCGACACTACCGTCGGCCGGCCGGCCGGCGGCGCCAGCGCCGGCTGATCAAGGCTCCGGCTGAACGTGCCCAGGTATTGCAGCGCGGATGCGTTGAATCCGAGCGAGCGCTGGAGTCCGAGCAACTGCTGGCGGCTCAACACCGCCTGGTCGGTCCGGCCGTTCCAGACCATCGTCGCAGCCTGAGCCCGCCCGCTCGCCCGCTCCGCCACATGCTTCGCGTACGCGATCCCCGCCGTGGCGGATCCCGAGAAGTCCGGCTGCCCGAACGTGCCTCCCGCCTGCAGCGTGGCATGGTTTCTCCAGCCGACGATCGCATCCACCTCGGCGGCGCTCAGCCCGAGCTGGGTGAGGTCGGCGTAGGCAACGCTCACCTTTCCGGCGACCTGAGCGGATGTCGTGGCGTTCCCGGCCATGATCGATGGGAACCCGGCAACATTCACATCCAGGAGCCCGCCTTCATCGTAGATGGCAAATGCATAGCGCCCGATCACGTCGGGATCCGGCGCAGTGAGGACGGCCGGTCCCTTGCCGGTGACAAAGACCCAGTCGGGCGCGACAAAGCTGTCGACCGGCGTCGCGTCGGTCTGCGAGGCCGGGTTTTTGCGGGGGATGAGGAGGTGCTTGTTCCAGCGGGCGAGGCTGATGAACCGGCCGTTGAGCGAGGGATCGGACGTCGAGCTGAGCGGGGAAGCCATGCTCGCCACCGCAGGGGCCGCAATCGGATCGTTTCTCATGCTGCTGCGCACGAGGTTCGGAATCGGTGACGGTGCTGCCCCGTCTGCCCCCCCCGCCGGCTGATGGCGCACGGGAACGGAGTTCGCGGGGTCCAGCGGCGCGTAGACCGTGCTGGCATTTGGCGCCACGCCGACCGTCGTGGCGTTCGACCCGTTG
>Ga0209398_1000433_pt1 | contig 26333 bp, 20 predicted proteins | sample AshMeaBigSpring_FD_184125 | JGI IMG/M metagenome (GOLD analysis project Ga0209398, IMG submission 184125) | Groundwater microbial communities from Big Spring, Nevada to study Microbial Dark Matter (Phase II) - Ash Meadows Big Spring (SPAdes)... | ecosystem: Environmental > Aquatic > Deep... | reverse complement strand
TATTTTGAACCTAAAAACAAAAATATCATTCCAATAATGACACCTATAAGGTCAATTATTTTATATTTCAGGTTTTTATCGTGCAAAACCAATGCTCCAAACAGGAACGGAACGATAACCCCTGAGCGCCGGATAGTACCTACAACTGATATTAATGAATCTTCGAACGAAAGTGCGTAAAAATAGGTGAAATCGGCCGACATCAGGAATAAGGCAATAAGTGGAATAGACCAACGAAAGCTGAATGGTGTTGTTTTTTTACGTGTTGGATACCATAAAAATGCGGTTATGGCACCCATAATAATGATTTGATAATAAGTATAATATACCAATACTGACATGTGATTAATATGACGTAATAAGTATTTGTCGTACAATCCACTGATGGCTCCGGTGAGTGTGGCAAGAATGATAAACCATATGCATTTATTGCCACCGGTAATGGAGTAACCTTCTTTTTTGCCGGCAAAAGAAAACAGAAAAAACGAAATCAAGGTAATTCCAACACCTATACTTTGGTAAAATGTAAGTTGCTCGCTGAAAATAAGCACGCCTCCCAACACTACCCAAACCGGCTGTGTGGCTTTGATGGGCGAAGCAATGGTAATGGGTAAATGCTTGATGGCAAAATAGGCAAAAAGCCAAGAGGTAAGGACAATAACCGCCTTAAGTACAAGTTGTAAATGGGTTTTAAAATCGACAGCCGGTACGTAAAATATACTTTTTTCGAAACCCGGATAAAACCACGAAAGTAGTAAAAATGGTGTAAGCAGGATTCCGGAAATTAAAATCGAACTCTGAAGTACCGGTATTACGGCATTGCCCTGAAGCGACGTTTTTTTACATACATCGTACACACCAAGCAACAACGCCGAAACGAAAGCAAAAATTATCCACATTTTTTTTTAATTAGAAATTATGAAAATGAGAAATTGGGAAATTAAGAAATTGGAAACTAAGAAATTATATTCAACTTATTTTCTCATTTTCCTATTTTCTATTCAATGAATATGAAATCGGGATACTGAATATCCACTAAAAATAATCCGCAGGCAGGTACCGAAGCTCCGGCTTTGCAGCGATTTTTGGCTTCAATAATTTTGCGAAATTCATCGGTCGTCATTTTTCCACGACCTACATCGAGTAATGTACCTACAATGGCACGAACCATATTTCGCAAAAAACGGTCGGCTTCGATGGTGAAAATCAATTCATCGTCTTTCTTTTCCCAACAGGCTTGTTTTATGACACAATTGTTGGTTTTTACATCGGTGTGCAATTTGCTGAAACTTGTAAAGTCGCTGAATTCGAACAATATAGCTGCTGCCTCATTCATTTTGTCAATATCCAAATTTTCGGCAAAGCGCGCTGCAAGTCCGTTACGGAAAACTGATTTTGACGTAACAATATGGTATTCGTAACGACGCGAAACAGCATCGAATCGGGCGTGAGCATCTGATTTCACTTCACGAATATTATGTATTGCAATGTCGTTAGGTAATATGCTGTTGAGTTTTGCCGAAAGATGTTTTGTGTCAATTTTGCCCTCAAAATCGAAGTGCGCAACCATCAGTCGCGCATGAACTCCGGTATCGGTGCGGCCAGCTCCGATTATTTCGGTGTCGGTGCGTAAAATGGTAGAAAGTGCTTTTGCAAGCACTTCCTGAACCGATATGCCGTTTGGCTGCTTTTGCCAGCCGTGATACGCAGTACCGTTGTATGAAAGGTATATGAAATATCTTTTTATCACAAATTTACCCTAACCCCAAATGGGAATTTTCTCCAAATCAACGAATTTTCTAATTAGCCGATTCGAACTGACGAAGGAACCGAACATCGTTTTCGGAGAATAAGCGCAAGTCTTTAACCTGATATTTAAGATTGGTAATTCGTTCAACACCCATACCGAAAGCATAGCCGGAATAAACTTTTGAGTCGATGCCGCAGTTTTCGAGTACGTTAGGGTCTACCATGCCGCAACCCAAAATTTCTACCCAACCTGTATGTTTGCAGAACGGACAACCTTTTCCGCCACAAATATTACACGAAATATCCATTTCGGCACTTGGTTCGGTAAATGGAAAATAAGATGGACGCAAACGGATTTGAGTGTGCTCGCCAAACATTTCTTTGGCAAAATACATTAAGGCCTGTTTCAGGTCGGCAAACGATACATTTTTATCGATATAAAGACCTTCTACCTGATGAAAAAAGCAGTGCGCCCGATACGAAATGGCCTCGTTGCGGTATACACGTCCGGGGAAAAGCATTCGAATAGGCGGTTTTTGATTGGCCATTACACGCGACTGAACCGATGATGTATGTGTGCGAAGCAATATATCCGGATTTTGTTCGATAAAAAACGTATCCTGCATATCGCGGGCGGGGTGTTCGGGCGGAAAGTTCAACGCACCAAATACATGCCAGTCATCTTCAATCTCGGGACCTTCGGCAATCGTAAAGCCAATGCGCGAAAATATATCAATAATTTCGTTTTTAGTCAGTGAAAGCGGATGGCGTGTACCAATTTTAATAGGGTCGGCACTGCGTGTTAAATCCGATTTCTGAACCGCATCGTTTTGCGATGAAAAAGCTTCTTTCAGATCATTTATTTTGTCCTGAGCTTTGTTTTTCAGTTCGTTGAGCAATTGTCCAATTTCCCTTTTTTCTTCGTTTGCTACATTGCGAAAATCGTTGAAAAGTTCAGAAACCGAACCTTTTTTGCTGAGGTATTTTATACGCAAAGCTTCGAGCTCCTCGTTGTTTTGGGCAGCCAGATTTTCAATTTCCAGTAAAAGATCTTTAATTTTGTTTTTCATTTTGAAACGATAAATAATTAAAATACAGTTAAATACGCATTTTTAAAACGGCTTATTTAAGCTGTAGCAGTAGAGCTGCAAAAGTAGTGATTTTTTGCTATATATTTTTATTTAAAAACTAAAAATACATCAAATTAAGAACAGTTTGTGTAATTATTCGGTTATATTTGCAGCGAAAATTATTCTGATTTTTAATTCTACTTTGAAAGATGATATTTTTAAGAGAATAATAAATAAAACGATAGTAACTTCAAGTCCCCTTTAGGGGATTTAGGGGCAGATAAATAGATTTAAAACCGCCCCAAGCCCCTAAAGGGGATGTAAAATACTACAGACTGTAAAAATATTTACAATTTATTTTTAATCTGTCAAAGTAGATTTCTAAGCAAACAAATTAAAATATTAATATGCCAACAAAAGAAATAATTCGGTTTTTAAAAGCGCTGAGCGAAAATAATAACCGTGAGTGGTTTGCCGTGAATAAAGGCTGGTATGAATCGGTAAAAAAAGAATTTGATGTGCTCAGTAGCAAATTGATACTAAAAATTGCTGAGTTTGACGAAGATATTAAAAATGTAACAGCTGCCGAATGTGTATTTCGAATTTACAGAGATACACGTTTTTCGCATGATAAAACGCCTTACAAAACTCATTTTGGTGTTTTTATAGCCTCGGCAGGTGGTCGTAAAAGCCAACGAGGAGGTTATTATTTGCACTTAGACCCTGCAGGTTGTTTTGTGGGAGTGGGAGTTTGGTGCCCGCCGCCACCGCTGCTCAAAGCTTTGCGCAAAAGTGTTTACGATAATATTGACGAGTTGAACGAAATTCGCAACGAAGCTGGATTTGCTGGTATGTTCACGGGATTTTTCGAAGAAGATAAATTGAAAACAGTTCCTGCCGGATTTCCGAAAGATTTTAAGGACGCCGAATTGTTGAAACTAAAGCATTACCTCGTTGAGTATAAGTTGGATGAGAAAATGCTTGACAATGAGAATTTTATTGAAGAGATTGCGCAAATTTTTAAAGTTGCACATCCATTTAATAAATTTTTGAATTATACGGTGGATGAAGTGATTTAGTTTATAAAGTTCATAAAGTTTATAAGGTTCGTAAAGTTCGTAAGGTTTATAAGGTTCATAAAGTTTGTAAAGTTTATAAAGTTCGTAAGGTTTTTAAAGTTTATAAAGTATTTAATATCAGTAAATAAATATAATATGATTTTAGACAAATTATCCAATTCAGGAATGTACGAAAATGTACATCCACGTTTTAAGAAAGCTTTTGAGTTTTTAAAATCGAACGATTTAGTGCAGTTACCGCTTGGTAAAATTGAACTCGAAGGTTCTGATTTAGTAGTGAATGTAGTAGAAGTTGATGGTAAGACGCCGGATCAGGCGCGCATGGAAACGCACAACAATTTTATTGATATACAAGTGCCGGTAAGTGGTGTTGAAGTGATGGGTTGGAAACCAACAGCCGATTTAGCCGAAATTACCGACCCATACAACGCAGAAAAAGATTTGACGTTTTATGCTGATAAAGCGTATAATATGCTGAATATTCACCCGTTGGAATTTGCCGTTTTCTTTCCTGAAGATGGACATCAGCCGGGCATTGCAGTAGGGAGAATTAAGAAAGTGATTGTAAAAGTAAGGAGGTAGAAAAATCAGGAATTACAAAATGCCACTGTGCAGCATGCCACCACGCCTGCTGTTTCGGTACGAAGACGGCTGTCGCCCAACGAAACGGGCTGATAGCCGTTTTTAATGGCTGAATTTACTTCTTCGGGGCTGAAATCACCTTCGGGTCCTATCAGAATCAGAACAGATTTTCCGGTTTTTATTTCAGATTTCAAAAGCAATTTTTCGTCGTTGTAACAATGTGCAATAAATTTTTGATCAGCCTTGTATCTTTGGATGAATTCGTTGAAAGTGCAGGCAGTATTTAATTGCGGAAATTTTGCTTTGAGTGATTGTTTGGCAGCCGATACAATTATTTTTTCCAATCGCTCTTCCTTCACAACTTTGCGTTCAGAATGCTGACAAATAAGTGGCGTAATTTCGTCGATGCCAATTTCGGTTGCTTTTTCAATAAACCATTCGAGGCGGTCAATGTTTTTGGTGGGTGCTATGGCTATGTGAAGTTTGTAGTCTCTCCGGCTTGCGTCAAACAAGGTTTCTGTTATTTCAAAACCACAATGTTTATGATGAGGCGTAGTGACACGGGCATTGAAAAAGCCGCCTTCTCCGTCCACAATCTGAATGCTGTCGCCGGTTTTCAGGCGAAGCACCTTTACAGCATGCAACGATTCTTCTTCCGGAAGAATACAGGCTGCTGACAGATTGGGAACGTAGAATAAAGCCATTGAGTCATTTACTATTAAAACATTGACTATTTACCATTTCAGCCATTTACTAATTACCATTTTGATACGAAGGTTTTAAATAGTAAATGGTAAATGAAAGAATAGTAAATCAATAGATTTCTCCTTTAGCAGCTAAAAGTGTGTTTTTCAACAACGAAACGATGGTCATTGGACCTACACCACCCGGAACCGGTGTGATGTACGAACATTTTGGCGCAACTTCGTCGAATTTCACATCGCCACTCAGGCGGAAACCACTTTTGGTAGTTGCCGAAGGCACACGGGTTGTACCCACATCAATAACGGCTGCGCCTTCTTTAACCATATCGGCAGTCAGAAATTCGGGTGAACCGAGAGCAGCAATAATAATGTCGGCTTGCAAGCAAATTTCTTTCAGATTTTTGGTGCGACTGTGACAAACGGTAACTGTGGCATCGCCCGGATAGCCTTTTTGCATCATAAGCGACGCAACAGGTTTACCAACGATATTACTACGTCCGATTACTACACAGTTTTTGCCTGCAGTAGGTATTTCGTAACGTTTCAGCAGTTCGATAATTCCGCTCGGTGTTGCCGAAACGTAGCAGGGTAGACCAATAGACATGCGTCCTACGTTTACGGGATGAAAACCATCCACATCTTTGCGGTAGTCGATTGCTTCGATTACTTTTTGCTCCGAAATATGTTTTGGTAGCGGCAGCTGAACGATAAAACCATCCAATTCAGCGTTTTTGTTCAATTCATCAATTTTTGAAAGCAGTTCAGCTTCTGATACATTGTCTTCGAATGTAATTTTGGTGGATGTAAAACCAACCTGTTCGCACGATTTTACCTTGTGAGCCACGTATGTTTCGCTGCCACCATCGTGACCTACAATAATTACTGCCAAATGTGGAGCACGTTTGCCACTTGCTACCATGGCTTTTACTTCTTCTGCAATTTCGGCTTTTACCTGTTCGGATATTGCTTTACCGTCTATTATTTTGTACATAATTTTTTAATGTGCCAATATTTTTAATGTGCCAATGTGCCAATGATTGTAATTGGCTTATTGGCATATTGAATTATTGGCTTATTATCTTCTTTTCCCCATTTTTAATTTACCATTCTGCATTGTCGCCATACGCATCATTTTGCTTGTTTGCTCAAATTGTTTCAGCAGGCGGTTTACTTCCACAATTGTTGTTCCGCTACCACGGGCAATTCGGTTTTTGCGGCTTCCGTTCAGTAAGCCCGGATTTTCACGTTCTTTGGGAGTCATGGAATGAATAATAGCCTCAATTCCTTTGAATGCATTATCGTCAATATCCACATCTTTTAAAGCTTTACCCATTCCGGGTATCATAGCAGCCAAATCCTTGATATTACCCATTTTTTTGATTTGGGCAATTTGCGAAAGGAAATCGTTGAAATCAAACTGATTTTTAGCAATTTTCTTGGTCAGGCGGCGCGCTTCTTCTTCGTCGTATTGCTCCTGAGCACGTTCTACGAGCGAAACAATATCACCCATGCCAAGAATACGGTCGGCCATACGTTCGGGATAGAACACATCTAATGCATCCATTTTTTCGCCGGTACCAACAAACTTAATTGGTTTGTCAACCACGGAGCGGATTGAAAGTGCAGCACCACCACGTGTATCACCATCGAGTTTTGTCAGAATTACACCATCGAAATCCAATCGGTCATTAAATTCTTTGGCCGTATTTACAGCATCCTGTCCGGTCATCGAATCTACTACGAACAGAATTTCCTGCGGTTGCAATGCTTTTTTGATGGCTGCAATTTCGGTCATCATCATTTCGTCAACAGCCAGACGACCAGCAGTATCCACAATCACCACATCGTTGTTGTGCAGTTTAGCATGTTTGATAGCCGCTTCGGCAATTGCAACCGGATTTTTGCTTTCCAAATCGGAATATACAGGCACATCTAATTGTGCACCAAGTACTTTGAGCTGTTCGATAGCTGCGGGGCGATACACATCACAGGCCACAAGCAACGGACGTTTGCCACGTTTATTTTTCAGCATGTTGGCTAACTTGCCCGAGAACGTAGTTTTACCTGAACCCTGTAAACCTGACATTAATATTATGGTAGGATTGCCCTTCATGTTGATGTCCACGCTTTGGCCACCCATCAGTTCGGCAAGCTCATCGTGTACAATCTTTACCATTAACTGGCTTGGTTTCAGCGATGTTAATACATTCTGTCCCAATGCTTTTTCTTTAACAGTGTCGGTAAACGATTTGGCAATTTTGTAGTTTACGTCGGCATCCAAAAGTGCTTTACGCACGTCTTTGAGCGTTTCGGCAACATTAATTTCGGTGATTTGGCCTTCACCTTTCAGAATTTTAAACGACCTTTCGAGCCGTTCGCTTAATGATTCGAACATATAAGTAATTCGTATTTATAATTTAAATATTTCTTAATTTCAATTGTTTTTTTGACCCCCAACCCCCAAATGGGGGCTTAATAGTGCGTCGCTGAAAGATTCTGAGATATATTAAACTTAAAAGAATATGTCTTAAAGCCCCCATTAGGGGGTTGGGGGTTATATCATTTAAATTATATGTTTATTCTCTTTTTTCAGCATGCAAAAGTACAAAAAAATGTGCTTTATACTACAGCATCAACATTTTAAAAACCATAAAAAATATTTCACTGCATTGAAACATAATTTTTTTCTATTTTTATACAGAATGTTGAAAATTATTGTACCTTTATCGCCCTTTTTGCCTTAAAAAAAGGACTACAAATTTTCAAACAAAAAAACAAAGTATGAGAAGATTCCTAACGTTAGTAATCGTGATTATAACGGCTGTAGCTGCTATAAGTGCACAAACAAAACTTAAAGGTATTGTTCGGGTAGAAGGTACCGAAACCCCGTTGCAGGGTGTTACAGTAACATTGATGCAACAAAATATTTCATCCCAAACCAATGCCTCCGGCGAATTTACACTGAATTACCTCGAAGCAGGCGACGAAGAAGTGAGTTTTTCGCTTTCAGGTTATTTTACCCAAATCAAATTGGTAAATATAAAGAAAGATGCTACAACGGATATGGGGGTGGTGTTTTTGGTAGGTGATATTGGGCAGGAAATGAAACAAGAAGTGGTACTCCAACTTAGCGAAAGTGCATTAGATGGAGATGACTCGCGTACACAAAGCATTTCAGGTTCTATCTCATCAAAAGGCGATGTTTATAATTCACAAACAAGTTATTCATTTAGCCCAATGCGTTTTCGTCAGCGTGGTTACGATCAAAATTATGAAACCACTTACATTAATGGAGTTATGTTTAATGGGTTGGAACGCAGTGAATTTAATTATTCAGGTTTAGGTGGATTAAATGATGCATTTCGAAATCAGGAGGAAACTATTGGATTAACACCAAACAATTTTAGTTATGGAAATCTGGGTAGTACAACAAATATAAATACAAAGGCAACGGCTTTTGCTGCCGGTTCAAAAGCAAGTATAGCTTACAGCAATCGTTCGTATAAGTTGCGTGCACAATATACTTATGGTACAGGGCTTATGAATAATGGCTGGGCTTTTGCTGCTTCTGCTGTAGTTCGTTGGTCGGATAAAGGTATTGTTGATGGAACTTTCTATAATTCAGGTGGTTATTTTCTATCTGCCGAAAAAGTTATAAATACTAACCACAGAATTTCGTTAGTAACTTACGGCGCTCCTACTAAAAGAGCACAACAAAGTGCTTCAACTCAGGAAGTGTTCGACTTAGTGGGTTCTATTTACTACAATTCCTATTGGGGTTATCAGGATGGAAAAATCAGGAACTCCAGAATTGTAAAAAGTTTTGATCCTACTGCCATTCTATCACACGAATTTAAAATTGATAATAATTCAATTTTACGTACCGGTTTAGCTTATCATTATAGTATGTACAGTAGTTCGGCACTTAATTTTTACAATGCACCTGATCCACGTCCTGATTATTATCGCAATATGCCAAGTTATGTTACTGACCCTGAAACAAAGGCCTGGTTAACTGATTTATGGAAAAATGATGTTCAAACTTCGCAGGTAAATTGGGCTGAAATGTATCAATCAAATATCCGAAACAACAATATTGTTACATTTAGCGATACTGCCCGCTATTCAGTAGAACGCAGACATAACAACCTTGCTGAAACTACTTTAAACTCAACTTACATTAATCAGCTGAACAAAAATTTGAAACTTACTGCGGGAATTCAAGCCAAAACTTCGAAAGGTATTCATTATAAAACAATGGAAGATTTATTAGGAGGTAATCAATGGATTGATATCGATCAGTTTGCTGAACGTGACTTTCCTTCTAATCCCAATATCATTCAAAATGATATGAATAATCCGAATAGAAATATTAAGGTGGGAGATAAGTTTGGATACGATTACGATATTAGCATTAAGCACGTAAGCGCATTTATTCAAAATGAATGGATATTACCTATTTTTGATATTTATTATGCCGCAAATGTGTCTTATATGAATTTTTACAGGACTACACGCATGAAAAACGGTCGAGACCCTCGTGCTCAGGATAATACATGGACACCAAAAGGTAAAGAATGGTACACAACCAATCCGGCAATTAAAGCAGGATTTACATATAAAATTGATGGACGAAATAAATTATTTATAAATGCAAGTGCAGAATCACGTGCACCTCAGGTAAATAATTCGTATGTTTCTGTTCGAACAAAGGATACTACGGTTCCTATGAAAAGTGAAGAAGTGGTATCATCCGATATAAATTATGCATTTATTTATCCAAATCTCCGAGGTCGAATTTCAGGCTTTTATACTGAAACAAATAAAAGCTCCGATTTGTATGGATATTATGATGATGAAAAGCAGACATTTGTTAACTTTATGCTTTCGGATATGAAAAAACGCTATATGGGTGTGGAAATGGGTATTTCATACAAAATTAATAGTAGTTTTACACTTTCGGCTGCCGGTACTTATGCAGATTATAGATATATGAATGATGCTGTAGGGATTAAAAGTCCTGAAAACGGATCGTTTGCAGATGTGATGGACTCCGTAAAAATAAATGGTTTGCATATTGCCACGGGTCCACAATTAGCCGGAAATATTACGATTGATTATTTTCATCCTAAAATGTGGTTTGTTGATGTTACATTAAACTATTTTGATAATAATTACCTCGATTTTGCACCAAATAGGTTTTTGAAATCGAATATAGCACTTTATGGAAATAATCCGCAAATCATTCAGGCATTAGCAACGCAGGAAAAACTTAAAAGTGGTTTCATGCTTGATGCATCTATAGGGAAAGTTATATATTTAAAAGATAGAAAGTCAATTAATTTCAATCTGAGCGCAAGCAATATTTTAAATAACAAAAGCCTAATTACAGGTGGTTACCAGCAGGCTCGATTGCCATTAGATGATAAGGCTATTGATGTTAATGGCTTAGGGAGATTTCCCAATAAATATTACTATGCATGGGGATTTAATATGTTTTTCAATGTTGGTTTAAGATTTTAAAATTTGAAATAATTAAAAATATGAAACAAGTTAGTGTTAAAATAGCTGCCATCTTGGTGGTTTCTATTCTGTTTTTTGCATGTGCAAAAACTGAATTTGAACCACTACCTCAGGATAAATTACTTGGTGATTCTTTGCAGACAACTTACAGTATACAACAACTTATAACTGAATTCGATACAGATTCGGATGCTTACACTGATACCATTAATTCAAAAGGCGGGCTATTTACCGTTAAAAAAATTGTATCTGCACAGCCCGTTGTTATAAGCGGGGTGGTAACATCTACCGATGTGGAGGGAAATGTATATAAATACATGACTATTCAGGAAACTAAACCTAACGGATTAGCCATGAAAATTTCGGTAGATATGAGTGGATTATCAGCTATATATCCTTTAGGGCAAAGGGTGTGGATTAAATGTAACGATTTGGTGCTTGGAAAATATGCCCAATCATATCAGTTGGGTGTGAAATACATAAATCTGACAAAATCAAAATTAAAAAAATCGACGAATACAACAATTTATCGCACTGAACCCGGAAGAATTCCACCTCCAATAGCAAAAAAAATAATTCATTCGTATGGTTTACCTGAACCAGCTCTGATTAAAGTGGATACACTGACAATTTCCCAAATAAAGTCTGCCGGGCCTAATATTATTAATAAATTAGTTTGTATTAAAAATGCATATTTTACAAGTAAGGGAGCTAATAATGGTTATACCGCTAATTTATCGGATAATGAATTAATATTTGCACCTGGTACTAACGGTGTTGGATATCCGCAATCAAGAGAAATTCAGGATGGTACAGGGTCATTATTTATATCAACCAGTGAGTTCTCTAAATTTGCAAATAATGTATTGCCAACTTCAAACTATAAAGGTAATATTACTGCAATTTTAGGATGGTATAACGATAAGGAAATGAGTATTAATTCTAACAAAATTTATCATCAACTTACTTTACGTAAACTATCAGATTTAGGTAAAGGTTTTGAAGATTATCATTTAAATAATAAATAATTTGATTATGAAGTATATTAATAGATTATATATTGCGATTTTGTTTTTTATAGCACTCTTTGGAAATTCATGCTCTAATTTGGAAGAATCAATGTTCGAACCAAATTTGGAAGACAAAACTATTTTTTCTGAGACATTTGCAAATAGTATGGGAGAATTTACGGAGGTAAGTGTCAAAGGTAATCAAAAGTGGGAGTTTTCAGCACAATATGCTTGTATGGTTATTACTGGCTTTGTTGATACAAATGGAGATGGAACTAAAGAAAATAATGAGAATGAAGATTGGTTAATCTCTCCTCAAATTGATCTTTCAGGAATTTCAGCAGCAAAAGTGTCTTTTGAACATGCAGGAAATTATTTTGCGAATGTGAGTCAATCCACTACTTTATGGGTTTCTGAATTATATTCAGGTGGTGAAATAAAACCCGAAGAGTGGACGCAAATTACAATTACAAAAGATATTACAAACAGTGATTTTAATTTTATTATACCTGAAATTAGTCTTACACCCTTTGTTGGTAAAAAAGTAAGAATTGCTTTTAAATATAACTCAAATACAACAAAAGCAGGTACATGGGAAATCAAAAATTTCAGTGTAAAGTCAGGTGAAGCAATTATAATTCCCCCAAAGGACAACGGAAAAGGTACAGAGCAATCTCCATTTAATATTGCGGGTGGAATGTCTAATCAAGGCTTATCGTCTTGGATTAAGGGTTATGTGGTTGGTTATGTGTGGTCAGGAAATTTTACGTCATATACGTTCGGAGCTGACACATGTACGCAGGCTACTAATTTATTAATTGCTGATACAGTTCAAAACTTATACATATCTCGTTGTCTTCCGGTTCAATTACCTGCAGGTGCTGTTAGGACAGCTTTAAATTTACCTGCTAACAAAAATTTAATTGGTAAAAAAATCACTTTATACGGATCCTTAGAGTCTTATTTTGGTGTAGCAGGGCTAAAATCTGTTACTTATTGTATTTTACCTGATGGTACACCAGTTGGGACAAAACCGGTTGAACCAATTTATTCTCAATCATTTATGAGTAATAATCAGGGTGATTTCACAGTTAAAAATGTGTTGGCTCCACCTGCAATTCCATCAATATGGTTAACATCGACATCTTATGGAATGGTTGCAACTGCATTTAAGAGTTCTGTAAATTATGCTTCTGAAGCATGGTTAATATCGCCGGAAGTTGATTTAACAAATCAGGCAACAGCCAAAATGAGGTTTGAACATGCAATTAATTATGTAACAATTGCAAATATGAAAAATGAAATGTCATTACATATATCGGAGGATAATGGTTCAACGTGGGTTCCTTTAACGATACCAGTATATCCTGCCGGAAATAATTGGACTTTTGTTGGCTCAGGTGAAATAAATTTGCAGGATTATATTGGTAAAAAAGTAAAAATTGCTTTTAAATATATGTCAACTGCTACAAAAGCAGGTACATGGGAGGTTAAAAACTTTGTGATTTATAAATAATTTTCTTCCAACTCAATCAAATAAATAATCGCTGCAAACCAACAATTTGCAGCGATTTTTGTTTTGTCCGTTTACTAATATCCTTTTTGGGTTAACTCTCGCGTTTGCCGTGTAGTAGCAGATTCACAGCATCCTGCATCGATCCCGCTTTGGTTACGGTGCCGGAGTTTACAAAGTAAATTTCATCGGCATTTTCGATGGTATTCAGGCGGTGAGCTATTACAATGCGTGTGGCTGATTTGGGAAGTTTGCGCAGAATATCTTCGAGCAATTGTTCGGTTACGGTGTCGATATTGGCTGTGGCTTCGTCGAGTATCAATAAATCGGGGCGACGAATGACTGCACGAATAAAGGCAATAATTTGTTTTTGTCCCAAACTCAAACCTTCGCCCGTTCCTCTGATTTCAGTGTGCAAACCATCCTCGAAACGTTCAATTAATTGTTCGAGCCCTACTTCTTTCAATTCTTGCATTAGTGCTTCATCTGTTAAGTCGATAAAGCAGGGGTTTCCGTACAAAATATTATCGCGAATTGTGCCTGTAAACAAAAATGGTTCCTGTAAAATAAATCCGATTTTTGCAGCTCGTTCGTTGGGCGTATACGAACGAATATCACGTCCGTTTAATCGAATTTCGCCCATATTAGGGTCGTAAAGTCGGGCAATAAGCGATGCCGTGGTTGTTTTTCCGCCGCCTGTAGGTCCAACAAATGCGTAGGTTTTTCCTTTTTCCAAGTCAAAACTGATGTTGGTCAAAATTTCCTTTTCGGGATTGTAGCCAAATGATACATTACGAAACGAAATCAATGCCGGATTTTTTTCGGTTTCGGAGGACTCAATTACTTTGAGATTATTTTCCTGCGACATAATTTGCGAAATACGGTCCCAGCCTGCCAAAGCCACCTGAAAACTTGCCCATAAGGCCGCAATTTGCCGTAAGGGATTGTAAAACTGAGCAATATAAGCCAAAAAACTAATTAATAAACCTACCGTAAACTGACCTGTCGAAATCAGATAAATACCAAAAGCCAGTACAATTAACTGTCCGATATTGGAAGAAAGTCCGTAAACAGGTGTAAAAATATTACTTGCAATACCCGATTTGATAGCTGTACGATAATTTTCGATATTTGCTTCTTCGAATTTTCGCCTGAAATAATCCCGGCGATTAAATGCTACTATCACTTTAAAATTGTCTAAACTTTCCTGAATTTCAGCACTCAATCCACCCGTAGTTTTCAGGTTCTCGGCATTATTCTTTTTTACCCAGGGCGAAACTGCACGCGTAAAAAACCACAAAAATAGGGCAGGAGTGAGGGCTGCCAAAGCTAATTTAGCGTCGATGGTTACTAAAAATATTCCGGCGCCTATCATGGTAAAAATGCTGCTCATAAACTGCACCAGCGACTGCGAAAAAAACTGATTAATTTTATCTGTATCATTATTAACACGCGATATAAGGTCACCTGCTTTATTTTCGGTAAAAAACGAAATAGGTAATTCCTGCAACTTGCTGAATACATTGTTGCGCAGGTTGTACATCATACGCTGCCCTACACGCCCCATAAGTTGCGCCTGTGTGTAGCCGCTCACCAATGCCAGCAAAAATACAGCCAGCAAAATAAGTGAATATTTAATTAGTCCGTCATATTGATTTGTAACTACAAATTTATCCACAGCCTGCCCCATTAGGTAAGGAGCAATTAAATTAAGTCCCGAATTTATAAAAATAAAAAGCATGGCAATGTATAAATTGCTGCGTTCGGAACCTACCAAAGCCATAAGCCGGCTAAGCATTACACCCGTGGGGATTTTCTCGGCCGGATTCACCGATTTATTTCTTTTTTTATCTAAATTATAACTCATAATGGTTGGTGCTGCGTTGCGAATTAAAAATCTGTACGTATTCGGGGCTTGTTTCAAGCAATTCGTTGTGTGTTCCGGTGGCTAATATTTCTCCTTCTTCCAATAAAATTATTTGTTCGTATTCGGCTACAGGAGCAATTTTCTGAGTTACTGAAATCAGCGTAATTTCCGGATAATTTTTTGAAACGTTGGCGAGAATTTTCTGTTCAGTTTTGGAATCAACACGGGCTGTAAAATCGTCTAAGAGCAGAATTTTCGGATTTAAAGCCAATGCTCTTGCCAGCATAATGCGTTGTTTTTGTCCGCCCGAAAGGCTTGTACCACGTTCACTTACTATTGTGTCTAATCCTTCGGGCAATTGGCTAATAAAGTCCTGGAGTTCTGCTGTTTCTATTGCTTTCTTCAACGATTCATTTGTCACATTTTCGTTGAAAGCTATATTTTCGCGTAGGGTAAGATTGAAAACAATACTGTCCTGAAAAACAGTGCCAATCTGATATTGGAACAATTCTTTTTTAAAGACATTCAAATCAATATTATCGAATAAGATTTGTCCGTTGTCAGGCTTTATCAATCCAGTGAGGAGGTATAGTAATTGTGTTTTTCCGGCGGCTGTAGGCCCGATAATGGCAGTTTTCGAACCGGCAATTATGTAAAGTGATATGTTTTTTAATACGGGCTTTTCACCATATTTCAAATTGATATTTTTAAGTTCAATATTTCCTTTTAATGTTGTTTCGATGTTTCCGGTATCTTCGGTGTCGGGTGCATTAAGTACTTCACTGATACGACTGTATGCCACGGAAGCCTGAGCAATAAAATTGCTGATAAAACCGATAACCATAATGGGGAAAATAAGCAAAACGAGATAGGAATTGAAAGCTGCAAAATCGCCCAGCGACATACTTTCGCTCATTACAAAATGCCCACCAAGAGCCAGAATGGCTAATGTAGCCATATTGCCAACAAACACCACGATAGGAATTAGCGTAGCAAAAAGGCGAAGGATGGATAAACTTATGTCGCGTGAAGTTCTATTGGCCTCCATAAATTTATTATATTCGGTAATTTGCGCATTAAGAACACGTACTAAGGCCGCGCCGATAATACTTTCGTTAATAATCTTATTTATCCGGTCCACCATTTCACGGCTCTTTTTGAATAGCACACTTAGTTTGCCAAAAACAATACCGAATGCACCAATAATTACCGGAATAATTACTAATACATTTAGTGCTAATTTCCAGTTAATAGTTAATAATAAGATGCTTGCACCAATGATTACAAAAAGCGACGAAGCCAGCATTACCACCGCCATCGATACAAACATTTTTACCGAATCCACATCCGAAGTCAGATTTGTGAGCAATTTGGAAGGATTAGTTTGTAGAATGAAACTGTAACTCTGTCGCGAAATTTTTTCGTTTAGGCGGGTTCGCAGGTCGCGGGCTACACGTTCCGAAGCATAAGTTTGCAAAATTCCCTGCAAAAACGTAAAAACAAAGATGATAAATGAGGCAGCTAAAAACTCCCATACAATTTGTGTAATTGAAAAATTGCCTGCCGAAAATGTATCAATAGCTTTCGAAATTAATTGTGGGATAACCAGATTCACACCATTGCTAAGTAATGCAAATACAATTAATGCCGAAATGATTAATTTATAGGGTTTTAGCACCCCAAAAATATTGGGTCCTTTCGGTCTTGCCGGCTTTTTATCTTTTTTTTTCATGTGTTTATATTTTAATTTCTGCCCCAAACCCCTAAAGGGGCTTAAAGAGAAGACCATTCGGTACTAACTCACATCCCCTTTAGGGGCTTGGGGCGGTTTTATGTTCATAATCATTCCCTTGTGTGTCCTAATTTTTTATTCGGTCATGGGTGTTTCATGTGTTAATTTTTTTATTTTTTTCGGGACACATGGAACTTACCATGTTAAAATAATCATTGCTTTGTGTGTTAATAATTATTTTAACATGGACGTTTCATCAATATTTTTATTTTTAACTTTTATATAACGTTTTAAATCCCTTTTGGTTGTACCAATTATACATTATTTGTTGTAAAAATTATGCTTGTTGATAACTTTTGCTTTGATTGTAAAAATATTTCAAGTACTTTTGCAGTCGATTCTGGTATCGGTTATTCTTGTTATTTCTACTGAATGCCGATAAAAGGGAATACGGTGTAAATCCGTAACAGTACCCGCTGCTGTAAGCTCTACCTCACCCCAACCCTCTCCATGAGGAGAGGGAGAAAGAGAAAACGTATTGAACAACACTTTTGCCACTGGTTAAAAATTAGAGATCAGAAAATTAAGAAATCAGGAAAATAAGGACTAAGCTTTTTTCCACTCAACCAATTTCTTAATCAACTTATTTTCTGATTATCCAAATCCGGGAAGGCGTTCAATTACGGGAGTAAGTCAGAAGACCTGCCACAAATCATTATTTTTAGTTTTTGCTTTCGGGAATAAATGCAAAAAATAGTGTTTCGGCTTGTGTTTTCAATTTAAAGCTTTCCAATCCGATTTCGTTATTTTGTTTCATTGCAGTTTTTTGTTTTTCCTGAAAGTAAAATGATATGTAATTTATTAATTACTAATTATATAACTTTCAAAAAAAATGAATTGTATGAAAAAATGTTATTTCTTTTCTTTGGCTTTAATTTTTTCAGTTTTAATGGTATCCTGCGATGAAGTTGAAACTAAGTTCGTAACTTTCGAAGATGTGGCTTTAACTGCTGACAGTATTTGGAACGGTTCAAACGGCTCCGGTATGTTTACGACTTCGGGGTTCGATTTCAACAACAATTACAATTCTGCCTGGTTTTCTTGGACCGGTTTTGCCTGTTCAGCAAAAACTGATACAAAAACGAAAGGATGGGCAAATCAGTATTCTGTTATTGCCGGAACCGGTGCTGCCAAATCGGCAAAGTTTGCGTTGGCTTACGATTCTGCTTCAGTGGTTTCAGCCTCGCCTGTCAATATCAAAAGTGCCATGATTACTAATTCAACTTACACCTATTTTGACATAATAGATGGTAGCGATTTTTCAAAAAAGTTTGTTGACGGAGATTGGTTCAAAGTAATTATTACCGGTTATAATAACGGAGTAAAAACCAGCTCAATTGATTATTATTTAGCTGATTACAGAAATGGGAAATCATTTTTAGCCAATACCTGGAACAAAGTTGATTTAAGTTCAATCGGAACGGTTAATCAGATTTCATTTACCTTCGACTCGAGTGATAAAGGTGCCTGGGGAGTAAATACACCGCAATATGTATGTATCGACAATATTGAATATGTTGATGCAAGCTCGGAGAATTAATTTATTTATCTAATTTTCAAAACTATAGCTGCCGGAATTTTTCGGTGGCTATTTTTTTGTTTGAAAAATAAATGTTAAAATATCAACCTGTTTTAAACTTCAAACCATTGCATTGGTCAATAGTGGAACAAAAACAATAATTCATAGTTTTACAATTTAAAATCAACTGTTATGAAAGCTAAATTAATTTTATGTGCCGTATTAATGTCGGCAGGCTCTTTGGTATTGAATGCACAAGCTCCACGTCAACACAATGGAATGGGGCAGGGACCCGGACAAAACGCTGAAATGGTAACTCCTGAAGCTCGCGCCGATCGCATGGCTAAACATTTGGAACTAACCGCCGGACAAAAAGCAAAAGTGCTCGAACTTTTCAAAAAACAGGAAATGCAAATGAATGCAGCGCGCGAAGAAATGAAAAAAATGCGCGAGAAAAATGAAAAAATCAGCGATGCACAACGCGAAAAATTTGCTGCTCAACGCAAAGCCAACGATGCTGAGTTAGAAAAAATTATTGGTGCTGAAAAGTTTGCAAAATTACAGGCCGAACGCGAAGGTCAAATGCAGAAAATGAAAGAAAAGCGTGGCCAAATGCAGGGAAATGCACCGCAGGGGCCAAACCGACCTCAGATGCAAAATCCGGAAATGAGAGCGAAGCGTGCAGAAAAAATGAAAGAAAATTTCACTCCTGAAATGCGTGCCGAACGTCTGAAAACAGAACTCGGGCTTACAGATGCCGAAAAAGAGGCATTGGTTCAGTTATTCGAATCGGAAAAGAAGCAAATAGCCGAAGAACGCAAACAAAAAATGGATGCCATGAAACTGAAACACGAAGCCGAAATGGAAAAAATTATTGGCAAAGAAAAAATGGCTAAGTATTTGGAATTGCAAAAAAGCAGACAGGAAAAAGCAAAGAAAAATCGTAAACAAAATGAGGTGTAGTACCTCACCCCGTAAACATCCCTGAGGCGAGGGGAAAATAAAAAAACGTTTCGGAAAAATTTTCCGAAACGTTTTTTTCTAAAATTGATATTAAGCTAAAACCTTGATTCTTTGCCGTTTCCCTCTCCTACTGGAGAGGGTCAGGGAGAGGTCAATATTTATTATAAAACTGCCTGATATACGAATAAGCTTGCGAATAGATTGGTTTGGTAAACTCCACAAACAAAGTTTGCTGACTTGGTGGAATTTCGGGTGAACGTTCGCATTGTTTTTTCTGTTCGGCTGTAAGTGCACGATCATCGCCATTGTAAGTGCTCCAGGTAGTGTACCAAACGTACTCGCCACTAAAATTACGTTGCTCTACAAGCTGATTGTTTTGGTCGAAAATGCGAACACTTAATATCCCACCCGATTTTATTTCGCGGCGGAAAGTGTTGAGTTTGGCAGTTACAGTGTTGTAAACATCTACTTTTTTGCCTTCCACAGTTGCGGTGCCTACTTTTACACTATCGCGTTTCACATCAACTGTCTTTTTTGTGTCGTACACATTGCCAATCGAAAAATCTTCGAAATTCAATACTAAATACTGATGCGGTTTTACGCCTGAAGCTGTGTTGTAACCATCGTAGTTATAGAATTTTATCAAACGTTTTTCTAAATTTTTGCTAATTTCCGAAAGCAAATTAATACTAAAGAAATCGGCTGAATACTGGTATTTCGGACTTGTAAGCGGTTTTTCGAACATCACGCGTAGCGTTCCCTGAAAGCGTGCTTCGTCAATTAGTTTCAAAACATCCTGATAACCATATACATAATTGTTTGTGCGCTGAAAAAACTGATACGCATTTCGGGCTTCATTCAACGTGCCTGCGTCGAGTGCTTTAAGCCCCATGATGTAAACCTGCTCAGCAGCCTTTTGGCGCGCTTCCGAAAGCTCCTGTGGATATTCGGTGGGTTTTGGAATAATTTTATTGGCTGCCGGACAATGATATATATTGTATGCCAGCTGATTGATGCGTTCGTACTGATGTACAATGTTTTCGTAATTGTTTGGCGAATTTTCTGCTTTCGCATATTCAATCTCGCGCAGTGCATCCTGCAAAGCAAGTGGATATGTTTTTGTGAGTACAAACTCAGCTTTATCACTTCCGGGTGATGATTTCAGTTTGTCAACTGCATCCATGGCAGCTTTGTAGTAATCCCCTTTTTTGTACGATTTATAACCTGTAGAACAGGATGTTGCAACTAAAATTATAGTTAATGCAACGAGTAGATGTTGTTTCATACACATTATTTTTAGATGTTAGAACCAAGAATCAAGAACCAAGACTTTACGAAATTTATAAACCTACAAACTTTACAAACCAGATCTTACATTCTTTCGGGTACTTCGATGCCTAATAAACGCATTCCGGAGCTGATTGTTCGCGCAATGGATGCCGAAAGTTGTAATCGGAATTTTTTAAGTTCTGTATTTTCTTCGCGCAATATCGAAAAATCGTGGTAAAACTGATTGAATTCCTTCACCAATTCGTATTCGTAATTTGCAATTAATGCCGGACTAAATTCTTCACCTGCAAGTTTTATTACCGCTGGGAACTCGGTTAATAATTGAATCAGATAACTTTCTTTTTCGGATATCGGAAGTGTATTTTCAATTTTAGTGCCAAAGTCAATTCCGGTTTCGGCAGCTTTGCGCAAAACCGATTTTATTCGGGCATGCGTATATTGAATAAACGGACCTGTATTTCCATTAAAATCAATCGATTCAGCCGGATTGAAAGTCATGTTTTTGCGAGGGTCCACTTTCAAAATAAAATATTTCAAAGCTCCCAGACCAACCATTCGGGCTATTTGTTCCACTTCTTCGGGTGTACAATTATCCAATTTGCCTAATTCCTGCGAAGTTTCACGGGCTGTTTCAATCATTTCGGCCATCAGGTCGTCGGCATCCACTACAGTACCTTCGCGGCTTTTCATTTTACCTTCGGGCAGTTCAACCATGCCGTACGAAAAATGCACCAAATCTTTTCCCCACTTATATCCCAATTTATCTAACAAAATAGAAAGCACCTGAAAATGATAATTTTGCTCATTACCAACTACATATACCATTTTTCGGATGTCGTAATCGTTATATCGAAGTTTGGCAGTACCAATATCCTGAGTCATATACACTGATGTTCCATCGGCACGAAGCAATAGTTTTTCGTCCAAACCATCTGCGGTGAGGTCGGCCCATACCGAATTGTCTGGTCGTTGGTAAAACGATTTTTCAGTCACTCCGCGTTCTACTTCCTGTTTTCCCGTAATGTAAGTTTCGCTCTCGTAATAAATCTTATCGAAATCCACGCCCATCATTTTGTATGTTTCGTCGAAACCGGCATACACCCAACCATTCATTGTTTCCCAGAGTTGGCGTACTTCAGCATCGTTTTGTTCCCATGCAAGGAGCATTTTTTGAGCCTCAAGTATCAGCGGAGCATTTTTCTTGGCTTCCTCTTCGGTCATACCTTTGCCCATAAGTTCTTTTATTTCAGCTTTATAGGCTTTGTCGAATACCACATAGTATTTCCCAACTAAGTGGTCGCCTTTCATGCCCGAACTTTGCGGTGTTTCGCCATTTCCAAACAATTTCCAGGCCAGCATCGATTTACAGATATGAATACCACGGTCGTTCACAATGTTGGTTTTCACCACATTCCATCCGTTTGCTTTCTGAATTTCGGCAATACTGAAACCAAGCAGGTTGTTGCGTATATGTCCGAGATGAAGTGGTTTGTTGGTGTTGGGCGATGAATACTCTATCATCATGGTTGGTGCGTCAGCTTCCGGCTGAGCGATACCAAAATTGTCCTTATTATATATGTCGGTAAGCGTATCGATCCAATACGATTTATTGATCGTCAAATTCAGAAAGCCTTTTATCACATTAAAATTGCTTACAACACTGTTATTGGCACTAATGTATTCGCCAATTTCGGTGCCGGTAACTTCGGGCGATTTACGGGCAATTTTTACAAAGGGGAAAACAACCACAGTAATGTCGCCTTCAAATTCCTTTTTTGTTTTTTGTATTTGTATCTGATCGGAGGAAGTTTCTACTCCATAAAGCGTTTTTACCGATTGTGCTACAACCGATTGAATAGTAGTTTCTAAGTTCATATAGATTTCTTTTTTTTCGGATTGCAAAGATACAAAATAAGGAGCAATAACTAAAAAGCTTATTTTAGTCATGTTTGACTACTGAAATTAAGCCTTAAAATTCGGAAAATTACAGCTTCCATTTTTTTGTTACATTTCGATTTACGATTTCTTTGTAGAACTAAAGTAGCTTTGATTCCTGTATTTTTAAAGTTAATGCTACATATCAGATAAATTTGAGACTAAGATTATGTATCTGTGTGTTAAATATGAATGTTTTCGGAGTCTAATAAGTTAATAAATATAAAATTATTAATTTAAAATACTTTGATTGTTTGATAAAATAGCTGATATGAGATATAAAACCAGATAAAAATTCAGGGATAATTACTGAAGACTGAAGTTTTTTTATGGATTTATGGTTTTCTACCCTAAAATTATTGCTAATAAGCATTCAATTTTATTTAGGAAAGTATTTGAAAAAATGTTTATTATTTAAAGCCCATATAATCAGTATTTTATATAAATAATATATGTTAAATAATTATTTTTAAGTCATTTGTAAATAAATATATTTTTTCGGAAAAGGAATGAAATTTCATCAATTCATATTTATTCATTTTACTTGTTTTATGCTATTTTTTTATTGTGGTAAAAACTATTACAAATGACCGGAATTATATGTTACAGTGCTCTGAGTGTTGTTTTTAGTGTGTTTGTAGTGTAATTTTGAAATGTCGAAAGTGATGCAATTTAAATCATTCGAAAACAAATTGAACACAATCAAAATATCAAAAAAATATTCATTAATAAATACACATCATTATGAAAGCACTTAACTCAAAATCAGTTTTCGCAGCATTAGCATTATTAGTAACAGTATCGTTTGCAAAAGCACAGACTCCGGTACATTGCTGCACAGTAATTGAAGTAACAGATGGTACCTACAGCGACAAACTTTGGATGATTACCGAACCCGGTACTACCGATGGTTTCGACAATGGTTGGGACGGTTATAAATTTTTAAGCACAGCTGCTTATATGCCACAGGTTTACGATAACACAGCCGATGGTACTTTCCAGGTATCAAGCTTTCCGACTATCGAGAACAATTCGTTTGCTTTCCGTCCGGGTTCTTCTAATCAATACACAATGACATTTACGCATTACGATGTATCGTTTTTTTACAAAGGATTATATCTTGTGGATTTGGTAAGTGGCGATACTGTAGATGTATATGCAAATTTATCGACTTATAAATTTACAGCTGCAAGTACAGATAATGTTGACCGTTTCAAATTTATCACTAAATTGCCAGAAAAACCGGCAGTTGTTGTTCCTCCTGTAGTAGTAGAACCTCCCGTTGTAGTAGAACCTCCTGTAGTAGTAGTGCCCGAAGAAGAAGTAATTGATCCAGGTACCGAACCCGGTAGTGATGATATGATTGGCGATAACAGCGGAACTACAACTACCAATAAGGATAAAAAGGATAAGAAAAATAAAGCAAAAGACGTAAAAGTAAAAGCATTTAAGAAAACGCTTACTATTACAAACCCAAATAAACAAGCTGCTAATTTGATGATTATTGATGCCCGAAATGGAAAATTATTCCAAGAAATAACAGTTGACCCTAAATCAACAAAAGTGGTTGAAACAAAAGCAAAAGCAGGATTTTACGTAGTGAAAGCAGTAGTAGAAGCTGATTATACAAGTACTACAGTATTGTTACAATAACATTGAAAATACAAATCGCGAATAATTGAGTATAAAGAAGGTTTTGAGTGCAGTGTTTAGAAAAGTAAGTTCCGGTATCAACCTATTGTTAACCGGAACTTACTTAAAAAAAGAAAATCAATTATTTGGGAAAAAGTAAATAGCGAAAAAAGTAATTTTTTTTCATAAATGACAAAATGTTTATTTTAACCACTTTATCTGTTTTAATTTACAAAAATTAGGTGTGGTTTATATAGCCTAACCATAAATGAATGAGAATTTTTATCTGATTGAAAAGTTTAAGCAGGCAAATTGAAAAAAATCATTTGCTTGCTTTTTCTTTGTAAAACAATTTATCTAAGTATTGATAAATTATTTAAAGTTACTTAGCATGCGTTTTTTAATCGAAAAAAAATTGATTTTTTGATAAGAAATTGTATATTTGCCGTTTGTTTTATACCGAAAAATTCCACAAACTGCTAAGTTGTAACTTTCTAATACCTGAAATATGTATGAGCGAACTTAATTATTCGGATTTGGTAGCCTCTATGCCTGTGGCTTATTCGATGCACGAAATGATTTACAATGATAAAGGCGAGGCAGTTGACTATCTTTTTTTAGATGTCAATAAAGCATTTGAAGAACTGACAGGGATGGTATCGACTGAAGTTATTGGTAAAACTGTACTTCAGTTAATGCCTGAAACCGAAAATTACTGGATACAAAAATATGCCGAATGCGTAAGAACTGGTGAACGAATTTATTATGAGAATTTTAGTCGTTCGCTAAACAGATTTTATCAGGTTGTTGCTTTTAAAAATGCTGATAAACAGTTTGTTACCATTTTTTTAGATATTACCGACCGCAAAGATGAATTTAAAAAGGCTGATGAAGTTGCAAACTTTTATCAAACTATAACCGAGAATGGCTCGGATGGAGTTGTGATTATTGATGAAACCAATCGTTATAGCTATGTAAGCCCCAACGCACTGAAAATGTTTGGGTACGAAAAAAATGAAATCCCAAATCTTATTCCTGATGAGCTTTGTCACCCCGATGATGTAGATTTTGTAAGCTCGGAAATTTTAAAAACGTTTCAAAATCCGGATTTTAAACCTACTTTGGAATACCGTTTTCGAAAAAAGAACGGTGATTGGTTGTGGATAGAATCGAAAATTTCGAATCTTTTACAAAATAGTATAATAAAAGGGATAGTAATAAATTTTAAAAACATAACTGAGCGTCGTGCAAAAGAGCAAAAACTTAAACAATCTGAAGCCTTACTTGCAGCTACATTGAGCCATAGCCGCTTTAGTATCTGGAGTGTTGACCGTAATTATAAGTTATTGTATGCAAATGATACTTTTAAGCAGGAGTTTTTACAATCGTTTGGTGTGAAATTATTTGAAGGTATTAATATCGTAGAAATTTTACCTTCTCCGTTAAAGTCTCTTTGGCTTTCAAGGTACGATCGGGTTTTTCAAAATCAAAGTTTTGTTGAAGAAGATACAATAGACTTTGGGACTCATAATATTTTTATTGAAGTGTCTACTACTCCTATTGTTGTTGATGGTGAGGTGGTAGGTGCATCGTTTTATGGTGAAAACATCACTAATCGAAAAATGGCTGAACTTCAGTTAGTTCAAACTTCTGAAAACCTAAGTAAGCTTTTGAATGTATCCAACGAATTTGTTAAACCCAAAACTAATGAAATTGATTTTGATAAAATTATTGAAACTTTAAGATTGATTTCAGGTGCCAATTATCTTGTATTTAATTATTTAAAAGAAAACTACTCGCAAGCACTTGCAATTACCGGTTTGAAAAATCCACATGATATTATTAAAAAATACCTTAATATTGATTTTACATCCAAACGTTGGGCGCGTAATAAAGATTTTGAATCGAAGTGGATTGGGGAGAAATTTACAGTATATGATGACTTTGGTAAAGTTTTGAAAGCTGAATTTAATGCTTTATTGGTAGATGCATTGCTTTTTACTTTTAATATTGGAAAAGTTATAATTGTTCGTATCGATGGAAATAATAATTTGATTGGAAACCTAATTTTAATTTTTGAAAAGGGAAAAGATATTCAAAATTCA
>Ga0209398_1000432_pt1 | contig 26351 bp, 24 predicted proteins | sample AshMeaBigSpring_FD_184125 | JGI IMG/M metagenome (GOLD analysis project Ga0209398, IMG submission 184125) | Groundwater microbial communities from Big Spring, Nevada to study Microbial Dark Matter (Phase II) - Ash Meadows Big Spring (SPAdes)... | ecosystem: Environmental > Aquatic > Deep... | reverse complement strand
AGTATCAATAAAATTGCCACCTGCATTTGCAAACTTATCTAATATAGCAAACGATGTTTCTTTGTCGGCACCCCAATTCCACTCTGTTCCTAATCCCATGGTGCCTAAGCATAGTTCACTAACTTTTAAGCCACTTTTTCCTAATAATTTATATTGCATAACTCAATGGTTTTATGCAAAGATTACAATATTACTAAGCTAAAGTTTGGTTTTTAAGATGTAATAGTATGAATATTCCCAAGATAGAAAATTGAAAGCCTTTACTTTTTCTTATTGCTTTCTTTGGCATAATTTAATATAAAATCAATAGACTTTTGGCTAGGCGATTGTTTTTCTAGCTTGTCTAACTGTTTGATGGTTCGCTTCAGCGTTTTGATTTCTTTTTGTAAATCAATATCTTCTTTCATAGCTGTGTCAATAGCTACTTTAAGTATTGGCGAAGCTTCTCCATACAGGTATTGCATTAATTGCTCCTGCGAAAATTTTTCCATAATATAAGGTTCAGTAAAATGAAACAATATTTGCTTCAGTAGGGTGGGATATTATTAAAACGCAGTAAGCTATATTTTATTGTAAGCGATTTATTTTTTTATGAAAACCGAATCTTCAATAATGTAAATGTCTTCACCGTCTTTTTTCAATAAATACTTTTCTCTAGCAAATTTTTCGAGTGCAGCAGGGTTGCTTTGTAAGTTGTTTAATTCTTCTTTAGCCTTACTAATTTCTTGCTCGTAGTATACTTTTTTTGCGTCTAAGGCTTGTAATTTTTCTTTTTGTTCTAGGGTATTAAAGATATTTCTTTGATCAAAAAAACACATCCACACAATAAAAAATACCATAGCTATTAGGTATTTATTGGTAATAATGGAAGTAGCTTTTTTCACAATAAAATGATATTTATAAATATGACGCTGTAAATATAATTGCATTTTTAGAGCTACATCTTTAAAATCATAAAAGTTTGTATTGCTGTGGAAAGAATGTTTTTTGGCTCACATGTAATTTTAAAATGTACATACTGTTTATATCTACAGTTTTTTAACCCCTACTTTTACATTTTATTCATTAGAAAAATATATTAGGTTATGCATTTAAGTCAATATATAGATCATACATTGTTAAAACCAACCACATTGGTTTCAGAAGTAGAACAGTTGTGTAAAGAAGCCATTCAGCATCAATTTGCAGCAGTTTGTATTCCACCAAATTTTATAAAAAAAGCTAAGCTGTTTACACAAAATAGTTCGGTAAAAGTGGCTACCGTAATTGGTTTTCCTTTTGGTTATAGTGCAATTGAAGCTAAACTTGCAGAGATTTTATTGGCAATTGTAGATGGTGTAGATGAGTTAGATATTGTAATTAATATTGCTGCCATTAAAAATAATGATTGGGCGTATTTGGCAAATGAAATCAATCATTTAATTCCTGTAATTCAACAACATAATAAAGTAGTTAAAATTATTATTGAAAGTGGTGTGTTAACCGATGATGAAATTATTAAATGCTGCCAATTGTATGGTGTTGCTGGTATTCATTATTTAAAAACATCTACCGGTTATGCAGAAAAAGGGGCTAGTGTACATGCTGTTGAATTATTTCGTAAAAATTTGCCTAGTAATGTTCAAATTAAGGCTAGTGGTGGAATTAGAGATTATGCATTTGCTAAATTATTGGTTGAAGCCGGTGCTACTCGTTTAGGATGTAGTGCTAGTATTGCCATTGTAAAACATATAGAAGCTCCTGAAACTAACAATTATTAGTTTTTTTAGTCAATTTAACGGTTTAAATACCCTATTCAGTAGATGTTTTGCTTACTTTGCAAATCTAAATGGCTGTTATGCAAGTAAAAACGTTGCGTTGCTATGTAGCTATCGCATTAATGATGTTGTTTTATTTTTTGCCACAGGTTGTTCAGGCAAACGATACTATTATTATTCGAAAAGATGCTAGAATAGATGTTTTAGTTGCCAAGCAAATAGCTGTTAACAAACGATTATCGATGATGACGAGTGCAGGTTTGTACAAAGGTTACAGAATTCAAATAATTAGCACTAATAATAGAGATGCAGCAAACAAAGCAAAAAATGATGTATTAACTTTATTCACAGACCAGAAAGCCTATCTCACTTATCAATCGCCTTATTTTAAAGTTAGGGTTGGAAATTTTTTGAAGAAAGAAGATGCAGAAAAATTTAGAACTCAATTAAATAAATATTTTCCTCAAGGTGTGTATGTTGTAGAAGATGCAATAGAATATACAATGAAAGAAGATGATGAACTAATAATGCATAAGCCACATGTTATTAAATACCATCCAACAAATGGCAGCTGCAGAAGCACCTGCTTGTATTGAAATAAGAAGATATTTACATGCCCATCCTGAATTAAGTTATCAAGAATTTGAAACAAGTAAATACATTCAAAATAAACTTACAGAATTAGGTATTCCTTTTCAAGTAATGGCAACTACTGGTATTGTTGCAATTATAGAAGCTAAAAATCCAAGTAGTAGAGTTATTGCTTTAAGAGGAGATATGGATGCTTTGCCAATTGCTGAGGAAAATGAAGTTGCGTATAAATCTCAAAATCAGGGTGTAATGCATGCTTGTGGACATGATGTTCATACCACAATCATGTTAGGAGCAGCTAAAATTTTAAACAGTTTAAAGTACGAATTTGAAGGAACAGTAAAAATTATTTTTCAGCCAGGTGAAGAAAGAAATCCTGGGGGAGCTAGTTATATGATTAGAGATGGAGTACTACAAAATCCAACTCCACAAGGCATTGTTGCTTTACATGTGCATCCTGGATTACAAGTAGGTAAATTAAGTTTTAGAAAAGGTAGAGTAATGGCTAGTGCAGATGAAATTTATATTACCATTCGTAGCAAAGGTGGTCATGCAGCAGCACCTCATTTAACAGCAGATACCGTATTAATTGCATCGCAATTAATTGTTAGTTTACAACAAATTATCAGTAGAAATAACAACCCTACTTCTCCATCGGTTTTAAGTATTTGTAGCATTCAAGGTGGTCATACAACCAATGTTATTCCTAGTGAAGTAAAACTAATGGGGACTTTTAGAGCTATGGACGAAACTTGGCGTTTTAAAGCTCATGAACTAATTACCAAACAAGCAATTGGACTTGTTGAAGCTATGGGTGCAGAAATTGATTTACACATCGATGTTGGCTATCCAACAGTAGATAATGATCCTGATTTTACAGAAAAAGTTTGGCAACAAGCTAATGTGTACATGGGTAAAGAAAATGTTGAAGAAACTGAATTGAGAATGGGTGCAGAAGATTTTGGTTATTACACACAAGTAATTCCAGGATGTTTTTACAGATTGGGTGTAAGAAATGAAGAAAAAGGTATTATACACAATGTGCATACACCCAAATTTGATATTGACGAATCAGCTATAGAAACTGGTATTGGCATGATGGCTTGGATTGGAGCCACTGTGCAATTTTAATATGTACAAGTAGTTGTTTTAACAAGGCAACTTTACTTTTAATACAAACAAACATGAGTAAACAAATTGAATCTAAAAAACAACAAGCACTTGAATATCATGCCAAAGGAAGGCCTGGTAAAATAGAAGTAGTGCCTACAAAAGAAGCAAAAACCCAACGAGATTTATCATTAGCATACAGTCCTGGTGTAGCAGTTCCTTGTATGGAAATATTCAATAATCCAGAAGATGTATACAAATACACAGCAAAAGGAAATTTAGTAGCTGTAATTAGCAATGGGACAGCCGTTTTAGGATTAGGAGATATTGGCCCTGAAGCAGGAAAACCCGTAATGGAAGGTAAGGGTGTATTGTTTAAAATATTTGCAGATATTGATGTGTTTGATATAGAAATCAACGAAAAAGATCCAGAAAAATTTGTTCAAATTGTAAAAGCTTTAGAACCCACTTTTGGAGGAATTAATTTAGAAGATATTAAAGCACCGGAATGTTTTTATATTGAAGAAAAATTAAAAGAACAGCTGAAAATTCCTGTAATGCATGATGATCAGCATGGAACAGCAATTATTAGTGCAGCAGCTTTATTGAATGGATTAGAGTTACAAGGCAAAAAAATTGAAGATGCTATTTTAGTGGTAAATGGTGCAGGTGCAGCGGCAATTTCTTGTATAAAATTATATGTAGCATTAGGGGTTCAAAAACAAAATATTAAAGTATTTGATAGCAAAGGTTTAATACACAATGGAAGAACCGATTTAGATCCTCAAAAACAATTATTTGCTATTGATGGTGCCGATATGACTTTAGAAGAAGGAATGAAAGGTGCTGATGTATTTATTGGATTAAGTAAAGGAAATGTAGTTTCTAAAGACATGGTGAAAAGCATGGCAGCAAATCCAATTGTATTTGCAATGGCAAATCCAGATCCTGAGATTACGTATGAAGATGCCATTTCGGTACGAAAAGATATCATCATGGCAACAGGTCGTAGCGATTATCCTAATCAAGTAAACAACGTATTGGGCTTTCCTTATATTTTTAGAGGTGCTTTAGATGTAAGAGCAACAAAAATAAATGAAGCCATGAAATTGGCTGCTGTAAAGGCTTTGGCCGAATTGGCTAAAACGCCTGTTCCTGATATTGTAAACATGGCATACAATCAAAAATCAATCAGTTTTGGACCAGATTATATTATTCCAAAACCTGTAGATCCTCGTTTGTTAAGCACTGTAGCACCTGCTGTAGCAAAAGCTGCTATTGAAAGTGGTGTTGCTCAAAAAACAATCGAAAATTGGGATACTTATGCACATGAATTAGATAAACGTTTAGGTTTAGATAATCAATTGTTACGAGCAATTGGAAGTAAAGCAAGAAAAGATCCTAAACGATTGGTATTTGCAGAAGCCGATAACCTAAAAATTATTAAAGCTGCAAGCATTGCTTATGAAGAAGGAATTGCATATCCTATTTTATTGGGCGATGTAAATAAAATTCAAAAAATTGCCGATGATAATGATGTAGATATTAGTGATATGCCAATCATTGATCCAAGAACAGATGCAATGGAAGAGAAGCGAAACGAATACGGTGAATTATTCTTTAAAAAACGTCAACGTAGAGGTTTTAACCATTATGAAAGCATGAAAATGATGAACGATAGAAATCATTTTGGATGTATGATGGTAGAAACAGGCGATGCTGATGCAATGATTAGTGGATTAACTAGAAATTATGCCGATGCTATTCGTCCGGCTTTACAAATTATTGGTACAGAAGAAGGTGTAAGTAAAATTGCAGGAATGTATTTGCTTATTACCAAAAGAGGTCCATTGTTTTTAGCCGATACTACCGTAAACTTTAATCCAACAGCAGAAGAATTGGCCGATATAGCTATGATGGTTGCCAAAGAAGTGCGTAATTTTAATATTGTACCACGTTTAGCCATGCTTAGTTACAGCAATTTTGGAAGTAGTAATGGAGAAGAAGCAAGATTGGTAGCAAAAGCAACAAGCATTTTAAAACAAAGAAATCCAACTTTAATTGTAGATGGAGAAATGCAAGGTGCAATGGCTTTTAACAACGATACGTTGAAAGATAATTATCCGTTTAGTGATTTGGTAGGAGAGGATGTAAATGTGTTAATTTTCCCTAATCTAGCAGCTGGTAATATTGCATATAATTTATTAAAAGAATTAAGTGCTGCAGAAGCTGTAGGGCCTATTTTATTGGGAATGAAAAAACCTGTTCATGTATTACAATTAGGTAGTTCGGTTCGTAATATTGTAAATATGGCATTGGTAGCAGTAGTAGATGCTCAATTAAAATGCAAAACAAATACCAAAGCAGAAGTAGCAAAATCTCCTTGGTGGAACAGATTGAAAGAATCGAATATTTAAGTTTTATAACAGCTAGTAAAAGAATTTAACAATGAAATTTTTCACACATTTAGGAGCATTTTGTATCATGTTAAAAGGCATGTTTACAAAACCCGAAAATTTTAAAATGTATTGGAAAGAATTTATGCATCAATGTGTTGAAATTGGTGTAGGTGCTTTGCCAATTGTAGTGATTATTTCATTGTTTTTAGGTGCGGTTACAACGGTACAAACGGCTTATCAATTGGTAAGCCCACTTGTACCGTTGGCAACCATCGCACAAATTGTAAGAGATAGTATGATTTTAGAATTATCACCTACCGTTTTAAGTATTGTTTTAGCAGGTGTAATTGGTAGTAAAATAGCTAGTGAGTTAGGAAATATGCGTATCAGCGAACAAATTGATGCTTTAGAAATTATGGGTATTAATACTAAGAGTTATTTAATAATGCCCAAAATCTTAGGTGCTTTGGTGGTTATTCCTTGCTTAATTGTTATATCTGCAGTATTAGGAATTTGGGGAGGAAGAGTAGCAGGTAATTTAACAGGCATTCTTGCTCCAGATATGTTTGATATTGGTTTACGCCAAAATTTAAATTTGTATAATATTCGGTTTGCTTTGTACAAAGCGTACACATTTTCTTTTATTGTTAGTTCTGTTCCAGCTTATTATGGTTACCATGTTCAAGGTGGAGCATTGGAAATTGGCAGATCTAGTACAAGTGCTGTTGTCGTTAGTTGTATTTTAATACTGTTTGCAGATTATGCTTTGGCAGCTTTACTTCTTTAGTGTCTACAATTAATTGGGTATAAATTGTGGTTGTTCTTTTTGTGGAATTACCAATTTATCGCTTAAGTTAGGCATTATTGTACGTAAGGTTTTTAAATCTTTTCCTGCTGCATCGGCAAAATACCAATTTTTGCCGCCGTTGTTTGTTACTGCAATCAATGTAGATTTTGCAATTGCTCTACCCATAGCCATCTTCATTTCTGTGGTTTGTGGAATAGTACACTGCATTTCATTACCTACAGTAATAATGTTTGATGGATTCCCAACTGTGATTTTCGAAAAACTGATTCCTTGTTGCTTAAAAGTCTCATCCATTTGTTTTAATCCTTCAATCATTTTTGCAGCACCTCCCATTTTACCAATAGCTGTTTGATTGGTCATTTTACTAAACGTATTGTAGTCTTTTTTTAGAAAAGCATTTACCATTGTAGTGGCTTGCTCTTTAACTGTTTCTGCAGGGTTTGTTTTTTGTGCAAAACCATTTGAATGAAAGATTACAATGGCAACCGTAAACAATAGTTTAATAATTTTTGAAAGCATAAAAATGAAATGATGTGTTGATGAATTTGGTAGAATAAAAATAGAATAATGTATTGATTAGTAAATAAAAAATCCCGATACAAGAATGCATCGGGACTAAAATAAAATATAAAAAAAACTTATAAAGTTTTTAGTACATCGTTCATGCTACGAACAGCGGCAGCACTTTTATCAAATTCAGCTTGTTCAGCTTCGTTTAATTTAAAGTCTAAAATTTGCTCCCAACCATTTTTCCCAATCACTACAGGCACACCTAAACAAATATCAGATTGTTCGTATTCACCATCTAAAGCAACGCAACAAGTAAATAATTTTTTCTCATCACGTACAATTGCTTCTACTAAAGCAGCACCTGCAGCACCTGGTGCATACCAAGCAGATGTACCAATTAATTTAGTTAATGTAGCACCACCAACCATTGTATCTGCAACAATTTGTTTTTGTTGTTCCTCTGTTAAGAAGTTGGTTACAGGAACACTATTCCAAGTTGCTAAACGAATTAAAGGAATCATAGTAGTATCTCCATGACCACCAACTACAACTGCATTTAAATCTGCAGGGCTACAACCTAAATGTTGACTTAATTGATATTTGAAACGGCTACTATCTAAAGTTCCACCCATACCAATGATACGATTTTTAGGCAAACCTGTGCTTTGTAAAGCAAGGTATGTCATGGTATCCATTGGGTTAGAAATTACTATGATAATTGCATTAGGAGAATATTTTAAAATGTTTTCTGCTACACCTTTTACAATACCAGCATTTACACCAATTAATTCTTCTCTTGTCATGCCTGGTTTTCTTGGTAAACCACTTGTAATTACTACAACATCGCTATTAGCAGTTTTTGTGTAATCGTTTGTGCTTCCTACAATTTTAGTATCAAAACCTAATAATGCAGCAGTTTGCATCATATCTTGGGCTTTTCCTTCTGCGATACCTTCTTTAATATCTAACAAAACCAATTCTGTTGCCAATTCTTTACGGGCAATATTATCGGCACAAGTTGCTCCTACGGCTCCTGCACCTACTACTGTAACTTTCATAATATAAAATTTTATTGTAAATAAGATTATTTGCGGTGCAAAAGTAATACTGCTTTACTGATTACAGTTGAATTATCAAACTTATTTTAAAGAATATTCTGCTATGGTAAAATAGTAGAACAAATATTAACAACTTCTGAATTTTTCTGTATAAGAAAGTTATGAATTGGAAATTACAATTAGAAGGTTATTGATTTACTAGTTGAATAAGTTCATTCATTTCAGAGCCTTGTTCGTATACTTTTAGTAAATTTCTATTGCCGTTGTAAACTGCTACAAATGGAGTGAATTTAACCTTAAAAAATACTGGAATAAAATATTGTATATCTCTACCTACAGTGATATTGCTGAATTTATTGAGATAGTATTTTTCTGCAAATGCTTGTATTTTATCTACAGGATGATAACTAGCAAATACAAAATAGGCCTTGCGTAAACTATCCATATGTTTTACAATTTCTTTTGCCTCTAACTCACAATGACCACATTCAGGACTAAAGTAAATAATTATAATAGGTTTGTTAGCAGGTATATTATTTTGTGTAAACCAAGTTGTGTCTTTCTTTTTTATATCTGTAACTAAAGTAAAAGCAGGTAGTTGTTTGGTTTTTAAATAGGCAGGAATGGTATCTTGAATAAATGTTTGTTGAGCTATTACCTGCATGCATAAACAAACGAATGCTAAAAAGAAAACTATTTTTTTCATACAAAAAGTTTATTGTTTACCCGCTTCCATCATTCTCATTTGTTTGGCATCTTGCAAAAAGTCTGATGCAAAAATGAAATTGTTAAGCAAGTTGTCTTTACTAAAAATAATTTCTTTGTTATTTCCTTCCCATTGTTTATTGCCTTGATGCATATACATAATATGGTCGCCAATTTCCATTACACTATTCATATCATGTGTAACCACAATGGTTGTAATATTGTATTCTAAAGTAATGTCTCTAATTAATCGGTCTATCAATAAAGATGTTTGTGGATCTAAACCAGAATTTGGTTCATCGCAAAACAAGAATTTTGGATTTAAAACAATTGCCCTTGCAATACCCACTCTTTTCTTCATTCCACCACTAATTTCTGCCGGAAATTTTTTGTTTGCGTCTTTTAAGTTTACTTTTTCTAATACCTCATTTACACGTTTCTTTTTTTCAGAAATAGATAATTTGGTAAACATATCTAATGGAAATAAAACGTTTTGCTCAACTGTCATACTATCGAAAAGAGCAGAGCCTTGAAACAACATACCAATTTGCTGACGCAATGTTTTTCTAGCCTCATCCGTCATTTCAATCATGCTTTCGCCATCAAACAAAATATCGCCAGCATCGGGTTTAAATAAACCTACCATGCATTTGGTTAACACAGTTTTACCACTACCACTAGCACCGATAATGAGGTTGCATTTGCCAGTTTCCATGGTGGCAGTAATATCATTTAAAATTACTTTGTCGCCAAACGATTTTCTAATATTTCGTAGTTCTATCATAATTAAAAATGTAATCTACAATACTTCTATTTGATTGGTAAGTAAATCTTCAAACACATCTCTTCTTCTAATTAAATGAAATTCGTTGTTTTTTACCAAAACCTCAGCAGGTTTATAGCGACTATTAAAATTGCTACTCATTTCAAAGCCATAAGCACCAGCATTTGCAAAAACCAATAAATCGCCTTCACGTATTTCGTTCATTGGTCTATCCCATGCAAATGTGTCTGTTTCACAAATGTTGCCAACAATTGTATATGGTTGAACGGCTCCATCAGGGTTACTAATATTTGTAATTTGATGATAAGCATCGTAAAACATGGGGCGAATTAAATGATTAAATCCGCTATTAACACTAGCAAATATGGTAGCTTTTGTTTCTTTTAAAACACTTACTTCTGTAATTAAATAACCACATTCACTTACCATAAATTTTCCAGGTTCAAACCAAACTTGTAATGGTTTTCCATTTGGATTCGGATGATTAGCAAAAGCTTCACCTACTTTTTGTGCCAACAATTGAATATTGGTTTCTGCATCGCCTGCTTTATAAGGCACTTTAAAACCCCCACCTAAATCTATAAATTCTAGTTCTTTAAATAATGGAATAATATCGAACAACACTTCTATGCCTTTTACAAATACATCTACATCTTTAATTTCACTACCTGTATGAATATGTAAATCTTTAATAAACATATTGTTTGCAGCTACTATTTCTAGCACTTCATCCATCATATCTACAGGAATTCCGAATTTACTTTTATCATGACCTGTAGATATTTTTAAATTTCCACCTGCCATAATATTGGGTCTTAAACGGATGCCAACAGGATAAGAATGACCGTATTTTTTTCCAAACTTTTCAAGATTAGATAAACTGTCTATATTAATATGTACACCTAACGATTGTGCCTCTTCAATTTCGCTAAATGCAATGCCATTGCTGGTATATAAAATTCTATCTGGCGTAAAACCTGCATGAATAGCAAGTTTTACTTCGTTAATAGAACTACAATCGATATTGGCTCCAATATTTTTAATGATTTTTAAAATATTAATATTGGTTAAAGCTTTACAAGCATAAAAAAAACGAACATTTTGCCCAGCAAAGGCCTGCGTTAAAGTTGCATATTGATGTTCTATTTTTTCTGCATGATATACATAAGTTGGAGTTCCAAATTGTTGAGCTATTGCTATAAGTTGTTGAGATGTTAATGCTACCATTTAAGTATTAAAAATTATGTATTAGTAGAATGATTGCTTGATTTTTAAGAAGATGTATTGAAATGGTGCCAAATCTAAATAAAAAAAGAATGAAGTAATGCTTCATTCTTTCTATACGATTGGTTACTTAACAAATATTTATTGTTTATTGAGGTTGATCTGTAGAAGGATTTTGGTTGATTAAGCTACCATTTTCTGTAACTACAATAGTTGATGTGGAAGTATTTTCAGTTTGTTCGGTGACTTCATTGTTAGGCATATCGGTTGCAAAATCTGATGGATTAACAATAGTTCCCTCAACAATTTGATCGGCTAAAACTTCTTTAATTTTTGGTAAATCAGCAGGCGAATTAATGCCGAAATAATCCATAAAATTCTTAGATGTTGTGTACATTAATGGATGACCGGGTAATTTTTCGTTTCTACCAGCAATTAAAATCAATTCTTTTTCTAACAGTTTTTGAACGCTGTAGTCGCTGTTTACACCACGTATACTTTCAATTTCTCCTTTACTTATTGGCTGTTTATAAGCAATAATTGCAAGCGTTTCTAAAGCGGCGTTTGATAAGCGTTTTAAAAATTTATCGCCATTTAATTGTGCAATGGTTTTATGAAAAGTTGGTTTGGTTAAAAATTGTAAGCCACCACCACTTTCTTTCACCTCGAAAGGATAAAATTCGCTGTTATACTTTTCTTTAATGCCTTCAATGCAACTTTCAACTTGTTCTAAAGAAACTCGTTCTTCCATAAAACCAAAGGCATTATTGATTAATTCAACAATGTCTAAAGCTGTTAAAGGCTTATCGCTTGCAAAAATAAGCACTTCAATATGTGGTATTATTTCAGATAGTTCCATCAAATAAATGTTTGCTAGAAAAATGAGCAGATTATCCTTTTAATGCTGCAGCACCACTTACAATTTCTGTTAATTCGGTTGTAATAGCAGCTTGTCTTGCTCTGTTGTAGCTAATTTTTAAGCTTTTTAGTAATTCGTTAGCGTTTTCACTTGCTTTATCCATTGCTGTCATTCTTGCACCGTGTTCACTAGCATTTCCGTCTAAAACAGCTTTATATAATTTCGTATTTAAAATTTTAGGCATTAATTCGGCAATCAATACATCTTGAGCAGGTTCAAAAATAAAGTCGGCTTTCTTATTTCCTTCTTTTTTCTCCACTTTAGGAATTGGTAAAAACTGTTCTGCAACAAAGCGTTGAGTAGCAGCATTTTTAAATTCGCTGTAAATTAATTCTACTGCATCAAATTCTTTATTTTCAAATGCTTTCATAGCAGCTTTAGCAGCAGACTGAACGTTTTCGAAATTGAGGTGCAAATAAATATCTTTAAAAGTAGCATCGGTTTTGTAGCCCATTTTGGTTAAGCTTTCCCAACCTTTTTTTCCAATATTCCAAACGGCTACATTGCCTTTTTTCATTTGTTCGCTATACTTTTCTTCTACAACGGCTTTTGCAAGTTTTACTACATTGCTATTGTAAGCACCACATAAACCTCTGTCACTTGTAATTACAATTAACAATACACGTTCTACCGTTCTAGTTTCTGCCAAACTAATAGCAGCACCACCTTCAATATTGCTTACAATATTACTCAACAATTCTTGTAGTTTTTGAGCATATGGCCTCATTTGAACAATGGCATCTTGTGCTCTACGCAATTTTGCAGCACTCACCATTTTCATGGCTTTTGTAATTTGTTGGGTACTTTGTACACTCTTAATTCTATTACGTACTTCTTTTAATTGACCAGCCATATTAATATGTTTGAGTAGTAAACAACTCTTTAAGGTGAAGCTAGTTTAGAGCTTTGGTTTAAAGAATTGTGGTAGTTTATACTTTTTCGGTGTGCAAAAGTAACTGAAAACCTATAAATATTAGTCGTAAATTTTAATGTCTAGCTAAAATTACTGTTTACAAATACACATGCATTAGGTAGCTAAACAAAATAATTATTTAAAAACAGCCACAAATGCAGCAAATAATTTTTTAAAACTGTTTTATTAACTAATTTGGTTGTCTGAATCCAACATTTTGTGGTTTCCCAAAATCAACCTTCCATGAAATCCTTAAAAACCGAGTTTTACCAGCTCGTACAAAAAAATGGTTTCATCTTCGAGCAAATTCAAAATTTTGCTTGTGATGGGTTTTGGTATGGAAAAATTGATGGTCCTAAATTAGATTGTTGGGCAAATCCAACTTTTTGGAGATCAATGGGTTATGATGTTTCAGATGTTGATAGTTTACCTCAAAATGTTTTATTTCATTTATCAGCAAATGATGCCGAAAATTTTGTAGAAATTCTATTACTTCAATATAACAATCAACAATTAATTCAAACGATAGATATTGAGTTAACCGATAAAAAAGGAAGAAAAATTTGGTTTAAAACAAAAATTATTTTTATAGATAATCATCTTTCTGATGGTTTATTCTCGTGTTATTTTACAAATATTACTACTTCTAAACACAAAGAAATTTTACTAGAACAATGTAATCAAGAGGCAAAAATTGGTTATTGGGAAGTTGATTTTGAAACGAATAATCCCATTTGGAGTAGTGTAACCAAAAAAATTCATGAAGTACCAGACGATTATATTCCAGATTTATCTAAAGCACTTCAATTTTATAAAGAAGGAAAAAGCAGAGAACTTATTACCAAATTGGTAGCAGAATCGATACAAACAGGAAAATCATACGAAGCAGAATTGGAATTAGTAACAGCAAAAGGAAATATTAAATGGGTTAAAACAATTGGTATTACAGAGTTTGTAAATGGTAAATGCGTTCGATTGTATGGATTATTTCTAGATATTCATGAAAGTAAGTGTACTCACGAATTAATTGCTTCTGAGAAAGAAAAACTCAACAATGTAATTGAAGGAACAAATGTGGGTACTTGGGAATGGAATGTACAAACTGGTGAAACTGTGTTTGACGAAAGATGGGCTAACATAGTAGGGTATAATTTAGACGAATTAGCACCCGTTAGCATTAATACTTGGATAGAATTGGTACATGAAGAAGATTTAGTTGTATCTACACAAAAGCTACAAGATTGTTTTGAAAAGAAAGCTGAATACTATGAATGCGAATGTAGAATGAAGCATAAAAATGGAAATTGGATTTGGGTTTTTGATAGAGGAAAAGTGTTTAGTTGGACGGAGGATGGTAAGCCATTGAAGATGTTTGGAACGCATCAGGATATTAACCAAAAAATCATAGCTGAACAAAAGTTAAGAATTAGTGAAGAATCGTTTAGAGGAAACTTTGAAAACGCTGTAATTGGAATGGCTATTTTAAACGAGCAGCTTGAATGGATTGAAGTAAATGAACAACTCTGTAATATGTTGGGCTATTCGAAAGAAGAGTTGAAAATAAAAAAAATTGAAGAAATTACTCATGTAACCGATACTGCTTCAGATGCTACTTTATTACAAGCAATCATTGAAGGAAAGTTAAACAACTACCAAATTGAAAAGCGATTTATTCATAAACAAGGAAACATTATCTCTGCAATTTTATCTTGTGCTGTAGTCAGAAATGAACAACAAAAAATTATTTACATTATAAAGCAAATTGTAAATATTACTAACTTAAAACAAGCTGAAACAGAAGTGAGACAGCTGTTAGATGTAACAAAAGAACAAAATGCTCGGCTACAAAATTTTGCTCACATTGTATCGCATAATTTACGATCGCATTCAGTAAATATTTCTTTATTGATAGATGTATTGTTTAACAAAAACAAGGAACTACGAAATTCTCAAGTTGTACAATTGCTAATAAAATCTGCCAGTAATTTACAAGAAACCATTCATAATTTAAATGAGGTTGCAATAATTAATAATTCTATTCAAGAACATAAAGTACCTATTCACTTATATGAAAGTGCGGCAAAGGCAATAGAAAATGTATCTGCATTGGCTACAAGTTCTAATGTATTAATTATCAATGAAGTTGCAGAAAATGCAATAGTGCTTGGGTTACCTGCTTATATATTGATAGTATTATTTTAAACATGTTAACCAATGCTATCAAATATAAATCAGTAGAAAAGGCGGCATATGTAAAAATTACTACTAAGGATAAAAGTAATTATATAGAGCTAACTTTTGAAGATAACGGTGTAGGAATAGATCTAAAACGATATGGAGATAAATTGTTTGGAATGTTTAAAACATTTCATCCTCATCCAGAAGCTAAAGGAATAGGTTTATTTATCACCAAAAACCAAATCGAATCTTTGGGCGGAAAAGTAAAGGTTGAAAGCGAAATAAATAAAGGAACTAAATTTATAATATCTTTAAAAAAATGAAAAACAACAAAACCATTTGTATTATTGATGACGATGCAATTTATGTTTATGCTTTGAAATTTTTAATTAACACAACAAATACTTATCAGTCAATTATTGTTTACGAAAATGGAAAGCAAGCATTTGAAGCTTTTGAACAGCAAATACAACAAGGAATTTCTTTGCCAGAAACTGTTTTGCTAGATATTAATATGCCCATTTGGGATGGATGGCGTTTTTTAGAAGCTCTTGAAAAAATATACACTGACAAAAACATGCATTTGTATGTAATGACCAGCTCTGTAAATAGTTACGACTATAACAAAGCATCTTCTTTTTCAATAGTTAAAGGTTGTTTTGAAAAACCATTAAAAGCAGCAGATATACAGCAAATTACTGAATCGTTAAACTAAAAACAACAACGGTAAAAGCAACTATAACGTTTTTAAATATTCAATTACAGCTTTACGTTCTTTTGTAGATAATTTATCGCCAAAATAATGCCCTTTATTGCTATATCCTTCTAATTGTGTATTGTACGTTTTTCTTTTTTCTGGTTTTTCTTTTTGTTCATATTGCCACCCTACTTTTTCATAATCGTAAGTAGGATTTTTAAAATTTCGTTGCCAAAAAGTAGGACGTTCTTTGCTGTTTAATAAGGTTTCTAAATTGGGTACAGAGCCATTGTGTAGGTAAGGTGCTGTTACCCAAACACCATCGAGTGGAGGAGCCACATAACCATTAGATGGTTCTAATTTTGCTGCATTGGGTGCTTGAGCAAACCAACTTTTATTAAACCAATCTATAAACTGCGGATTTTGCTGATTGCCTTTGTATAGCATCGAATCTGTTTGAATAATGCTTGCAGGAATTAATAAATTTGGATAGGTTGGTTTTTCGCCATAAGTGCCATGGCATTTGCTACAGTTTTTGGTGAAAATTATTTTTCCTTTTTGAGCTAAATCCTCATCAATTGAATATGGATATTTTGGTGGTTGAATAGATTGAATATAAGCTAAAACATCTCCAAAATGGCTGTCTACTTCTCTTGCTTCTGCAGAATCTTTCACCGTTAAAATGTTACTCAACATTAAAAATTTACCAAAATCACCTCTTCCAAAACCATTGTAAAACATAGCATTTTTTTTCTTCAACAACCACCAAGCTGGCACATCTGTAGGTACTACTTCATCTGGAATATCTAATATGGGTTTACTTTGCCATTCCAAAGTTTCTGGATTTCTGTGTGCAACCAATAACATAGCTAATCTGTCGGCAGCGTTTACACCTTGCACTTCGGTTTGCATTTTTGGAAAAACGGTTTGTAAAGATGTAAGTAAAGCTTTTGACGCATCGTAACCATTGGGTGTAAAAGTTTGCATCATTTTTACAGCAGCATTTGCCAATAATGCATTGCCTTTATTGATATTGCTAAAATCTTGGAAAGTATTTCCTAAACCTACATACAATTTACCTTCAAACTCTTGTGAATGACATTGCAAACAGGTGGGTATTACAATATCTACCTTGTTTTCGTTGGTTACTACATTAAAGCCATAAGGTACGGTTGCATTTTTTCCAGTTCTGTTTAAATAATTGAATTTGTCTTTTCCGTTTAAAAGAATATAGTAGTTGTATGGTAAACCACTTTTTAAAAAGTCACCTGTAATCAAGTATTCAAAACCTTTTGCTGAGTCGCCTATTCTTTGTTTACTAGGTGGAATAAAAATAGGTTTTTCACCTTCGGTAAATGGTTGTTTCATAAATGATAAACAGCCCATTATTACAATTATCAATAAAGCAAGGGTAAGAATTTGTTTACGAAACATAGTAATACAATCAATTATATTCGATAACAATATTTTTTATAAAAAGTTATTTTTTTAAGTAGTTTCACCAAATTGGTGTAGCATTTTTTTCAAGTCGTCTAAAGTATTTATTTCAGCTACTTTTTTATCTTTTCTCCAACGATTCATTCTCGGAAAACGCAATGCAATACCACTTTTGTGTCTGCTACTTGCAGCAATACCTTCAAAAGCAATTTCAAAAACCAATTCAGGTTTTACGGTTCTTACGGGTCCAAATTTCTCCATAGAATTTGCTTTTACAAAAGCGTCAACAGCAGCAAACTCTTTATCTGTTAATCCGCTGTAAGCTTTGGTAAATGTTACCAATTTATCTCCATCTTTCACTGCAAAAGTATAATCGGTGTATAAATTACTCCTTCTGCCATGTCCTTTTTGTGCATAAATCATTACCGCATCAATAACCATTGGATCGGTTTTCCATTTCCACCAATCGCCTACTTTTCTACCAACTTGATAAACAGATGATTTTCGTTTAAGCATAATACCTTCACTGCCTACACTTCTTGCAGACAAACGTTTTGCAGCCAAATCTTCCCAAGTAGTGCAGTTTAAAACAGGCGATACAATTATATTTTTTTGGTGAATATTTTCTATAATTTTTTCTAATTGATTTCTTCTAATTAGTAAAGATTTATTTCTCCAATCTTCAAAATTATACTCCAATAAATCGTAAGCAATAAAAGCAACAGGCGATTCGGTTAACTGCTTTTTGGTAATATTTTTTCTACCAATACGTGTTTGTAAATTCGAAAAAGGAAGTGGTTGAATATGTTCTGTATTCGTATTCAAGCAAATGATTTCTCCATCTAAAACACATCCATCAGGTAAAGCCGTTATCCATTGTTGATACTCAGGAAATTTATCTGTCATTAATTCTTCACCTCTACTCCATACAAACAATTGTTCATTACGTTTTATCACTTGACCACGAATGCCATCCCATTTCCATTCGGCCTGCCATTCATCAATATTCCCTAATGCTTCAATGGGTTCTTCAGCTGCATAAGCCAAATAAAAAGGGTAGGGTTTACTAGCATCAAAAGTAGTAGCATTTGCATGTAGTAAATCATCGAAAGAAGTAGCAGCAGCATTCCAATTACCACTTATTTTATGTGCAATTTCTGAAGATGGTATTTGTACCGTTTTAGCCAATGCATTTACCATCATTTTTTGTGAAACTCCAATTCTAAAACCACCGGTAATTAGTTTATTAAATACAAATAAAACCTCTTGATTCATGCTTTGCCAACATTGCAAAATGAATTGTTTTTTCACTAACTCATCTTCCTTTTCTAAAGCAATAAATTGTTGTAAATAGTAAGATAAAGTGTATGTATTGTCGGTTTTATGCGTAATAGTTTTTTGTGGTAAAAGCAAGGCAATTGTTTCGGCCAAATCACCAACTGTATGATAACACTCTTGAAACAACCACATCGGATGATTGGTAAGTTCAGCACACCATAATTGCAGTAAGCTACTACTTACCAAACGTTTTGGTCTTCGGCCACTAAAAATAGCAATTACCCAAACTTTATCAGCATCAGAAGCGGTAGCAAAATAGGTTTGTAAAGCCTGTAGCTTTTCGTTGTTTTTTGTAGAGGTGGCTAGTGTTTGTACCAATTGTGCAAATTGCTGCATGTTGTAAATGGTTATTGGTATAAAATTGATGACTGAATGTGCTGTTTATACAACAAGTTCTTGTTCAACGGAATCTGTTGTAGTTGTTTCTTCCTCTTCATTTCCATAAGCGGTTTTTACTTCTGCAGCTTCAATTCCATGTTCATTTAAATATCTGCTTAAAACCGATTGAAAACCATGTGTTACAAATACTTTTTCGGCTTTGGTTGCTTGTATAGCCGTTAATAATCCGTTCCAATCTGCATGATCGCTTAATACAAAACCAGCATCTGCATTTTTTCGTCTTGCATTGCCCCTAACTTGCATCCATCCACTACAAATACCCGTTTTATAAGGTGTAAATTTCTTCATCCATGGCGTAGATTCTGCACTTGGAGGAGCAATAACCACCGCATTTTTTAAATTGTTTTTACTGGTTTCTGGTGTAATTCTTTTAACAGTAGGAAGTTGAATATTGGTTGATGCAATGGCTTGTTGCGTATTCCAAATAGCACCATGTACGTAGATGTTGTCTGTAACTGTTGCTGCTGCTTGCAAAACCCGTTGAGCTTTTCCTAAGCTGTAAGCAATTATTATAGAGGCATATTCTGTTGCAATATTTTTAACAATCCAATCTTGAATTTCTTTGTAAATAACTGCTTGTGTTTTCCATTGATAAATAGGCAATCCAAATGTACTTTCTGTAATAAATGTATGGCATTGAATAGGTTCAAATGGGGTACTTAATCCGTCATTTTCAAGTTTATAGTCGCCACTAAAAACCCATACTTCACCTTTATAAGCAATTCTTATTTGTGCCGATCCAATGATATGTCCAGCAGGATGGAAAGATACTTCTACACCATTTATGTATACGGGTTCATTATACCCAATACTTTCGTAGTTTAAATTTCCTAAACGCAGTTGTAATAAAGGTTTGGTTAAATGATGACATAAGTAATTTTGACTTCCCCAACGAGCATGGTCGCTATGTGCATGTGTAATAATAGCTTTATTTACAGGTCTCCAAGGATCTATATAAAATTGTCCTTGTTCACAGTATAAACCTTTGTCAGAAAAACTGATAAGGGGTTTATTGTTGAATGATTTTGCCGATATTATTGAAGACGTTGGTTGCATCTAATTATTTATTTTGTTGTTGCAAAGTGGGTTTGCTATTTCTGCATTTATCGCTACAATATTTGATGGAATCCCAATTTTTTTCCCACTTTTTTCGCCATGAAAAAGGTTTACTACACACCATACATATTTTGGTAGGAAGATAGCTTTTATTGCCTTTATGCATACATTCAATTTGCATACATAACAGTTGATGCTTTGGAAAGTTTGCAGTTTTGATTCAATGATTATTAATAGAAAACAAATTTGAGTACTTCTTTCATTTTAAGTTTCATGATACTTTATTATCTGTTACTTTTAGCATGTATATAAAATATAAAAAAGTGGGTATTTTAAATAATAAAGTAATTGTAGTTACAGGAGGAACAGGCGTAATTGGTGGAGCTCTTGTGGAAGCTTTGGCTAAAGAAGGAGCCGCAATTGGTATTTTAGGAAGAAATGTAGCTACTGCTACAGAAAGAGCAGAAAAAATTACACAAAGTGGTGGATTAGCAATACCATTAATTGCCGATGTATTAAATGAAAGTCAGCTTGTAGCAGCAAGAGACAAGCTAATTAATGCATATGGAAAAATTGATGGATTGGTGAATGCTGCTGGTGGAAATTTACCTAAGGCAATTGTTCAATCCAATGAAGATGTTTTTGAATTAAATATAGAAGCATTAGAAAGTGTAATGAGGTTGAATGTTGTAGGAACCATTTTGCCAACACAAATTTTCGGAAAATCTATTTTTGATACAGCTACTATTGGCAGTATTGTTAATATTTCTTCCGTTGCAGCACAACATCCACTAACAAAAGTTTTAGGTTACAGCATTGCAAAAACGGCCATAGAAGGTTATACAAAATGGTTTGCCGTAGAATTAGCCAATCGTTATGGCGATGCCATTCGAATGAATGCTATTGCTCCAGGATTTTTCTTAACCGAACAAAATAAAACTTTATTAAAAAACGAAGACGGAAGTTTTACCCAACGTGCTCAAAACATTATTCATCAAACACCCTTTAAACGATTTGGTAATCCAAATGAACTTGCAGGAGCTTTAATTTGGCTCTTGAGCGATGAATCTAAATTTGTAACTGGAACTACCATAACAATTGACGGCGGATTTACAAGTTTTGCTGGTGTGTAGTTTTTTTTGAATTCAGTTATAAATAAAAAAGGTAATCAATATCTGATTACCTTTTTACTATTTACCCAGAAATAGCGTTCGTTCGAACTTATTTATTAAAGAATTATCTGAAATATTGCATATTGAAGTTTCCTTTTAATAGTTGAAATGATTAATTTTAGTAAATAAGACTTTAGAATGTTTTTGATTTGCTTTTAAACTTTGGATTTACGTTCTTGTATAATAACTAACTGAGGCTTCACCTCGTAAAATAACCTTCCTAAAAGCTAGCTAATAGTCCCAATCTACATGGCTAACAGGTAATTTATTCAATTCATTCTTTATCTGCCTCCAGTTGGGTACAAACTTGTTCATATAGGCTAAAAACAAATCGTTGTGGTGACGTTCTAAGAGGTGTATCATTTCATGAGCAATGATATAGTCTAAGCATTTAACTGGCTTTTTTGCCAATTCTAGGTTTAGCCAAATACGCTTGGCTTTAATGTTACAAGTTCCCCATTTTGTTTTCATTTGCTTTACACTCCACTCTTCTACTTGAACACCCATTTGCTTTTCCCATTTATCTACTATTGCAGGAACTAGCTTCTTTAATTCTGCTCTATACCATTCATTGATTAAGGATTGCTTTTGTAATTGGGTTGCTGCTGGCTTAACACTTAATACAATAGTATTTTTAGTTATTGCAACTTTTGCAGTTTTACTGTTCTCCATCACTTTCAATAAATACTTCTTACCAAGAAAATAATGTGTTTCTCTGTTCACATATTTTCTTTCTGTTTGTCTATCCTGCAAATTAAATTTCTTCTGCTGTCTCTTTATCCAAACCAATTTAGAGATGGTAAACAATCTTAGTGTTTCATCATTCACTTCTGCAGGTGCAGCTAATCTAACTTTCCCATTGGGAGGATATACAGCCAAGTGAATATTTTTAATATTCTTCTTTACTACTTCTACTTCAATAGTTCCTATGCTGAAAGATTTCACTATTTTAATTCATTTTGCTTGGTGGCTAAATCAAAAATTCTATTCAATTCATTAACATCTGTAATGCCATATTTTTCCAATACATCTCTAATAGCAAAGCGTACTTTTTTCTCTTTTATAGGTGTTCCAATCCAGTTATCAGGTCTTGAAGTATTGATAGCATCAAACACATCTAAAGCTAAATTTTCATTGTTGTTTAAGGCATCGTAAAAAGCCCTTAGTGCACCAGTATTAATATTGGTTGGATAATCTTTTGAGTTTTTAGGATGAATAGAATTAGCCAACAACTCAATTTCTTTTAAGAAAATTTCATAGCTAATTGCTCCTTCTTTTCTTTGCTTGATTAACTCAACCAACAGCGTACTCATTTTTTCATAATACACTGGATTGATTGGCATTTCCTGAGTTATTACCCTACGCATATTGGCTTCTAAAGTTTCAGCCATTGCAGCAGGACTTCTTTTAATAATATCTGGAAGTTTACCAGTAGCATCTTCTATTCCATTTTCTACAATCAATTCTAATAAGGTGGCTTCACCTAAATTAGAAATGGTTCTACTTGGGTCGGCAGTTAAATACATGTCTAATAACTGCCTCATGTCAGGCTCATACTTCTTCAAATCAATTTCATCACCACTTGCATGTTTAATGGCATTACGTAGCTCTGTATAATCGTTTACTTGTTGTTTAATTTTTGCAGCTTCCTTATCTGTATAACCAGCAATCAATATATCAGGTGCAATATTGTTGTAAGCTCGTATTAATGCTACTACAGCTTTATAAAAAGTTAGCCGTAATTCTTCTTTGTCTTTTAATGTAGCTTTATCATCTGCATAAGCACCAAAGAATTTTATATACTGCTCAATTTGTTTGGGTGGCTCAACAGCTTCTACCAATTGGTGTACAGTTTCTAAAGCATCTTCTAATCTTTCTTTTGCTTTTTCTAATCTATCTACTAACAAACCTTTAACATCATCTTCTTCAAAATTATCAAACGCATCAGAAGTATAATCTTGAATAGATTTATTTAAACTATTGAATAGATTTTTGTAATCAACAATGTAACCAAATTCTTTATCCTCATTTTCAGTTCTGTTAACCCTGCAAATTGCCTGAAATAAACTATGGTCTTGCATTTCTTTATCTATGTACAAATAGGTACAACTTGGAGCATCAAAACCAGTAAGCAATTTATCTACTACAATCAGCAATTGCATATTGGCAGGTTCATATATAAACTGATTCTTTACAGCTTTCTCAAAATCTTCTCTACTCTTTCCATTGAGCATTTTGGTGTAAATCTCATACTGCTCTAATTTTTGGGTTTCACCTTCTCCTGTATCTTCTAACTTAATGCTATTTGCATTAGGCTCAAATGAAGTAACAATGGCACACTTCTTAAACTTGTAATACTGAAACAATTCATAATATCTGCAAGCTTCATAAATGCTTCTACTCACCAACATTGCATTGCCCTTACCATCTTTTAATCTTGGTAGCTTATCGAAGTCGGTAATAATATCAAATACAATTTTCTCTAACCTACTTTTTGTGCTTAACACTTTTTGCATGGTTCCCCATTTCTGTTTTAATTCTGCTTTGGGTAAATCATTCATGCCTGCAGTCTTTCTATCAAACCATGCATCTATACCTTTTTGATCTACTACATGCTGGTCTACATCTCTTGCTTCATACAATAAATCTAAAACTACATTATCAGTTATGGCTTCATCAAATTTGTAGGTATGTATGTACCTGCCAAATATTTCAATGGTCTTTTTCTTATCTGTTTTTAATAAAGGTGTTCCTGTAAAACCTATAAACACAGCATCAGGAATAATGTCTTTCATGGCTTCATGCAATTCTCCACTTTGTGTTCTATGACATTCATCTATAAACACAAACAAATTTCCTTTGGGCTTAAAATCTTTGGGCTTGTTTAACTCTTTAATAAAGTCTTTTGCAGTATCATCTTCTCTATTACCAAACTTATGTATAAGGCTGCACAATAGCCAAGGCTTAGTATTATTTAGTTGATACAATAAATCCTGACCACTTTTGGTACGTACAATTGTTTCATCAACTCCTTTAAAAACCTTTTCAATTTGCTCGTCTAATTCAGTTCTATCTGTAACAATTAATAACCTGGCATCAGTAATATTTTCACGTATCCATTTAGCCAACCAAACCATTGTTAAGGATTTACCACTGCCTTGTGTATGCCAAATAATTCCACCTTCTTTTCTAGCTATATATTTTTGAGCTTCCTTAATACCAAAGTATTGATTAGGACGACATAGCTTTTTCCTTCCACCATCAAATACAATAAAGTTGTGTACAATATCTAAGAGCCTTGCAAAACTGCAAAATTGCAAAATGTGTTGGTCTAATATATTTTCATCTTGGTTATAGGTGTGGTTATCTTCTTTCCATTTTAAGAAATACTTTTCTGTAGTTTTTGTTGTACCATAGTATAAACCTTGCACATCATTACCTGCTAATATTGTTTGAACAGTTGTAAAAAATGGAGCTACAAAACGATGTTCCTGATTACCTATATTTTGTCTGATACCTTCAGTTACTGATACACTTGCACGTTTTAATTCTAGTACACCCAATGCAATACCATTTACATACAAAACAATATCAGGACGTTTTTCTCTTTGTGCTTTTATGGTTACTTCTTCTGCAATGGCAAAATCATTTTTTTCAGGTTGTTGCCAATTAATAAAGTACACTGTTTTATCTGGCTCTCCAACCTCTTCTTTTATAGGAATACCGTAGCGTAACCTGCTATATATTTCTTTGTTTACAGTACATAAATCATCATTAATAGATAAAGCAGCTTCTTTTTTTAATTGCAGTATGGCTTTATCAATAAGCTTTGTGCTATACAAACTAGTTTTCACCAAATAGCTTCTTACATGTTCTTCTTCGATATTGCTATTGCCCATTCTATCTTCCCAATTGCCCAAATAAGTATAGCATAACTTTTGGGTTAGGAGTTGTACAACTCTATCTTGTGTGGCTTTTTCGTTTCGAAGCATTGTATATTTTTTGCTTGCTACGAATATACAAATAGGAAAAATGTAATAACTAAATTAGTTCATAGAAAGGTTTCTATAATTAAGTAAATGTGTGTAAGCAACTTCAATATACGCAGGTTTAAACAACTCACTTTTTCGAGGGCTCCATTGTTGTATAGCCTCAATAACTTGAGGTAAAGAAGAATCAGGATTTTTATCTAGAATATAAGCAGTGGTTGCCAAAATTTCTAATGGCAGTTCAGAGGTAAAACCATTAATTAATTCCATTAAATTATTTAACCTGTTGGTTTCATCGGCTGTTAAATTTTTCTCAACATATTCTTTTACTTCATACCATTTTTCATAATTCAAATTCAAGGCATCAAAAGGTTTTGCCTGTGCTTGTTCTAAACCTTTTAGGTACACCCCATTCATGGCATATAAAACCTTTTCTACACCAATTGCATAAGGGCCATAATTGCCCTCCTGAAATTGAAGTTTTAAAGGCTGCCCCATGCGTTGCAAGAAATAAGCTAATTTGTTTGCAGCAAACAAACTGCTGTACTCTCCAAAACTTTCGTAAACAAAAAGGGCATACATTAACTGAGCTCTTGCTACAGTAAGCTTTACTTCTTTTCTTGTTTCTTGTTGTTGTAAAATATTTTTAATAGTTGCATTTGGCTCAAAAACCAAAACGTTAACTGCCAAATGCCCCAAATACTTTTCAATCATTGGTTTTACAATAGCCCAATCTAAACCACCATTACCACAACCTAATGGAGGCAAAGCAATAGAATCTATTTTTTCTTTTTCTATTAATGCAACCAAAGCAATTAAACCAGTTTCTATATACTCGTATTTGGAAGGCTGACGCCAATGTACTTTTGTAGGAAAATTGATAATTAACTTTTTTCCCAACAACAAATTATTATCCCAAACTGCCAACAAATTGCCAGTGGTAAGCTGCTTGTTTTTGCAAGCTGCTGTATAAACTTTGTTATTGTGAGGAAAAGCTTCTTTAAACTGTAATGCAATGCCTTTACCCATAACACCAACAGTGTTTACAGTATTTACCAACGCAGTTGCTTTGGCTGTAAGCATATCGCCTGTTATAAATTGTAGCATACAGTTGTCTAAAAAAAATATTCGGATGTAATTTTTACGGGTATAAATAAACCAGTTTTAGCTAATTCTTGTTGTACAAATGTAGCAGCTTTGGCATTATAAACATGCAACGATTCTACAAATTGAATAGGCACATGGTTATGTACTAAAAATTCTGCTTGGTAACGCCTTTGCTTATCAGTATCTATATTGCTTTTCTT
>Ga0209398_1000430_pt1 | contig 26477 bp, 18 predicted proteins | sample AshMeaBigSpring_FD_184125 | JGI IMG/M metagenome (GOLD analysis project Ga0209398, IMG submission 184125) | Groundwater microbial communities from Big Spring, Nevada to study Microbial Dark Matter (Phase II) - Ash Meadows Big Spring (SPAdes)... | ecosystem: Environmental > Aquatic > Deep... | reverse complement strand
AGCTGGAGGACTCCTTGAAGCCGGTGGTGAAGGGCGACCGCGCTTTTGTTCCCGGAAAGACGTTTCTGGAAGCCCTTGGGTTTCAGGTCTCCGGAGGCGGAGACAAAGTGACAGCTGTTCTGGGCGGACTGAAGCTTGATTTGGCACCAGGGAAATTCATGGTTTCGCCTGCATCCGGCGCGCCTGTTCCCCAGGCTGTTCCGCTGATGGAGGCAGGCAATCTCTATGTGCCTGTCGAGCTGGTGCAAATCCTGCCCGGGGCAAAATCCGCCTGGGACCCGGTCAACCGGGTAGCCATGGTGGCAGTTCCCGCGCCGCTTCCGGTCAATCGATGATGCTCCCGGGGCACACGCCACAAGGGGACCGCCATGGCTGAGACGATCTCGGGCACGATCGCTGCTTTCGGTCTCGGGTTTGTCTATTTTCTGGGAGCCATTCCCGGCGGGGCGGCGGCCGGGGCGTCTGTCCCTCTTGCCGCGTTCGCAGCGTGGGCGGGCTATTCCGCGGGGGCCGTTGCTGTGGTGCTGGCGGGTGCTCCGGCTCGGGCCTGGCTGGTCAGGCGTTTCCGCATCCCGGTCGACAGGGACCCGCAAAAGCGGATCTGGCGGGTCTGGGACCGCTGGGGACTCGTCGGTCTGGGACTGTTTGCTCCCGTCACTATCGGGCCGCAGATCGGCGGGATGATTGCTCTTGCAACAGGGGAGAAACCGTTGCGCGTGGTCTTGAGCCTATCCCTGGGCGTGGTGCCGTGGTGCGTTTTGTTCGGTGCCCTTGTCGCCACTGGAGTTAAGCTCGTGGGTTGATATATTCTTTATTTGCATCATGGTTCTTGAATTTGCTATTTACAATGTAATGACACCTCGACGCCTTATCCCCATTGTTCGCCGCTGCTTGGCTCTAATTTGCAGTTTGCTCGCGTGCCTGCTTCCCTTGGCTGGGCAGGACGTGGACGGCTCGAGTTGGCAGGAGAAGCCCGGCTTTGCGCTGGTGAAGCCACAGCCTTGGTCGCCGGATAACCTTGCCAATGTCGTTGAGTTTCAGGCTTTCACGGACCGCACAGTCAAAGGCCGGCAGATCGCCGGATATTTTGTTTTCCGGAACGGGAAGACCGCCAATTCGCAGGTGCCCGCCGGGAAGATTGTGAAGCTGGTTGTATTTCCAGCAGCACCGGCTCAAATCGCGCGTGCCGAGCAGCGGGCTGCGCTGCAAAAAATCATTGATGAGTATGCCGCTTTGGGCGTGCAGTTTCCCGCGGCTGTGCCCGTGCTGGAAAAGTTTCTGTCCGGCCTGCGTTCCGATGCCGCCAAGTTCGATGCAGGGAGCGTGAAGGACGGCGGCAAGTGGATTCCCGGTGCGGAATACCGCAAGAAAAAGGCCGACGAACTGGCCAACCTTCTTCGCATGGAGATCACCGGGGCTCAGCGAGTCCGGGACCTGAACCTGATGGCCAGCCAGTATTACGTGGGCCTCGAGGATCTTGCCAAAACCGAGCCCGCGGCGAAGGCCCAGCTCGACGGCGTCCGGGCTCAATACGAAAGCCTTCGCCGCAAGGAGGAACGGAGCGAGCTGCTCGCGAAGCTTGTTGCACCGAATCCGGTGTTCGAAAATTCCGAGCTCTACGTCAGGACGCTCAAAACGCTGAAGCCCTCGGAAGATCCCGCGGCCCGGCAGTTCATCGAGCTCTGGGACCGCTCGCTGGCAAAGGCCGCAAAGCTCAACTCCAAAGTCGAGGAGCTGAAGCAGGGCTTCGAAAAAGAAATGGCCGCCAAAAAGGATCCTGCCGTGCCGGTTTCGCCGAGCAACGACATCGTGGCGCGGATCCACGTTGCCAGCCAGGAACTGAATGATTACCGCGCGGCCAGCCCGCCTGCCGCGATCCAGATTTCCACCCCTCAGGCAGAGGCTCTTGCGGCTTGCTCAGAGGGTCTGGCGGGTTTGGCCAAGCAGCTCGAAGCCCGCGAGTATTTCGATGCCAAGGTCACGATTGCGGGGCTCATCGCTCCGGCTGGGGTGGTGGGACCGAATACCCTGGCCGTCGTCGAGGAGCTTCAGAAGCAGGCGAACTCGGAGATCGCCAAATTCCAATCCCTGAGGGACGAGGCCAAGGCGATGCAGGATACCGGCAAGGCCAACGAGGCACTCATGAAATACCGCGAGGCCTGGGCGGTCATGCCCGACAAGGACGTCGCGGCCATCATCGAAACCCTGAAAAAATAGCAGGGGCCGGCTTGCCTCACATTTCATCCCGCTTAGAATCCAACCCTGTGGATCTGCCCGACCAGTGCCGCATCTCGACGGACCTCCGCGTCATGTATTTCGATACCGATGCCGGTGGCGTTGTGCACAATATCGTCTACCTGCGGTTCATCGAGACCGCCCGGACATATCTCGCCATCCAGATGGGCATGGATTTCCGCCAGATCGAACGCACTGGAATCCACCCGGTCGTGACCCGTACCGAGATCGACTACAAGCGCCCGGCCCGCCTGGGCGACGAACTCCGGGTTGACGGGCGGATTTCCGAGTGGAGCGGGATCCGTTTCTGGGTGGAATTCGAAGTCGTTCGGCCGTCTGATGGCGCTTTGCTCGTCAAGTGCCGTCAGGCCCTCGCGCTGGTCCAGATGCCGGAAGGCCGTCCGGTCCGCCTGCCTGCCGGATTCCCAGCATCGCTTGTCTTGGATTCCTGATGCGTCCGATGCCGCGCCCCCGCCCGGCAAAATTCGATTCGCACGCGGGCGGGAACATGCTCTAATCCACCGCTTATGGAAAACGTGATCATTGTGGGCACCGGATGTGCCGGACTCACCGCCGCGATTTATACCGCCCGCGCCAACCTCTCTCCGCTTGTCCTTGAAGGCCGCATGCCTGGCGGACAGCTCACCACGACGACGACCGTGGAAAATTTCCCCGGGTTCCCGGAGGGAGTCGACGGACCCGAACTCATCCAGCGCATGCACCAGCAGGCGGAAAAATTTGGTGCCCGGTTTCAATACGGTGTGGTCGAGGAGTTTGAGGCCGGCACCCCGAACCGGGTCAAGGTCGACGGAAGCTGGATCGAGGCGCGGGCGCTCATCATCGCAAGTGGCGCCTCGCCGCGCTACATCGGCATCGAGGGCGAATCCTCCCTGATCGGCCACGGCCTCACATCGTGCGCGACCTGCGACGGCGCGTTCTACCGGAATGTTCCTGTCTGCGTCGTCGGGGGCGGCGATTCGGCCTGCGAGGAGGCCGGGTTCCTCACGCGATTTGCCTCCCAGGTTTTTCTCATCCACCGCCGCGACACCCTCCGGGCCTCAAAGATCATGGCCGAGCGAGCGCTCGCCAACCCGAAGATCACGCCGGTCTGGAATTCGGTCGTGACCGCCTACATTACGGATGCGGCGGGCGAGGTCAGCGGCGTGCGGCTGCGCAATACCGTTGACGGTTCCGAGACGACGCTCGAGGTGAAGTGCGTCTTCGCCGCCATCGGCCACGAGCCGAACACCGCGGCATTCCGCGGGAAGCTCGACACTGACGAGAACGGCTACCTGCGCCAGACGCATGGGACCCACACGAACCTGCCGGGGGTCTTTGCTGCGGGCGACGTGGCCGACCATGTTTACCGCCAGGCGATCACGGCGGCTGGTCAGGGCTGCGCAGCGGCGATCGACGCCGAACGCTGGCTCGCGGAGCATTCGTGAAGATCTGCGACCTCACGCAATTTTACTCGCCTGTTAGCGGAGGGGTCCGCCGTTACATCGAGCAGAAAACCGCATTTCTCCGCCGCCACCGTCCGGACTGCGAGCACGTGGTTATCGTGCCTGGGGAGTCCACCGGCTTCACCGGCGATTCGCTTGCGCGCACCTACACGATCGCCTCGCCGCTGGTGTCACGGACTTCCCGCTACCGTGCTCTCACCAAGCTGCACCTTGTCGAGGAGGTCCTCGAGAAAGAGCGGCCGGATATCATCGAATCCGGCGATCCCTACCAGGTCGCCTGGAAGGCGGTCGCCTCCGGACGCGGCCTCGACATCCCGGTCGTCGGCTTCTACCACTCGCATTTTCCCGAGTCCTACATTCGAACGATCGCAAAGTTCTTCGGACGCATGGCGGTGTCGATCACCGATGATGTGTGCCGGCGGTACGTCCGCACGCTCTACAACCATTTCGAATGCACGTTTGTGCCGAGCCCGGTCCTTGCGCGTCTGCTTGGCGACTGGGGGGTCGAGCGGATCCACACCGTCGACCTCGGCGTCGATGCCGACGTCTTTGTTCCCGGCAGCGACAGGGGTGAGACCCGCCGCAAGCTCGGCATCGATCCGGATGTCCGCCTCCTGCTCTACGTCGGCCGGCTCGCCTCGGAAAAAAACGTCCGCGCTCTGTTCGAGGCCTTTGCGATCCTGCATGCCCGCTCGCCCGGCCGCTACCACCTGCTCTGCCTCGGGGATGGCACCCAGCGCCCGGCGGTGGTCGAACTCCAGCGCTCAACCGGCGCCGTACATTGGATGCCCTACTGCACGAACCCGGCTGAGCTCGCAGCCATTTACCGCTGCGCCGACCTCTTCGTCCATCCCGGCGTCCAGGAAACGTTCGGTCTTGTTGCGCTCGAGAGCCAGGCCAGCGGTACCTGCGTCGTCGGCATCCGGGGCAGCTACATGGACAGGATTATCTTCAACGACCAAAAGCAGTGGGCGGCGGAAAACTCGCCGTCCGCGCTCGCGGACGCCGTCGATGCCAAATTCACCCAGGATCTCCGTTCGGCCGGGCTCCTCGCCAGCGTGGAGGCCCGCAGCCGCTATTCCTGGAAAACCGTCTTCACCCGGCAGCTCTCCATCTACGCTGATGTGATTGCCGGATACAGCAACTGATCCCGCTGAACGCGGAGCTCTGGTGGCTGCTATCCCCCGAGGTAGGCGGCGCGGACCGAGGGATTTTCGCGGAGGGCGGCGGGAGCATCGGCGAGGGTGACGCGGCCGGTTTCGAGGACGTAGCCGAAGTGGGAGATTTCGAGGGCGAGGTTGGCATTCTGCTCGACGAGGAGGATTGAGAGGCCCATCTCGCGGTTGATCTCAACGATTTTTTCGAAGATCGCCTGGACGAGGATCGGGGCGATACCGAGCGAGGGCTCGTCGAGGAGGAGGCATTCCGGGCGGCTCATGAGCGCACGGGCGATGGCGAGCATCTGCTGCTCCCCGCCGCTGAGCGTGCCGGCCGCCTGCTTTTCGCGCTCGGCGAGGCGGGGGAAGATCGCGCAGACGCGGGCGATGTCCGCGGCGATGCCGGCTTTGTCGCGTCGGAGGTAGGCGCCCATGCGGAGATTTTCGAGGACGGTGAGGTTCGAGAAGACCATGCGGCCCTCCGGGGACTGGGCGATCCCGCGCGCGACAATCTTGTGAGCGGGAAGCCCGGCGATGTTTTCCCCTTTGAACTCGATTGAGCCAGAGGCCGGCTTGAGGATGCCGGAGATCGCGCGGAGGGTAGTGGTTTTTCCGGCGCCGTTGGCACCGACGAGTGTGACGATCCGGCCTTTCGGGATCTCGAGAGAAACGCCCTGCAGCGCGCGGATCGAGCCGTAGGAGACCACGAGATCGCGGATTGCGAGGATGGGCGGGTTCATGCGGCCTCCTTGCCGAGGTAGGCGGCGATGACCTTCGGGTCGTGACGGATCTGTTCCGGCGTGCCCTCGGCAATCTTGCTGCCGTAGTCGAGGACGACGATCCGCTCGCAGATGCCCATGACCACCTTCATGTCATGCTCGACCAGCAGGATCGCGAGGCGGAATTTTTCCTTGGTGAACCGGATGAGCTGCATGAGGTGTTCCTTTTCTGAGGGATTCATGCCGGCTGCGGGCTCGTCGAGCAGGAGGAGCTTCGGGCGGGTGGCGAGGGCGCGGACGATCTCCAGTCGCCGCTGGTCGCCATAGGGCAGCGAGGCGCCCGGCCGGTCGCACATCCCGGCGAGCCCGAAAATCTCGAGCAGTTCCATGACCGTGGCGTGGATTTCCTTCTCTTCCGCGGCATATCCGCGGCCTCGGAAAAGCGCGTGCGAAATTCCGTGCCGGAGATGCATGTTGCACGCGGTGCGGACGTTGTCGAAGACGCTGAGCGAGCTGAAGAGACGGATGTTTTGAAACGTGCGTGCGATCCCGCGGCCGGTGATTTTATACGGCCTCTGGCCGGCGACGCTTCGGCCCAGGAAGCGGATCGCCCCGGCGGTCGGCCGGTAGACCCCGGTCGTCAGGTTGAACACTGTCGTTTTGCCTGCGCCGTTCGGGCCGATGAGGCCGACGAGTTCGTTGTCGTCCATCCGGAACGTGAGATCGTTCACGCATTTGAGTCCGCCGAACTGCATGGTCACGTTTTCGATCTCAAGGAGGCTCATGGCTTTTTCCTCCGGAGGTCAACCTTGCCGAAGAGCCCCTGCGGGCGCGTGAGCATGAGGACGATGAGCAGGAGCGAGTAGAGGATCATCCGGTTCTCGGCCAGCTCGCGCACCGGAGCCGGGAGCCAGGTGTAATCGGAGACGGTCCGCAGAAACTCGGGGAGGATTGTGAGGATGACCGCGGCGAGGCAGACGCCCGCCGTGCTGCCCATGCCGCCGAGGATGACCATCACCACGATGTCCACGGATTTCAGGAAGTTGAATCCCTCGGGGTGGATGAACTGCTTGAAATGGGCGTAGAGACCGCCGGCGATCCCGGCCATGAACGCGCCGATCACAAAGGCGAGAACCTTGTATTTCGTGGTGTTGATCCCCATCGACTCGGCTGCGATCTCGTCGTCGCGGACGGCGAGGAACCCGCTCCCGTAGGTCGAGTGGACGAGCGTGAGGATGCCGTAGATCGCGAGGGCGACGAAGGCGTAGGTCCAGAAAAAATTCGTATGCTGGACCATCCCGCCGAGCCCGCGCTGTGCGCCGAGCGGCTCGGCATTCTGGATCACGCCCTTGATGATTTCGCTGAACCCGAGCGTGACGATCGCAAGGTAGTCGCCGCGGAGCCTCAGCGAGGGCACGCCGACGACGAGCCCGGCGGCCGCCGCCGCAAATCCACCGCCGATCAGCGCCAGCAGGAAGAGGCCGGTCGCCGAGGGGGGCGAGCCGCCCAACGCCTGCCCGCAGGTGAGCGTCACCCATGCGGAGAAATAGGCTCCGACCGCCATGAAGCCGGCATGTCCGAGCGAGAACTGGCCAGTGTATCCGGTGACGAGGTTGAGGCTCACTGCCAGAAGGATGTTGATCCCGATGCTGATCAGGATGTCGTAGTAATACGGGTTGATCGCGCCGGCGAAGCCCGAGGCCCCCGCGCAGACAAGGAGTGCGATGAGGAGCAGAACCTTCGGACCTCTCATACCTTTTCGCGCTCCGGTTTTCCGAGCAGGCCGGACGGTTTCACCAGCAGGACGAGGATCAGCACGACAAAGACAAGCGGGTCGCGGTAGGTCGGGTTGACGTAGCCGACGACGAGGGCCTCCAGGATCCCGATGATCACGCCGCCAAGCGCTGCGCCCGGGATGTTGCCGATGCCTCCGAGCACCGCCGCGACAAACGCCTTGAGCCCGGCATTGATCCCCATAAGAGGGTCGATGCTCGGCTGCTGGATCGAGGTGAGGATGCCAGCGGCGCCAGCCAGCGCCGAACCGATCCCGAAAGTGAACGAGATGACCGCGTCGGTATTCACCCCCATGAGCGAGGCGGCGAGGGGATTCAGCGACAGCGCGCGCATCGCCATCCCGGTGCGCGTGTGCATGACGACCGCGCGCAGCCCGGCGAGCAGGACGATGGCAGAGCCGATGACAATGACCTGCCCGACAGTGACCGTGAGCGCGGAAAACCCGCCCCACGAGGCCGGGAGCTCGATCGCCGAGTCGGCGATGATTTCCGGGAATGCCTGCGGGTCGGCCCCGAAGAAGAATTGTCCTCCGTTTTCCAGGAAGAGCGAGACGCCGATGGCGGCGATGAGGACGGTGAGCCGTGGCTGGGCGCGGAGCGGCCGGTAGCAGACCCGCTCGATGAGGACCCCGGCCACCGCGCAGAGCGCCATGGCGACGACCAGGACGAGCGCGGCGCCGGCGTAAGAGGGGCCGCCTCCGGTGAGCGCAAGGAGCTTCGGTGCGGTATAAAATCCGGCGAATGCCCCGAGCATGTAGATGTCCCCGTGCGCGAAATTGATGAAGCGGAGGACGCCGAAGACCATCGTGTAACCGAGAGCGATGAGGGCGTAGATTGCGCCCTGCGACAGACCGTTGATGAGCTGTTGAAGAAATTCGATCAAGGCCGGTCGGGTCTTTTAATGCTAGGGAGCGACAGACTTGACGAACTGGAAGCCTCCGTCGCCGATTGTGAGGATGACTGCCGATTTCGTCGCGTTTCTCTGGGCGTCGAGCGTGATCTTTCCGGTCACGGCGTCATGGTCCTTTGTTGCAGCGAGGGCATCGCGCAGTGCCGCGGGCTCGGTGGTCCCGGCGCGCCGGATGGCGTCGGCGAGGATCATTGCGCTGTCGTAGCCGAGCGCGGCCATGTCGTCCGGGGCCTCGCCGAATTTCGCCCGGAACTTCTCCACAAAATTCCGGACCTTCGGGGACTCGTCGGCGGCGGAAAAGTGGCTGGAGAAAAACGAGCCGTCGAGCGATTTGCCGGCGACTTTGAGGAGCGAGTCGCCAACCCAGCCGTCGCCGCCAAGGAGCGGGACCTTGATGCCGAGGAGCCTGGCCTGCTTGGCGATGAGGGCAACCTCGGCGTAGTAGCCCGGGACGAAGATCGCCTCCGGCTGGGAGGCCTTGATCGAGGTGAGCTGGGGCTTGAAGTCCTTGTCTCCGCTCGAATACTTCTGCTCGCGGACGATCTCGCCGCCGTTCGCCTTGAAGTCCTTGATGAAAAATTCCGTGAGGCCAACGCTGTAGTCCTGCTTCACATCCGTGAGGACAGCGATTTTTTTCCAGCCTTTCTCTCTCGCGAATTTCGAGACGACGACCCCTTGGAAGGGATCGATAAAGCAGATGCGGAAAATGTAGTCGCCGACCTCGGTGACCTTCGGGTTCGTCGAGCCCGGCGACACCATTGGGATTTTCTCCTGCTGGCAGATTGGTGCGGCCTCGAGCGACTTCGAGGAGGCGATTTCACCGAGGATTGCGACGACCTTATCCTGAGAGATCAACTTGCGCACGATTGTGGCCGGCTGGCCGGCCTGCGACTGGTCGTCCTCGGAAATGAGCTCGAGCGGGCGTCCCAGCACACCGCCTGCGGCGTTGATCTCCTCGATCGCAAGCACGGTCCCCCGGTGGGCCATCTGGCCGAAGCTCGCGCTCGCTCCGGTCATCGAGGCAAATTCCCCGACGCGGATCGGGTCGGCGGCTGAGAGCGGCGAGGCTGTCCCCTCAACGAGGATGGCACAGCAGAGGATCAAAGGGCGTAGAGGATTCATGGCTGGAAATGGTTTGATATCAGCAGTTGGGCTGATGCAAGCAAGAGCATTTGTCGTTCCAGGCGCGGCGAGTCAATAGCGAATGCGGGCAAGGTTCCTGTTTGCGGTGGCGGGTTCCGGCCATCGAGCCATACTGGAAGGCTCCGCTCACTGTGCGCAGAATGGCGCAGCGAAGCTGTTGGAGAGCGGCTCAATCACGATGGCCGCTGCCTGGCAGCGATTCGGCCACAAGCTTGCAAGGAGTCGCAATGCCTTCTTCCTTCTAAAACGGATGAAATTTCACAACACTTTTTGGATGACCAGACACAGCTACCCATGGAGTCCCGATAACGGGGATGGCACCTACTCAAACCCCGTGATCCACGCGGACTATTCGGATCCCGACGTGATCCGGCACGGAGCGGATTTCTGGATGGTCGCATCGAGCTTCAACTGCACGCCTGGACTTCCGATCCTCCACTCGAAGGACATGGTGAACTGGGAGCTTGTGAACCATGCGATCCGTCAGGTCCCCCATCCGCGCTACGCGGACGTCCAGCCCGGCTGCGGCGTGTGGGCCCCGGCGATCCGGTTCCACGCGGGAAAATTCTGGATCTTTTTTCCGATGCCCGACGAGGGGATTTACGTCACAACCGCCACCGATCCGGCCGGCGAGTGGGCCAAACCCTGGTGCCTCCAGGAGGCGAAGGGATGGATCGATCCGTGTCCGTTCTGGGACGACGACGGCCGGGCCTATCTTGCCCATGCCTGGGCAAATTCACGGTCGGGAAAAAAGGAACGCATCCACCTGCGGCCGATGTCGCCCGACTGCCGCATGCTGCTCGGCGAAGGGCAGGAACTCTTTCACACGCCGCACCATCTCTATCTGGAAGGCCCGAAAGTCCACAAAATCGATGGCTGGTATTATATCCTCTGCCCCGGCGGAGGGGTGCAGGCTGGCTGGCAGGTCGTCTTCCGTTCGAAGAACCTTTTGGGCCCCTACGAGGAAAAGGTTGTTCTCGAGACCGGCTCCACGCCGATCAATGGCCCCCATCAGGGGGCGATGGTCGATCTGCCCGACGGCACATGGTGGTTCTACCACTTTCAGGACTGTGGCCCCTTTGGCCGCATCGTGCATCTCCAGCCGGTCCGCTGGCTGGATGGCTGGCCGATCATGGGCGAGGATTACGACGGCAACGGGATCGGCGAGCCGGTCGCCTGCTGGAAGAAGCCGATAACCGGTCATGCGGCAGCGGTTCCTGCCACCACCGATGAGTTCGGCGCGGGCCCCCTCGGTCTCCAATGGCAGTGGCATGCCAACCACGATGCGTCCTGGTTTTCGCTCGAGGCCCGGCCCGGATGGCTCCGCCTCTTCGGGCGACCATCCCCGACATCCGACATTTCCCGAACCCCCCACTTCCTCGGACAGAAGTATCCTGCCCGCGGGTTTTCCGCAGAGACGCTTCTGGATATGTCGGGCGCCTCGGTGGGCGCGTATGCGGGGTTGGCGGTCGTCAGCGGCAGCGGCGCGGAGTTCCTCGGCCTGCGAAAAAGTGCGCAGGGCTGCGATCTGGTGCTGGGCGGTCCCGGTGGCCTCGAGGTCCTTGGCGGATGCATGGGCGCCTTGATCCGCCTCCGGGCAGACATCCGGCCGGATGGATCATTTGTCTTTTCTTTCGCCGGGGAAGCGGAAATCTTCGCAGAAATCCCCCGCGAGTTCCACTCCACCGAAGGCGGCTGGATCGGAGCCAAAGTCGGAATCTTCCATTCCGTGCCGAGCGGCCCGCCTGATGGTTTTGCCGACTTCGACTTCCTCCGGTTCACTCCGCCTCCGGCACTTCTTCCGCACATGACATGAAAACCATTGGCTTTGTTGTACTGCTCCTGATCACAACCCTGGCGAGGGCCGCCGACTCCGTCCCTGCGCACCTTCCCGGCGAACTGTCCGCCGAGTCCGTGCTGAACGGCGAATACCCGTTCCCCCCGTCGCCCGCATTTCCGGTGGTCGACAACAGTGCCGGGCTTGATAAATCCCGCCTCGGAAAAACTCCTCCGCCGGGCGTGCATCCGCGCATTCTCATCGGTCCGGACGAATTGCCGGACCTCCGCCGACGCCTCAAGGACACCGGAACCGGCCGGATGGCCATGGCCTCGCTCAAGGAGCGGATTGACATGGCGATCGGTCAGCCGGGCTGGGGGAAAGAGCTTTATGCGCTCCTGTCCGCGGGCGATGCCAAGGCGGTCGAGGCCGGGCTCGATGCGCACAAGGGCGAGCTGCCCGGGCTTGGGCACTACCAGCCGTATCTGATGGCGCTGACACTGGAGGCCCTCCGCTGCCTGATCGAGGAGGACCAGGCCGGGGGAGAAAGGGTCGCGACGGCGATCGCCACGTATGCCTGCGTGATGGAGCCCATTCAGGATCGCATCGGCAACGCGCCCCTCAGCGACGATGTCTGGCGCGCGCGCATCCCGAACCCCGACGGGAACAACTGGCGGGTCAAGCTAAACACCCGCGACATCACCGGATACCACCTCCTTGGCTACGCCTACGACTTCGCGCATCCGTTCATGAGCGACGCGCAGCGTTCGGATGTGAGGCGGCTCATATCGAAGGCGACGAAAGGGAAGCTCTGGATGGGTGCACGCCTCCCGCACCACTTTCGCGACTGGAACTGGGTGGCCCTCGGCACCCAGTCCCCACTCCTGGCGCTCGCGATCGAGGGCGAGGACGGTTACGATCCGCGTGTTTACAAGCTCGGCGTCGAGATCGCCCGCGATTATCTCACCTACGGGATCTCGCCAAACGGATGCTCGACCGAGGCTGTCGGCTACACGCAGTTCGGCCTCAACTGGTTCAATCCCTTTGTCGTTGCCGCCGCGCGCCGCGGTGAAACCCTTCTGACAAAAACCCATTTCCGCACGATGCTCGACTGGTATCTGCACGCCATGGCACCGTCCGGCGCCCGCTGGCTCAGCCATGGCGATGGCGGAGATGCCGGGCCGTCGCTGAGTACGCTTGCGATGTGGAAATACTTTCTGCCTTCCGATGCGAAGGCTGACCACCTCTGGCAAAACTTGATGGAGGCCAGCGGTGGAGAACCGTTCAAGAGCAAGCCCCACATGATCGAGCCGCTGCTTTGGGCCTCGGACGGACTCAAGGATGCCAGCGGAAAACCGGTGGACTACTCGGCCGGGGCGAAGCTCAACGAGCCTCTGATTTGGTTTGATCCAGTGAGAAGCTCGCTGATTGCGCGCAACGCCTGGTCGGCGAATGCCACTGCCGTGCAGTTCGAGTGCCGAACGGATTCCTTCGGCGCGAGTCACGAGCATGCGGACCGCGGGAATTTTTGCCTTGCCGCCGACGGGCGCGACTGGGCGAAGGATAACTTCCGCTCGGTCGAGACGCGTCACCACAATAATATCCTCGTCGATGGCAAGGGGCAGGGGTTCTGGCCGGGACCTGGAAAATGGCTCGGTCTCGTGGAAAAGGGAAACATCCTCATCGCGGCCTGCGACACCAAGGATGCCTACGACTGGATGTGGCCGAAGCAGCTCGAGACCGAGCCGGCGGACTTTGTGCGCTTCGGATTCGAAAGATGGAAGGATTACGGCGAGGCGTCCGCCAAGCTGCGCAAGCGCATGGAAGGTCTGACACCCGAGCCAGAGCAGCGTGATTTCGTCAAGGCCCAGTGGGACGGCTTCTCCGACAAGGGCGGCGGGCCGCGGCTCTGGGACGAGGACGCCCGCCCGGTGCGCTATCCCTTCAACCCCGTGCAGCGCGCGTTCCGCACCCTCGTGTTCTCGCGCAGTCAGCATCCATATGTGCTGATCGTCGACGACTTTCAGAAGGACGGGCAGGAACGCCTCTACGAATGGCTTATGCAGACCGGCCCGGATACCGAGATGGCGTCGTTTTCAGACAACGACATCATCCTCTGCGATGCCACGGTGAAGCGCGATGCCAACGGGGTCGTCAAACCGCAGAAGGGCGACCGCCAGCTCCTCGTCCGCATCCTGAACCTGGGCGAGCCCGAACTCGAACGCGACTACCAGACAAGGCCTTCGGCCCGCCTCGAAACCTTCGAGCGCCGCGACACGCTTGTACCGGAGATGAAGGCGGGTGCGCTTGCCGGCGGACGCTCATTCGGCCTCGACAAGCGCCTGGTCATCCCGAGCCGCTCGGCCTCGCCGGATTTTCAGATCCTGCTCTTCCCGCACCGTGCCGGCGACCCGCTGCCGGTGACCACATGGAACGCTGATCACACCGAACTCACCGTGGAAATTGCCGGAAACAAAGATGTATTCCGGCTCAATCAATCCTCCGAGGGGAGAACCCTGCTGGAAGTAGTTAAGGCTGGCATTTCCTCATGAAAACCCTTGTGCGCACCTCTCTGCCCGGATGCCATGCGAGCTTGAGATCTACGAGCGTCCGCTCAAGTTCAGCTCCAGTGGATTGCGCTCGGTTCCCGGCGTCCCGCCTCTTCGGAGAACGCTGCGCTCAGCCCTGAATTAATTCTGACGCTGAATCGTCCGGCTGGCGCGGTTCGCCGGATTTTGTGAGCGGCCGGACCGGCGAGACTCCGAGCGGACGAACGCGTTCAAAGATTCCGGGGGCGATTTCCGGTTGTGTGGAGTAAGCGGAAAAAAACATCTCCAGTTTTGCGTCGATGTTATCCACGAAGTGGAGTGCGATCGCCTCGGGGGTTCGCGGTGTGACCGGCGAGCCGAACTGGAGTTCGCCGTGGTGTGCCGCAATCAGATGGAGGAGGTGGAGGCGGACATCCTCCGAGGTGGGGGCGCACGCTTTCCAGTCGTCCAGTGGCAACTTCCGCCACAGAGTGTTGACCAGCTCGATGCCGATGCTGATGTGTCCGAGCAGTTCGCCGCGAAGCTCGCGCGGCATCTCGAAGCCCGCCTCGGGCGGACACATCTCCCAGAGCTTCCCCGAGTCGTGAAAGAGCACGCCGGCAATGAGGAGGTCGCGGTTCAAATCCCCGTAAACGGTGCACAGCGCGGCCGCCGCCCTCATCATCTGAGCGGTGTGGCGCAGGAGGCCCCCGCGGTGGGCATGGTGGTTCTGGCGGGCTGCTGCCGCACGGCTGAACCGCTCGCCATGGTCGTCGAGGAAGGTCGTGCAGAGGGCTTGCAGCCGCGGGTCGGCCAGCCCGGCAACAAATTCCCGGATGTCGCTGAGATCGCGTTCGAGCGAGGCGCTTGCCGCGGCGGGCCCCTCAAAAAGCGAGCGGGCCTCCGCTGGCGAAAGCCCCCGCACCTTCCAGCGCCGCGCGTCCAGACCGAACGTGCCATTGATGGAAAAATCGCCCTCGATTTCCAGGCAGTCCCCGCGGGCGACCTCCTCGCAGAAATCGAAGGCCGGCGTGTCGCTCCAAGCCCGCAGGATCATCGAATCCGTTGCGTCCCGCAGTTTCAGCTCCCAATACGGCTTCCCATTGGAGGAATCCTTTTTGACAATTTCCTCCGCCTGGCCGTGCACCCGGGCCCCGAGGGAGCCGGCCCGGCATTCCTGACGGATTTCCGATATCGTCCTGCGTCCCGGGTCAGCCATGGCAGGGATCATGCACCCCGCTTCCGCAGATTGTCGAGCCTCCGGTTAGTCCCGTCTACCCTCAGGGCGCGATGAAAATCGGGTGCAGCAGGGGATCGGGGCCTCCTGCCTGTATTGGTGCAGAATCTGCGCGTGCTGCTTCGCAGAATGTGAGGGATGGCTCTTTGGTAAAAGAGCGAAAATCGGAACGAAGCAAGGCATCGACCCATGCCTGGACCGGCGGAGATCAGCCGCCGTTGCGGCAGCGCTGGCGGTAATCGCTGGGGGCGACGCCGTTGAGCTTTCTGAAAAACCGGCTGAAGTAAAACTCGTTGGTGAACCTCAGCTTGTCGGCGACTTCCTTGACTTTGAGATTTGTGTTCAGCAGCAGGGTGATCGCCTCCTGGTTGAGCCGCCGGTTGATGTACTCCTTGGGGCTGGTTCCGATGGCGGACGCAAATGCTTTCGAAAACGCACGGAGACCGGTCCCGTACGTCCTGGCCAGCGATGTGACCCTCAGGTCGGCACCGAGTTTTTCTTCAACCTGCTTGAATACCGCGTCGAACATGCCGTGCATCTCAAGGTGACGGCCAACCAGCACTTCCAGGTTCGGCAGAATTTCGGACATCCAGATTTCAATGCGGGCATGGAGGTGGAGCAGTCGGTTGGCGGTCACGGGCCGCCCCGCCCGCAACCAGGCCTGCCAGCCGGCAAGGTCCACCGGACCCAGAAGCCTGGGGGCGCGATCCGGCCAGTCCAGAAGCGGATCCATGCCGTGCAGCCACTCGCAACGGAACTTCATGAACAGGACCTGGCATCGCTCCGTGCTACGACGTTCGACCGGGGTGTTGGCCGGAAAAAAATACGCGCGGCCGGGCAGGATGTCCAGCGGCCGACCCTCATGAACGATCTGGCGCTTCCCGGAGAACGCGATGTCGATGTGGTGCAGGTAGTCGCATTCCAGCTTGCCGTCGCTGCTCCATTGAGGACCGGTCTCGACAAAATGCATCCCCAGCAAGTGAAAATGCAGACGGCCGGCCAGATCGAGCTCCCGCTCGTGCGTGACATTTCCAAAGATCGTCCGCATCCCGCTGTGTGCCCGCGGGTTTGTTGTCTCAATGAGCTTCATGCTGGTCGCAAATCTCTGGATGGAGCGGCGTCTGAAAGGGGGGGAAGATTCTCGTTCGTTAGTTTGGGTTTGTTGAAGATCGAGACGCGCCGCTCATTCCTGCCGCACCGAAAAAAGGGATGGATGCGCGTCTTACGATGGCGTGGTTATTAGCAGACCAGGGGAGCGGGGGGAGTCGGTAAAACTACCGATGGCCCGCATTCGCTCCGGCGATTTCATCGGTTCCAGGATGGCTGGATTACCAGCGGCGATGGGGAATTGTTTCCTCTTCAGTTCCGGCTGCGCGGGCGTTTTGAGCGCGAATCAAGAGCGATTCATTCGTGACTGTTTCAAGAAAAAGTCCTTGCCGGGGCATCCGTGCCACTGAGGAAAAAGTGTATGAGAAATGACCTTTCGTGCATGGCTAATATACGGCCGATATGAGATTTTCCCAGCATCAGCGAGGGATTCATTTTCCCGCCACACAAAAACACAACCTCAGCGCCTTATGAAAATCTCCTTCTGCACGATTGCTTCCGCAGTCGCCTTCCTCGTCTCGCTGATCCCGAGCCAAGCGGCAGCTCTGACATGGAACAACGGCGCAAGCACCGGCATTTGGAACACAACCGATGCCAACTGGAGCGGTTCAATTTGGAATAACAGCACTCCCGACAGCGCCTTCTTCAAAACTGTCGGCGGAACCGTCACTCTCGCCAGCGGCATCAGCGCCAGTGGCGTGACGGTCGGTGATACCTCAAGCAACTTCACCAGCCTCACCCTCACCGGCGGCACGCTCAACGACAGCGGCACGCTGGTTGTGCAGGGATATAGCAGCAACGCCGGATCGACCGATGGCGGATTGGTTGCAGTCAACCCCACGGTAACGATCAACTCAGCTGTGACAGTGACAGAAGACACGCTCGTTGGCCGGGCGAATCTCAAGATCACCGGCGGAACCTATACGACCAACCGCATCACCGGCAATAGTGACTGGGCCAACGTCAGTATCAATGGCGGCACCGTGACGGCGACCAACGGAATCGACGGCACTTATGGAACAAACGGCTCCAATGGCCCCACGGCCACGTTTTCACTCACCCTCAATGGCGGCACGCTTTACACGCCATCGATCAAGGTCGCCGATCGCGAAGTGGGCTCAAATAACAACTCCTGGCTCACATTCAACGGCACAACTGTGAAGGCCACCGCGAGCACGGCAACATTCATCACGCTCTACGGCGGCAACCAGAATGCTTACGTCTCCAACGGAGGAGGCATCCTCGACACCAACGGCAACGACATCACGATCGGCGTCAACCTGAAAAATACGAGTGGCCAGAACGGAACATTGACGAAACAAGGTGCCGGCACGCTGACGCTGTCCGGAAATAATACGTATAACGGCACGACGACAATCAATGGCGGCGTGCTCAACCTCGCCCAACAGAATGCGGCTCAGAATACCTTGGTGTCGCTGGTCAGCGGCAGCTTGGTATTCGACTCCTCGGTGAGCGGCACAGCTTTCACTGTCGGTGGGCTCTCTGGAACCGTGGGCAACAATATCGCGCTTCAGAACAACGCTGGCACGCCGGCGGCGATCACGCTGACGGTCGGCGCCAACAATGCCAATACTACTTTTGCTGGAGTGATTTCCGCGTCGGGAAATCTGACAAAATCAGGCGCCGGCACACTCACGCTCCAGGGAACTAACACCTACTCAGGCGTCACGACATTCTCAAACGGCATTGTGAATGCCACATCGCTCACGGACTTCGGTGTCGCCTGTAGCCTCGGAAATCGCACTTCGGACAGCAATGGAAATGTGGGCCTACTCTTTCGGGGTGGCACGCTGCAATTCACCGGTTCCATAGCGCAGAGCACCAACCGGGGGATCCGCATTTCCACGACAGGTGGTGGCGGCACGATTGACGCCTCGGGCAGCGATCCTTCCGCTACGCTCAGTTTCACCGCCACCGCCTCAGCTGATTTTTTCGAAAACCCCGGCAACCGCACACTCACGCTGACCGGCAGCAATTCAGGAAACAATACCTTTGCCATGGCCATCGGCCAGGCTGTTGGAACCACTAGTGTCGTTAAAAACGGTAGCGGAACGTGGGTGCTCACCGGCAACAACACCTACTCCGGAGGGACGATGCTAAGCGCGGGCACGCTTTCTGTAAACCGGAGCGAGTCGCTCGGCGCCTCATCTGGCAACCTGACATTCGCAGGGAACTCCACGCTGGCGATAACCGCAGACATCACATCCAGCCGGAACTACACAATCAACAGCAATGTGATCGCGACCATTGATACAGCCACATCCACTACGCTGAGCAACAGCGGGGTCATCAGCGGGACTGGCTCACTCACCAAAACCGGCACGGGCAACCTCACGCTTACCGGAGTGAACACCTACAGCGGAAATACTACGGTGAGCAACGGCAACCTGACGGTTTCTGGAAACGGTCGCCTTGCCAACACGGGAAATGTCATCATCACGACCGGCGGTTCGCTGCTGGTCGCATCTTCCAACGCTATCAACACGTCTGCAAACGTGACGATGAACGGCGGAAACCTCACAATGGCAATTGCCACGGCCGGCGGGAACCAGACCCTGGGAGCATTGACCTTGAGCGCCAACTCGACACTCGATTTCTCCTCGTCGAGCGCCAACACGCTCATCTTCAGCGGGATCAATTCTCCGGGCTCAAATGTCTTCAACATCATCAATTGGAATTTGAACTCGGATCATTTGTATTTCACAAACAACGCCTCGCTTTCGGCTACCAACTTTACAGTCAACGGAGGCGCTGCCAGCCTAAGCAGTTTCCAGACCGGACTGGGCTACGAAATCATCGCCGTCCCCGAGCCCGGAACGATTCTTGTCGGGGCACTCCTCCTCGGCGGGCTTGTTTTTGCCGAGCGGCGACGTCTCGGTCACCTGCTGCGAATGCGGCGCACGCAATCCTGAAACAAAGAACGCGAAACCTCCACCGACTTAAAACTTAATTCTTAAACCTTAAGACCATCTGCTGGAACGATTCACGAACCACAAAAAACCATGAAAAAACCAAAAACCATCCTGCTCATCGGCACTGCGGTCTCGATCGCAGCGCTCAGCCTGGCGTCAACCGGACAGGCTGCAACCTACAACTGGAACACCACAAACGGCACATGGGACACATCCTCCGCCAACTGGACCGGTGCGGGTTCGATATGGGTCGATAGCAGCGACGCGGTATTTAACAACACGGCCACCGCTTCCACCATAACGCTCGGTGAGACGATCAACGCCACAAGCGTGATTCTCGGAAGTGCGACAGCAGCAGACAACAACGCCAACTACACTCTCGCCGGCGGTGCGCTCAACGACAGCGGCACGCTTGTCGTGCAGGGAAATAGCACCAACAGCGGAGCATACGCCAGTAGCCCCACCGTCACGATCAATTCGACGGTTGCCGTCACCGGAGCCACGCTCATTGGACGTGCAAACTTCAGAATCACCGGCGGCACCTACACGACCGATCGCATCACCGCGAATCCCACCAGTCCCGATTGGGCGAACGTGACGATTGCCGGAGGCAGCGTGACCGCGACCAACGGGATCGACGGAAGTTATGGCGGCAACGGCACAAACGGCACCACCGCCACTTTCCAGCTGAACCTCAACGGCGGAACGCTCTATACGCCATCCATCAAAGTGGCCGACCGCGAAACGGGGACGAACAACAACGCCTGGCTCACATTCAATGGAACCACAGTGAAGGCCACCGCGAGCACGGCAACATTCATCACGCTCTACGGCGGCAGCCAGAATGCTTACGTCTCCAACGGAGGTGCCATCCTCGACACCAACGGCAACAACATCACGATCGGCGTCAACCTGAAAAATACGAGTGGCCAGAACGGAACATTGACGAAACAAGGTGCCGGCACGCTGACGCTGTCCGGGAGCAACACCTTCACCGGCGACACTAAAATCGACGGTGGGACGGTTCTGGCGGCAAACGCCTCGTTGCAGAACAGTGCGTTCGACACCTCCGGTGCTGCCGGAACAGGAGGCCTGACGTTCAGCGGAACTACCCCTACGCTCGGCGGGCTCAAAGGTTCGACCGACTGGACGGTTCCCACGGGTGTCACATCGCTCACTCTGAACGTGGGCACCGGCGTTTCCACGAGCTATTCCGGGAATCTCTCGGCCGGGACCGCAGGTATGAACCTCGTCAAGTCCGGAGCAGGCTCTCAGACTTTATCCGGCGCGAACACCTACAACGGAAGCATCACTGTCAGCGGGGGAAAGCTCGTCGTTTCAAACAACAACTCGCCTGCGGCGCTGGCCATCGGCAATACCGCATCGACCTCCGGTGCATTCTACCTCACCGGCGGAACCGTCGCGCGGTCCAGCGGGCAAGCGGACACCTTTGCGCAGAACGGCTACGGCTACATAAATATCAGCGGCGGAACTCTCTCTGGCATTTCGATCTGGCAGGGGGGAAGCACCAGCGGCAACCGTACCTCGGGTGTCGGCGTAATCGTCCAGTCGGCAGGAGCCGTCAACTTGAACAACGGCCAGCCGTTCGTGCTGGGCGGCGTCAATCTCCAGGGCGGCCGGGGTGTTCTCAATCTGGATGGCGGGACGCTGAGCGTCGCCGGGGCGATGAGCGCGGGATGGGATACCAACACGGCAGGTCGCGGTGAATTCAACATCAACGGCGGTACGGCCACAGCATCCGAATTCAGCTTCAAGGGCACAACGACAGGTGTGCTGAACCTGCGCGGAGGGACGCTCGCGGTGAGCACGATCAGGACTTACACGGGCAACAACAACCCGAACTCCACCGGATATGTGAACTTCAACGGCGGCACACTCCAGGCCACGCAGGAGGGTGCCGCGCTGATCGCCCTTGCAACCACCAACACCCAGAACAACGTGTTCGTCTATTCCGGCGGCGCGATGATCGACACCAACAGCAAGAATGTCACTATCGGCAACGCCCTCAACGCACCGACGGGTGACGGTCTGTCCTCGGTCGTGCTGGCCACGGCGGGTGCCGGCTACATCGGCGAGCCTGCGGTTGTCATCACCGGCGGCGGCGGCTCCGGCGCAACCGCCCGCGCGACGATCGATTCGGTCACGGGCGTGGTCACCGGCATCGTTATTACAAACCCCGGAACCGGCTACACCAGCTCTCCAAACGCCACGCTCTCCGGCGGCGGGGCCACGACCGCCGCGACACTTGGCGTGGTGGCCACGGCAGCAAACAGCTCCGGCGGTCTCACCAAGACCGGTGCGGGCAACCTCACGCTCACCGGCAACAATACCTACACAGGGGCCACTCTGGTCACGGCCGGCACGCTGGTTGTGAGCGGCAGCGGGTCGATCAACTCATCCGCCAGCGTGACGGTATCGACCGGGGCGACGCTGACCAATGACGCGGCGGCGCTGACAACCGCGCTCGGGCTGGGCGAGGGGGCCGCACTCTCGGGCAGCAGCAGCTTCGCGCCCTCGGCGCTCACGATCACGGGCGACCTGGCCGGCGGCATATTCACAACAATCACGCTCGACTCCTCTTTCACCAAGACCGGGGCTCTGGCATTCACGCTGACCAACGTGGTGGACGGAACCTACAGCCTCTTCAGCGGAACGACCCCCGGCGGATTCTTCACCAGCGTGAGCGTGGGTGGAACCCCTCTCATCGACCAGACCGGTGGCATTTTCTCGGCTGAGGTGGATGGGTTCAGCTACACCTACGACGACAATCTGAGTAGCCTTGGCATCACGGCCGTCCCTGAGCCGGCAACCTGGGCGATTGTTGGCGTCGGACTGGCGTTCCTTCTCTACCGCCGTCGGGTCTTACGGCTGGTGTGTGGTCGCCGCCACAATGCGTAAACGGACGCGAGGCATTACGACTTTCGCCACAGCGATCCGTGACCTCCCCGCTGACGACTTATGACTGATGAACAATTTGAGTGAATCCCCTGCGTTTTTGCCGGGTTGGAAGGCCCCGGCGATGGGGGCGCATGGGATAGCTCAAAAACGGCACCTCTAAAAATGGCGGTTTAAGGCCCGCCTCATGGGTGGAGGTGCCAGCCGGCGCGGGGTTTTAAGGCTCCCCGCGCCGGCAATATTCTTTCATTCCCAGCCAACCCGATCAATGAACCCTCCTCCAGAACCGTCTGTCCGGCCATTTGACCTCAGGGCGTGGCTTGATGGGATCGGTTTCGGGCAATATGCCGATGTGCTCGATTCGCAGGGCCTGCGCCTGGACACATTGCTCGACCTGACGCGGGACGAACTCAAGGACTGCGGGATCACGCTGGTCGGACACCAGAAGGTCATCCTCCTCGCCTTAGGCGAGCTGAAGGCGCAGCTCTCGGAGGCGACATCGGCTGCAGAAAGCCGGGCTCGCGTAACTTTCGACGTCGGAGCTGTTCAGTCCCCGGATATCCCGGCAAATGAGGAGGCGGCGGTTTTTCTGGAAGCGCCCGAAGCTGTCACTCAGCCCGCGATCGAAATCTCAGTCCGCAGCGCCGCCGTCCCTCCGGGGTTTGACGCCCTCCTCAGTCAGGCCCCAAGCGTAGCTGTGCAAAAAGCCAGGCTCTCACCGCAAATCCCCCCTCGCAATATGCTTGTCGTGCCGTTGCCTGCCGCTCTTCAAAGTCAGGCCGCGCCTGCGGTCCCGGTTGGACATCCGTCCGGAATTGGCGGCGATGGCAAGGTGATGGCGGACCCGGCGGAGCAGTCCGGAACTGCCAAGCCCGGCGGCAAGAGGAAGATAAGCTGGCGTGCCCGCCTCCAGAGCCTTGCGGCATCCTACAAGAAAGCGAACGGCGACAGCATGCTTGTGAGCGTGATCATTCACGGGATCATTCTTCTCATTGGCACTTGCCTCGTCGTGAGCCAGTTCGTCGAGGAGCGCAAGGTTTCGTTCGGCGGAGGAGACCCGGGCCCGAAAAGCGAGGTCCAACACAAGGTGAGGATGAAATCAACCGCAGCTCCGGCGCCGACGAAGCGGATCACAACCACCAGCAGCATCGCCCGGGTCGCCCTGCCCGAGATGCCCGACATCCCGAACAACATGGGGCCGACAATCGCGGGCGCGATGGGCTCGGGCGGCTTCGGAGCCGCCAGCGGACTCGGCGGTGGAGGGAGCGGGGGCGGTTCCGGAGGCGGCAGGGGCAACGGGTTTTCGAAAATCACCTTCTTTGGACTGAATACGAAGGGCAAGGGGGATGACTGCCTGACCGGCACATTTTATGATTTGAAGCAGACCCGAGACAAGCAGCCCACCGGAATGACAGTCGACGCTTGGAACAGTTTCGTTCAGGATTTGACCTCAGGCACGTGGGATATCAAAAAGTTGCAACATTTTTATGCCGGCCCCAACCCTCTCTACGCTCCATTTATTTTCATTCCGATCATGTCCGCAGATGAAGGCCCTAAAGCTTTTAGCCTGGAAAAGGAGGTTCAACCTCGACTCTGGATCGCGCATTATAAGGGTAAGGTGGTCCCGCCGGAGAACGGTCGGTTTCGCTTTGTCGGATATGGCGATGATCTTCTCGTCGTCCGGTTTAACGGAAAGGTTGTGCTGAACCAGCGCGATCAAGCCACTCTGGCAAACCCGATTGTCAAATACAACTATGAAGGCCTTCACGAGCGCGGCCCCACAGCGGGGTTGTGGGTTGAGGTCAATGCCGGAATGGCCTATGAGATGGAGGTTTTAATTGGTGAATGTCCGGGCGGGTTGATGCATGCATGGCTTCTGATCGAAAAAGAAAATGCCAGCTATGGAAAAGATAAAAATGGCATTCCGATTCTCCCGGTGTTCCGGCTGAGCAAAGCTGTCCCGCCGATAATGAAAGCCTCCGAGATTAAGGAACAGTCGAAAAAAGGCTATGCCGAACTGATTGGGAAAGCACCGCCTTATTCAATAAAAGAGGCACCCTGGCGTGCGCTGCCGCAAGGTCCTGCCTCCGCGCTCAATTTAATTGGATCCCATTAGTTTAGTCCCGCTTTTTCCTTTTTACTTCAAACCTGTAAACGCCGCCTGTCCACCCATGAACCCGTCCGTTAAGAAAACCCCTCCAATGACAAGCGCATCCGCGCTCGTAACCGCCATAATCATTTTTTCCACACTGCTCGGAGAAGCGCGTGCTGCTGAGCCCCAACCGGCTTCGCCGCCCGCCGGCATGGCTGAATTCCAGAAGATGAAATACGGATTTTTCGTCCACTACGTGTGGCAGGGGGGCGGCGGGCTGTCGCTTCGCCGCGACGGCAGACCGCCCTCCACTTTCGACGAACTCGCCGATGGCTTCGACATCGCGGGCTTTGCCAACGACATGGCGGCCTGGCATGTCGAATATGTGATTTTTACGGTGTGGCACGCGAACATCAATCCGCTTTTCCCCAGCGAGACCATGAAGAAGTGGGGAATGCCTAGCCACGCCTGCAAGCGCGACCTGCTCGCGGAGGTCATCCGCGAGCTGAAAGCCAAGGGCATTCCGGTCATGCTCTACACGCATCCCCGCGACGGCCACGACCTCCATGGCGAGGATCGCATCCGAACCGGCTGGGGCGCGGGCAAAGGCGCCAACGCGGGCGACCCGGATTGGAACCAGTTCGACTATCAAAAATGGAACGACTTCACGAACGAGCTTTACGCCGAACTGATGGACCGCTACGGCAAGGAGATCAGCGGCATTTTCCTCGATGAAGGGAGTTCCGCCGGAGACAGCCAGCGCGTAATCGACTACCCGCGCCTGCGCGAAACGATCAAGTCGCGCGCCCCCCATGTGGTCATCATGCAAAATGACTACGGATCGCTGTATTCTGGCGATGTCGGCGTGAAGGAATACCACCACTGGCAGCAATTTGCAAACCGGGACGGCGGAGCGTGGCCGGCGTGGGATATCCCGGTGGCATCGGTCTTCGCCACCACTTGGTGGGCAGCCAAGCCCACAACGGCAAACACGGTGACCTATTCCGCTGAGGACATGTTCCGCTACACGGTGCTGCAAGCAGGCGTCAACACCCGCGGCGGTGGCATCCAGTGGGCAGCCGGGCCTTACGTCGGCGGCGGATGGGAGCCCGGAGTGCCGGAAACGATGGCCAAGTTCGCCGGCTACCTCAAGCCCGTCGAGCAATCGATCCGGGGAACGCTCGCCAGCACCGCCTTCCCCACCCAGAAAGGTGCCGCGCTCAAGAACATCGGCTGGGGCGTTCGCGCCGTTGATTGGGGAGTCGCCACGGATTCTCCCGACCGCTCGATCACCTATCTACACATCCTGAACCCGCCCCGGGAAAAGCGGCTCCGCATCGGCATGCCCGCCACCGCCGTGCGCTTCAAAACCGCAAGCCTCCTTCCATCAGGAAAAACCGTGACCCTCGAAATGGACAAGGCGGGCTACATCATCACCCTGCCCGGCGATGAGAAATGGAACCCCGTCCACACCGTGATCCGTCTGGAGCGAAAATGATAATACCGAGACATAACATGCTAAAACAAAATCTTATCCTCCTAAGCCTGCTTTCGGCCGGCCTCGCTTGCGCGACTGCAAATGATGCCGGCTGGCTTGAGCAATCGAAAGTCATCTGGGATTCGCCCTCCCGGGACTCGCTCGATTCCATGCCGCTCTCCGGCCGGCACGGCGCGGGCGCGAACGTCTGGGTGCAGGACGGCAGCATCTGGATTTACCTCGCGCACAACGGCGCCTATGACGAGCGGGGCCGCCTGCTCAAGCCCGGCTGCGTGCGGCTGACGCCCGCGGGAACAAAGCTTGGCAGCGAAGGGTTCCGGCAGGAGCTAGATCCGGCCACCGGCACGATTACCATCGCGCAGGGCGGATTCAAGGCGTCGCTGTGGTTCGCAGACCAGACGCTCGTCTTTGAATCGGAATCCGACTCCGCGCAGCCGATGGAAGTCGCGTTCGGCAGCTGGCGCGAGAAGACGAAGGACGGCATCCGCAACGACATGATGGGCGCAAAAACCACATTCACCGGCGACCACATCCAGGCGTCGCCGGCCGGCTTCCTCGCCTTCCATCGCAATGCCGACCAAGCCGTTGACCTGGCTGGCAAGGCCCGCAGCCAGGGAATCGCGCCCGGATCGCTGCCTGATGTGACCGCCCGCCGTGTCTCCGGCTTGGCGGTCGTCGTTGCCGGCGGCTTAACCGCCCAGCCGGTGGAATCCGAAGTGCGCTGGCAGTTCTGGACTGGCAAGGCCTGGACCGGCACCACCCCACCGCGGAAAACTCAGGTCATCACGATGCGACTGGCCGCCGCCGTGGATGCCAATCCGGAGACCTGGCCCTCCGATGCCGAGTCGATGCTGCCTGACTCCGCCCGCAAAGCCGCGAGGGCGGATGAACTGAGCCGCTGGAGCGCGTTCTGGTCGCGAGCCCACATCGCCATCAATCCGGAATCCGCAATCTCCGATCCCGGGTTCC
>Ga0209398_1000427_pt1 | contig 26657 bp, 23 predicted proteins | sample AshMeaBigSpring_FD_184125 | JGI IMG/M metagenome (GOLD analysis project Ga0209398, IMG submission 184125) | Groundwater microbial communities from Big Spring, Nevada to study Microbial Dark Matter (Phase II) - Ash Meadows Big Spring (SPAdes)... | ecosystem: Environmental > Aquatic > Deep... | reverse complement strand
CCCGCCGGCCAGTGCTCAACACGCGCCCCTCGGCGCGCACCGGGCCGGTCGCATCGGTGATCGCCTTGACGAGATGGACCTTGAACTCGAGCGTCGTATAGCCCTGCCCTTGCCCGAGAGTGGAATGGACGGCGCAGCCCATGCAGCTGTCGAGCAGCGTCGCCGCGTAGCCGCCATGCACGGTGCCGATCGGGTTGTAATGGCGGCGCGCCGGCGTGCTCTCGAAAACGGCCCGCCCCGCCACGACCTCGACGAGATGGAAACCGAGCGTCTCGGCAATAGGCGGCGCCGGATGTCGGCCCGTGATGATGCCGTTCAGGAAGTCGAGGCCGCCCTCGCGCTTCAGCGTCTCGAGATCGACAACCCCGATGCTTTCGACCATCGCTTCGCGGGCTCCGTGCTCAGGCCGATTTCACGTCGGCGGCGACCCGCATCGACGTGATCTTGTCGGGGCCCTCCACCGGCTCGCCGCGCTTGATCTTGTCGACGTTTTCCATGCCCTCGACCACCTTGCCCCAGACCGTGTACTGTTTGTCGAGAAAGCGGGCGTCGTCGAAGCAGATGAAAAACTGGCTGTTGGCGCTGTTCGGCATTGACGAGCGCGCCATGGAGCACACGCCGCGCAAGTGCGGCTCGGCGCTGAACTCGGCCGGCAGATTGGGGAGCTTCGAGCCGCCGGTGCCGGTGCCCTTCGGGCACCCTGTCTGCGCCATGAAGCCGTCGACGACCCGATGGAAGACGATCCCGTCGTAGAATTTCTCCCGCGCCAGGGTCTTGATGCGCTCGACGTGCTTGGGTGCGAGATCGGGCCGGAGCGCAATCACGACCTTACCCTGCGTCGTCTCCAGGATGATCGTGTTCTCGGGATCCTTGATTTTGGACGCGGCCATGGAGGCTCCTTGTGGGCTCAATCAATCAAGACTTCGGGCGGCCTGTGGGCCGCCCGAGGCAGGGTAGCGTTCCGCCAGCCGCAACGCTAGCGCGGCGCCGCCGCAGCGATATAGCCCTTCACGATCTGATCGGGCGTGGCGACGCGGCCCGATCCCGCCTCGCCTTTGGCGATCGCATCGACCGCGGCCATGCCGTCGACGACCTTGCCCCAGACCGTGTACTGGCCCCTGAGGCTCGCGCAGCCGGTGTCCGTGAAGCAGATGAAGAACTGGCTGTTGGCGCTGTTGGGATCGCTGGTTCGTGCGGCGCCGACGGTGCCGCGCACAAAAGGCTCCTGCGTGAACTCGGCCGGTATGTTGCCGTACTTCGAGCCGGAGGTGCCGGTGCCGGTCGGGTCCCCGGACTGGGCCATGAAGCCGTTGATCACGCGGTGCCACTTGAGGCCGTTGTAGAAGCCGTCCTTGGCGAGCTGCTTGACGCGCTCGACGTGCTTGGGCGCGAGGTCGGGGCGCAACTGGATCGCGACCTTGCCGCCCTTGAGCTCGAGGACCAGCGTGTTGTTGGGGTCCAGAGCCTTCGGGGCTTGCGCCGCCGCCGCTCCGGCCAGCGCGATCGTGGCAGCCATCATCGTCGTCAGAAAACGCATGGGCGTGGGCTCCCTCCCCGCAAGGCCTCTTGGTCGCGCGCGCCGCGCGCAACGAAACACTCAGAGACCGGCCTTATGGCCTTTCTTGGACCGTTCGGCAACGGCTGTTCATCAGCTTCACGCGGCTTTGCGCACCGCCGCCGCCTTGCTGCCTTCGAGGATCGCCGCGACGCCCATGCCGCCGGCGGTGCAGACAGAGATGAGGCCGCGTCCGCCCGTCTGCGACAACAGCTTTGCCAGGTTGGCGATGATCCGCGCCCCCGTCGCCGCGAAGGGATGGCCGAATGCGATGGATGACCCCTTCACGTTGAGCTTCATTCGGTCGATCGATCCGAGCGGGGCGTCCTTGCCGAGGGAGCGCTTGCAATACACCGGGTCCTCCCAAGCCTTCAGCGTCGCCAGCACCTGCGCGGCGAAGGCTTCATGGATCTCGTAGTAGTTGAAATCCTGAAGCTTCAGCCCGGCACGGTCGAGCATGCGCGAGACGGCGATCGTCGGCGCCATCAGCAATCCCTCGCCGGCGACGAAATTGTTCGACGAGGTCTGGTAGTGGCTCATATAGGCGAGCACCGGCAGCCCGCGCTCGGCGGCCCAGGCCTCCGAGGCGAGCAGCACCGCGGACGCGCCGTCGGTCAGCGGCGTCGAGTTTGCGGCCGTCAGCGTGGCCCGCTCCGATTTGTCGAACGCGGTCTTGAGTGTGGCGAGCTTCTCGATGCTTGCATCTTCGCGAATGTTGTTGTCGCGGAAGACGCCGGCGAACGGCACGACCAGATCGTCCATGTAGCCCGACCGGTACGCTTCGCTCGCCTTGCGGTGGCTCTCGAATGCGAGCTGGTCCTGGTCGGCGCGGGAAATCTTCCACTCCTGCGCCATCAGCTCGCAGTGTTGCCCCATCGAGAGGCCGGTGCGCGGCTCGGCGACGGAGGGTGGCTGCGGCGCGAGCTCGCCCGGCGAGAAGCCCTTGAACACCTTGAGCTTGTCCATGGTCGATTTCTGCATCGAGACGTCACGCAGTCGGGTTGCGAGCTTTTTCGAGACGACGATCGGCGGATCGGAGGTGGTGTCGGAGCCCATTGCAATGCCGCTCTCGATCTCGCCGACCGCGATCTTGGCCGCGATCATGCTCGCCGCCTGCAGCGAGGTGCCGCAGGCCTGCATCAGCGTGATGCCCGACGAGGAGGGCGCGAGCTTCGTGCCGATCACGGCCTCGCGCGCGATGTTCCAGTCCTTCGAGTGCGTGACGACCGCGCCGCCGATCACCTCGTCCACATGCACGCCCTGCAATCGATACTTGTCGACGAGGCCGCCCAGCACCGCTGTCAGCATGTCGAGGTTCGACTGGTCGGCGTAGAACGTGTTCGAGCGGCAGAATGGCAGGCGCACGCCGCCGACTACGGCAACGCGGCGGATCGTGGTGGGGGGCATGGTGCTGTTTCCTTTCGCGGGGCAGCTCGGGTCGATGGCTTCGCCCGAATTCATGGGATCGGGAGTGGTGACGGCATTGTCGGGGTTGGACCCCGAGGGTCCGCCCCCGATAAGGGAGCTACTCCGCCGCCACGCGCGGCTGCAGCGTCGTCACGTTGGCCATCTCCTTGGCCTTGTAGTGCAGCGGGCCGCCGCGGAAGGGCGCAAAGCCGGTGCCGAAGATGACGCCGGCATCGACCAGATCCGCGCTCTCGACCACGCCCTCGTCGCGGCAGCGCTCGCACTCGTCGATCAGCGGCGTGACGAGCTCGCGTCCGAGGCGCGCCAGCTCGGCCTTGTCGAATTGCGTCTCCGTTTTCTCGGCGCGGCCGTCTTTCCAGGAGTAGAAGCCTCCGCTGGTCTTCTTGCCGAGCTTGCCCGCCGCAACCAGCCGCTCCAGCTCTGATCCATCGGTCTTGAATCCGAGCACCTTGGCGACATGCGCGCCGACGTCGAGGCCAACCGTGTCGGCGAGCTCGATCGGCCCCATCGGCATGCCGAAGGTGCGTGCCGCCTCGTCGATCTTCTCCTTGCTCTCGCCCTTCTCGAGCCGGGCCATCGCCCCGAACATGTACGGCGCGAGCACGCGGTTGACGAGGAAGCCCGGCACACTCTTCACGATCAGAGGGAACTTGTCGATCGCGGTCACGAATGCACAGCCCTTCTTGACCTCGCCGTCGCGGCTGGTGGCGCCGCGGATCACCTCGACCAGCGGCATCTGGGCCACCGGATTGAAGAAATGAATGCCGATCAGCCGGCTGGGATCGGCGAGCGGCCTTGCGATCTCCTCGATCATGATCGAGGACGTGTTGGATGCGAGCACGGCGCCGGGCTTGAGCTTGCCTTCGAGCCCCTTGAACAGCGCCTGCTTCACCTCGAGCTTCTCGACGATCGCCTCGATGACGACGTCGGCGCGGGCGATACCATTGCCGTCCCTGTCGGCGATCAGTCGCGCCTTGGCGGCTTCGCGCTGGGCTTTCGTCTTGAACCGGCGTCCGAGCAGTTTGCCCTGTGCCTCGATGCCCTTCCTGATGGCCTCGTCGTTCAGGTCCTGCAGCGTGACCTCCATGCCTGCGGCGACGCAGAACCCGGCGATGTCGGCGCCCATCGTGCCGGCACCGATCACATGCACGCGCACCGGCTTCCAGCCGAGGTCCTTCGGCGCCTGCGCCTTGAGCTTCTCCGACAGCGCAAACACACGGCGCAGATTGCGCGAGGTGTCGGAGACCATCAGCGGGGCGAAGGCGGCAGTCTCCTCGCGTTTCAGCGCCTCGATCGAGCCGCCGTGCTTGTCGAAGTGATCGATCAGGCGGAACGGTGCGGGATAGTGGTCCTCGCGCACCTTCTTCGCCGTCTCCGCGCGCATCCGGTTGGCGAGCACGCCGCGCGCCGGCCACATCGACATGAGGCCCGCTGTGGCGCCCGCCGTTTTCGACTTGCGTTTTTGCATGACGGCTTTGCGCGCCGCCCAGCGCAACTGCATCGGGCTCGCCACCAGCTCGTCGATGAGCCCCATGCCACGCGCCGCCGTCGCTCGGATCATCGATCCGGTCAGCATGGCCTGCATCGCCGCGAGGGGTCCGGCCTGCCGGATCGAGCGCGCGGTGCCGTTGAAGCCCGGGAAGATGCCGAGCTTCACCTCGGGGAAGCCGACGCGGGTTGCATCGTCCCGCGTGGCAATGCGGTAGTGGCAGGCGAGGATCAGCTCCAACCCCCCGCCGACGCACACCCCGTGAACCGCAGCAACGACCGGAACGGGAAGGCGTTCGAGGCGGTTCAGCATCGCATTGACCGGGCGGATGCCGTCGACCACCTTCTGCTCGGTGTCGAGCTGTTCGAACTCGCGGATGTCGGCGCCGACGATATAGCCCTTCTCCTTGCCCGACAGGAGCACGAGGCCGATCAGCGCCTTCTCGCGCGCCTTCGTCTCGGCGTGCTCGACAATCGTCATCAGCTCTTCGAGCGGACGGCGGCCGAGCGAGTTGGCGCTCTCGCCCTCGCGGTCGAACACCGCCCACGCGATACCCTCGCCATCGATCGAGAATTTCCAGTCCCTAAGGGTGGCGATGTCGGTCATCGATCGGCCTCCGCTCCTGGTGTCAGAGCCTCAGCCCGCCGGCCGAGGTGCTCGATGGTTTGGCGGCGGCGCCTCACTCGGCGGCGGCGCTCGCGGCCCGGGTGTTGTGGCCAGGCGTCATGTAGTTCGGCTTCAACTCGGCGGGGTCGAAGTGGTCGACCGCGATCACGCGGCTGGTCAGCGCCTCGACCTCTCGCAGCAGCTTGGCTTCGTCCTCTGTGAGCACGGTCTTGCGCGCCGCCTCGCCGATCCAGTCGATGCCATGATAGCGCTGGACGGTGCCGGCGCGAATGGCGCGCTCGAGCTTCTTCTCGGCCTCCTCGGCCGCCACTACCTTGGCAAGCGTCACCTCGAGCAGGCCGGTCGGATCGCGGACATCCTTCGAGACGTAGATGTAACGCGTCAGCCGGTCGCGGACATCGCCGGGCTCGAGCGCGAGGCGCACGATCTGAGTTCCAAGCCGGTCGGGCGCCGGCTTGTAGTGGCTGCCGAGCGGGAACACCAGCGCACGCATCACGACGCGTGCCCAGCCGACCGGGAAGTTGTCGATCGTGCCGCGCATCGCCTCCTGGAACCGGTAGAGGCCGTTCTGCGCGGCAAAGGCGACGATGTGCCGGTCCTGTGCCGGCTTGCCGTCATCCTCATAGCGCTTCAGCGTGCAGGAGATCAGGTAGAGTTCGGAGAGCGCGTCAGCGAGCCGTCCGGTCAGCTTCTGCTTGGTCTTGAGGCCGCCGCCGAGCAGCGCGACGGTGAGGTCGGCAACGAGCGCGAAGTTCCGGCTCGAGCGGGATATCTGGCGATACCATTCCGCCGTGCCGTACGCATTCTCCGGCACCTTGCCGAAAAGGCCGCCGGTCAGGTTGTGGAACAGCGCACCGAACACGTTCGAGACCGAAAACGACACGTGGCCGAGAAATGCCTGCTCGAATGCCGCGAGCCCGCGCGCCTGATCGGCGTCCTGCACCGCCTGCACCTCCTTGTAGAGGTAGGGGTGAGAGCGGAGCGCGCCCTGCGCGAACGCGATCAGGGAGCGTGTGAGAATGTTTGCGCCCTCGACCGTGATCCCGACCGGCACCATCTGGTAGGCCGACTGGAGGTAGTTCGACGGCCCGTCGCAGATGGCGCGGCCGCCGTGCAGGTCCATGGCGTCGTTGACCGAGCGGCGCATGCGTTCTGTCGACTGGTATTTCATGATCGCGGAGATCACCGACGGCTTCTCGCCGCGGCTCACCATCGCCGCTGTCACCGCGCGCCCGGCCTCGTTGACATAGGCGGTCTCCACCATGCGCGCGAGCGGCTCCTCGAGACCCTCCATGCGCGCGACCGGCAGCCCGAACTGCTTGCGGATGCGCCCGTAGGCCGTCGTGAACCGCAGCATCGCCTTGGCGCCCGCCGCCGATGACGACGGCAGCGAGATCGCGCGGCCGGCGGCGAGGCACTCCATCAGCATCCGCCAGCCGTGACCCGCCATCGCCTGGCCGCCGATCACGTAGTCCATCGGGATGAAGACGTCCTTGCCCCAGTTCGGGCCGTTCGGGAATGCGGCGCCGCACGGCAGGTGACGCCGGCCGATGTTGACGCCGGGATGGCCCGCCGGGATCAACGCCAGCGTGATGCCGATGTCCTCGCTGCCTCCGAGCAACTTCTCGGGATCGAACAGGCGGAATGCGAGCCCGACCAGCGTCGCCTTGGGGCCGAGTGTGATGTAGCGCTTGTCCCACGACAGGCGGATGCCGAGGGTCTCCTTGCCTTGCCAGTGACCGCGCGCGACCCAGCCGATGTCGCGCATGGTCGCGGCATCGGAGCCCGACGTCGGGCCGGTCAGTGAGAAGCAAGGCACCTCCTCGCCGCGCGCAAGGCGGGGCAGGTAGTGGTGCTTCTGCTGGTTGGTGCCGTACTTCTCGATAAGCTCGCCGGGCCCGAGCGAGTTCGGCACCATCACGATCGTGACGACGTCGGGGGAGCGCGAGGCGATCTTGCCGAGGATCAGCGACTGCGCCTGCGCGGAGAAGCCGAGGCCACCGTGCGCCTTCGAGATCAGCATGCCGAGGAAGCCGTGGCGTTTGACGAATGCCCAGATCTCCTCGGGGATCTCGCGGCCGTCGTGGCGCACGCGCCAGTCGTCGATCATGCGGCAGAGCTCCTCGGTCGGCCCGTCGAGGAACGCCTGCTCCTCGGCCGAGAGCTCGATCGGCGGCACCGCGCGCAGCTTCTCCCAGTCGGGCGTGCCGGAGAACAGCTCGGCGTCGAAGCCGATGGTCCCGGCGTCGAGCGCCTGCTGCTCGGTTTCGGAGACCTTCGGCAGGATGCCCTTGATCGTCTGGTAGACCGGCTCGACCACGAGGCGGCGGCGCAACGAGGGAACGGAGAGCAGCGCCAAGGCGGCAAACGGGAACCAGATGAGCTCGGAGAGCCAGCTTGCCCACTCTTCCACCGGCCCTTCACCCACGGTCAGCGCTCCGGTGCGCCAGATCAGCGTCAAGACGCCGACGGCAGCCGCCCACATCCAGAGCGGTGCGCGGCGCATGGCGAGAATGCACACGGCGATGGCGGCGAGCGCCAGGAACGTCAACACCGCCATGGCGTCACCTCCTCGAAAGTGGACCGGCGAAGCGAGAATGGGCGCTTGCGTAGACGAAGTTGACGTTTACGTCAACTCGAGAGCGACCGCCGGGCCCGCCGCCCCGTGCGTCAACTCGTCCATTATCACTGCATTTCGGGGCCGCACACCAGGGCTTTGTTGGGGTCCCGAGAGGACCCGTACCGCAACATCGGGAGATCGCCGTAGCTTGCGGCCCGCGCCCCATGCGGCGATGCTGCAGCATTGACTTCAGCCTCGAGTGCGCATCAGAAAGCACAGGATCGACATGCGAGGCCCAGGCGCTCGAGCGGCATCACCTTCGACAAGCTGCTCGAGCGCCTGGGCATTGCCGACGAGATCCGCGCCAAGGCTAAGCTCAAGCAGGGCGGTTACGTCGCCGAGCTCGTCGCGAGCGGGGACGCCGAGCTCGCCGTCCACCAGATCAGCGAAATCGTTCCGGTGAAGGGTGTCACGCCGGTCGGGCCCTGACCGCGGGTGAAGCCGCGGCTGCCAGGGTGCTGATCGCCTTGCTTGCCAGCCCGGCCGTCGGCCCCATGCTGAAGGCGCGCGGCATGGAGAAACCTTGGTTTCCCTCTCCGACCCTCGTCCTGTTGACCTTGCTGGCTGCACCACTATGGTGGACCGGTCGTGCCTGAAGGCGCCTCGAACGTCGCGCGGCCGCAGGCGCAGGAGCAGGTGAAGTGACCAACCCGACCGACAAGCCAAAGCCGCCGCGTCGCCGCCGCAGTGCTGGGCTGCCAGCCGCGATTTCGACCGGAGCCGTGGCTGCCAAGGCAAGTCCCAAGTCGACGGTCCGGCCGGCCAAGGTGGACACTCGTTCCGGCGCAATGCGGATGGCCAAGTTCGCGGTCGGACAGGTCGTGCGGCATCGCATCTATCCATTCCGCGGCGTGATCTTCGACATCGATCCGGTGTTCAACAATACCGAGGAGTGGTGGCTGTCGATCCCGCCGGAGCTGCGCCCTCGCAAGGACCAGCCGTTCTACCACCTGCTCGCCGAGAACGCGGAGACCGAGTACATCGCCTACGTCTCCGAGCAGAACCTGCTGCCGGATGAGACGGGCATCAAGCCACGCCATTCGCAGATCAAGGAGATGTTCCGCGAGAGCCAGAACGGCCAGCTCCAGCCGCGGTTCATTCAGCCGCATTGAGCGCATCGCGCGACGCGTGTGCATGGCACGGCTGTTCTGCTGGCGATTGCACGGCGCGCCGCCCCGTTCATGATGCGGCTGCCCGCAGTCCGCCTCGAGCAGAGGTCTGTCATGTCTCGCGAGAAGACCCTTACCGCCAACCGCATGTTCGGCCGCACGGCGTTCCTCGCCTTGTTGCGCGACGAGGGCATCATGCATCTCTTCGGCAATCCCGGCACGACCGAGCTGCCGATCATGCACGCGCTGCGCGATTTCCCTGATCTCACCTACGTGATGGCCATGCAGGAGAGCCTGGTCGTCGCCATGGCCGATGGCTTCTCGCGCGCGTCGGGCAAGCTCGTGGCCGCCAACGTGCATGTGGCGCCCGGCCTCGGCAACGCACTCGGCTCGCTCTACAATGCGAAGTTCACCGGCACGCCGCTGATCCTGACCGCCGGCCAGCAGGAGCAGGGCCACGGCCTGACCGAGCCGCTGCTCTACGACCCGCTGGTGCCGATGGCGGCGCCGCTCGTCAAATGGGCGGTCGAGGTGACCCGGCTCGCCGATCTGGCGCGCATCGTCCGCCGCGCCGCCAAGGTCGCCATGTCGCCGCCGACCGGGCCGGTGTTCATATCCCTGCCGGGTGACATACTGAACGACGAGGCGGGCCTTGACCTCGGGGCCTCGACGCGGATCGACGCGCGGGCGCGGCCGGCGGACGCCGTCATCGCCAAGCTCGCCGATGTGATGCTGACTGCCGAGCGGCCGGTCATCATCGTCGGCGACGAGATCGTCAAGAGCGATGCGCTCAGCGAGGCCTCGGCACTCGCCGATGCGCTCGGGGGACCGGTCTGGCAGCAGCCGTCCAACTACGGCGCGCACTTCCCCTCCGAGCATCGGGCCTTCATGGGCTCGCTGCCGCGCACTCAGCCCCAGGTCCGCGAGATCCTCGCCCGCCATGACCTGATGATCGTGCTCGGCGCCGATCCGCTGCAGATGTCGGTCTACAGCGACGTCGACCCGATGCCGCCGGACCTCGCCACCATCCAGATCGGTCTCGTGGACTGGAATACGGGCAAGAACTATCCGGTCGGACTGGCCGTGCATGCGGACGTTCGGACGACGCTTGCTGCGCTGGTTCCGCGCCTGAAGTCAGTGGGTGGCTCCGCGCTTGCCAAGCGCGCAAGCGAGGCGTTGGCAGCTCTCGCGCGATCCAATTGGACGGCGCGGCGCGCAACACTCTCGGCCGAGGCCGAGCGGAGCCGGGCGGCGAGACCGATCGCCGGCGACTGGCTGACACTCTGCGTCGCGCGCGCCGCCGAGCTCGGTGCGACGGTCGTCAACGAGAGCCTGACAACCGGCCGCTACATCGCGGGCCTCCTGCCCTTCCGCGAGCGCTACGGCTTCCATGGCCTCGCCTCGGGAGGCATCGGGTGGAGTGTGCCCGCGGCGGTTGGCGTCAGCCTCGCCCAGCCAGGCCGGCCGATCATCTGCTACGTCGGCGACGGCAGCGCGATGTACTCGATCCAGGCGCTCTGGACCGCGGCCCACCACAAACTGCCGATCACATACGTGGTCGCCAACAACGGCGGTTATCGGATCATCAAGCAGCGGCTGGTGTCGTTCCACCAGAACAGACAGTTCGTGGGCATGGACTTCGCCAATCCGCCGGTCGACTTTTGCGCCCTCGCCGAAGCGCTCGGAGTTCCATCGGAGAAGATCACCGACCCCGAGGCCATCGAGCCCGCCCTGGAGCGCGGCCTGGCCGGATCCGGCCCGCGGTTGCTCGATGTGGTCGTCGATGGAACGGTTTGAAGGGCGCCGAGGTTGCAGCTTCACAAGCGACCCGAGTATCCGTATATTCGAATATAAGAACGCACTTGAAGGCGCTTCCGGTTGCCGAAGCTCTGCCCCAGTGCGTCGGTTCAGCAGGTGGGAGGGCTCCGAATGCTCCGAGCGCGCGACACGGCCAAGACCTTGTCTATTCTCGCGACACTCCTGTCGTTCGCGCTGTTGGCCGGGCCGGCGGTGGCCCAGGGCCAGGATGTGGTGGAGCGTGAGCTCGACAAATACCGCCGAATGATGAAGTCCGACCCGTGGGCCAATCCAGGCAATCTGGATGCCGACCGTGGCGCGGCGCTGTGGAAGACGCCCGCCGGGCCGAAGAAGGCGTCCCTCGAGCAGTGCGACCTCGGCAAGGGCCCGGGGAAGGTCGACGGCGCCTTTGCCGAGCTGCCCCGCTACTTCGCCGATGCGGATCGGGTGATGGATGTGGAGACGCGCATCCTGTGGTGCCGCGAGACACTGCAGGGCATCGACAACGCCGAGTATCTGAAGAGTCCGCATCCGGCCGGCGGCGCGCCGGTCAAGGACGTTGGCGCCATTGCCACGTGGATCGCGTCGAGATCGTCCGGCCTCAAGTTCGCGGCCAAGCAGGATCATCCGAAGGAGCGCGAGTTGCTGGCACTCGGCGAGAACCTGTTCAACCGTCGCATGGGGCCGTTCGACTTCGCCTGCACCACCTGCCATTCCGACAGCGGCAAGCGCATCCGCCTGCAGCCGCTGCCATTCCTGGCAAAGCCTGTCGAGGCGAGGAAGGTGATCGGCGAGTGGCCGGCCTATCGCGTATCGACCACGCACGTCATGACAATGCAGCACCGCATCCTCGATTGCTTCTGGCAAATGCGCTTGCACCAGATACGGATGGGTTCGGAGGTGTCCAACGCCCTCGTTGCCTACCTGGTGAAGACGGCCGAAGGCGGCGAGATTGCTGCTCCCGGCATGAAGCGCTGATGGAGAGAGACGCCATGGTCCGTCGCACCTTCACCGTTCTTTTCGCCGCGGCGACCCTCGCCGGCACCGCGCTCGCTCTCGCCCAGTCGAAACCGGCATTTGATACGGCGAAGTCCGACGCCGCACTCAAGTCGGCGTTCACGCGCGCGCCGGCCGATTGGGCTCCCCGCCTCTCCGGCGACGCGACGATGCAAGCCTGCAGTGCATCGAACAATGCACCCGCGACCGACATCGCCGCGGGGATAAAGGCGCGCGAGCTTGCGACCATCAAGTATCCGGCCGACGGCAAGCTGCTTGGCGACTGGAAGGCCGGCGAGAGAATTGCGCAATCCGGCTACGGCATGCGCTTCTCCGACTACCCGCCAGCCAACCCGAACGGCGGCAACTGCTACGCCTGCCATCAGCTGACCAAAGCGGAGGTGTCGTTCGGCACGATCGGACCGAGCCTGCTCGAGTACGGCAAGATCAGGAAGTTCAGCGAGGCTGATACCAAACTTGCCTACGAGAAGATCTACAACAGCCACGCCACGTTCCCCTGCTCGCTGATGCCGCGATTCGGCTCCAATCAGGTGCTCTCGATCGAGCAGATCCAGCATCTGACCGCACTGTTGATGAGCCCTGACAGCCCGGTCAACAAATAGGGACCGCGATGCTCTCGCGCCGGGACTTCCTGCAGGTCGCACTGGCGACGGGCGCGCTGACGGGCGTCGGCGGTCGCCTCGCGCGCCTCGCCGCCGAGCAGCGGATTACGGAGGCCGAGCTGCTGCGCTTCGAGCCCAAGGGCCAGCTGACGCTGCTGCACATGACCGACTGCCACGGCCAGCTGATGCCGCTCTATTTTCGCGAGCCGAGCGTCAACCTCGGGGTCGGCGACGTGCACGGTCAGCCCCCGCATCTGACCGGTGCCGAATACCTCGCCAAGTTCGGCATCGCGACCGGGTCGCACCTCCAGTATGCCCTGACCGACCAGGATTTCAGCGAGCTTGCGCGGATGTATGGCCGCGTCGGCGGCATGGACCGCATGGCGACGCTGATCAAGGCGATCCGCGCCGAGCGCGGCGCCGAGCGCACCCTGCTGCTCGACGGCGGCGACACCCTGCACGGCTCCTACACGGTGATGCAGACACACGGCGCAGACATGGCGGCGGTCCTCGACGCGCTCGGCGCCGAGGCGACGACCGGTCACTGGGAGTTCACCCTCGGCCAGGCGCGCATCAGGGAGTTGTTCGGCGACAGGAGAGCCCCCGGCAAGGTCAAGGCGACCTTCCTCGCCTCGAACATTCGCGAGAACGAATTCGACGAGCCGGTCTTCCACGCAACCAAGCATTTCGAGCGTGGCGGCGTGCGTATCGCCGTGATCGGCCAAGCCTTCCCGTTCACGCCAATTGCCAATCCGCGCTGGATGATACCGAAGTGGTCATTCGGGATCCGCGAGGCCGACATCCGCCGGAATGTGGCGGCGGCGCGTCGTGCTGGTGCCGAGCTCGTCGTACTGCTCTCGCACAACGGCTTCGACGTCGACCGGAAGCTCGCCGGACGCGTCGCCGGCATCGATGTGATTCTGACCGGCCACACGCATGACGCACTTCCCGTGCCGGTGCGCATCGGCGCCACGCTGCTGATCGCGTCGGGCTCGCACACGAAGTTCCTTTCCCGCCTCGACATCGAGATGCGGGGCGGGCGGATGGCCGACTACAACTACCGGCTCATCCCGGTGTTGACCGACGCGATCGCGCCGGATGCGGAGATGACCGGGCTCGTCGCCCGCTTCCGCATGCCCCACGAGGCGATGCTGAAGACCGAGCTCGCCCGCTCGGAGACGCTGCTCTATCGGCGGGGCAACTTCAACGGCACCCTCGACGACATGATCTGCACGGCGCTCATGTCGGAGCGCGATGCCGAGATCTCACTCTCGCCGGGGTTCCGCTGGGGCAATACGATCCTGCCCGGCCAGCCGATCACCTGGGAGGACGTCTATAACGCCACCGCGATCAGCTATCCCAGCGTCTACCGCACAGGTATGACCGGCCGAACGTTGAAGACCATCCTCGAGGACGTCGCCGACAATCTGTTCAATCCCGATCCCTATTTCCAGCAGGGTGGCGACATGGTCCGCGTCGGTGGCATGGGCTACACCATCGACGTCGACAAGGCGATGGGTCGGCGCATCGGCTCGATGACGCTGCTCAGGTCGGGTGAGCCGATCGAGCCAGAGCGCACATACACCGTCGCCGGCTGGGCCTCGGTCAACGAGGACACGCAGGGTCCGCCGATCTGGAACGTCGTGGCGGCGCACCTCAAAAAAAAGAAAGTGGTCACGAGCCACGCCGCCGGCAGCGTCAAGGTCGTCCGCAGCTGACCTCGATGCTCGGCCTGACGCTATGGCATCCACAGACCGCGACGGAATAGCCGGCTTCGACCGTTGACGGCGCGTGGATCATCGCCGTGACAACAACGGAGACGCTGCATGAGACGAATTCTGCTTGCAACCGCCACCCTCGTCGGAGCTGGGGCCATCGCGACGACGGCGGGCGCGGCCCCTGCCCTCGCGCCCCATGGGCTCGCGGTCGAGAACGACCTCGTGCAGAAGACGCACGGCTGGCATGCCACCTGCCAGCTCGGCCCCGGTGGCTGGCATTACAATAGCCGGTGGCGCGGTCGCGTCGCCTGCCGCCCGGTCTCGCCGGGCCGTGTGTGGATCTGGCGCTCGGAAGGCCCGATCGTCGGCTGGTGGCATCCCCACGAGCGGCGCTGGCATCATCGCTGAGCGTGCCTCGGGTCGAGACGGCATGAGCAAGGCGAGGCCCGGATTCCGCTCCGGGCCTCGGCATCCATTACCGGCTACGCGCCACATCCGGCGGCACCGCCTCCGCGACCAGCATCGCGATCGCGGCATCGAGCGGCATCACCTGCTGGTCCGGCGAACCGAGTCGGCGCACCGACACCGTCTTGTCCTCGGCCTCGCGCTTGCCGACGACGAGCAACACGGGCACCTTGGTCAGCGAATGCTCGCGGACCTTGTAGTTGATCTTCTCGTTGCGAAGATCCGCCTCGACCCTCAGGCCCGCCTTGCGCAATCTTCCGACGACCTCCCCGGCGTAGGCATCGGCATCCGAGACGATGGTGCACACCTTGGCCTGCTCAGGCGCAAGCCACAGCGGGAAATGTCCGGCGTAGCTCTCGATCAGGATGCCGAGGAAGCGCTCGAGCGATCCGCAGATCGCGCGGTGCACCATGACCGGCTGACGTTTCTCGCCGTCGGCCGCAATGTAGAACGCACCGAAACGCTCGGGCAGGTTGAAGTCCACCTGCGTCGTGCCGCACTGCCACTCGCGGCCGATGGCATCCTTCAGCGTGTACTCGAACTTCGGCCCGTAGAACGTGCCTTCGCCCTCGTTGACGCCGGTTTTGATGCGACCGCCGCTCGCGGCCGTCATCCTTGCCAGAACTTTCCTCAGGATCGCCTCGGCGTGATCCCACATGGCGTCGGTGCCGACACGCTTCTCGGGCCGCGTCGCGAGCTTGACGACCACCTCCTCGAACCCGAAGTCCTCGTAGACCGACATCATCAGGTCGTTGATCCGCAGGCACTCGGCCTCGAGCTGGTCCTCGGTGCAGAAGACGTGAGCATCGTCCTGGGTGAAGCCGCGCACGCGCATGAGGCCGTGCAGCGCGCCGGAGGCCTCGTAGCGATGCACGCAGCCGAACTCGGCGAGCCGCATCGGCAGGTCGCGATAGCTCTTGAGCCCGTGCTTGAAGATCTGCACATGGCCCGGACAGTTCATCGGCTTCAGCGCGAAGACCCGCTGGTCCGCCGCCTCGTCTTTCGGGTTCATGAAGGCCGTCGCCGACTTCACTGCGAACATGTTGTCCGAGTACCAGCCCCAGTGCCCCGACGTCTCCCATAGCGACTTGTCGAGGAGCTGCGGACCTTGCACCTCCTGGTAGTGCCCTTTCAGCCGCCGGCGCATGTAGGCGATCAGCTCCTGAAACGTCGTCCAGCCCTTCGCGTGCCAGAAGACGACGCCCGGTCCCTCCTCCTGGAAGTGGAACAAGTCCATCTCGCGTCCGAGCTTGCGGTGGTCGCGCTTCTCCGCTTCCTCGATCTGCGTCAAATGGGCGGCGAGCTCCTCCTCCTTCGCGAAGGCGACCCCATAGACCCGCTGCAGCTGGGCGTTCTTGGCATCGCCCCGCCAGTAGGCACCGGCGAACTTGGTGAGCTTGAAGGCCTTTCCGATGTGCCCGGTCGCGGTCATGTGCGGGCCACGACAGAGGTCCATCCAGTCGCCTTGAGAATAGATCCGCACGTCCTCCCCCGGGGGGATCGCGCCGACCAGCTCGACCTTGAAGTGCTCGCCCTTGGCTTTGAAGTGGGCCTTGGCCTTCTCGCGCGGCCACACCTCCTTCTTGAAAGCCGCGTTCCTCGCAATGATCTCGTGCATGCGCTTCTCGATCGCAGTGAGGTCGCCCGGCTCGAACGGCACCGCCTTGGCGAAATCGTAGAAAAAGCCGTGCTCGATGACCGGGCCGATGGTCACCTGGGTCCCCGGCCAGAGTTGCTGAACGGCCTCTGCCAGTACGTGCGCGCAGTCGTGCCGGATGAGCTCGAGGGCTTCGGGGTCGGTGCGGCTCACGAACTTGATCGCCGCATCCTTTGCGATCGGATCGGCGAGATCGGCGAGCACGCCATCGAGCGTCATCGCGACGGTGCGCTTGGCGAGCGAGGGCGAGATCGCCTTCGCCACGTCGAGCCCGCTCGTGCCGGCCTTGATCGCACGCTTGGCGCCATCGGGAAATGTCAGGGTAATGTCGGTCATGGCCTATCCTCTCACTCGCTGCAAACCACGCAGGTAAGATCGGCGCGGCGCGCGGCCCGTTGGCCGTCATCCGCGGTCCCCTCCTTCAATAAGTTCGGTTCTGATGTCAAGAATGGCACCCACCGGGGCGACGCGCGCGCCGATCGGGGCGAGCCTATGGCCGGTTAACTGCGGGGCGGAAATTCGCGGGACGCCAGGGAATAATTCTCTACTTTGCCGTTGTCCGTCGCGAGCCTAGGGTGCGCATGACGGGCGGCGGCTCCGCCCAACTCTCGCCCAGACATGATGGCAGCAATGTGCCGCCGACATGTGACTTCAAGGGGATCAGTTCAGTGATCGATATCCTGCGTATGCTCGCGCTCGTCGTCGCCGCCACGGGGCTCACAATGGCGCCTGCCGCCGCCCAGATCTTCGGCGCGACACAGGCACCACAGCAGCCCGCCGCCCAGCAGGCCCAGGCGCAGGCTCAACGCAAGGCCGCACCCGCGCGCCAGCCGTTCTCGCGCCAATCGCATGTGGCGCTGACCGAGAAGCTGAACCAGAACACCGTCACAGTGATCTCCGGCAACCCCAACGGGACCTATCTCTACTTCGCCTACGATCTCTCCGCCGTGCTCGACGACGGCGATAACCTGCGCGTCCTGCCGATCATCGGCAAAGGCGGCTATCAGAACGTCAAGGACATCCTGCACCTCAAGGGTGTCGACTTGGGCATCACCCAGTCGAATATCATGAGCTACCTCAAGAAGAGCGGGGAGCTCGGCAGCTCGATCGATGATCGCCTCGCCTACATTGCCAAGCTCTACAATGAGGAGATGCACATCCTCGCCGGCGAGGGTATCAACAAGATCCAGGATCTCAGCGGCAAGAAGGTCAACTTCTCCGACATCGGCAGCGGCACGCAGTTTTCGACGCGCCTCATATTCGAGCTCCTCGGCATCAAGGCCGAGGAGATCAACGTCGGTCAGGCCGACGGCTACCTGAAGGTCAAGACCGGCGAGATCGCAGCGACCGTGCTGATCGCCGGCAAACCGGCTGGCTCCTTCGCGCGCTTCAAGCTCGAGCCGGGGATGAAGATCCTTCCCGTGCCGTATACCGACGTGCTGGAAGCCGATTACTTCCCCGCCAAGCTGACCGCGGAGGACTACCCCAGCCTCATAAAGCCCAACCAGCCGATCGAGACTGTTGCAATCGGCGCGGTACTCGCCGTCTACAACTGGCCGCGCGATACCGACCGCTATCGCCGCGTCGCCAAGTTTGCCGACGCCTTCTTCACCAGGTTCCCCGAGTTCCAGAAGGCGCCGCGCCACAGCAAGTGGAAGGAGGCGAACCTCGCCGGCGGCGTGAAGGGCTGGAAGCGGTTCCCGGCCGCCCAGGAATGGCTCGACAAGAATGTCGGCCAGACCGCATCGACGCCGGCACGCGTGGCGGTCGACCCGACGGCGGCCCGGGCCCAGGCTGCGCGCGCGGCGCCGGGTAATCCCGCGGAGCAGGAGCGGCTCTTCCAGCAGTTCCTCGAGTGGAGCAAGCAGCAGAAGCGTTGAACCAACGATCAATCGCGGGATCGGCATTGGGGACGCGAGGACGCAGCGTGACGACGAACGAGCCCAGCCTCAGGCACTCATTGCACACCGCATCCCGCGGGATGGTGGCCGGCCTGCTCATCGCCGCGATCATGGTCCCTGCCGGCGCCGGGGCGCAGGACGCCAAGGGCCGCCCGACCATCAACGTTGCCAACGTCATCCTGGCGGAGCCGGCGATCGAAACGCCATTCCCGATCCAGGTCGGACCTCTCGAGGCTCTGCCGCGCAACAGCTTCCTGCGCATCCGCGGATTGCCGGCGGCAGCGAACCTCTCGGAAGGCCATCCGATCACCGCCGGCTCGTGGGCGGTCCCGCTCTCAGCCTTGGCGACGCTCAAGATCGTGGCGCCGGTTGCGGCCTCCGGCAAGACCGAGCTCGCGATCTCCGTCATGGCCATTGATGGTGCGGTGCTCGCAGAGACGCGCGCGACGCTGCTGGTCGCTGCCGCCTCGCTCATCGCGCCGCCGGCAGCTCCGCCATCCCCACCATCGACCAGCGTCGCCTCGCTCGGCGCCGCACCCGCCCAACCCGCACCGCCAGCGCCGCGCATCTTCGCCCGCCCCGCCGCCGAGCCCGAGGCCGGCAAGTTGGCGCCGGCCGATCGCGAGCGTGCGAGCAAGCTCACGCAACGCGGCGACGAGCAGATGATCGGTGGCGATGTGGCGTCTGCCCGGCTCTTCTATCAGCGCGCCGCCGAGATCGGCCACGCACAGGGTGCGATGGCGCTCGCCGCCACCTATGACCCCGACGAGCTTGCGCGCTGGAACGTACGCGGCATTCAGCCCGACCCCGAGCAGGCGAAGCGCTGGTACGAGCGCGCGCGCGACCTCGGTGCCTCGGATGCGGGTGAGCGCCTGCGCCGCCTCGGCGCACGCTGAAATCCATCGGGATCAAGCCGCGTCGGCGTTAACATTGCGCCAGCGCCCGTAGCGCCAGGGCGCGAACGGGTGGCGCTCGTGGCGGATGTCGGGTGCCGGGTCGTAGCCGGATGAGCCGAGCGGCCGGCAGCGGCTGAAGCGCGACATCGCCAGCCAGAGCCCGCGCCAGGCGCCGTTGCGGTCGATCGCATCGAGTGCATATTCCGAGCAGGTCGGCAGGTGCCGGCACTCCCATCCGACGAGCGGCTTCAGTGTCCACCGGTAGGCATGTACCGGCGCCTTGGCAATCTGGCGGGTGATGGATCGGAGCCCTGCGGTCATGGTCATCGGCCGGATGCGTCTATGCCGTCGCGCGGCTCGCGGCTGTCTCACGCTCCAGGATGGCTGACAGCGCTTTCTCGACCGCCTCGAACACGAGCAGCGTGGAGGTGTGGCGAGCCTTGTAGTCCTTGACCGGCTGCAGCACCGCGAGGTCGGACCAGCGGCCGGTCGGCACCGGGCCATCCTCCTTCAGCATCGCACGCATGATGCGGGCGATCTCGCGCAGTTCGGCAGCCGTCGAGCCGACGATCTCCCGCCCCATCACGGAGGCTGCCGACTGCCCGAGCAGACATGCCTTGACGGTCTGGCCGTAGTCGCTCACCCGGCCGGCCTTCATCGTCACGTCGACCGTGATGGTCGATCCACAGAGCTTGGAATGGGCGGTGGCGGTCGCGTCCGGCGCAGCCAGGCGCAGCGAACGCGGGATCTCGGCTGCCAGCTCCAGGATGCGCGTGTTGTAGATATCGCTCAGCGCCGTCATCATCCGCTCCGCACTCCGCACCGTAAAGGAGCGGAGAGGCCAGCTGTTGCAGGGCTCCCTACCCGGCTATATAGCGCAATTCGGCCCCGGTGGCAGGCTTAGGCTCGAAATGCGCCCGCCATCAGGCCCCTGAAGCGAGAGTTTTCGTTCAATGACCCTAAAGAAGCCGTCGCTTGCCGCCGCGCCGAAGCTGACCCCGCCTCCCCGCCCGTCGCGGGCCGAGGCCGAGGCCGCGGTGCGCACGCTGCTCGCCTGGGCGGGTGACGATCCGTCGCGGGAAGGCCTGCGCGACACCCCTCGTCGCGTCGTCGAGGCCTACGAGGAGTACTTCCGCGGCTATCGGGAGGACGCGATCGCATTGCTTACCGCGCCCGTATTCGAGGAGGTCGCGGGCTACGACGATATGGTGATGCTGCGCGGCATCCGCGTCGAGAGCCACTGCGAGCACCATATTGCGCCCTTCATCGGCGTCGCCCACGTCGCCTACCTGCCGGCCGGGCGCGTCGCGGGCCTCTCCAAGCTCGCCCGCGTGGTCGAGACCTTCGCCAAGCGTCTGCAGACCCAGGAGGCCCTGACGGCGCAAATCGCCGATGCCATCTCCGAGGGGCTTTCGGCGCAGGGTGTCGCCGTGATGCTCGAGACCGTGCACCAGTGCATGACGATGCGCGGCGTCCACCAGCATGCGGTGACCGCGGTGACGACACGGTTTATCGGCGTATTCGATACCGACAAGGTGTTGCGGGACCGCTTCCTCGATCTCGCGCTCTCGAGCCGCGCCATCCAGGTGTGAGGGCACGTGCGAACGCCCGGAGGCCTGCCATGATCTCTTCGTCCCCCTTCCCGGCGCCAGGAGCCCCCCGCGACGTGGAGGCCGGCGCGGTGCTGCAGCCCCGCTTCGACGACCAAGGCCTCGTCGCCGCCGTCGTCGCTGATGCGACGAGCGGCGAGGTGCTGATGCTCGCCTGGATGAACGCGGAGGCCCTGGCGCTGACCATCGAAACCGGGACCGCGCACTTCTGGTCACGCTCGCGGGGCAGGCTCTGGAAGAAGGGCGCGGAGAGCGGCAACGTGCTCGCCGTCACGGAGCTGCGAATTGATTGCGATCAGGACGCCGTGCTGGTGCGGGCGCGGGTCGAAGGGGGCGGCAAGGCCTGCCATACCGGTGCGCGCTCCTGCTTCTACCGCAGCATCCCGCTCGGGCCGGGCGCCCGCGGGCAGAAACTCGTGCTGATCCCCGGCGAGGGATAAAAATCCGTCGCAATTCGGCCCCTCCATGCCTTTCGTGGCGGCAGTCCGCGGGCCCGTCCGGCAAACAGACAGGCCGGGTAGCCGGACCTTAATCGGTCCGTGTTAGCGTTACCGATGCGGAACTATGCCGCCCGCCGTACGGTTGAGCCTACCTTCGGGGAACGGGGGGGAGCGCGGGGCCTGCGGCAGGATAACAAACGCCGGCGGAGTGCGGCGATGGGCGCGATCAAGATCGGACTGGCACTCGGCGGCGGGGCGGCGCGTGGCTGGGCACACATCGGGGTGCTGCAGGCGATCCGCGAGGCCGGCATCGAGCCGGATATCGTCGCCGGCACGTCGATCGGAGCGGTGGTCGGTGGCTGCTATGTCGCCAACCGGATCGGCGACCTCGAGGAATTCGCGCGCAGCCTGACCCGGCGCAAGGTCTTCGGCTATCTCGACTTCAACCTGTCGGGCTCAGGCCTCATCACCGGCCAGCGGCTCTGCGCGCGCATCGAGAGCGGGCTCGGCGACGCGACGATCGAGTCGCTGCCGCGGAGCTTTGCCGCGGTCGCGACCGAGATCGGCACCGGCCACGAGATCTGGCTTTCGCGCGGCCGCCTCGTCGACGCGATGCGCGCGTCCTACGCTCTCCCCGGCATCTTCAAGCCGGTCAACATCAACAACCGTTGGCTGTTCGACGGCGCGCTCGTCAATCCAATCCCGGTGAGCGTGTGCCGGGCGCTCGGGGCGCAGTACGTGATCGCGGTGAACCTCAACTCGGATCTGTTCGGTCGCGGCACGGTGGTCCCAAACATCGAAGCGCTGAGCTCCGAACCCTTCCCGGCCGATCCGGCACCGATTAAGGCCAAGAACGGACGCGGCATGCGCAAGCTGTTGCAGCGCCAGCTGTTCGGCCACGGCGAGGATACACCCGGCATCTCGACCGTCATGATCGACGCCTTCAACATCGTCCAGGACCGCATCGCGCGCTCGCGTCTTGCCGGCGATCCGCCCGACATCGTCATCTCGCCGAAGCTCGGCGGCATCGGCCTGTTCGACTTCCACCGCGCCGACGACCTGATCATGCGAGGACTCGCGGCCGCCCACCGCGAGATCGACGACATCACGCGCGAGCTGGAGGTGCGGCGCACCATCGCTCGCGGTCTCAAGGTGCGTGCCTCGGGCGCCTGATCCCGGTCAGCCTGCCACCAGATAGTTCTTCAGCGCGCTCGCCTCGAGCTCGACCTCGGCGATGTGATTCTTGACCACGTCGCCGATCGACACGATCCCTACGAGAGTGTCCCCGTCGACCACCGGCACATGGCGGAAGCGCCCGTGCGTCATCGTCTCCATCAGATGATCGATCGTATCGGCCTCGGTGCAGGTGACGACAGCGCGGGTCATATGCGAGGACGCCGGATGCGCGAGGCAGGCGGCACCGTCCTCGGCGATCGCGCCGATGACATCGCGCTCGGAGATGATGCCGACGACCCGGCCCCGCTCGACGATGACGATGGCGCCGATTTTCTTCTGCGCAAGGCGGGCGGCGAGCGTCTGCAGCGTCTCGCCCGGATCGGCGGTTGCAACGCTGCGACCCTTGACCTTCAGTATCGATGCAACGTTCATGGGCGCACCCTCAGGGCCGCTAAGAGGCGGACAAGGCGTGCCTGGCACGGCGAGGGCGTTCGTGCCGATCACCTTGGCCAGCCAACCGCGGTTGAACGGGCCCTCGACACCGGAACCTGGGTTCCTGCGATGGCCCATGATGCGCCTGCCGGCCGCACCGCGCAAGCCAAAGCCGGGGCCACAGAAACTAATGGCGAATACGGAACACTCGGCCGACGTCGGACGGATAAACACAATCGAAATTCTTCTTTGCCATAGTCGGTTAACGACTGATTGGGAACTTCGAACATGACGACCAATGCGCTTCGCACGCAGGCCCGCCGCGCGGCACCTCCGCGCCTCACCGCCAAGCGCCCGGAGACGGCGCCGGAGAGCGGCCGCAAGGCGCCGCGAAAGTCGACCCTACTGCCGGGCTACATTACCCATGAGCGCGCCGGGCTTCCCCTAGCCTGCCGGGTCATCGACATGTCGTCGAGCGGCGCCCGCCTCATCGTCGTCACCACCGAACGATCGCCGGCGTCCGTGGTCGAGGACATGCCGGATCAGATCTCGCTCTTCCTCAGCTACGACCGGTTCTCCGTCGCCTGCATCGTCAAGTGGCGCGACGAGGACAAGATCGGCGTCAATTTCGTGTCGGTTCCGCGCATCATCGAAAAGCCGCCGACGAAGGTCGCAAAGCCCGCAGCCAAGAAGAAGTAGCGCGCGCCTTCTGAGCCGCCGCGTTCAGGCCGCTCGCGGGCCGGCCCTTGCCACCTCGTAATTGAGCACCGGCGCAAGCCAACGCTCCGCCTCGGCGAGGCTCCATCCCTTGCGCCGTGCGTAGTCCTCGACCTGGTCGCGCTCGACCTTGCCGACGCCGAAGTAGTGGCTTTCCGGATGGGCGATATAGAGCCCCGAGACCGCCGCGCCCGGCCACATGGCGAAGCTCTCCGTCAGCGTGATCCCGGCATTCGCCTCGACGTCCATCAGCTTCCAGAGCGTCGCCTTCTCGGTGTGATCGGGCTGCGCCGGATATCCGGGGGCAGGACGGATCCCCTGATACTTCTCGAGGATCAGCTCTTCGCCGGTCAGCCGCTCGCGCGAGGCGTAACCCCAAAGCTCCTTGCGCACCTTGGAGTGCATCGACTCGGCCAGCGCCTCAGCCAGCCGGTCGCACAATGCCTTCGCCATGATCCGCGTATAGTCGTCGGTCGGCTTCACGTGCGCCGCGATAGCCGCCTCCTCGCCGATGCCCGCCGTCACCGCGAAGCCCCCGACGAAGTCGGCGACGCCGCTGTCCTTGGGCGCGACGAAATCAGCGAGTGCGGTATGGGCGCGGTCCCGCGCCGGGTCACGCGCGATCTGCTGACGCAGAGTGTGCAGCCGCGCGAGCTCTCTCGAGCGCGCGTCGTCGGCGAAGAGCACGATGTCGTCGCCAATGCTGTTGGCCCGCCAGAGTCCGACTGCGGTATTCGCCGAAACCCACCGCTCTGCCACCATGCGCCTGAGCAGCGCCTGGGCGTCGGCAAACAACCTGCGCGCCTCGACGCCGACCTTGTTGTCGTCGAGGATCTGCGGGTAGCGCCCGGCAAGCTCCCAGGTCTGAAAGAACGGCGTCCAGTCAATGAACGGTACCAGTGTCGCCAGATCGATCCCGCGCTCGACGGTCGTGCCGAGCTTGCGCGGCCGCTTCGGCCTGTAGTCCGACCAGTCGATCTTGAACCGGTTGGCGCGGGCCGCCGCGAGCGTGATGCGCCGCTTGCCCGCCTCGTTCTTGAGGTGGTTCTCGCGCACCTTCTCGTACTCCGCGCGGATGCCTGCGACGTAGCCGTTACGCTCGCGCTCCGAAAGCAGGCGCGATACGACGCCGACAGCGCGGCTCGCATCGGTCACATAAATCGTCTGGCCCTTCGCATAGTTCGGCGTGATCTTGACCGCCGTGTGCACTCGGCTGGTTGTCGCGCCGCCGATCAGCAGCGGGCATTCGAACTTCTGCCGCTCCATCTCGGCAGCGACGAAGCACATCTCGTCGAGCGACGGCGTGATGAGGCCGGAGAGGCCGATGATGTCCGCCTTCTCCCGTTTGGCCGTCTCGAGAATCTTCTGAGCCGGCACCATCACGCCGAGGTCGATCACCTCGTAATTGTTGCACTGGAGCACGACGCCGACGATGTTCTTGCCGATGTCGTGCACGTCGCCCTTGACGGTCGCCATCACGATCCGGCCAGCAGCCGGCTTCAGATCGAGACCCGATGCCTTCTTCTCGGCCTCGAGATAGGGCTGCAGATATGCGACGGCCTGCTTCATCACACGCGCGCTCTTGACAACCTGCGGCAGGAACATCTTGCCCGCGCCGAATAGGTCGCCGACCACGTTCATGCCCGCCATAAGTGGTCCTTCGATCACTTCGAGCGGCCGTGCCGCGGCGGCCCTCGCCTCCTCGGTGTCGGCCTCGATGAAGTCCGTGATGCCGTGCACGAGCGCGAAGCTGAGGCGCTCGCCGACCGCCTTCTCGCGCCAGGCAAGATCCTTCTCCTTCCGCTGGCTGCCGCCATCGCCCTTGAAGCGGTCCGCCGCTTCGAGGAGGCGCTCGGTCGAATCGGCACGGCGGTCGAGGACAACGTCCTCGCAGAGCTCACGAAGTTCCGGCTCGATATCGTCGTAGAGCGTAATGGCGCCGGCATTGACGATCGCCATATCGAGGCCGGCCGCGATCGCGTGATAGAGGAATACCGAGTGCATCGCCTGGCGCACCGCCTCGTTGCCGCGGAACGCGAACGACAGGTTCGATACACCGCCCGAGCAGTGCACCAGCGGCATCCGCTGCTTGATCTGCCGCACCGCCTCGATGAACGCGATGCCGTAGCCGTTGTGCTCCTCGATGCCGGTCGCGACGGCAAAGATGTTGGCGTCGAAGATGATGTCCTCCGGCGGAAAACCTACCTTCGTGGTCAGCAGCTCGTAGGCGCGGGCGCAGATCTCCACCTTGCGCTCGATGGTGTCGGCCTGGCCCTGCTCGTCAAAGGCCATGACGACGACGGCGGCACCGTAGCGCAGCACCTTGCGCGCGTGCGCCAGGAACGGCTCCTCGCCCTCCTTGAGGCTGATCGAGTTGACGATCGGCTTGCCCTGCACGCATTTGAGGCCGGCCTCGATCACGCTCCACTTGGAGCTGTCGATCATCACCGGCACGCGGGAGATGTCAGGCTCGGCGGCGATCAGATTGAGGAACGTTGCCATCGCCTTCTCGCTGTCGAGCAGGCCCTCGTCCATGTTGACGTCGATGATCTGGGCGCCGCTCTCGACCTGCTGGCGGGCAATTGCGAGCCCGGCGGCGTAGTCGCCCTGCTCGATGAGCTTGCGGAACCTCGCCGAGCCGGTGACGTTGGTGCGCTCACCGACGTTGATGAAGGTGGACGCAGCGGAGGCGGTCATTTGGTGCATGCTGGATTGATCTTGGTAGGTAACGTGACGGACAATCGTGTGTGGATGCTCGATCGGGATATGCCTTGCACGCGCATGCCGTTCTCCCGAGCTGGCAAGCAATGGTGCAGTTGTCGAGGCCATAGATCACCCCCCACCCTGACCCTCCCCCCCAAGGGGGGAGGGGAAGAAGGCAGGGTGGGAGTTGAGCGAACGGCACGAACGGTTTCGATGCACGTGACGGGCTCGCCACTGGAACGGCCATCGCAACAGCGCTCCCCTCTCTCAGCTTCTCCCCCTCCCCCTGGAGGGGGGAGGGACGGGGTGGGGGTGACGTCACGAGCGGCGCAGCAACCCGAGTTCACCCATGATGCTTTCGACGACACCATCGAGGTTTTCACGGATTTCATAGTTCCATGCGCGGAAGACGCGCTAGCCTTCGGCCTCGAGCCACGCTGTGCGTGCTTGGTCTCGCTTCTCGTTGTCACCTTCACTATGATGGATACCATCGACCTCGACGATGAACCGCCGTTCCAGGCACACGAAATCGACGATGAATGGTCCGATCGGATGCTGCCGGCGAAAGCGCAGTCCACCGAGCCGACGCTTGCGCAGATCGGTCCACAGGATGCGCTCCTCCTCCGTCTGCGAACGGCGAAGACGGCGGGCGATCTCATTGGCCATGGGGCGCTCGACGACTTCATGACTCCGGATCG
>Ga0209398_1000425_pt1 | contig 26708 bp, 21 predicted proteins | sample AshMeaBigSpring_FD_184125 | JGI IMG/M metagenome (GOLD analysis project Ga0209398, IMG submission 184125) | Groundwater microbial communities from Big Spring, Nevada to study Microbial Dark Matter (Phase II) - Ash Meadows Big Spring (SPAdes)... | ecosystem: Environmental > Aquatic > Deep... | reverse complement strand
CATCCGCACGGTGCTGGAGGAGCAGACCGCACGCCTGACCGGGCTGGAACGCGAGATTCTCAGCTGGCTGGCGATTGCACGCGAGCCGGTGGCGGTGAACAAGGTGCTGGACGCGCTGGTGGGGCCGCTGGATCGATTTGAGCTGCTGCATGCCACCAACACGCTGCTGCACACGTCGCTCGTCGAGCGCGAGCCGGTGACAGACGACAGCGGGCCGGTGCGCCTCACGCTGCAGAACGTCGTCATGGAATACATGACCGATCGCCTGTTGGCTGGCTTCACCGCTGATCTGGCGCATGGCGCCGGCGAAACGCTCCGGCGCTATGCGTTGGTCACGGCGGGCGCGCCCGAATATGTGCAGGCAAGCCAACGCCGGCTGCTGCTCCAGCCGGTGGCCGATTGGATGGGCGCGCGCTGGGGCAGGGAGGGTGCGATTGCGCGTCTGCACGCTGTATTGCCAGCCCTGCGTCGTGACGGGGATGGCGTGACGGGCTATGCCGCCGCCAATCTGCTGCACCTGCTGCTCGTGTTGCAGGCGGATGTGCGCGGCCTGGACTTCTCGCACCTGGCCGTGCGCCAGGCAGACCTGCGCACCGCGGCGTTGGTTGGCGTCGACTTCATCGGCGCCGACCTGACGGGCACACTCTTCGCTAGCACGGTCGGCGCGATCGAGAGCATCGCCGTCAGCCCGGATGGACGCCTTTTTGCCGCCGCCGGCTCCGACGGCGCCATCTACCTCTGGCGCATCGGCAACTTTGACCTGGTCAACACACTGCACCGGCACACGATTGTCTCGACCGTCGCCTTTTCGCCGGATGGAGGGCTGCTGCTCAGCAGTGGTCTGGATGGGTTGATCTGCCTGTGGGACACCGCGACAGGCGCGCTGCTGGGCAGCATTGCCCTGCCCGACCGCCCGATCATCTGCGCTGCGCTTCATCCCGACGGCGCGCTGGTGGCCGGCGCCAGCACCGACGAGACGATCCGCATCTGGGCGTGGCGCAGCGGCGCTTTACACGCGCTGCTGCGCGCGCCGGCAGTGCTTTCCAGCCTCGTCTATAGTCCAGACGGTCGCACACTTGTGAGCGTAGGCGACGAGCAAACCATTTGCCTCTGGGATACACACGATGGCGCCTTGCGCCAGCAGCGGCGCGGCCATAGCGGCAAGGTGGAGGCGGTCGCCTTTCACCCCAACGGCGAAACCTTCGCGACCGGCGGCGAAGATGGTTGCATCTATTTGTGGGGAATGCAGGACGCGGCGCCATTGCGAATCCTGGACGGACACCGCGATTTTGTGCTGGCGCTGGCCTTTGCGCCAGAAGGCGATCGGCTGGCGAGTTGCAGCGCCGATCAGACGGCGTGCATCTGGAAGCTGGACACCGGCGCGCGGCACCGCGTCCTCACGGGGCATCGCGGTTGGGTTAACGCGGTGACCTTTGCCGCGCACGGACGCATGGTGCTCACCGGCGGATATGACCAGAGCGTACGCGTGTGGGACGCGCACAGCGGGCAGGTGGAACACGTGCTGAAAGGGCATCTACGCTGGGTAGACTACGTGACCTTCAGCAACGATGGCCGCCGGCTGGCATCATGCAGTCTGGATGGGCCGGTGCGGCTGTGGGATGTGGCGACGGGTGAGTTGCTGCACACCCTGTACGGGCCGGAGGCGGCGACGCGCATCCTCGCCTTCAGCCACAACGGTGAACTGCTGGCGGCCGCCGGCGACGATCAAAAGGTGCGCGTGTGGGATGCGCGCACCGGCGCGCTGCTGCACACACTGCACGGGCATCACGGCTCGGTGCGCAACGTCATCTTCAGCGCGGACGACCGCTGGCTGGTGAGCGCCGGTCATGACGGAACCCTGCGTTGTTGGGATGTTGCGCACGGGCAGAGCGCGCGTGTGGTCGCCAATGTCAGCGCCATCAATCGACTGGCGATTGTAGTGGATGCAGCGCATGGCTTGCTGGCCTATGGTGCACAGGATAACCGCATCGTGCTGGAGGAGATCGCCAGCGGCAGGATTGTGCGCGTCTTGGACACAGGCGCGATGACGCCAACGGTGGTGGCGCTAGACCCCAGTCACCGCTGGCTTGCCTGTGGGAGCGGTGACGGCGCGCTGCGCATCTATGCACTGGCCGAAGATGCTGTCCCAGCGCCTTACATCCAGATCGAGGCCACTGGCGCGCCGGTCTGGCGTCTGCTCTTCAGCCCAGATAGCACTGTCCTTGCCTGGATCACGACCGACCAAGAAATTCAGATGCTCCATCTGGCGAGTGGGCAGATGTACACAAAATTGCTGACTTACTTTGGCGCGTTTTGCCTGGGCTTCAGCGCCGACGGTCGTTTCGTCGTCACTGATGGCCCCGACCATGCCCTGCTTGTGCGCAACGTCTGCACCGGCGCCCTGCAGCAGACGCTGCGCGGGCACACGGCTGCTGTGACCTGCATCGAGGTCAGCCCGCACGGGGAGTGCGTCGCCAGCAGCAGCGTCGATGGCACGATTCGGCTGTGGAATCTGAACACAGGTGAGCGCGTGGCGACACTGGACGCACAAGGCCCCTATACAGGCATGATGATCGCCGGTATGACAGGGATTACGCCAGCGCAGCGGGAGAGCCTGCTTCTGCTGGGCGCACAGGGATGATTCCCACTCCAGCGGGCGTCGTCAGCCGGAGAGAATCAACGCCGGTGAATCATGGGGGTTAACCAATGGATTCGGTAATCGTAGGTCCGGCTGGAAGCCGAACGCTTCTGGTGGGCCACGATGTCACGCCGGAGGCGATGACCTATGTGAGGCGGTCGCTTCGTCACGCTAAAGGCGACTATGCTGATTGCCGGGTTATGTTGTGAATCTTCATCAATCGAGGCTGGCGCCCGCGTCGTTGCCCTGTCCACCGCGCCGGCTCGCCCACGCAAAGAGCGCAATCCCCGCCACCACGCCAATGCCCAGCGCCGCCAGCTTGAGCAGCCGGTCATCGATGAGCAGCGTGAACACGCCCAACGCCGCGCAGAAGAGCCAGTAGCCGACGACCAGCGCGCGTTCGTTCACACCCATATCGAGCAGGCGAAAGTGCAGGTGGTCGCGCCCGCCCGCCCCCGGCGAGACGCCGCGACGCCAGCGCGTGACCATCAGCCAGCCCACCTCCAGCGCGGGCAGCCCGACGACCATCATCACCGTCGCCAGCCGCGCCCCGCCGATGATGCCCAGCGCGGCCACGACGAAGCCCAGGAAGTAGCTGCCGCTGCTCCCCATGAAGATGCGCCGGCCAAAGTTGAAGGGGAGAAAGCCCAGCGTCACACCGACCAGCGCCACCGGCAGCAGCGCTACGCTGAGTTGCGGCGGTTCGGCTTTGAAGATCATGTGCAGCGCCAGCACTGCCGCCAACACCGCCGTCACCCCCGCCACCAGCCCGCTGGCGCCGTCGAGGAAGTTGATCGTATTCATCATCCCCATGAACCAGAAAACGGTGAGCAGAAAAACCAGCCACCACGGGAAGCCGTCCGGCCCAAAGAGAAAGCCCTCACCAAAGGGATTGTTGACGTGCTTGATGAAAATCAGCCCGGCAAAACCGATCACCGCCGCGCCAAACTGGATCAGATACTGCGGGCCGGACTTGAAGCCGAAACGGTCGTCGAGCAGGCCAAAGCCGACACAGTAGACCGCGCCGATCAGCAGTGCAATCAGCCGGCGCACCTCATTCGGGTCGTTGCGCACCGGAAACCAGGCAGCGGTTGAGGGCAGCCAGTCAGGAAGAAATGTGATCAGCAGCACGGTGACGAAGAAGCCGCCAAAGAGCGCCAGCCCGCCCGTGCGCGGGATGATGCCGGTGTGCTTGCGCCGCCCGCCGGGGCGATCCACCAATCCCCAACGGCGACCCAGCGCGCCGGCCAGCGGCGTGAGCAGAAGGGTGAGGAGAAAGGCGAAGGCGAGTGTGGTGAGGAAGATCATAGGAGGAAACATCGAAGGTTGAATTATGAATTGTCGATTGTGAATTGTGAAGTAACCCGCCCTGCATCGACGACCGCAACTTCACAATTCACAATCCATTGTTCACAATTCGCACTTCCGCTTTTCACGGTCGCATGGTCGTCAACATGCGCGGGAAGGCAATCGTCTCGCGCACGTGATCCAGCCCGCACACCCAGGCGACGGTGCGCTCCACGCCGAGGCCAAAGCCGCTGTGGACGACCGAGCCGTAGCGCCGCAGATCGACGTACCATTCGTAGGGCGCCAGCGGCAGCTTGTGGCGCTCGATGGCGGCCAGCAGCTTGGAGGCGTCGCTCATGCGTTCGCTGCCGCCGGTGATCTCGCCGTAGCCTTCCGGCGCCAGCAGATCGACGCTGCGGCAGACCTCCGGGCGGTCGGCCTCTGGCTCCATGTAGAAAGCCTTGACCTGCGTCGGATAGTGATGCACGAAGACCGGCTTCTCGAACTGCGCGGCGATGTAGGTCTCATGCGGGCTGCCGAAATCGTCGCCCCATTCGATTGTTGGCACGGGGTCGGGATAGCCAGGGACAAGTTCGCCGCGCGCGGCGGCCTCGTTGATCATCCGCACGGCGTCGTCGTAGTGAATGCGCGGGAAGGGCGCAATGACGCGTTCGAGCGCGGCCGTGTCGCGCTCCAGCACCTTCAACTCCGGCGCACACTCGGTCAGACAGCGCTGCACGATATAACTTACAAACTGTTCTTCGATTTCCATCAACTGGCCAAGGTCGCAGAAGGCGATCTCCGGCTCCACCATCCAGAACTCCTGGAGGTGACGGCGCGTCTTGCTCTTTTCAGCGCGGAAGGTGGGGCCAAAGCAGTAGACCTTGCCAAAGGCAAAGATGTTGGCCTCGTTGTAAAGCTGGCCAGTCTGCGCCAGATAGGCCGGCTCGCCGTGATAGTCGATCTCGAAGAGGGTGGTCGTACCTTCGGCGGCGGCGGGCGTGATGATCGGCGTGTCCACGTTGAGGAACCCGTTGTCATCCAGCCAGTCGCGGATGGTGCGAATGATCGTGGCGCGCACGCGCATTGCCGCCCACTGCCGCGACGAGCGCAGCCAGAGATGGCGATTCTCCATCAGAAACTCGACGCCGTGCTCCTTGGGCTGGATCGGATACGGGTCGGAGATGCCCAGCGTTTCGAGGCCGCGCACGTCGATCTCGAAGCCGCCCGGAATGCCCGGGGCGCGCGGGTCGGCCTTGACGAGACCGCGCACGATCACGCTGCTTTCCTGCGTCACCGCCTTGGCAATCTCGAAATCTTCTTCGGCGACATTGCCACGGAAGGCGACCGCCTGGCAGACGCCCGTGCCGTCGCGTACTTGCAGAAAGACCAACTTGCCCTTGCCAGTTTTGGCGTAACACCAGCCCTGAATGATCACTTCTTGATCGACGTGCTCGTGTAAAGAGCGGATCGTCACAATCGGCGCTTGCATGACGGCACTTATTCCTCTTCTTCCCAGTCGGTCCAATTGAAATCGGGTTTTGGCAGGCTTTTCATCACTGGCAACTCGTCGTCGCCGCGCTTGTCGGCGGCAAAAAGGGACGAAATGTCAATGGTGTAATCGTCGAGATGCCGGCCCACACTCGAAAAGTGCTCGGGCCGAAATTCATAGCTATCGCGCATTTCCGGATGGGCGCTGTGGGTGTAGATAAAGACCGCTTTGGGCGCGACGTAAGCAACATCGGCCTCGGCGCTCTGGCCGCGCATTTCCTCCGCTGGACGCTGACGTGAGCGCGCCTTGCGCCGCGCCTTGCGCTGACGGGTCGCATTCTCTCGCCCCTCCTGCGGACGATTGGCCGCTGGTTCAGGCGCTGACGGCTGGCCGGGGGTCTCTTTTTTGGGGCGGAAGAAGCGTCGCCGGTTCCGCCGCGACCCACCGCGATTTGATTTTTCGTCACTCATCGTCTGTTGACTCCATTGCGGTTTCAGGGTTCGACAGACCAGGTTTTTGACAGAAACCTGGCCTGTCGATGACAAGTTGTGAAATACAATTTCGGCGCGTCACGGCGCCGCCAGCCGCGCCATCTCCTGCCCCTGCGGGTTGACAAGGCGCGCCACGCTCCCGCTCGGCCAGAGCGGTTCAGCCTGATTCCAGTACAAGGCCACGCTACTATCCGCCCCGATTCCAGTGTAAAGCACCAGACCCGCGCCGGGGAAAAGTGAAATCGCGCCAAATGTGTAGGCCGGGCCATCGACCTTTTCCAGCCGCCAGCCTTGCAGGTTGATCACCAGATCGCTATCATTGGCAAGCTGCACTGATTCGCTGGCAAGGATGCCATTCCCCGTAAACGAGGCGACGCGCAACCCTTGACCAGCCAATTCAGCGTCGGCGGGCGTAGTGGGTGAGGGTGCAGCCGCTGTCGACACCCCGTCGCTGCGCGGGATGAGCAGCCGCTGCCCAGAAAAGACAAAATCCGGGTTGGTCAGGTTGTTGGCGTCCATGATTGTCTGCATACTGATGCCGTAGCGATCGGCAATCGCCAGCAGGCTATCCCCTGCTTGGACGACGTAAACTTCCTCTGCGCCGGGCGCGCTGGTGGCAACAGGCGTAGCAGCCTCTGGAGCGGCGGGCGCCGCCACCGGCGTCGGCGTGAAGGTGGGTGCAATCACCGGCGCCGTGATCGGCGTGACCAGCGCCGCCAGCGTCTCCGGGTCAGGACGGCGCTGCTCGACCACCCAGACGACCGCCACCGCGATCGCCAGGCTGACCAGCGCGTTGAGGATGATGACAAGCGCAAGTTGGCGACGGTTCATGCTGGCTCACGCGTAGATGGCGAGTTGAATTGCATTTCGGCATTGTACCATGATGAGCCGAAAAATTTGTCTACAGACAACGACGTGCGTCGCACGCGTCGGTGAATACTATCACCAGAGCGACGCACACCAGCAGCAATGTGATCCCTGTCACGGTTGTCACGGCGGATGCAACGTAAAATCGATGAACGAAATGTTGTTGAAATCAATTGAATGGTGAAAGCACATGTATGACCTGACTCCACCCACGCGGCGCGCAAAGACGCCCCTGTTTTTGGTCGGCGGCGCCGCGCTGCTTGTCTTTGTTGGCCTGTGCGCGATCGTGACGTTTGGGGTCGTCGGCATGATGCAGCCATCGACCGTGCGTTCAGTGGAGACAGGCAACCAGTTCGTGCGCGCCGTCACTGTGCAGGCGACGCCGCGCCCACAGATCATTGTGCAGGCGCCGCCGGATGGCGTCGATTACGAGAGCGCGGTCCTGCGCAACATCTACGCACAGAACAACCCTGCGGTGGTCAACATCACCGTGTGGATGGATCACCCGCCGGTCGATAGCGAATCGACGCTGCCGATCCCGCTGCCCGAAAACAATGACGGCGAGTTGCTGCCGCTGGTCAACGGCTCTGGCTTCGTGTGGGATGCCGAGGGGCACATCGTCACCAACTTTCACGTCGTCGAGGATGGACAGCGCTTCCAGGTGACTTTCTACGATGGCGCCACGGCGCTGGCGGAAGTCGTCGGCGGCGATGAGGACAGCGACCTGGCCGTGCTCAAGATCGACCCGGAAGGCTATAACCTGGCGCCGGTGCAGCCTGGCAACATGGATGATGTTTACGTCGGAATGCGCGTCGCCGCCATCGGCAATCCCTTCGGTTTGCAGGGCACGCTCACCAGCGGCATCGTCAGCGCCATCGGCCGCACGATTCCGTCACGCGGCAGCTTCAGCATCCCCGACTCGATCCAGACGGACGCGGCCATCAACCCCGGCAACTCCGGCGGACCGCTCTTCAACGAGCGTGGCGAGGTCATCGGCGTCAACGCGCAAATTCGCTCGGAGGTGCGGGCGAACAGCGGCGTCGGCTTTGCCATCCCCATCGCCATCGTGGCGCGCGTCGTCCCAGGATTGATCGAGAATGGCCGCTATGAGCACAGCTACATGGGCATCAGCGGCGTCACATTCAGCCCGATTTGCAGCGAGGAGCAGGGGATCGACAAAAGCCAGCGTGGGTTTATCGTTGATCGCGTGTTGAACAACACGCCGGCAGCGCGCGCCGGTCTGCGTGGCAGTTCACGTCCGGTGCAGACCGAATTTGTCGCCATCTGCCCGAACGGGTTGGGGGGCGATTTTGTCGTCGCCGTCGATGGGCAGCCGGTGACGACTTTCGATGAAATGCTGGTCTATCTGGCGCGCAACACCAGCCCCGGCGACACGATTACGCTGACTGTACTGCGTGAAGGCGAGACGCTCGACGTGCCGCTGAAGCTGGCGCCGCGACCGAGTTGATTGACACCTTATTTGTGCGCAAAAACAAGGTGTCAGCGAATGCACCAGCGAGTGTTCACACGGACTTGTTCGCTACGTACTGTTTCATCAAGCCACGCAAGTCCATATTGTCAGCGATTGCGTCGTGAGGAATCAGCGCGTACCGCCACGGTTTGCCGCGGTACGTGCGCGCATGTGCCGAAGCATGTTGGCACCAGGTGATGGCTGCCGCCTGTTTTGCCAGCACTTCGGCGCTGTCCATTTCATTGCGCGCCTTCGGCTCAAGCATGTAGATGGCGTCCTCGGTTTCAGCAATGAAGTCTGGCTGGTATTCCCGATGGTCGGCGCCCAATTTGTAGTAGATCTGGAACTGCCCACGTGCTGGCTTGAACCACTTTTGCGTCTCGCGCTCCAGGATGACGGCAAGGCGGCGTTCCGCATCTGATTGAAACTTCTGCACCGTGTAAAGACAGCGTTGAAAGCCGCCAAAGAGATAGCGGGCCATGTTGCTCTTGTCGGCAGGGGACACACTGAAGTCGAGCGGCGCTTCGTCCCGGGCTGCCGTGTAGGCGCTGGGCTTCAACTCGCTGAAACCGCTGCTGATGCGCACATCGTAGCCCGCCGCATCCTCCCAAAAGTGGCTCTGCATCTGCACATGGATCAGGTTGGCAATCGGCTTCTGATAGACACGCAGCACCTTGCCAATTTCCTCTTCGGGCAGATACGTGCGGAAGTGCGCCACGGTCTGCTGGGCGAGATCGTAGAGCAGGTCGGCGTGCTGGTCATAGGCGATGTCATCGAAATCCACCAGCCCACTAACGATGGTGTCTTCCAGCCGCGCCTCCTGCGCACTCCCTTGACCGACTGACAGCACATCCCGCTGTCCGGTGCGCAGATGCTGGATCCACAGGTCTTCATCCACCGGCGGGTAGCGCAACGCGCTCAGGTCGAGCGTAAAGGGATGATAGCCTGAACGCACTTCGCCTTGCGGTATCACCAGAATGCGAGGAATGTCTATCGTCTGCTGGATCACTAGCGCCGTCGTCTGGGCAACCACGGCGGCAATATCAACGGCTGGTTGTATGCCTTCCAATTCGAGTTGACCGACGGTGTATTGACTGGCAACCTCCTTCACAATTTCGGCCTGGAGCGCCGGCGTTTGCAGATAGCTGACGCCGGGCGCGCGCTGCGGCTGGTTTTCCAGGGCGCGGATTGCAGCATAGGCCATCTGGGCGACGCGCTGTTCCTCTGCTCGCGGAAACGCCGGTGGCGGCGTGTCCGCAGGGATCTGCGTAGTGACGCTTACTTGCTGCGGTTGCAATCCCAGGCTGGCCGCCAACTGCGGCTGCGAGACAACTGTAACGGTGCGAGACTGGAACTGTTCGGGATTCAGCACGACCTGCTGCAGCCGAATCTGCGAATCGGGGCGGCTGGCCTCGTCGATGATTTCCTGAAATTTGTCGTGCGCGACGATGTTCAAGCGATCCACCGCGGTAACGCCGGTGCGCCGGCCGTAGGGCAGACGCAGCCCGCGCCCGATGGATTGCTCGATGAGGATGCGCGCATTGGCGGCGCGCAGCGGCACGATCGTGTAGAGGTTGGTGACGTCCCACCCCTCCTTGAGCATATTGACATGAATGACGATCTCGGTTGGCTCGTCGCTGTGCTCGACCCTGAGCAGCCGCGCCACCATTTCGTCCTCCTCGGCGCCGCTCTTGCTTGAGTCAACCTGAATGACCCGACCTCTGTAATGCCCATCAAAGAACGCGTCGGACTCGATCAGTTTGATCAACTGGCCGGCATGGGTTGTGTCGCGGGCGATGACCAGCAGAAACGGTTTGACGATGGGGTTGCCAGTCTCCCGCGCATATGTCTCCAATTCGACCTTGACGCTCTCGTGCAGGCGGATGCCATCCTCCAACTTCAGCAGTTCGATCTGCTCGGCAGACATGGTTGCAGCGCTGAAGTTGCGGCGCGTCACCACAGCCGGCTCTTTGACAAAGCCATCGGCCATCGCGCGCGCCAGCGGGTAGTCGTAGATGACGTTCTTGAAGGGGATGGCGCCGCGACTGGTCTCGACAAATGGCGTCGCGGTCAGCTCCAGCCCCAGCACCGGTTTCAGATCGTTGATGGCGCGCACACCGGCCGAGGCGCGATAGCGGTGCGACTCGTCCATGATCAAGGTCAGGTCATCCAGCCCGGCCAGGTAGTCGAAGTAGCTTTGGCCGATATATTCGGAGAGGCGTTTGATGCGCGGGGATTTGCCACCGCGCACCTCGGAATTGATCTTGGAGATGTTGAAGATGTTGATCTTGCAGCGCAACGTCACATCGAAGAGCGTGCCCGCCGATCCCTCGTAGTTGTCACCGGTGATGATGGTCGGCGGATTGACGGCAAACTCGGCAATGCCTTTGAAGACATATTTTGGCGTGTTGGGCGTGAAGTCGGCGATCAGCTTGTTGTAAATCGTCAGGTTGGGCGCCAGCACAAAGAAGTTGTTGAGGCCATGCGCCAGGTGCAGATAGCTGATGAAGGCGCCCATCAGCCGCGTCTTGCCCACACCGGTGGCAAGCGCAAAACAGAGCGAAGGAAAGTCGCGCTCGAAGTCCGTTACCGTCGGATACTCGCTGCGGATGACCGCCAACGCCCCCTCCAGGTCGTTGCCCTTGTGGGGCGGCGCAATCTCGGTGATGCGATCGAGAATTTCGAGCGAACGGCGCTGTGGTGGCCGCAGACTCAGGCGACCGGCAATCGCGTTGACGTGGCGGTTCATGATGGTTCCTTTCACGGACAACAACGGATGAGTGTACGTCTATCTGTTGTTGTCCTGGCTATCGACCGACAACAACGGATGCTATGCTTTATCCGTTGTTGTCATTTTTCGTTTCACCGACAACAACGGATGCATCGCTCTATCCGTTGTTGTCATATTTCGTTTCACCGACAACAACGGATGCTTTGGTTTATCCGTTGTTGTCTCAAACCTGCACATATCGCATTTCCAACTGCGTCGGATAAAAGTTGGCAATCAAACCCAGTTGACAACTGGTCTCACGGAGCGCCCAGCGCAGTTTCTCAGTATGCTCGGTTGTCACCTGATGTAATGCAACAGTTGCAAGTAAGATACGCTGTTCAACCATGAAGAGCCGCACCGGTTTCATGGCAATGATAATGTCACGGTAACGGAGTGGCAGTTCTTTGAGATAGTTGCTGTTTAGATGAAGGTGCGACAGTTCAATACGCATGGCGCGCCGGTAGACCTGGTGGAGAAATCCGGGGCCAAGCCCAGAGTAAACTGTCGCCAGACCGCCCAGAATTCGCCGCGCCAATTCCGGATAAAGAATCTCACTTGGTAGGTCGACCTCGGCAGACAAGCGAGGGCGACCAGCAAGGAAGTTGGGCAATCGCTCCACTTCCAGCAACGAGGCGCCAAAATTCATAACCAGTCCGAGTTCTGCATGGGTCACCGCAAGATAGGAAATCACCTGTGCCTGATGTACCGGTTCAATTGCGGGCCGCGCTTTGAGATCAAGCAGCACAGCGCCATTGGCGAACATCAGATCAGGGCGGTACTCACCAACCTGTTGGCCGCGGTATTCCACCCGATAGGTCGGCTGTTGCTGAAAGGGAATCTGCTCGCACTCCAGTGCATAGACCAGCGCTTTCTCGTAATCAGCCTCATCGTGGCCACTGCCCAGCGCATTATGCACATGAAACCCAGCGCCGCGCAGTCGATACGTGAGATCGGCATGTAGTAGTTTCGTCATGGTATTCCAAGGAGTGACAACAACGGATAGTGTTGGCAGTTCATCCGTTGTTGTCTTCACCCACCACGCAAGAGACAACAACGGATAGTGTTGGCAGTTCATCCGTTGTTGTCTTCACCCACCACGCAAGAGACAACAACGGATAATCCCGGCAGTTCATCCGTTGTTGTCTTTACCCATCGTACAAGAGACAACAACGGATAATCCCGGCAGTTCATCCGTTGTTGTCTTCACCCATCGTACAAGAGACAACAACGGATAATCCCGGCAGTTCATCCGTTGTTGTCTTTACCCATCGTACAAGAGACAACAACGGATAATCCCGGCAGTTCATCCGTTGTTGTCTTTACCCTCCCCATCCGTTGTTGTCTCCAGCACCAACTCCATCTGCTGCGCCCGACCGACCGCCGCGGCGACCGGCGCCGCCCGCTGCGGCAGATTCTCCACCTTCAGGCTGTAGTCGTCGTGCCCCCACTCACAGCGATCCAGCACCTGTTTCGGAATCTTCTTGACCGTGAGATTGGGCAGGGCGTCCACCGCGCCACGAAAAGCCATGCAGAGCACGAGCAGGCTGCGTTCCGAGCCAACCTCCTCGCTCAATGCCTGCAACTGCTCCGGGCTGAGTGTCTGCGTGGTGACATAGATGAAGTCGCGCTCGGTGGAGTAGCCGTGCTGCCAGTAAAGCGTATCGCTGGGCGCATAGGTGAAGCCTTCCAGCTTGCAGAGCGCTTCGGCCAGCATGGCGGCGTTGTAGTGCTGGTTGATGACCCAGTTGCCCCAGCGATCCTTTGCCAGCAGCGACGGTGCCAGGCGGAAATAGCGGAAGCCGCCACCGCCCTGCCAGCCAGTAGCCTGCGTGACGCCGCCCAGGTCCGCGCCGTCGATCACCTTTTGCAGGCGCGGGATGATGTGCGTGTGGCAGTGCTCGCCCAGTTCGACCATGATCCAGCGCCGTCCCATTTTGTGCGCCACCGCGCCGGTGGTGCCGGAGCCGGCGAAGGAGTCGAGAACCCAGTCACCCGGGTTCGTAGCCACCGTAAGGATGCGATATAGCAATCTTTCTGGTTTAGGGGTAGCAAAAGGTTCTTGGCCTGGAAACAGGCTTAGCATCTCTTTTTTGGAATCTTGGTTAGACCCAGTATCACTGTGCGTCCACCATGTATCGGGCACAATACCCTCTTGTACCTCCGACGCGAACACTTTGAGCCGCGGTGGATTATCTCCATTCTTGCCAAACCAAAGCCGGTTCTGGGACCGTAGGTGCTCTGTTCGATCTGGTAAACCGTTCCAGTGGCGTCCAGTTGGAGGCATGACCTCACGACCAGACGGAAGGAGGATAGGATATCGATAAGCCCTTCTCTTTTCCGCATCCTCTGACTGCACGGAGTATGCGACGCTCTGCCACGGCCCTCTCGAGTCATGATCTGGATTCTTGAAAGCTCCTTGTGTTGTTTCACTTCGGGGCAATAAGTTTCGATTCCACCCAGAAGCGTCCTTAGCGATTACGAGTACATGATCATGACTTCCCGAGATCAAGGCCTTGTTTTTCTTTGCAAACACTTTCTGCCAAGCAATTGAGATTACGAAGTTGGTGCGCCCGAACACCTCATCACATAGTACTTTTAGATAATGTGCCTCGTTGTCATCTATGGTAATCCATAGTGAGCCATCACCCGATAGCAGCCGCCGGATGATTTCTAGCCGGTCACGCATTAGGGAGAGCCAAATCGAGTGTTCGACCCCATCGTCGTAATGCGCGAATGCGCTTCCCGTATTGTATGGCGGATCAATGAACACACACTTGATCTTCCCTGCAAACTCCTGCTCCAGCGCCTTCAACGCCAGCAGGTTGTCGCCAAAGATCAGCCGGTTGTCGAAGCTATCCTGGTCCGTCACGCGGTGGGCGGCGTGGTAGGACTTTGCCGGGTCTTCGAGCAGGATGCGCGGCTCCAGCTTCGGCCGGTTCTCCTTGCCGATCCAGGTAAGTTCGAGTTTCTGGTTTTTGAGTGTCATTGGATCGAGCACCGTCTTCTATTCATGCGCCCAGGTGTAGCGCGTCTTCAAGCCGTTGAGATGCGTCCAGGGCAGCCATCCCTCTTTCTGCATTCTGCCCACCACAATGCCGGGCGCAATGCCGATCTGTTCAGCCACCTGGCGGACAGCCGCCTCCGCGCGCATGCCCGCCAATTGCGTTGCCGCTCCCGGCGGGATCAGGAAGTCACGGGCGAAAGCGTTGGCTTCCTCTTCATCCTGACCGTCCAGGTGCTCCTCCACTTCCAGAAAGAGCAGGCGCTTGCCATGCAGCAGCAGGTGCGCCGCTTCGTGGAAGAACGAAAACCAAAGCTGGTCGTTGGATTTATAGCGCAAGCTCAACATCAGGAGCGCGCGCTCCGGCGTCTGCCAGCGCACGGCGCCGCTTGCCGGGCAGCCGGACGGCGCCGGCTCCAGCACCACCGCCACCCCAGCCGCCGCGCACAATGCCGTCATCCTGGGCACGAAGATGGCTGGCTCCGGTTCATTGGTCAGCGCCCGCAGTTCCTGCAGCACCTGGCGGAATGCCAGGCGTGTAAATGGCGCGCATTCGATCGCAGCGGCGCGACGTTCGCCCTGGCGCAGCCAGGCCGCCACCGCACCCGGCTGCATCTCATTGCGCGGCGACGCACGAAAGGCTGCCAGCGGTGCAACATAGCGTTCGCGCCACGCTGACACCGTGGCGACGCCAAAAAAGCGCAGGCATTCTGCTACCTGTGCGGCGGCGTTCTCCCGGCAATCCTGCACCCAGCCGAAGCGTACCATCTCCATGAGCGGGAGTTCCGCCAACCAGGCGCTTTCCTGCCCCATGGCAGCCTGTTCTGCCCGGCGCGCCAGCGCCTCGCGATACTCTGCCTCGCGCTGCAGCCAGAAGCGCGCCGTGCTGCCCAGGACGCGTTCCAGGCGCAGCGCTGTGTCTTCGCTGATCGGCGCCTTGCCACGCAGCAACTGATTCACGTGTTTGGGCGTGTAGTCGATGCGCTGGGCGAACTCAGCCTGCGACCAGCCCCGTTCTTCCAGCACGTCGGCAATCGTATCCCCCGGGGGTGACAGCCAGTCAGGTGCGAATTGGGCTTGCGTGTCAGTCATGGTAGTCACCTATGAACTCGATCCGGACACGGGTTACACGCGTCCAGTCTATATTGCCAGCATCGTCGATCGGGACCGGTGCATTGGCCGCACTGAAAACCAGACGCCTGCCACCATTCAATCGAACCGAGAACTGGCCAGCGCGGTCGCCTTTGAGCGGGTGTGGAAAGCCTGCCACTAACTCGCCAACATGCGCGGCAGCGGTCAGGTCGGCCAAACGGGCAAAGAGCTTCCTGGCGCCGGGCTGGCCCAGTTCACGCATGGCCCGCCGTTCAGATTGGCACAGTTCCGCCAGATCTCTCGATGCAAACTCGATGTCCATACATGATTATACTACAAGTTATTTACCGGATTGGTAATAAAAACACTTTGAGGCGGAACGCTATGGCTTCTCGCGTTCTACCCACATGACGTGCCCGTCGCTGAACACATGCACGCGCCCGTCCATGTCGTTGCGCAGCACCGTGCTGCCGGCCAGTTCGTCCAACACCTCGGCGTGGGGATGGCCGTAGTCGTTCTCGGCGCCAACCTGGATTACGGCAAGTTGCGGCGCCACGCGGGCGACGAACGCCGAACTGGAACCGCTGCGGCTGCCGTGATGACCGACCTTGAGCAGGGTGGACGCCAGCGGCGCACCCTCGCTGACCAGCAGATGCTCGCTGGCAAGCCCGGCATCACCCGTCAACAGCGCGCTGAAGTCGCCGTACACCAGCTTCGTCACCAGCGAGTTCTCGTTGTCGGCGTCTTCGCCCGCAAAACCTGTCGCCGTCGGCCAGAGCACCCACAGCCCCACGCCGTCGCCCAGGTCGAGCCAGCCACCCGCGGCCATCTCCATGACGCTCACGCCGCCATCCGCCATCCGTGAGCGCCAGATTGTTTCGTCGGGATGTTGCGCGGCGTGCGCGGTGTGGATCGCCTGCGCCACCTGATAGCGCGCTGGGACCTCGGCCTGTGCCAGCATGTGGTCGCCGTCGGGGTGCGTAAGCACGAGCAGATCGAGCGTGCGATCCCAGAAAGGCATGACCGCGCCCAACTCGCCAAAGAGCGCCTCCGGGCTGGCGCCGCCGTCGATCAATACCTGGCGGCCCGACGGCGTCTGAATCAGGATGCCGTCGCCCTGACCCACGTCGAGAAACCAGAGATGCAGCCGGCCGTCAGGCAGCGCACCGACCGCCGTCCACGCCAGCACAGTTGTCAACGCCAGCCCGCTTGCGGCGGCGTGGCTGACCAGCCGCCCCCACCAATCCGGCGCCGCCCAGGTGTGCAGCCGGTCGAGCAGCCGCCGCAAGCGCGAGCGCTCCTTGACGACCACGATAGCGGCGTAGGTCGCCAGCATCGCGCCCAGCCCGTAGCCCGCGATCTCCAGACTGGCGCCGGGCAGCGCCGCCGTCCACTGTACCACAGCCACCGTCCAAGTCAGACAGAGCCAGGGCAGCGCCAGAATCCACTGGCCGACCGGCTCCAGCCCGGCGATACCGGCGACGACGCCCGCGCTGCCCGCCAGCATGATCGGCGGCTGCGCCGGCAGGATCAGCACGTTGGTGAGCAGGCTGACCACGCTCAGCCGCCCAAAGTAATAGACGACCAGCGGCAGCGTTGTGACGTTGGCGGCCAGTGTGACCATGACACTCTCCTCGAAAAAGGAACCGACCGGCCCGCGCCCGACTGCGGCCAGATTCACGCGTTTCAACAGACTGCGAAAGCCGGCGACCATGCCCGGCGCGACCAGCATCAACCCGGCGGTGGCCGCGCTGCTCAGCTGCAAGCCGACATCCCACAGCGCCAGCGGGTTGAGCAGCGTCATCAGCGCACACGCCGCGCCTAGGCTGACCAGCCCGGTGCTGCGCCGGTTCAGCCCCGTGGCGATCACGGCCAGGCTGCCCATCACCGCCGCGCGCATCACCGCTGCGTCGCCGCCGACGAGGAGCGCGTAACCGGCGATCCCGGCGACGGTGAACCAGACCGCGCGCTTGCCGCCCACCACGCGCACCATCAACGCCATGATCACGCCCGCGATCAGCGCCACGTTGGAGCCGGAGATCACGATCACGTGCGAGCTGCCGGTGGCGTTGAACTGGTCGTAAAGCTCGTCGGGAATGCCGGATTCGATGCCAAGCAGCATCCCGTTCGCCAGCCCGGCGTAGGGTTCGGGCAGCGTGCGGTTGAGGAAACTCTCGCCGCGCTGACGCACGGCGTAGAGTGTGGCGAGCAGCGGGCTGCCTTGCGCATCACCCGCCAGCACGTCGATGCGCGCGCTGTAGAAAAGGCTGTGAATGCCTTTGCGCGCCAGGTATTCCTTGTACGAGAAGTCCTCGAACACTGGCGGCGTGACCAGGCGCCCGGTGACGCGCACCGGCTGGCCGTAGGTGTAGCGTTCGCGGATGCCGGTGCTCAGCCGCACCTTGCCAGACACCGGTCGCACCTGACCGTCGACTTCGAGTGCGCTGGCGTCGATGACCAGTTGCTGCTTGACATCGGCCACAAGTGGATAGCTGTCGATGGCGCCGGTGACAGTAACCTGCGGCGCGCTGCGCTCGAAGGCTTGGTTGGCAGGCAGGTTGTGATAAGCGAGATCGGCGGGCGTCCAACAGGGCGTGAAGGGCTGCCCGGCGTAGCGCAGCGCACCGGCGGCCAGACAGAGCACGACCGCCACCGCCAGCGCAGGTGATCTGCGCTCGATCGGAATCTCGAAGCCCGCGCTCACCGGCCAACGCAGCGGCGGCGCCGTCGCCGGCTCAGGCTTGCGCGTGAACAGCAGGGTGAGCGGCAGCAGCGCCAGTGGGATCAACCACAGCCAGCCCGGCAGCGGACACGCCAATCCCAACCAATCATAGAGGATGCGGCCAGCCAGGATGCCGGCCATGTACGCGAGGGCGAGGTACAACAGGGTCATGTGAAGGGGTCTCCGCAGTTGCCAGAAAATAATGCATCTGCGGGCAATCATAACGGTTCAGCCGCGCCGTTCAAGCGACAAATTGCGGAGCCTGCGCTCTCCAGATCGCAGGTTGCACTTACCACAAAAAAGAACCTGCGGGTTGGAACCCGCAGGTTACAGAGATTATCTATCTGACACCCCTCGCAACTCGCCCCTCCCCTACTTCACCACATCCAGCATCACCTTTGCCACCGTCGGCGGGTGGAGGAGCATGTTGGCGTAGTTGGCGTTTGCCATCGGGCAGGCGCACTCCTTGCGCTTGATGCTGCCGCGCAACTGCGCCATTGCCTGTCCCTTCCAGAGCGGCATGAGGTCGTAGTTGCTCTGGCGCAGATTGCCGACGCCCTCGGCGCGGATGCAGCAGCTCCAGAGGTCGCCGTTGGGCGCGATGTGCGCGCTCGCCCAGCCGGCATAGCAGGGGATCACCTGGTCGCGCTCGTGGAGGACGCGCTTGGCAAGCTGGTAGTACTGCGCGCGGAAGGCTTGCGTGAATTTGGCGATGCCCTTAGCCGGCGCCTGCTTTGCCTGCTGGCTGAGGAAATCCGCAATTTCGTCGTAGTCCGCCGGGCGCGGGGTGATGCCCCAGCCGACTGTGTCCAACTCGACGCGCTCCTCGGCCACTTCGGTGATGTAGGAATCCGGCTCCAGAAACTTCAGCCCTTCCTGGATTTCGCGGAAGCGGTGCGCGTTGAAGCGGCTGATCACGGTGTGAACGGTGAGCACCAGGTTTTTGTGCTGGCGTTGTAGTTCCTTGAGCCGCGCCCACGTCTCCAGCGAGAGCTTCCAGTTGCCTTCGACGCCGCGGATGTCGTCGTGCTCGTCGCCAATGCCGTCCAGACTCAGGTTGATGCCGATGCTGCTCGTCGGGCACTCCCGGCACATGCGCGCCACCTTCTCGACGACGCGCTCGGTCAACATGCCGTTGGTAGGGATGGTGATGACCTCTGGCTTGCAGTGTTTGTACGCGCTGATCACCAGGTCGTCCAGGTCGGCGCGCAGGAAAGGCTCGCCGCCGGTGAAGGTCATGTAGAAGGGCGCCGTGCCCAGGCTGGCGAAGACCTTGTCCCACTCGTCCAGGGTCAGGTCGTCGTTGGGTTTGCGCCACACATCACAGGTGCGGCACTTGGAGTTGCAGCGAAAGGAGACGCTGATCACGACGGAGAAGGGCTTGACCGCTGGCCAGCCAAAGGCGCGAAAGGCCCAGTAGAGGGGCAGTTTAGGAATTAGTCCAAGCATGGGGTTCAGTCAGCCGCCGCGGCCGCCACCTTCTGCACCTTCTCCGCCGGCGCCTCCTGATCCTTTGCGCCGATGAAGAAGCGTTTGATCTGCGCAAAGGTGCCGGGCAGGTTTGTCCAGTTTTCCTTGAACATCATCTTCTCGACCACGCGCTCCGGCCGGTAGAGATAGAAGCGCCGGTACGCCTCACGCCATTTCTTGACGACGAGTTCAGGGTCGTACCCCTCGTTCATCGTGAAGCGCGCCTTCTGATCGTGGATCGCAAAGTCGCCCCAGTTGTCGGCGAAGACCTGCCCGCCTTCCTTGATCTGGTCGTACATGACCGTGCCAGGGAAGGCCGCCGCCAGCATAAAGTTCGCCAGCTTGGGGTCAAGTTCGAGCGCAAGCTGGATCGTCTTCTCCATCGTCTCTTCGTTGTCGCCGGGCATCCCGAAAATGAAGAAGCCCATCGTTTGCAGGCCAGCGGCCTTGGCGTTGGCGAATGCCTCGCGCACTTGGTCGAGCGTCTGCCCCTTGCGGATGACGTTGCGCAGCATGGTCTCGTCGCCATTCTCCACGCCAAAGCCGACGCGTTTGCAGCCCGCCGCCTTCATGAGTTGGAACAACTCCAGGTCGGTGTGGTTGACCTTCATGCCATGCACCGTGACCCAGGGGACGGTGTTCAGCCCCTCCGCGATCAGCCGGCGGCAGAGTTCCTTGGCGCGCGGCAGCTTGAGGTTCCAGATGTCATCGGTGACGCCGATCTCGGTGGCGCCTAGCCCGTGCACCAGCCACTTCCACTCCTGCACGACGCTTTCCACCGAGCGCGCCCGCCATGTGTCGCCGGTGACCGGCTTGGAGCAGAAGGTGCACTTGTACGGGCAGCCGCGACTGGTCAGGATCGTGAAGCTGCGCGCGTGCGGATCAAGCCCGTCGGTGAGCGGCTGGAGATTGGTGTAGCGGTCGATCTTGAAGAGATCGTGCGCCGGGAAGGGCAGCGCGTCCAGGTCGGGGATCATCGGGCTTTCCGGGCTGACGATAAGCTCGCCGTTGCGCTTGAAGTGGATGCCAGGAATCACGCCCGGCTCGCGCCCGGCCTCCAGCGTGTTGATCAACTCCAGGAACGAATATTCCGCCTCGCCCTTGAAGACGTAATCTACATATTGGTCGTGCGGCGGCTGGAGCGACTCCAGCGGCATGATCGTCAGATGCGGGCCGCCCATTACAGTGATCAGCCCGCGCCGCTTGCCAAGCTGCGCCATTGCCCATGCGTCGGGCATCAGCGGCGTGGTGGCGGTGATGCCGATCATGTCGTAGGGGCGGCCTTCGGCTTCGGCGCGATCCAGGTAATAGTCGACGCCCACATCCTCGATGGAGGCGTCGTAGATCATCACCTCGTGGCCGCCCTCGCGCAGCACCGCCGCCAGATAGCCCAGCCCCAGCGGAATATGCTTGCGCACGCTCCAGACTTTGGCTTCGGGGCTGGATAAGATTACTCGCATTGATCTAAGCCCTTGTTTGTAAAGAGATTAGGCGATTAAGAGATTGGAGATTGCTGAGTCTGTACGATCCCCAATCCCTCAATCTCCTAATCGCTCAATCTCTATTCTCTAAATCGCGCCTTCCGCCTCGACCGCCTTACGCAGACCAGCCTTTTCCTTCTTCGGCACAAAGGTGCTGGCGGCGATGCGCATGTTGCGCGGGAGGTTCAGCCAGAAATCTTTGGTCTTGACGCGGCGCAGAATCGGCGAAGGGCGCAGGTAGAAGTCGCGATAGGCCTTGCGGTACATCTCCTCGACCAATTCGGCGGTCATCTCGCCCATTTCGTAGCGCGCCTTCTGCTCGAAGAAGACGTAATCCTCCCAATCGTTGATCAGGAAGCGCCCCTGCCGTTTCACGATCTCGTAGACTTTGGTGCCGGGGTAGGGCGTCATCATCGAGAAGTTGGCGATCACGGGATCGAGTTCGATGGCGAAGTCGATCGTGCGCTGCATAGTCTCACGCGTCTCGCCGGGCAGCCCGATGATCATGAAGGCGATTGTCTCCAGATCAACCTCTTTGGCGTTCTTGAACGCCTGGCGAATTGTGTCGTGATCGACCTTCTTGTCGATCGAGCGCAGAATCTCCGGGTCGCCGCTCTCCACGCCAAAGGCGGTGCGCTTGAGGCCAGCTTTCTTGAGCAGCCCCAGCATCTCCTTCGTCGCCAGGTTGGCGCGGATGCCGTTGACGAAAATCCACGGCACGTGGTGGAGGTTGTTGTCGATCAGCGCCGTCGCCAGCTCTTCCAGACGTTTGACGCGGATGTTGGCGCTGTCGTCGAGCACGCCAATCTCCTGTGCGCCCAGGTCTTCGACCAGATGTCGCCATTCGGCCAGCACATTTTCTGGGCTGCGGCTGCGCCACTTGATCGGCATGATGCTCTGGCTGCAGAAGGTGCAGCGATACGGGCAGCCGCGGCTGGTCATGATCGAGAAGCTGCGCGCGCCGTCCACGTGATCGGTGGCAGGCTGCAGGTTGGTGTATTTCTCCATCTTGAACAGATGGTAGGCTGGCCAGGGCAGGCTGTCGAGGTCAGCGATGGGCTGGCGATCCGGGTTGTTGTGGATGCGCCCGTCGCTGGTCTTGAAGGTGACGCCCAGGCAATCCTTGAACATTTCGTTTTCCGGGTGCATGAACGCCTGTGTGTTGTACACCGGCTGATCCTGGAGATAGGCTTCCAGCCGGTCGGAGATGTCGATCCACGCCTCCTCGCCCTCGCCACGCACGACAACGTCGACGTAGGGCTTCTCGCAGCTCTCCTCTGGCAGCACGCTGACGTGCGGCCCGCCCAGCACGATCAGGCAGTCGTGAACTTCCTTGATCATGTGCGCGGTGCGCCACGCCTGTTTGACCTGCGGCGTGTTGGCGGTGATGCCGACCAGATCGGGCTTGAACTCCTGCACGAACTCGGCGACCGGTTGGTCTTCGATGTCGGCGTCAAAAATCACCACCTCATCGCCGCGGCGTTCGCTCATGGCGGCCAGGTAGGCCAGACCCAGATGCGCGGTCGTGCGTGTGTCGATAGGCAGTCGAAATCTTGGATTGATGAGTGCTACTCGCACGTTCGTCCTCCTTCAAAAAGGCGCTTGTCCGATACAACAGTTGCGCATTCTAGCATTTGGGGGAGATAACAACCAAATTAGTATGAAAGATGTTATAAAAATTAGGGGTGTGCGGCGTAAGCATCCTCCACGAATCACGAGTGACGAGTGACGAGTGACGCATGACGCATCACGCCTTATTGCTCCGAAAGATCGTCTTCTGCGTCACCGCCTCGCGATCATACAGATCGGTCAGGCTCACGTCGGTGATAGCGTTGACGCCAGTGATTTCGGGAAAGTGTTCCTTGAGCAGGCGCTGGATGCCCAGCTTCATCGTCAGCAGGCTGATCGGGCAGTCGATGCATGCGCCGAGCATCTTGAGATGCGCGACGCCCTTCGCATCGACCTCCAGCACCTCGACATCGCCGCCGTCCATGTACAGGTTGGGACGATAGTCGTTCAGCACCTCCTGGATACGCTGTTCCAGGGTGGTTTCTACATAAAGATTCATGCAATTTCCTAGCGAATATGCTCGTCCACAGGGCGCCGGCCGGCAAAGCCGGCGTTGATCTCGTGCCAGAAGCCGATCTCCTCCTCGCCGTAGCGCCAGCAGAGATAGATCTCGCGGCCATCGCGCACGCCGATGAAATCGACCAGCCCGGCGTCGATGTCCTTGATCACGACACCCAGCGCCTGAATCCCTTTGATGCCAGCCTCCAGGTGCGTCACATGCACAGCCAGCTCCCCCATCGCCTTGTTGCCGCCATTCATCGCCGCCCGCTGGATCACCGGCAGCGTTTCGGGGCGCAGGCGCAAAATCTCACGGCGCGCCGCCTGCACCTGCTCCATCAGCGCCTTGACCTGTGGCAGTGTGGCTCTGGCTTCGTCGAGCGTGAAGAGGCGTGCTTTCATGGCAGGATTGACTTGACAGGAATGACGCCAATTCGTCTACCTTCAATTTCCACCGGCACGGATTCGTTTTCACCATAGCTGCGCTGATGGAGATAGTTTGGATGCACCGCCTGTCCGGTGGGAGCCGAGTAGACTTCAACAATCCGATCCGCCAAATTGACAATCCAGAAACAAGGAATTCCGGCGCGGGCGTAGATGCGCTTTTTGGAATAACGATCCCGCTCTAGCGTGGCATCGGCAATCTCAACGACAAGTGGCGCCTCATGGGCGGATGGGTGTCGCTCCGCATAATCGCGGAACGTACCGAGCACCACCGACACATCAGGCTCCGGTTCGCTGTCCTCAAGCGTAACAGGTTCTTGCATCGCAGTATGAAAGTCGGCTGGAATCACCTGCCGTAATGCTAGTTCAACCAGTTGAGTCGCCACTCGATGCGGTGGGTGCTTCGGCATTTTTTCAACCAAATAGCCTTCCAGCAATTCGATGGGTACGCCCTCCTCCAGGATACCGGCGCGCGCCATCGCATGGTACTGCTCCACCGTGAGCGGTGCGATCGTGTAATCGGCTGGAATCGTTGCGGTTCCTGTCGCGGCGTGGAAGGTTGATGCGCTGCGAATCATGGCATCTCCGGCATCAAGAACGATGCGCAGTGCATGAATCCGGTCAGACCGGTTCACACACTGCGCATCGTTGCCAGTGCATCAGTTGTGGTGACTGCAACTTTCCGGCATCTCTTCGCCGGTGTGACTCTTGGCGGTGCGGAAGCTGCTGCCACAGCCGCAAGAGCTGGTCGCCTGCGGGTTGTCGATGTGGAAGCCGCCGCCCATCAGGTTGTCGACGTAGTCGATGCTGGCGCCGTCGATGTAGAAGAGGCTGGTCGGGTCAACGATGACGCGCAGCCCATGCATCTCGTACTGCTCGTCGCCCTCGCGCAGTTGGTCGAAAGTCATGCCGTACTGCATCCCGCCGCAGCCGCCGCCCTTGACAAAGACGCGCAGCGCGTGCGAATCCTTCAAGCCCTTCTCGTCCATAATACCGCCCAACTTGCCGGCGGCGTTCTCGGTCAGTGTGATCATGAGTTCCTGGTCTCCTTGTCTGAACAAACGGTATTCATGTTGCGTAATTTGTGTGACGAGTGACGAGTGACGAGTGACGAGTGACGCATGGTAACGATGTCCCTCGCCTCACGCCATCCCCCCTACCCGCCGATTTGGTTCATCACCCGATTCTCGGCAAAATGGCCGTGCGCGAGGTCGTGCCCCCACGGTTTGTGATAGGCGCCGTCGCGCATCAAGCCGCGCAGTTCATCCCACGACGCGCCCGCGCGCAGCGGCGTCAACAAGTCTACTTCATCGTCGCGCAGCAGACAGAGGCGCAGCTTCCCATCCGCCGTCAACCGCACGCGGCCACAGCCCTGGCAGAATGGCTCGGTCACGCTGCTGATGAAGCCCAGCGTGCCTAGCGCACCCTGGATGCGGAAGGGCCGGCTGGGGTCGTGATAGTCGTAGCCGACCTCCTCCAGCGCGCCAAAACGTGCCTCGATCTGCGCCTTCATCTCAGCGTAGGCGACGACGTTGGTTTGCTGGAAGTCGCTCACCTCGCCAAAGGGCATCATCTCGATGAAGCGCACCTCCCAATCGTTTTCGATGGTCAACTGCGCCAGATCGAGCATGTCCTGCCCGTCGTTGAAATGGCGCACCACCACGGCATTGAGTTTGATCGGCGTCAGCCCGGCTGACTCGGCGGCGTAGATGCCGCGCCACACGTCTTCGAGCTGCCCCCAGCGCGTGATGCGATGAAACTTCTCGGCGTCGAGCGTGTCGATGCTGATGTTGACGCGCTTCAGGCCGGCTTCGGCCAGCGGGCGCGCCAGCTTGTCGAGCAGGACAGCGTTGGTCGTCATCGCCAGGTCTTCGATGCCCGGCGTCGCCGCAATCTCCCGCACCAACTCCACGATGCCGGGGCGGATCGTCGGCTCGCCGCCCGTCAGCCGAATTTTGGTGACGCCCAGGCTGGCCGCAATCTTGACCAAATAGAGCAGTTCTTCATCCGACATCAGTTCGTTACGGTGGCGGAAGCTCATGTCCTCCGGCATGCAGTAGACGCAGCGCAAGTTGCACGCGTCGGTCAGGCTGATGCGCAGATAGTTGATGCGCCGCCCGTAGCTGTCAAAGGTCGGCTCGATGGCAAGGCCGACCGGCAGCGGCGCCATCGTCACCCTACCATGTTGATTGGTGTAAAATGCGACGTTGCTAATCACAGCATCCCTATCCTGAGCATTTCGCCTGACCTCAAGCCGCCAACATCACTTCTTGCGGCGCGTACAACGTAAACTCAATTGGCGCCGTATGCACCGGCAGCGCGTTTGCAGCGCTGATCTGATAAGTACAGCAGCGGTCATGGTTGGCGACCGAGGTCGTGCGGTCACAATGCATACCCACCAGCCGGTCGATGAGCAGTTGATCCATCATACACAATTCGCGATGTTCGCCCGATACGCCAGCGTAAGGGCAGTTGTGCTTGTAGAGTACGAAGTAGTCACTACCGTTCGTTGCGCGCGGCTCCCAGCGCGCCAGGTAGCCGCGTTCGTTGAGAAACGCCGCCACCTGCTCTAGCCGCTCCGCCAGCGGCAGCGCCTCCAGCGCAGCAATGTCAGCTTCGGCTGCCATCTCGTCAGCCAGCGACGCAAAGACCGTCTCCACCTGGTCGGGCGGCAGCAGTTGCTTGAGCTGGCGCACCATGCCAGCGGCTAACAGCGCAAAGTTTTTGGGGAAGAGTTCGGCGGCGTCGTCGGTGAGCTGGTAGATCTGCTGCGGGCGCCCCACGCTGCCCGTGCGTTCGATGCGCCCAATACGGATGAGGTTGTCGCCCTGTAAGATGTCCAGATGATGGCGCACCGAAACCGGCGCCATGTCGAGCCGCTCGGCCAGCTCGGCGACGGTGGCGCCCCCGGTCTCTTTCAGGATTTCCAAAATGTGCTTGCGAACAGCGTGCACGATGCTCCTCATCCTTGCGGTGACAACCCGCCAGACAGTGTGTCAACTGGATTGTCATTTATAGCACGGGCAGGGGTTTCTGTCAATTATTATAAAAATAATAAGAATTATTATTCCCTGAAGTTACGCGGGCCGGTGGGCGCCTGCGTCCGGCCAGTGATGTGCGCCGCCGCCGCCACCCCTTTGTCAGTCAGCAGGAAGGTGGCCGCCGGGAATTTCATGTTACTCTCGATCAGCCCGGCGCGGACAAGGCTGTCAACGACGGCGCCGACAAGCTCGACAGCGGCGTCATCATCGACGCGTGGGTGAAGCCAGAAGACTTTGGCGCCATCTAGCGTGCGCTGCACCTTGAGCCGGTCGCCTGCCTGCATTGCGACGAGGATAGCGCGCTGTGCGTCGGAAAAGCGCATCTACGCCTCCGCCCGTCATCCCAACTCGCCGACGTACTGCTGCAGCTCGCG
>Ga0209398_1000424_pt1 | contig 26724 bp, 11 predicted proteins | sample AshMeaBigSpring_FD_184125 | JGI IMG/M metagenome (GOLD analysis project Ga0209398, IMG submission 184125) | Groundwater microbial communities from Big Spring, Nevada to study Microbial Dark Matter (Phase II) - Ash Meadows Big Spring (SPAdes)... | ecosystem: Environmental > Aquatic > Deep... | reverse complement strand
ACCGGATGCGAGGGGGTCAGGTACATGTTTTCGGCCTGCGCGTCGTCGCCCGGTCGGGCCGATGGGCCGAAAAATGTACCAGACCCCGGCGCAGCATTTCACCAGATGCGAGGGGGTCAGGTACATGTTTTCGGCCTGCGCGTGCGGCGTCTTCTCGGCTCGGCGGGAGCCTCGCCCTCCCGGATGCACGACCCCTTGGGGTGCAGCAGATCTGGCGTCCACCCCGTGAACGGATGCGGGCGGGGACGCCGGCACTACAATGGTGGCTTGCGCGAGTGAGTGGTGTACGACCCCAGTTCGATTGTGCCCGAGGGCAGGGACCGAGGTGAAGGCACGGACCCGTAACCGTTCACGGGTCGGGGTCTGGTCCATTTTTCGGCCGATCAACTCGACTTCGCGGATACGCGCTGGCCGAAAACATGGACCTGACCCCCTGGAATCGGAGGAAACCTTCCACCGGGCTGTGAACGGTTACACGGACACGCGAGGGGGCAGGGACACGATGAATCGGCGGTCGCCTTCCCCGACCGAGCAAGCGGTGCGGGGCAACGTGGTGGATCTGCTCGCGGGGCGTATCTGGCCCGGTGAACTGGTGATCGTGGACGGCCGGATCGCCGCGCGGCGGCCGCTGGCGGGCCGCTGTGCCACCTGGCTGCTGCCGGGGTTCATCGACGCGCACGTGCACGTGGAAAGCTCGATGCTCACGCCGCCGGAATTCGCCCGGGCGGCAGTCGTTCACGGCACGGTCGCGACGGTGTCCGACCCGCACGAGATCGCCAACGTGCTGGGCGAGCAAGGCGTGCAGTACATGCTCCAGTGCGCCGCGGGCGTGCCATTGAAGTTCTATTTCGGCGCCCCGTCGTGCGTACCCGCGACGCAGTTCGAGACCGCGGGGGCCGCGCTGGATCACGCGGCCGTGGCCCGCCTGCTGGATGATCCCCGCATCCACTACCTCAGCGAGATGATGAACGTGCCCGGCGTGCTGGCCGGCGACCCGGAGGTGCTGGCCAAGATCACCGCGGCCCGCGAGCGGGGCAAGCCGGTGGACGGCCACGCACCAGGGTTGCGCGGGGCCCAGGCCGCGGCCTACCTCGCGGCTGGGATCAGTACCGATCACGAGTGCCTCTCGGCCGACGAGGCGCGGGAGAAGATCGCCCACGGGGCCCGCATCCTGATCCGCCAGGGATCGGCCGCGCGCAATTTCGAGGCCCTCTGCTGCCTGGTGGACGAGTACCCCGAGGCCTGCATGTTCTGCAGCGACGACAAGCATCCGGACGAGCTGCTCGAGGGACACATCAACCTGCTCCTGCGCCAGGGCGTTGCCCGCGGGTTCAACCTGATGCATCTGCTCCGCGTCGCCTGCCTGAACCCCGTGCGCCATTACGGGCTGGACGTCGGACTGCTCCGCGAGGGCGATCCGGCCGACTTCATCGAGGTCGACAGCCTGACCGAATTCCGCGTGCTGCGCACCTTCCTCGCGGGACAGTTGGCGGCGGAGGACGGACAGGCGTGCTTCGCCGCACCGCCTTGTCCGACGCGGAACCGCTTCGCCGCGCGACTCCTCAAGGCGGTCGATTTTCGCGTCCCCGCGGACTCCCAGCGCATCCGCGTGATCCAGGCGGTGGACGGGGAACTGGTTACCCGCGCGTCGGTCGAGCAGGCCTCGATTCTGGCCGGGGCCGCCGCGCCCGACACGGCACGCGACCTGTTGAAGCTGGCCGTGGTCAACCGCTATCACGACACGGCGCCGGCCGTGGCCTTCATCCGCGGCTTTGGGCTGAAGCACGGTGCCTTGGCGTCGTCGGTGGCGCACGACTGCCACAATATCGTGGCGGTGGGGAGCAACGACGAAGACCTCTGCCAGGCGGTGAACCTGGTCATCCAGCAGCAGGGCGGGTTGGCCGTGGCGGCCGGGCCGACGGGCGACGTGCTGCCGCTGCCGGTGGCCGGATTGATGTCGACCGGCCCCTGTCCCGAGGTCGCCCGTCACTACGCGCGGCTCGATGGTCTGGCCAGACAGTTGGGCTGCACGCTCCGCGCGCCGTTCATGACCCTGTCGTTCATGGCGCTGCTGGTGATTCCCGAGTTGAAGCTCAGCGATCGCGGCCTGTTCGACGGCCGCGACTTCGCCCTGGTTCCGTTGTTCGTATGATGGGCCGGCACCAATCCGCCGGACGTTTGGGACGGGGTAACCGTTGACGGGCCGGGGCCTGGATCGTTTTTCGACGGGAAGGTCGCTCGGCGTCGTGCAGCGGTCCCGCCGAAAGACGTGCCTGAGCCCTTGGGGTACAGCAGGTCTGGCGTCCACCCCGTGAACGGTTACGGGACGGGCGGCAATTCCCCGGGGTCCGGTCGGCGCCTTCGGCCAGCGCGGCCGGGCGGGGTGGCGTTTATCGGCCGAAACAAGCATCCACCACAAACCGTTCGACCCCCGGCCAGAAACGGTCGGCAGGGACTGGAAAACTTGACGATCCAAACCGCCCAGTTTATCATGAAGCGGATTGGCGTACGCGGTGCGCCAGCCGCTTTTCTGCGCGCCCCGGTCTGCATTCCGCTTGCCCCGCAGCGGCCACCATGGACAACGCGTTGATCATGCAGATTGTCGTGGGGCTGATTGCCATCTTCTACCTGGTGGCATCGTGCTTCAGCGCAAAGACCTGGCAGATCGTGCATGTGATTCTGGCGGCGATGGTCTTCGTGGCCGCCGGTGTGTTTTGCGTATTCGCCGCGGCGACCTTGAAGACGCACCAGCAGTGGCGCGAGCAGTACAACCAGATCCGCGCCGACTTGGACCGCGAGCTGGCCGATAAAGTGGCGATGGAGTCGGGTGCCGCCGACGCACTGGAGCTGTCCGAGCAGACGCTCCGCGGCGTGCAGAACGCGCTCAGCCGGGCCACCCTGGATCGGGGCCGCTTGTGGCGAAACCTGACCGTCACCGCGGCCCAGGGGGATGCCAGTTCGGTAACGCTCAGCCTGGTGGGCTGGGGAGAAGACCGTTGTCGCACCGTGGGTGTGGATGTAGAGGTCGTGGAAGAAGAGGCGCCGGCGCCGGTCGAGGAGCCCGTCGCGGAGCCGGCCGCGGAAGAGGGCCAGGGCGAGGAGCCGCCGGCCGAGGGCGAGGAGCCGCCGGCCGAGCAGCCCGCCGGGCCGGGGATCAAACCGCATGGGCTGGTCGAGAACCTCATCGTCTACGCCTTCAAGGAAGTGCCTCTGTCCAGCCTGAGCGAGGCCCGCCAGCGCGTGCTGTTCCCCGACAGCGATCTGTACCTCAAGGATACCCAGGGGTTGTGCCGCGTGCCGGGCGCCTACCTGGGTGAATTCAAGGTCACGTCCGTGGCGGACACCACGGTCAGCCTGGCTCCGAACTTGCCGCTCGACCCGCGACAGGTCGCCGACATCCAGGCCCGCGGGACGACCTGGGTGCTGTACGAGCTGATGCCGCTGGACGCCCACGAGTTGTTTGCAGGGCTCAGCGACGAGCAGCTGCAGACGATGTTTCCCCAGGCCCAGCTCGGCTTGCCCGCCGAACGCTACACCGCGCTGCTCAGCGAGCTGCGGCGGGACCAGCAGCCGGCCGATCCAGACGATCCGCCCGAACGCGTCTGGTTGAAGGTCAAGTTCGTCCGGGCGCACAAGATGGACGACGTGGAATTCAACGTGGGCGACGAGGTGGTGCTGGATGGCGAAACAGCCGCGAAACTGATCGACGGCGGCGTGGCCGAGCGGGTAGAACCGATCTTCGTCCGCGGACTGCGCGACCATGCCTACTACTACCGCGAGGTCTGGAATCGGTTCGTCGAGTTGGAAGACATCATGGCGGTGGTCGCCCGGGACATGCAGACGCTGGGCGATTCGCTCGCCAAGGTGCAGAAACAGATTGCCCAGCAGACGGAAATCCGCGACAAGCTGCAGGCCGACAAGCAGGGATTCGAGGTCGAACTGCGGGTCGTCAACCAGTTGCTGGGGACTCTCGAGCAGCAGCAGAGCGAGCTGCGCGCGGCGCTCAGCGAGATCTACCGCACGAACAACCGCCTGGCGGCCGAACTGGCCGAGATTCAGCGGACCCTCCTGCTGGGTGCGCCGCGGGAGCAGGAGCAGGCCCGCCGGCCAGCGCCCGCCCAGGCGGCCGCACAGTAGCCGGCCCTGGTCCGGCACCTTCTGAATCGACGTGCGTGATGCTGGCAGGGCGAGGTTCCCGCCGGGCCGCCGCGCAAAGGGCTCCGCAGGAGCTTCGCCCTCCCAAGATCGCGAAACTCCAGGGAGCGGTTCTCGCGGCAACCGCGGGCTTGCGCCCGGCGGCTGATGTGCGCGGCGACCTGGGAACGATGGCCGCCGCCCCGGTCCGTGCACGCGTTTTGTCCAGCGCGAAGCGACGGGTGAATAATCCGGGTTAAGGCTCCCCCCGTCCACCGTTATGGCATACGATACGCGGGGGCGGGCCGGCGCCTGCGCGGCCCGCGGTCGGAGGGGAAGGGACTTTTCGATTCCACGACCAGCTGCTTCATGCTGCCGGTCGTCTGGTGGGAGTGGATGACTTCCCGATGGGGCTCTACGATCGCGCCTATTACCGCGATGACGATCGGCCAGGCATGGTCGCCGGCCAGACGCGCTCGGTCGTGACGAACCTGATCCTGGTGAACGTGGCCATCTTCGTGGTGGACGCGTTCCTGGTGAAGGGGAAGTTGAGCGATCTGCTCGCCGTGCGGGCCGACACCCTGGTCCGACCCTGGCTCTGGTGGCAGCTGGTCACGTACGGCTTTGCGCACGATCCCAAAAACATCATGCACGTTGCGGGGAACATGCTGGGGCTGTTCTTCTTCGGCCGCGACGTCGAGGAGGTCTACGGTCCGCGGCGGTTCCTGGGGTTCTACCTGGCCGGGCTCGTCCTCGGGTCGATCGTCTGGTCGGCGAAGGAACTGATCGTCGTCGGACCGGAGGCATCCGTCGCCCTGATCGGGGCCTCGGGGGCCGTCACGGCGGTGATCGTCTTGTTCGCCCTGCACTTTCCGCAGCGGACGGTTCTGTTCATGCTGCTGATCCCGATGCGGGCCTGGGTTTTCGGCATGCTCCTGGTGATCTACAACCTGGTGGGAGCCCGGACGGGCGGGCGGGTGGCCTACGACGTGCACCTGGTGGGCGCGGCCTTCGGCTGGGCATGGCATGCCACCGGCGGCGCCCTGGTGCCGGGGTTCACGGCGAAGTGGTTGCGGCGCGGGCCGCGGCTGCGGCTGCACGCGCCCGACGACACCCAGACGAAGCTGGAGCAGTCGGCCGACCGGGTCCTGGAAAAACTGCACCGCGAGGGCGAGGCCAGCCTGACGCACCAGGAACGGCAGATCCTCGAGGACTACAGCCGCCGTCTGCGCCAGCGGCAGCGCTGAGAGCGCGGCCAGCACGGCTGCGGGAACTGGCACGGAACGCAACATTCGCCGGTCCGGAGCGGCGCACCGAGAAGCGTTCCGCTGCGCAGGTCGAGGAGTGTCGGATCGCCGCCGACCCCTCTGCCGGCTCCATCCCCGGCGCCGCATCGCCCCGCGTGATCCTGGGCGGTACGCGTGATCCTGGGCGGTACGCGTGATCCTGGGCGGTACCGGACGCGCGAACCAGCGTTTGGGAGGGCTAGGCTCCTGCCGAGCCGGCGCCTAAGGCGCTGTTCAACAATAAGTTACCGAAATCACTCATCAGCCGCCGGGCGCTAGCCCGCGGTTCATCCGCGAAAGACCGCGGGCTAGCGCCCCGCGGCTGATCCACAAAACCGATAGGTAATTGTCGTGCAGCGCCTAAGACAAGCATTCGGCTCGGCGGGAGCCTCGCCCTCGCGGAATCGCGGAATCCTGCGGGACCCTACTGCTGCATGGCGTAGACGATCATGTTCACGCCCAACCGGGCGGCGTCCTCGCGCACGTATCCCTCGCAGTCGAGCGAGGCGTGGCTCTCCAGTCCGCAACTGATGTCCAGCGGCGAGAAGAGGACCACGTAGCGCCCGTCGACTTCGATCCCCTCCAGCCAGGGAGCGGTCTGCTCCAACCGGGCCCGCAGGGGATCGGCGGCGCGAGCCCGCACGCCCGGGCGGCGGACGCGGACACGGGTCACGTCAAAACCACGGTAGGCCGGGGTGAAGAGGGGATGGCTGGCCGGGACCCGCTTCAGTTCCCTGCCGGGCAGGATCGCCGCCAGCTCGCGCCGCAGGGCATCCGCGAACGGCCGGCTGGCGCAGATCGCGTCGGCCAGCACCACGCCGCCGTTCTCCAGGTAAGCGGCCAGCGCCGCCCGTTCGGCCGCGGAGAACCGGAAGGCGCGCCGGCCGTGCAGGTAGAGGACCGGGTACTCCACCAGGTCCGCGTCGGTGGCCGCCAGCAGCCGCCGGTCGCTGCTGACCGGCAACTGCAACTGCTGGCCGGCGATCTGCACCAGGTTCGACACGGCCAGGGCCGCGTCGTCGCTGCCCCCGCCGTGCCTGAGCTTGGCCAGGGCGAACGTCCCCCGCCGCGGTGGCGGCTCGTCCGGCGTCGCGGGGATCAGCTGGGGCAGGTCGAGCTTCTCGCGCAGCTCCCGGCTGGTGGCGTAGGCCAGCACATTCGCGCCGATCGCCTGGCAGGCCGCGATCTCCTCGCGCACCCCCTGCGGGTAGGCTGTCTCCCGCTCGCCCTCGGCCAGCTGCCAGTAGCACGACAGGTCCTGCGGGCAGTAGACGATGCTCGTACGGCAGCAGGCGTCCACGCCGAACAGCGGCCGCACGAAGCGCGGGTCGACCTGCGCCTCGGCGTACCAGACGGGGTGGTCGGGGGGCAAGAGCCGCAGGGGGCTTTCCGGGAACAGCTCCTGCATCAGCTGCCGGAAGGAGCGATCGAAGCGCTCGCCCCCGCAGCAGGCCTCGACAAAAAGGAACCCGCCCTGGTGGATATACTCGCGCAGATGGCCCTGCTGTTCCGGCGTGAATTCCAGGGACTCCCGCCCGCTGAGGAACAGCACGGGCGCGTGCAGCAGATCTTGCACGCTGGCCTGGCGGACGTCGATGGTCTGCCACGTCAGATCCTTCTGCCACCGCCGCTCTACGAATCGAGTCAGCTGGGCCAGGGCCCCGCGATGCCGGTCCCAATCCTCGGCCGGCGACCGCTTGAGCTTGGCGATCAGCACGGGGCGGCGCCCCTTGGAAAGGAACAGGAGGGAAAGGGCCGTGGCCACATGGGGTGTGTTCTCGACATGTCCGGTCCCCTTCCAGTATCCGCTGAGCGCGTCCTGCTGGCTGACCAGCATCTCCGCCCCTTCGCGGTACCAGTCGTGCGCGCCGATGAACCGGCGGCCGGTCATCCGGCCGACACGTTCCACGCCGTAGAGGTAATACAGCACCCACTGCTGGCTGAAGGCCGGATGGCGGCGTCCCAGGCTGCTGGGGTTGCTGTGGACGGAGAAGTTGCGGCCCAGCCAATCCAACCCCCGCTCGGCCGCGTCCTCCTCGTCCCGCGCGCCACAGCACAGCACGCGGTCGTGCTCCACGCGGGCATCGCCCTGGGCAATCCCGCCCGTGGCGATGACCACCGAGGCGATCCCCGCGCAGGTCATGCTGCCGGTACTGGGCGCGCCGCCGCGGTAGCCCCAGGAACCGTCGTCCCGCTGCCCGTCCAGCCAGTAGCGCAGCGCGCGGCGCCACGTCGAGTCGTTCACCTCGACCCCTACCCGCTCGGCCTCGTGCAGCGCCAGCAAGGCAAACTGCGAATTCGAGTTGTCCGCCTGCCCCTGCCGCTGGCCGTACGACCAGCCGCCGTTGTCCGGACCCTCCTTGACCTGGCTGCTCTCCAGCCAGGCGACATGCCGGCGGATCAGCAGCCGGTCCTGCTGCGGTTCGGCCGCGCAAAAGACCATCGTCCGCAGGGCCGCACTGTAGGTCATCTCGGGCTTATCGAACTTGCGCAGGTAGTCCAGCGCCAGCTGGATCGCGGGGTCGCTGGCCGGAACCCCGCAGTTCAACAAGGCCAGCGTGCAGAGGGCCGTCACGCCGCCGGGATAGCCCGGCTGTTCGGTCCAGCTGCCCTGGACCTTGTCCTGGCGACTGAGCAGATAACTCACGCCCCGTTCGATGGCCCGCCGCGCGTCCTCGGCGCTGATCTCGCCGCGCGCCGGCCGCACGGTCAGGTGGCTGGACGCCAGGACCACCAGCGCGGCCGCCCACGTTGTCCGGTTCATCCTCCGCAGCATCCCTGGCCCTCCGCCCGCTGCCGCCGCCAAGCTGCACAACCATCGTATCTTAGGTCGGGCCGCGTCGAGCGACAACGCGATGCGGTTCGCGTTGCTGGGCCGCGGTGGGAGCTATAGAATCAAACGCCCGGGGACGGAGCGGCTCGCGGAGAACCCTCTCCCGGAGGGAGACGGCGGGGCGAGGGCGCTTGACATTCGCCGTAGGGCAGCCAGCTGCCCTCACCCCAACCCTCTCCCGGAGGGAGAGGGAGGTCGTTGTCGGACAGCCTCTGATCCCCGGGAACGGGCTTGTGTTTCGGCCGCAAGATGACGCGTAACCGTTCACAGGCCGGGGTCTGGCTCATTTTTCGGCGGGAAGACGCGAGCGCTCTGCAGGAGCGTGTCCGCCGAAAATGGTGCCTGACCTCTTGGGGTGCAGCAGATCAGGCGTCGCGGGCCGTACCGCATGGTCCGAGAAACGTGTCGTTCCCCTTGCCTTGGGTCATGAGGCTGGCCCCGTCGGGCCAGGAACCGCGGTGGCGACGAAACCTCGCAGTCTGGGCGACATCCTTCAGGAGTTCAGCCACCACCGCCTGCTGATGCAGCAGGAGTTGCAGAAGGTCATCGTCGGGCAGGGGGACGTGATCGAGCAGTTGTTCGCGGCCATCTTCACCCGCGGCCACTGCCTGCTGGAGGGCGTCCCCGGACTGGCCAAGACGCTGATGGTCAGCTCCCTGGCCCGCATCCTGGACGTGGGCTTCAAACGCATCCAGTTCACGCCCGACCTGATGCCCTCCGACATCACGGGGACGAACGTCCTGGAAGAGGACGAGGCCGGTCGCCGGCAGTTCCGTTTCGTGGAGGGCCCGATCTTCACCAACATCCTGCTGGCGGACGAGATCAACCGCACGCCGCCCAAGACCCAGGCCGCCCTGCTCCAGGCGATGCAGGAGCGGGAGGTGACGGCCGGGCGGACCACCTACGAGCTGCCCGACCCGTTCTTCACGATCGCCACCCAGAACCCGATTGAGCAGGAGGGGACCTACCCGTTGCCCGAGGCCCAGCTCGACCGGTTCATGTTCAACATCAAGGTCGACTACCCGACCGCGGAGGAAGAGGAGCAGATCCTGGCGGTCACCACCCGCAACGAGAAGGTAGAGGTCCGCAAGGTCCTCTCGTCGCGGGCGATCGTCAACCTGCAGAAGCTGGTCAGCAGCGTGGCCGTCAGCGAGTACATCGTCAAGTACGTCGCCCGCCTGGTCCGCGCCACGCGCCCCCGCGACCCCTCGGCCCCGCCGTTCATCCGCGACCTGGTCGATTGGGGCGCCGGACCGCGGGCCGGGCAGTTCCTGATCAACGGCGGCAAGGCCCTGGCGGCCATGGAAGGACGATTCTCCGTCGGTATCCCGCACGTGCGGAAGATCGCCGTGTCGGTGCTGCGGCACCGCATCAGCACCAATTTCCAGGCGCAGGCGGAGGGGATGACCACCGAGGACGTGATCCAGCGGCTGCTGCACGAAATTCCCGAACCGGAAATCCCGAAGTTCGCCGACTGAGCGATGCCCTCGGTTGAAAAGTACCTCAAGCCCGAAGTCGCCCGGCAGATCGCCCGGCTGGATCTTCGCGCCCAGTTCGTCGTCAAGGGCTTTCTGCAGGGGCTGCATGCCAGCCCCTATCACGGCTTCTCGGTCGAGTTCAGCGAACACCGCAAGTACACGCCGGGCGATGACCCCCAGGACATCGACTGGCTGGTCTATGCCAAGACCGACAAGTACTACGTGAAAAAGTTCGAGGCCGAAACGAACATGACCGGCTACCTGGTCATGGATCTCAGCCAGTCGATGGGCTACACCTACCGCCAGGAGCTGACCAAGTTCGATTACGCCGTCTGCCTGGCCGCGGCGCTCTGCTACCTGATGGTCCACCAGCAGGACCCGGTCGGCCTGATCACGTTCGACGAACGGGTCCGCGACAGCCTGGCGCCGAAGTCGAAGCGGACGCAGCTGGGCAACGTGCTGTCCGTGCTGGCCCGCCTGCAGCCCGCCGGCCAGACCGATCTGGCTCGCAGCCTGACCCAGATTGCGGCCATGCTCAAGCACCGCTGCCTGGTGATGCTGTTCAGCGACCTGCTGGCCGACGAGCCGCCGGTCGTCCAGGCCCTGCGGCGGTTGCGGCATGGCGGCCACGACGTGATCCTGTTCCACATCCTGGACGAGGCCGAAGTCCGCTTCCCGTTCGAGGGCGTCGTCGAGCTGGAGGACCCGGAATCGCAGGAGAAGCTGCAGGTCGACGCCCGCGGCTACCGCGACGACTACCTGGCCGAGATCGCGGAGTTTCGCGAGCGCTACCGGCGGGAGTGCTTCCAGAGTGAAATCGACTACGTGGCCCTGGATACCAGCATGCAGTTCGACAAGGCCCTGATGGAGTACCTGTCCAGCCGCCGCTCGAGGTTCTGAGCCGCCTGCCGCCGCGGTCCGGAAGCGGCTTGCGTGATCCGGGGACAGGAGAATACCAACCGGCGCGCGCCAACCGGAGTTGCCCGATCCTGGGAGGACGAGGCTCCTGAGGAGCCGCTGCGTTCCGCCCGTTTTCGGGGGGACTCCAGGAATTTTGCGGCACGGACTTTTAAGGGGTGGGGAATCACGGTGAGTGTTCTGCGGAATACGGCCCTGCGGCACGAAGTGCGGTACGGCCCGGAGGTTTCCAGCGCTCCGCCCCCCGGCGTGCATCCGGGGCGTGGGGGGTTGAACAGCTCTGTATCGCGTACGTGACGGCACGACTTAGGTGCTGCACGACAATTACCTACCGGTTTTGTGGATCAGCCGCGGGGCGCTAGCCCGCGGTCTTTCGCGGATGAACCGCGGGCTAGCGCCCGGCGGCTGATGAGTGATTTCGGTAACTTATTGTTGAACAGCGACTTACCGGCCGTGCACCGGGGGCGTGGCGGCGGCGATCGGCAGTGATCGCCGACCTGCGGGCCGTCGAGATCGGAATTTCATGTCGCTCCTTCATGCGTCCGTACTCGCGCTGGGCGGCCTGCTGGTGGCGGTGCCGATCGTGCTGCACCTGGTGATGCGGCAGCGGCCGCGGCAGCTGGTCTTCCCCGCCCTGCGGCTGGTCCGCGCCCGCCGCGCGGCGAACCGCCGCACACTGCAGCTGCGCCAATGGGCCCTGCTGCTGCTCCGCTGCGCCGTGGTAGGGTTGCTCGCGGCCGCGCTGGCTCGCCCGCGCGTGGCCTCGGCGGCGTTTGCCTCCTGGCTGGCGTGCGGCGGGCTGCTGCTGCTGGGGGCGCTCGTCGTCTGGCTGGCGGCGCTGGCCGCCGTGCGCCGGCGCGGCCGGTGGCTGGTCGCCGGCCTGGGCGCACTGGCCCTCGGCCTGGCCGCGGCCGCCGCCGTCTTTGCCCGGCAAGCGGTGGTGGGCGGCCAGCAGGTCCTGCTGGGCGACCACGAGGCGCCGGTGGCCGCCGTGCTGGTGGTCGATAACTCGCCCCGCATGCTCTACCGCCTGCGAAACCGGACTCGCCTGGAGGAGGCCCGCGAGATGGCCAGCTGGCTGCTGGGTCAGCTGCCGCGGGACAGCCAGATCGCGATCGCCGACCTGCGGAGCGGCGCGCGGGCCTTCTCGGCCGATCTGCCGGCCGCGGCCAGGACCGCCGCGGCCCTGGAGACGACCAACGTACCCCTCAGTTTGCCCGCCGTGCTGCAGGACGCGCTCGAACTGGTCCAGTCCAGCGATAAGCCGCGCAAGGAGGTCTACGTCTTCACCGACCTGACCCGCGCCGCCTGGGACGAGCCGCAGGCGGGCACGCTCGCCCGGACGTTGTCGCAGGACGCCGAGACCCTCGTCTACGTGATCGACGTCGGCGTGCGGCAGCCGGTGAATTTTGCCTTGGGCGAGCCGCGGCTGGCGGGCGACGTGCTGCCCCGCAACACGCCGCTTGAGCTGCGGGCCGATTTGACGCACACCGGCGGCGGCGGGGAGCGGGCCGTGCAGCTGTACCTCGAAATGCCCGACAGCCAGCGGCCGGTGAGCGTGGACGGCCAACTGCTGCTGCCCGCCAGACAGCTACGCGCGCGGGAAACCCGCACGCTGGGACCGGACGGGTCCGCGTCGGTCGCCTTCACGCTGTCCGGGCTGGAGGTCGGCACGCACCACGGGGTCCTGCAGCTGGCGGGCGAGGACGGACTGCCGATCGACGACCAGCGATACTTCACCGTCGCGGTTCAACCGGCCTGGTCGGTGCTGGTCGTCGTTTCCGGCTCGGCCACGCCGCGGTTCGTGGTCGATGCCCTGGCGCCATACGAGTTCCGGGAAACAGGCCAGGCGCGCTTCCAGTGCCACACGATCGGCCTGGATCAACTCCTCACGCACGACCTGCGCCCTTATCAGGCCGTGTGCCTGCTGGACCCAGCGCCGCTGCCCGCCGCCGCCTGGGATCACCTGACGGAGTACGCCCGCGCGGGCGGCGGCGTGGCCCTCCTGCTGGGCCGCAACGCCCAGCCCGCGGCGTCGTTCAACGAGCCGCCGGCGCAACAGCTGCTGCCCGGACCGCTCGTGCGACAGTGGCGGGCCCCGGAAGGACTCTACCTGGCCCCGCGCCGGTTGGAGCACCCGCTGCTGGCCGCCTTCCGTCCCGTGCGGACCACCATCCCCTGGGAAAACTTCCCCGTCACCCGCCATTGGTGGATTGACCCCCTGGCCGCCGACGCGCAAACGGTGATCCCCTTCAGCAACAACCGGCCGGCACTGCTGGAACGCCAGGTGGGGCAGGGCCGCGTCCTGACCCTGACCACGCCCTTGTCCGACGCCGCGAACCTGCCGGGACGCGCGCCGTGGAACCTGCTGCCCACCGGACCGGAACCCTGGCCGTTTGTGATGCTCGCCAATGAACTGGTGCTGTATCTGGTCCAAAGCGGCAGCGAGCGGCTGAACCTGCTGACCGGCCAGCCGGCCCAGTTTCGCCTGCCGACGGGAACCGCCGCCGGACGGTACGAGCTGTTCACGCCGCGCGGCGACTGGCAGGAGATCGCGCCCAGCGACGGCGTGCTGCGCGTACCGTTCACCGAGAACCCGGGGACGTACCGCCTCAAGTCAGTCCGCGCGGCCGACACGGCCCGCGGCTTCTCCGCGAACCTGCCCGAGTCCTTCAGCCAGCTCCAGCGACTGCCGCCGGACGGCCTGGACAAGGTCCTGGGCGCCGGTCGTTTCCACGCGGCGCGCAGCCGCGAGGAGATCGACCGCGGGATCGGCGAGGCCCGCGTGGGACGCGAATTCTATCCCTTCCTGCTGCTGACCCTGGTCGTGGTGCTGGGGCTGGAACACCTGCTGGCCAACCGGTTCTACCGGCCCGGCGAACCGTGACCGTGTACGTTATGGTTGTCGATGTCGTAACCGTTCACGGGTCGGGGTCTGGTCCATTTTTCGGCCGACAAACTCGACCTCGCAGATACGCGCTGGCCGAAAACATGGACCTGACCCCCTGGAATCAGGCCGGTGGAATTGGGGAGAACCGGACGCGAGCGCGTGCCGGCTGATGTGCGCGGTGTTTTTGGGAAGATTATTCATGAGCCGCAAGCGCGCTAGCGTCCGGTCTCGGTGGAATTGGGGAGAACCGGACGCTGGCGCGTGCCGGCTGATGTGCGCGGTGTTTTTGGGAAGATAGCCACAACCTGTTTCTCTGCTTCACCTTGCAACTTGACTCGTCAGGTTGATGAATAATCCGGGCTACGGTCATTACCCGAGATCTCGAAACTCCCGCCGAGCCGCCGCGTCCATGCCTCAGCACGACTTCCACGCGCGCAAGAAAGATCTTGCAACTTCATCGAGCACTACCGTCATCGCCACCGCGGCCTGAACCGCCCCGACCATGACCGACTGGACCCTGCAGCCGATCCTGCAAAGCTATCCGGCCGTCGCGGTGGCGGGCGGCGTGCTGCTGCTCTTGCTGCTGGTCGGGCCGGCCTACCGCCCGCTCCGTCCGCGGCAGCGCGGCGTGCTGATTGGATTGCGGCTGCTGGTCAGCCTGCTGGTGGTGGCGGCCCTGCTGCGTCCAGGGTGGATCAGCACGCAGGCCCGGCCGCAAACGGCCACCGTCGTCCTGCTGGCGGACCAGAGCCGCAGTCTGCAGGTCCCCGATGCGGGCAGCGGCAAGACCCGCTGGCAGGCCCTGCGCGACGCGCTCCAGCAGGCCGCACCGGAACTGGCGCGCCTGAGCAACACCGCGGAGATTCGCGCCTACACGTTCGATCGCCGCGCCCAGCCGGTCGAGTTCACCCAGGGCGAATTGACGCTGCCGGACGAGCCGTCCGGCGATCAGACCGATCTCGGTTCGGCCCTCGACGATGTGCTCCGCCGCGAGCTGGGCCAGCACCTGGCCGCCGTGATCCTGCTCAGCGACGGTGCCCAGCGGGCCTACGCCCCGCGGGTCGAGGCCCAGCAGGCGGCCCGCGAACTGGCGCGGAGCGGCAGCCCCCTGTTCACCGTTGCCCTGGGTCAGCCCCGCGATCGCTCGCAGTCGCGCGACGTCGCGATCGTCAACCTGCAAGACCAGTACACCGTCTTCGTCCAGAACGAACTGGTCGTCCGGGGCGGACTGAACATCCAGGGATACGTGAACCAGCCGATCCCGGTCCAATTGGACATCGCTGGTCCGGATGGCGCGACGGAAACGCTGGGTCCGGTGGCCTACCAGGCCAGCGAGGACAACACGCAGGTCGAGGTTCAGTTCACGTACGTGCCGCGGCAGCCCGGCCAGCACCGGCTGACGCTGGCCGCGGCAGAGCAGCCCGGCGAACTGGTCGTTGACAACAACCAGCTGACCGCCTTCCTCACCGTTCGCGAGGGCGGTTTGCGTGTGCTGTACCTGGACAGCAACCTGCTGGGGGCCGAACAGAAGTTCATCCGCCTGGCCGTCGGCTCCGCCCCCGATGTCCAGCTGGACTTCCGTCCGGTCGACAGCCGGTTGGCCGATCGCTGGCCGATCGACCTCGAGCCGCAATGGGCGCAAGGCAAGTACGACGTCTACCTGCTGGGCGATGTCGACTCGACGGCGCTGGGCGAGGCGAACCTGCGGCAACTGGCCGCGCACGTCGAGGAGGGGCGCGGCCTGATGATGCTGGGCGGCTATCATACCTTCGGGCCCGGTGGCTATGACGCCAGCCCGCTCGCCGACGCGCTGCCGGTCGAGGCCGGCCGCTTCGAGCGGCAGGACCCGCGGTTCGGCGCGCCGCTGCGGCGGGATGTCCACCTGGATCAGGACCTGTCGCTGATCCCCACGTCCGCCCACTTCGTCACGCACCTGGCCCCCGGCGCGGAGAACGCAGCCGCCTGGCGCCGCTTGAAACCGCTGACCGGGGCCAACAAGTTCGCACGCCTCAAGCCGCGGGCCATGGTCCTGGCCGAGTCCCCCGACAAGGTCCCGCTGCTGGTCGCCGGCGAGTACGGACTGGGCCGCGTCCTGGCCTTCGCCGGCGATTCCACCTACCGCTGGTGGCTCGGCGGCCAACAGGCCCAGCACAAACGGTTCTGGCGGCAGGCCGTGCTCTGGCTGGCGCGGCGCGACCAGTCGCTGCGGGACGAGGCCTGGATCCAACTCGACCAGCGCCGCTACCACCCGGGAGCGCCCGTCTCGTTCACCGCCGGGGCCCGCGGCCCCGAGGGAGAAGCCATCGGCGACGCACAGCTGACGGCGCTGGTCCAGGGCCCCGGGATCGACGACCAGCCCGTGCGGCTCACCCGCGACGGCGATCAGTGGGCGGGCGTCTGGCCGCAGACCCAGACGCCGGGCGACTACGTGATTCAGGTCCAGGCGACGCGCGACGGGATGGAACTGGGCAGCGCTCGGGCAAAGTTCCTCGTCTTCACGCAAGACCTGGAAATGAGCGACCCGGCGGCCGATCCGCAGCTGCTCAGCCTGCTGGCCCGCCTGACGGCGGAGTTCGGCGGCCGAACGCTCGCGCCCGAGGAGCTGCCGCAGCTGGTGCGCGAGCTGCGCAAGCGCCCGCCCGCGGTCGACGTGGAGGTGCAATCCAAGTGGCAGCTGGCCGACACGCCCGCCGACGCCGGGCTGTTCCTGGTCCTGGTCGTGGTCCTGCTCGCCGGCGAGTGGTTCCTGCGCAAGCGCTGGGGCCTCGTCTGAACCCCGCCCCACCTCCGGGCCGCCGAGCACCGGCCAGCGCCGCGCACGACGCGTCCCACGCCCAGTCGATGTACCAGGCGACTCCGGCGCGCTGACGTGGCAGCATCCGCCGCCCCGATCGCCGTCGTGCATCGGCCGCTCGAAACGCCCGAACTGTTTCGCCGTAACCGTTCACGGGTCGGGGTCTGGTCCATTTTTCGGCCGACAAACTCGACCTCGCGGATACGCGCTGGCCGAAAACATCGACCTGACCCCCTGCAATCAGGGAAAAACTTCCACCGGGCTGTGAACGGTTACCTTTCGCCAGGGTACTCTCGGGCCGAGAGAGCGCGGACCCTGGGCGTCCGTCGCCAGACCGCGCGCCGCGGGCGCGCCAGGCGGCCGGCCGGGGCAAACAGCGCGGCGGCCGCGGCCCGACGACCAGCTGCGAAACCGGCGCGGGACGCTCAAACGCATCGTTCCGTTCAAATCGATGAACGGCGCCGCGAACAGACGCGCCCGGAACCGGTTCAACGTACCTGGCTGGCTGCCCACGGCGCCGTGACCGGCGACTCAGTCGGACCTGCCCGGCTCTCCCCGCCGCGCTCGTCCCCGCGCGAGTCTCCAGCGATGACCGGAATCCGGCTGCGGACACCCATCCGCCTCTTGCTCTTGACCGCAGATTGTACGCCTGGAACGCATCCGGTAAGGTCTATTAACGTTATCGTCGCCGTCTGCTGAGCGTCACCCCTTGTGAGACTAGCGGCGTGGAGAACCTGGCGGACTACCTGCGGAGCAAGCGTTCACGGGTCGGGGTCTGGTCCATTTTTCGGCCGATCAACTCGACCTCGCGGATACGCGCCGGCCGAAAACATGGACCTGCCCCCCTGGAATATCAGGGAAACACTTCCACCGGGGTGTGAACGGTTACCCTGCGGATTAAGGAGGCCGCCGAATACCTCGGTGTTGCTCCCAATACCCTCCGTAATTGGGGCCGGGCCAACAAGATCACAGAACATCGGCACCCCGTCAACAATTACCGCCTCTACAGGAAAACGGAGCTCGACCGGATCCTAAGAAAAGCACAAAGAACCCGTGAGTCGCGCTGACCTTCAGCGCCGGCGTTTCCCCCCTTCCCCTCCAGACACGCGCGAGACGTTGCCGTGGATGTATTTGATCTCCGCCAACGCCTGGTCGATGACTACGCCAGCTACACGCGCAGCTTCATCAAGATCGCTGACCCTCGCATCAGCCAGAAAGTCGAAGCCGCGCTTGACGAAGGCGCACTCTGGCCCGAACCGCTCCTGCAATTGAACCCGACATTCCTGCCGGGCGGGACAATCGATGACCTGGTTGCTGACGGCACGCTCCATCCCGAATGCCAGCGGATCTTTCGCATCGATAAGTCCGACGCCGATCACTCGGGCAAGCAACTGCTCCTCCACACGCACCAGACGGAAGCGATTCGCAAGGCGAAAGAAAACAAGTCCTACGTGCTGACCAGCGGCACGGGTTCAGGCAAAAGTCTGACTTATATCGTCCCGATTGTGGATCACGTGCTGCGCCGAGGCTCGGGTCGCGGAATCCAGGCGATCGTCGTGTATCCCATGAACGCCCTGGCGAACAGCCAGGACGAGGAACTCCGCAAGTTCCTGGAGAAAGGGTACGGCCAAGGCAGATCGCCGGTGCGCTTCGCGCGCTTCACCGGTCAGGAAAAGGGCGAAGAACGAGAAGCGATACGCAGCCAACCGCCGGATGTTCTGCTCACCAACTACATGATGCTGGAACTGCTGCTGACCCGCAGTGAGGACCGCGAGCTGGTGCGCGCCGCCCAGGGACTGCGGTATCTCGTGTTTGACGAACTCCACACCTACCGCGGACGACAGGGCGCCGATGTTGCCCTGTTGATCCGCCGCTGCCGGTTGGCGTTTGGCGTGAACGACATGATCTGTGTCGGAACATCGGCCACGATGGCCACTGAAGGATCGTCCGCCGACCAAAAGCGAGCAGTCGCCAAAGTGGCCGAGACTCTCTTCGGGACCTCGATCGACCCCTCTCAAATCATCGGTGAAACACTCGAACGAGCGACTCCAGAAATCGACCGGGAGAAACCGGCAACCATTGCAGCGCTTACCGCCGCGATCGCGGGTGATGCCCAGGCGCCCACGGATTACGAATCGTTTCGCCTACATCCCCTTTCCTCGTGGATTGAGTCCACATTTGGCGTCCGGACGGAGAATGGGAGCGAAAGGCTCATCCGCCAGGCGCCGCGTCGAATCCAGGGTGACGACAGTGCGGCGGATGAACTCGCGAGGCTAACCGGCACCGAGGCTAGCGGGCAATGTGCGCCGCTCTTGCGACGATTCCTGTTGCGCGGGGCCGGACTTTGGCCCAGCGAGTCCAGTCGGTTTCCGATCTTCGCCTTCCGCCTGCACCAGTTCTTCACCCGCGGCGACACGGTGTGGGCCACGATCGAGTCGGAAGTGACTCGCCACCTGGAAATGTCGAAGCTGGGATCGAAACCCGGAGAGCCAGACCAACCGCTCTTCCCACTGGTGTTTTGCCGGCAGTGCGGCGCGGCCTACTATCGCGTTTCGATTCGCCGCGACAAGCAAGATCAATGGCTTAGTCCGCGTGAAGACCGCCGCGACGAAGGAGACGATGGCAGCGGTGACGCTTATCTGTACGTCTCGACCGAACATGCCTGGCCCCATGGCGAAGGGCCGACATTGCTGGATCGCCTTCCGGCCTTCATGAAGGAGACGACGGGCGCCGGAGTTGAGCGGGTCCGGCCCGATGCCCGTGCTGATCTCCCGGAAACGGTGTACGTGGACGCGACCGGGCGCATCGTATCCCAGGGCGAAGGGGTCGAGGCGGCCCTCATTCGCAAGAACTTCCTTTTTTGTCTGGAACCCGCATGCGGAGTTGCTTACACGAAGCTTCAGCGGTCGGAACGCATGAAGTTGGCGACGCTCGGCGTCGACAGCCGGAGTACGGCCACGACGATCCTCGCCGTCCGTTCGCTGATCGAGCTGCAGAGCGATGCGACACTGAAGCCTGAAGCCAGGAAGCTCTTGAGCTTTACCGACAATCGGCAAGACGCATCCCTGCAGGCGGGGCACTTCAATGATTTTGCCCAGGTCGCACTGCTGCGTTCGGCACTGCACAAGGCGACTATGGCCAGGGGGGCGACAGGCCTCACACATGGCGACCTGTCGCGCAGTGTGTTCGATGCGTTGTCGCTGAAGTTCGATGAATACGCGGCTGACCCGGAGGTCCGAGGGCCGGCCAGGAACTTGACCAATGACGCGCTGCGCCGCGTCATTGATTACTACCTGTACCGTGACCTGCAGCGCGGCTGGCGAGTTACCGCGCCCAACCTTGAAGACTGCGGCCTGCTGCAGTTCGATTACGAGGGCCTGACAGGCGATGACGGACTACTCGGTGAGCTGGAACTCTGGGACAAGGGCTTCCATCTCCGACTGGACCGGGAGACCGAGGAATTCGTCGAGACCCCGGCTCCGCTACGAGCATGCCCGCTTCCCGTGCGAGAAGAGATTCTCCGAACGTTGCTCGACGTGCTTCGCCGCTCCTTGGCGGTCAAGGTGGATGTCCTCGATCCCCAGAAACAGCTCGACCTGGTGGAGCAAACGAACCCACGATTGCTGGATGGGACAGTGTGGTATCTGGAAGACACGCGCGAGCTGGTCAAATCTCAGGTAGCCTATCCGCGTCCCAAGCAACGCGGCGATTCCAACGGCTTCTTTGTCTCTTCGTACGGGAGCTTTGGTCGCTACTTGCGCCGTTCGCTGCTTCCACATGTCCCGGCGGAACAGCCATTTGGACGGGATCAGGTGGACGCGACGATTCGTTTCCTGTTCCTGGCCCTGAAGCGTTACGGCATCGTGGAGCAGGTGCGTAGCGGTGAGGTTCCCGGTTTTCAAATCAATCACGACTCGCTGCGATGGATCGCCGGTTCCGGCGACATCCGACCGATCGATCGAACGCGCGTGCTCGATGCCGGCGAGATTCCGCCGGACGTCAATCGCTACTTTGTCGAATGCTACCGGCGGTTCATTGATCTCAAGTGTGTGCTGGAGGCGCGCGAGCATACGGCGCAGGTGGCGTCGGAAGACCGGCAAGAGCGTGAAGACCGCTTCCGCGAGGCTGAACTGCCCCTGCTGTTCTGTTCCCCGACGATGGAGTTGGGCGTCGACATCGCGCAGCTCAACGTCGTTAATCTGCGCAATGTGCCGCCTACGCCAGCGAACTACGCCCAGCGCAGCGGACGTGCCGGTCGCGGTGGCCAGCCCGCGCTCGTGTACACCTACTGTGCCGGCCGCAGTCCGCACGACCAGTATTACTTCCGCCAGCCAAGACACATGGTGGCGGGGGCCGTCGCGCCGCCTCGGATCGACCTGCGGAATCGCGACCTGGTGCGCTCGCACGTTCACGCGATCTGGATGGAGGTCGTCAAACCCGACCTTGGCAAGACGCTCACGACCGTGCTCGACATTCAGCGTGAAGAAGGGAAGATTCACCTGCCGGTGAAAGAACTGCTGCGGCGTGACTTAGCCAGTCCCGCGCATCGGGCGGCGGCGCTGACCAAGGCGAATGAGCTGGTGCAGAGCATTCAAGAGACTCTTGCTTCGGCGGTTTGGTTCCATGCCAACTGGACGAAGGAAGTTCTCGACCAAATCGAGCTGGCGTTCGACGCCGCTTGTAACCGTTGGCGGGAACTCTACCGGGCCGCGGTACGCCAGCGGGAACTGCATCACAAGATCATTGGTGATCACTCCCGCCCGGAGGCCGAACGTAACCACTCCCGTCGCCTGCGGGGCCAGGCGGAAACCCAGGTCCGCTTGCTCACGGAAGCGGAAGGGATCTACGAAGGAGACTTCTACTCGTACCGCTACTTCGCCGCTGAAGGGTTTCTGCCGGGCTACAACTTCCCCCGTTTGCCGATCTCCGCGTTTGTGCCCGCGCGGCGGAAGCGCATGGGCCGCGACGAATTCGTTTCGCGCCCCCGCTTCCTGGCCATCTCCGAATTCGGTCCGCGTGCGCTGATTTACCACGAAGGAGCACGCTACCGGGTCTACAAGGTCAATCTCGACTTCGGTTCCGAGGACATCGAAGACACGCACAGCCTGGTAACCAGCATCATCAAGCGCTGCGAGAAATGCGGCTATGCCCACCTGGAACAGGGTGCGAATCTCGCCGAGGTCTGCGATCGTTGCGGCGCTGCACTGGACGGCCTGGCCACCGTGGAAAACCTTGTCCAACTGCAGAACGTCAGCTTGAAGCTCGCCCAGCGCATTACTTGCGACGAGGAGGAGCGGCAACGGTTCGGCTACAAGCTGGTCACTTCGTATCGCTTTCCCGATATCGGCGGCAAGCTCGACCGCAAGGATGCCGAGGTACTTGTCGATGGCACGAGCGCCATGCGGCTGAGCTATGGAGACGCCACGTCACTCTACCGGATCAATCTGGGATGGGCGAATCAGCGGGCCAATCAACCGGCCGGGTTTCTGCTGGACCTGGAACGGGGCTATTGGGCGCGCAACCAGGCTGACGAGGAAGACCAGGAAGATGCCGCCGCCGGACGGCAAATGCGAGTCGTGCCGTATGTGAACGACACCAAGAACGCGCTGGTGATGCGTTTCGAGCCGGTCCGCAGCGAATTCGAAATGGCCAGCCTGCAGTCTGCTTTCAAGGAGGCAATTCAAAAGCATTTTCAGTTGGAGCCGCGCGAGCTGACATGCGAAGCCATGCCGTCTCCCCGCGACCGGCAGGAGATCCTGTTCTATGAAGCGTCGGAGGGGGGCGCCGGCGTGTTGCGGCAACTCGTGGAAGATCCCAACGTCATCCCGGCGTTGGCTCGCCGCGCTTTGGAAATCTGCCACTTTGACCCGGATACACTCGCGGACACGAAGGCGGAGACCTGCGGAAAGGCGTGCTACGAATGCCTGCTCGATTACTTCAACCAGCCGGATCATCAAGTCCTGGATCGCTATCTCGTTCGCGACATCCTGGCGGAGCTGGCTCGCTCCGAGTGTAAGCCGGCCGGCGGCATGGGCTCCCGCGCCGAACGCATGGTGGCGTTGCGGAGACGTTGTGACAGCAAACTGGAGACACGCTGGTTGGATCTGCTGGACTCGCTTGTGTTGCGCCCCCCCAGCGATGCGCAGCTTGTGATCGAGGCCTGCTCGACGCGCCCCGACTTCTTCTATCGGGAGTACAACGCGGCGATTTTCATTGATGGCCCAGTCCACGACGAACCGGACCAGTTGCGTGAGGACGAGGAAATCAACCAGCGCCTTATGTGGGCCGGCTACGTCGTCATTCGCTTCCATCACCGCGCCGATTGGCCAGCCATCTTTCGCTCGCACCCGGATGTCTTTGGAACTCCACAATCATGACGACTGCTGTTCTGTCCAAACCAGGGACTCTGATTCGCTCGCGAGGCCGCGAGTGGGTTGTGTTGCCTGACTCCAGCGACGAGCTGCTGCTGGCCCGGCCGATTGGCGGACTAGATGAGGAAATCGTGGGCATTATGCCAGCGGTGGAACCGGTCGAGTCCGCTACCTTCCCACCGCCATCCCGTGACGACCTCGGCGACTTCCGCTCGTGCAGTCTGTTGCGCGATGCCGCCAGGCTTTCGACACGGGCAGCCGCCGGACCATTCCGCAGCTTCGCCCGCATCGCGGTCGAACCGCGCCCATATCAACTCGTCCCGCTGATGATGGCGCTCAAGCTCGACCCCGTTCGTCTGTTGATCGCCGACGACGTGGGGATTGGCAAGACAGTCGAGGCTGTCCTGGTCGCCCGAGAACTGCTGGACCGCGGCGAAATTCAGCGATTGGCTGTCCTCTGCCCACCACACCTGGCCGAGCAATGGCAGAAGGAGTTGGCCGAAAAGTTCCACATCGACGCGGAACTCGTCCTCAGCAGCACAATTCAGCGGCTGGAACGCAATCTGCCGATTGGCGTTTCGGTGTTCGACCGCCACCGCTTCACCGTCGTCTCGGCCGACTTCATCAAATCCGACCGCCGGGCCGCCGACTTTGAACACAAGTGCCCGGAGTTCGTCATCGTTGACGAGGCCCACGGCTGCACGCTCGCCGGAGGCGTCGGGCGGGGGCGACAGCAGCGGTTCGAACTCATTCGCACAATTGCCTCCCGCCCTGACCGACACGTCGTGTTGGTCACGGCGACTCCCCATAGCGGAAACGAAGGGGCGTTTCGATCGCTGTTGGGTCTCCTGGACGAGGAGTTCTTCGACCTGCCGGCGGATATCGACCGCACGGAGCGGGAAGGCATCCGGCGCAAACTGGCCCGGCATCTGGTGCAGCGCCGGCGGGCAGACATTCGCCACTACTTGGAAACCGATACCTCCTTCCCGAGTCGTTTGGACAAAGAACAAACGTACAACTTCGGCAAGGAGTACCGCGAACTGTTTGACGACATTGTGAAGTTCGCCCGTGAATTCGTGACAGAAAGTGGCTCTGATAAGCGCCGTCGCCGAGTGCGGTACTGGTCGGCGCTCGCCTTGCTGCGATGTTTTTCATCGAGTCCCGCTGCGGCTGTGGCGACGTTGCGCAGCCGGGCCGCTGTCGATGAAGCGGCCGAAGATGAAGTCGAGGAAGTCGGTCGGCGTACCGTCCTCGACCAGGATGATGCCGATGACGTGACGGCCCTGGATCTCAGCCCCGGTTCGGACACGGAAGGAGAAGCCGAAGCCTCGCGTCGCAAGCTGCTCGCGTTCGCCCGCCGAGCGGAAGCTCTCGCTGGTGACGCCGATGCCAAACTGCAGGGTGCGATCAAAGAGGTGAAGGCACTCCTGAAGGCGGACTTTCAGCCGATCGTGTTTTGCCGCTTCGTCGATACCGCGGACTACGTCGCCCGCCACTTGCGAGAATCGCTTCCCGACAAGGTCCGCGTGGAATCGATAACCGGCCTCTTGCCGCCGGCGGAGCGCGAATCCCGCATTGAGACGCTGACGAACGACGGCGGGCAATATGTCCTCGTCTGTACCGACTGCCTTTCGGAAGGTGTCAACTTGCAGCAGGCCTTTAATGCGATCCTGCATTACGACCTGTGCTGGAACCCAACCCGGCATGAACAACGGGAGGGGCGGGTCGACCGGTTCGGCCAGGACAAGCCGGAAGTCCGTGTGGTCACCTACTACGGCAAGGACAACCCGATTGACGGCGTGATCCTGGATGTCCTGATTCGGAAGCACAAGAGCATCAAGAGCGACCTGGGCGTCACTGTCGCCGTTCCCGGATCGAGCGAGCAGATTGCCGAGACCTTATTCGAAGGTGCCCTGTTTCGCGAGATGACGCGGACTGGCTCTCGTCAGCAATTGCTCGACTTCGGCGAAAAGGAACGGGCGCAAGTGACAGCCTTTCACGCCGAATGGGACAATGCTCGTGAAAAGGAGAAGGCCAGCCGTTCCCGATTCGCCCAGCACGCGCTCGACAAGGACTCCGTGGCCGCGGAACTCAGCAGTGTTCGTGAAGCGATCGGCCGCGGCGAAGACGTCGCCCGCTTCGTGAAGACGGTCTTTCAGGCTGCAGCCGTGCCGGTCGAGGAGAACGGCGGCAACGTGTCGGTCCACGTCCGTGCCGAGACACCGCGAGCGCTCCGCCAGGCGCTGGGGCGCGATGACTCGTTCAAGGGTCGATTCGACTTGCCGCTTCAGGAAGGTGAACTGTACCTCGGCCGCACGAGCCCAATTGTGGAAGGGCTGGCCGGTTGGACACTCGACCAGGCGCTCGATCCGGCGGCTCGCGACGCCCGGCCCATTGCCGCGCGCTGCGGCGTGGTGGCCACCTCATCGGTCACGGCGCGCACGACGCTAGTCATTGCCCGCTTCCGTTTTCACTTGAAAGCCACTGGCGCGGCCAGCGAGACAATACTGTGTGAAGAAATCGTTCCCTTGGCCTGTACCGGTTCACCCGCGAGTCCGGTTTGGCTGAGTGCCGCCGAAGGGGAAGGGTTGCTTGCCGCCCGGCCGGAACAGAACCTGATTGCCACGGCCATCGACCAACAGATGGCCTTGTTGCTTGGGTCGCTAGCCGCCATTCAGTCGGCGCTCGCGGCGGTGGCTACCGAGCGAGCCTCTACGCAGCTCCAGGCCCACGAGCGGGTCCGTGAAGCTTCCAAAACCAAAGGCCGCGTCACCATCGAACCCGTGCTTCCCGTGGACATCCTCGGAGCTTACGTGTTGTTAGCAAGATTGGGAATAGAGAGTTAGTGATCGCTCGCCAAGACAAGCCAGAAACGCTCCCCATACATCTCTGTTCCCTCTGTGCCTCTGTGTCACTTCTTGATTGGAGAATCCATCCCCCGAGGCGAAGACAGGGAAACACAGAGGCACGGAGGGAACAGAGAATGGAATTGAACGAATTGACACACGCAATCATCGGTGCCGCGATCGAAGTGCATCGTCGCATGGGCCCAGGGCTGTTGGAGACCGTGTATCGCAAGTGTCTGGCATACGAGCTGAGAAAGCGTGGTTTCGAGGTTGTTGAAGAGCACCCAATACCGGTGATCTACGATGAGGTTCACCAGGAGTGCGGATTTCGTGCGGACTTGATCGTCAATGGTCGGGTGGTTGTCGAGATCAAAGCCAAGTCCGATATACACCCGGTTGACAAAGCTCAAACGCTTTCGCATCTGCGGCTGATGAACCTGCGGATCGGACTGCTGATCAATTTCCATGTCGAGAAACTGACGGATGGCGTCCATCGAATCATAAACGGGTATGAGTGAATGATATCGACTCGACTCTTGACTTTGAAACACAGAGGCACAGAGAGCACGGAGGGGGCCTGTTGGGCGAGTTCCCCCTCTCTTCTCTGTTCCCTCTGTGCCTCTGTGTTTAGATTTCTTCCTCAATGACGCGCGCAAGACACGAATTCCAGACGATCCATTCCGAGGGCGGTTTGCTGCCGGCTGACTTGTTGCGCCGCGCCGTCGATCCCAAGGGCAATCTCCCCGGCGCCAGGCCCGAAGATTATGGCCTTCCACCCGGCGAACGGATCAACGAGGCGATCACCCAGTCCTGGAATCGCATGCGCCGCCATTGGGCCGAGTTCCGCGCGGCAGCCCGCAATTTGCCCGAACACGAACCGGGAACCGGTTTGACCAATGATAAGTGGAGTGTGCCGCTGCTGCGCGAACTCGGGTTCGGTCTGTTGCCAACCAGCGCGGGACCGGAGATCAATGGTCGCACCTACGCCATCAATCGATTCTTCGGTTCGACGGCCGTGCACTTGGTCGGTTGCGGCTTGAGCCTCGATCGTCGCGCCGCGGGAGTGCGTGGCGCGGCGGCGACCAACCCTCACGGGCTGGTTCAAGAGTTCTTGAATCGTAGCCCAGGGCATCTGTGGGCAATCGTCTCCAATGGGCTGCAATTCCGGGTTCTT
>Ga0209398_1000422_pt1 | contig 26754 bp, 14 predicted proteins | sample AshMeaBigSpring_FD_184125 | JGI IMG/M metagenome (GOLD analysis project Ga0209398, IMG submission 184125) | Groundwater microbial communities from Big Spring, Nevada to study Microbial Dark Matter (Phase II) - Ash Meadows Big Spring (SPAdes)... | ecosystem: Environmental > Aquatic > Deep... | reverse complement strand
CAATAAGTTACCGAAATCACTCATCAGCCGCCGGGCGCTAGCCCGCGGTTCATCCACGAAAGACCGCGGGCTAGCGCCCCGCGGCTGATCCACAAAACCGGTAGGTAATTGTCGTGCAGCGCCTTAGGGCCGACCAGGTTCGCGGGCGGTTGGCGCCGTAACCGTTCACACCCGGGCTGAGCATTCAGCCGATTTGGAGGGGGTCAGGTACATGTTTTCGGCCTGCGCGACTTGGCTTGGTCGTGCGGATTGGCCGAAAAATGTACCAGACCCCGGCCCGTGATTTGGCGTGATTTGGCCGGGGTCAGGTACATGTTTTCGGCCTCCGCGTCTTCGCTTGGTCGTGCGGATTGGCCGAAAAATGTACCCGACCCCGGCCCGTGAACGGTCACCTTGGCGCCGAGCAAGATGCCAGACGCCTGCATCTCGGGTCAGACCCCCGAGCGTCGGCCACGGCCGCCCGGACGCGAGGCATGTTCGTGGACCACGGAACTGTCCCTGGGGGCGAGGGCGGTCGTTCGTGCAGCAGCCTCTCAGCGTTTGGGCGAGGCACATCTTCTGGGAAGCCGTGGCACATCGGCGATACAACCGGCGCGGGCGGACCAACCGGCACGAAGAGCCTGCTAGAGCGGTCCGGTTTCCAGCGCGCCGGCCGCTCGGGGGCCGGGTGTGAGCTAGACTTTCCCGCACCCCCATTTTGGCCGAGGCTCAGGCGGCCGGCTCTGCCTGCGACAGCGGTGAGGGACCTTCTGACGGCGGCGCAAACGGCGCCGCGGACGGTTAGCCGACTCACCGATCGCACCCCCAACTGCCGAAGATCCGGAAGCGAGTCTCCAGGAATTGATTCGGGCATGGACGCGCCCCAAGTCCGCCCGAGATCGGCGACCGGCAATTCGCCGCGCTGATTGATCCGCGTCCATGTTCGAAGACCGCAACCTGAAGCTCGATCTGTTCGCGCTTGCGCTGCTTGCGCTCACGGTGTTCCTCGGCCTGGCCTTGCTGACCTACCGCCCCGAGGACGCCCTGGGCGAGCTCTGCTTTCCCCTCGGGTATTTCCACCAGCCCGACGTGCTGGTCTACCCGCAGGGCGACGTGCCGCGGAACGCCTGCGGCCGCTCGGGGGCCCTCATCGCCGACCTGCTGTTCAGCGGCCTGGGGCTGGGCGCCTACTACCTGGTGGCCGCCCTGGCCGTGTTGGACGTGCTGTTGCTGGCCCGCGTGGCGATTGACACGCCGGTCGTCCGGCTGCTGGGGTGGACGGTCTCGCTGGTCGGCGTCGCCACGCTCTCGGCGATGCTCGTGCCGGGACTTTCGCCCGGGCCCGTGATCGGACCGGGCGGCTACCTGGGGGCCGTCGGGCGGGGTCTGCTGGAGCTGCATTTTTCCTTTGCGGGCGGCCTGATCCTGGCCGGCAGCCTGCTGCTGGGCGGCCTGCTCCTGTGCACCGACTACGTCCTGCTCCGGTGGTGCCTGCTGGTCTGTGCGCTGCCGCTGCAAGGAACCGCGGGGTGGAGGAAACTGGCCAGCGGTGCCGTGTCGGGCCTGCGGCGCCGCGGGGCGGCGGCACAGGCAGACGAGGACGAGGAAGAGGATCAGGAGGAGGGTGCGGTTGGCGGCGAAGCAGAACCGCCCACCCTCTCGGTGCGGATCCTGGGCAAACCGGTTCGCCACGCGCCGCCGAATCGGCGGGACGATGTCGACGATGAACTGGAGGATCAGGAGGAGGACGAGGACGAAGAGAACGAACTGGGCGAGGGCGAGGCCTATGACGAGGACGAGGACGAGGACGACCGCGACGACGACGCGGAGGCCGACGAGGACGAGGAGCAGGGCGGGCGGTCAGCCCGGCCGGCGGCCCCGCGTCTCCGCGTGACCGCTCCCCGCAGTCCGGGCCGGCTGCGCGTCCGCCGTCCGTCGGAAGAGAACGAGCGGGAGGAAGTGATCAGCCAGTTGGAGGAGGCGAGCCGCCAGCAGGAGGCCGCGGAGTACGAACTGCCCTCGCTCGAACTCTTGTCGCAGTCCGACGATGTCTGTTACGACCAGCAGGAGAAGGAAGTCCGCCAGAAGGCCAAGATTCTCGAGCGGACGTTCGCCGATTTCGGCTTCCAGGTGAAGGTGGTCGAGATCGAGACGGGGCCGGTCATCGCCCAGTACGAAGTCGAACTGGAGGCCGGTCTGCGGCTGTCCAAGATCACGGGACTGGCCGACGACCTGGCGATTGCCCTCCGGGTACCCAGCGTGCGGATTGTCGCGCCGATTCCGGGTAAGAACACGGTAGGCATCGAGGTGCCCAACCAGACGCGTCAGATCGTCCGGTTGCGCGAGGTGATGGAGGAGACCAACGGGCGGATCCGCAAGATGGGGATTCCCTTGTTCCTGGGAAAGGACGTTTCGGGCAACCCGCTGACCGTCGACCTTTCGACGCTGCCGCACCTGCTGATCGCGGGCCGCACGGGGACCGGCAAGAGCGTCTGTCTGAATGCGATCATCGCCTCGATCCTCATGACTCGCCGACCCGACGAGGTGCGGATGCTGATGATCGATCCCAAGATGGTGGAACTCAGCGGCTACAAGACGCTGCCCCACCTGATGCACCCGGTGGTCACCGACATGCGCAAGGCCGAGGCGATCCTGGCCTGGGCCGTGGAGAAAATGGAGGAGCGGTACCAGTTGCTGGCCCAGGCCGGCGTGCGCCACGTGAGCGTCTACAACCAGCTGGGCGAGGAGGAGTTGATGGAGCGGCTCCAGCCCGAGGACGACGAGCAGCGGCAGACGATCCCGCTGCACCTGCCCTACATCGTCATCGTGGCCGACGAGATGGCTGACCTGATGATGACCGCGGGCAAGGAGGTCGAGCAGCATATCATCCGCCTGGCGCAAAAGAGCCGGGCGGTCGGCATCCACCTGATCCTGGCCACCCAGAAACCGACGGTCGACGTGATCACGGGCCTGATCAAGTCCAACCTGCCGGCGCGGATTGCCTTCCAGGTGGCCAGCCGGACCGACAGCCGCGTGGTGCTGGATGAGATGGGCGCCGACAAGCTGCTGGGCAACGGGGACATGCTGTTCCTCTGGCCGGGCACCAGCACGCTGCTCCGCGGCCAGGGCACCTACCTGAGCGACGACGAGATCAACAGCGTTGTGGAGTTCGTGAGCACGGGCGAGCAGCATTTCGTCCGGGAGCTGGTGCAATTGAAGGTCGAGGAGCCCGTCGACGGCCAGCCGGGGCCCCTCAAGCGGCGCGACGAGTTGTATGAGGCCGCGGTGGACATCGTGGTCCGCGAGGGGCGGGGGAGCGTGTCGCTGTTGCAGCGCGCCCTGGGTATCGGCTACGGCCGCTCAGCCCGCTTGATCGACTTCATGGCCGAGGACGGCATCGTCGGCACCTACGCCGGCTCGCAGGCCCGCGAGGTCCTGATCACGCTGGCCGACTGGGAACAGATGCAGCGCGGCGAGGCGGCCTCCGCCGCGCCGCCGCCCGCTCCCGCCCCGTCCCGCCGCCCCAACCGCATCCGGCCAGAGGCCAACGGGGACAGGCCCCGTCCCGACGACGAGCGGGCCGGGCCGGACGACGATCGCGACGACGACACCAGCGACGACGACGATCTGGCGGCGGAGGACGAAGACGACTTCGCGGGCCAGCCGCGGGACGAAGACGACGACGAGGACGATGCCGATGAGGACGACGACGGCGAAGGCGACGCCTACGGCGACGCGGACAACCAGGTCGATTACCACCAGGATGAGATCGAAGAGCGGGCGTACGGGTCCCGGACCCGGGACGCATCGTGCGACGAGTACGACGACCCGAACTTCGCCGAGGAGCCGTACGCGGAGGACGACCACGACGCCCTGCAGAGCGGTCGCGGCGGTCTTGGCGGTTATGCGGCGGAAAGCGCCTGAGGGAGTAGCCGCACAGGCCGGGGTCTAGCTCATTTTTCGGCGGGCAGACGGCTCGTCGTCGTGCGACGCTGCCGCCGGAAGATGTGCCTGACCCCGTAGTGCCCTGTCCACGTTTAATTTTCGGATCAGCCGCCGGGCGCTAGCCCGCGGTTCATCCGGGAAAAACCGGGGGCTAGCGCCCTCCGGCTAATTTGCAAGAGCCGAACATTTGAAATGGACAGAACACCAGGGTGCAGCACGTCTGGCGTCCACCCCGTGAACGGTTACGCAAAAACGGTACCCGGAATCGACGGGTGTTCTCGGCGCGTGCGCGGGGCGTGGCGTCGATCGGCCGGAACCAGCCCCCGACGTGGAAATGCTTACGATTGACAGAAGCGCCCCAGGGCCCTATCCTTACGCTGTTGGATTCGGTGTCCCGCTGGCTTCTCCAGGTGGCTCCATGTCGTCCCGTACCACCCCTCTCCGCACCCGTCGCAGCGGCGTCGTCCGCAGCGGTCCCGTGCTGGGCGTGATCGGGGCGATTATTGGCGGGAGCCCACGGCCTTAGGGGCACCGACGGGATGACCCGAAGATCGCAGCCCTGAGGCCCCAGCGGGTCGCAGGGCTTTTTTTGTTACACCCCGAGGCGGTCGCCGCGACCGCGAGGATTTCACGATGCGTAAGGTCCAGATTTACGACACCACGCTCCGCGACGGGACGCAAGGCGAGGGGATCAGCTTCTCGCTCCAGGACAAGCTGATGATCGCCGAGCGGCTGGACGAAATCGGCGTCGACTACATCGAGGGCGGCTATCCGCTGTCCAACGAGAAGGACGCTGAGTTTTTCGCGCGGATGGCCGGTCGGAAACTGGCCCACGCCCGCATCTGCGCCTTTGGCATGACCCGCCGCCGCGGCCTGTCGGCGGCGGAGGACCCGGGAATGCGGGCCCTGCTCGCCTCGCAGGCCCCCGTCGTGACCTTGGTGGGCAAGACCTCCGAGTTCCACGTCCGCGAGGTGCTGCGCGTGACGCTCGAGGAGAACCTGGCGATGATCGCCGACAGCGTGCGCTACCTGTGCGACGCCGGCCGCGGGGTGATCTACGACGCGGAACATTTCTTCGACGGCTGGCGGGAGAATCCCGAGTACGCGGTGCGGACGATCCGCGCCGCGGCCGAGGCGGGGGCGACCCTCGTTGCGCTCTGCGACACCAACGGCGGGAGCCTGCCCGAGGAGATTGAGGCGATCGTCCGCGCGGCGATCGCCGCGCTGCCGGTCCCGGTGGGCATCCATTGCCACAACGATTGCGACCTGGCCGTGGCCAACTCGCTGGTCGCCGTCGACGCGGGCGCCGTGCAGGTGCAGGGGACGATCAATGGGTTCGGCGAGCGGTGCGGGAACGCCGACCTGGTCTCGACCATCGCCAACCTGGCGACGAAGAAGCGGGGCTACGAGGTGCTGCTGCCGGGTTCGCTGTCCCACCTGACCGAGCTGTCGCGCTACGTGTATGAAACCGCCAACATGCACTACCGCAACAATCAGCCGTTTGTCGGGCCGAGCGCCTTCGCGCACAAGGGCGGCATGCACGTGCACGCGGTGAGCCGCGCCGCGTCCAGTTACGAGCACATCCCGCCCGAGCGGGTGGGCAACGAGCGCCGCATCCTGGTCAGCGAGCTGTCGGGCCGCTCCAACATCGTCGCCCTCACGATGCGGCAGAACCTGCAGCACGACCCGGTCCTGATGGATACGATCCTGGCCCGGGTGGTGGCGATGGAGAACCAGGGTTACCAGTTCGAGGCGGCCGAGGCCTCGTTCGACCTGCTGGTCCAGCGCTGCGCGCAGTCCTTCACGCCGCACTTCGAGCGGATCAGCTACCACGTGGCCGTGGGCAGCGATCCTGGGGGCGCCGTCGTGACGGAGGCCACCGTCAAGCTGCTCGTGCAGGGACAGCTCCGGCACGAGGTCGCCGAGGGCGACGGTCCGGTAAATGCCCTGGACGCCGCCCTGCGAAAAGCGCTTAATGGCAGCTTCCCCGGCCTCCGCGACATGCGGCTGGTGGACTACAAGGTGCGGGTCGTCAATTCCGAGGCCGGCACGGCGGCCCGCATCCGCGTGATCATCGAAAGTGCGGACGACTCGGCCGTCTGGGGGACGGTCGGCGTCAGCGAGAACATCATCGAGGCCAGCTGGCTCGCGCTGGTCGACGCCCTGGAATACAAGCTGTCCAAGGACGAACAGCCGGCTCAACGACAACCGCGGCAGCCGCCGACCGATCCGCGCGCCCTGCCGCCCTCGCCCACTTCGCCGCGCCGGGAGTCCCCGCCGCCTGCCGCCGATGACCGTGAAATTCTCACCCGAAACGCTTCCCACCCGGTTTGACTTCAGCCAGGCCCAGTCGCGGCTGTACGCGATGTGGGAAGAGCGCGGTTACTTCCATGCCGAGCCGGACCGGCAGCGGCGGCCGTTCACGATCGTCATCCCGCCGCCGAACGTGACCGGGGCCCTGCACCTGGGGCACGCCCTGAACAACACGCTGCAGGACGTGCTGATCCGCTTGCGCCGCATGCAGGGCTACAACACGCTCTGGGTGCCGGGTACCGACCACGCCGGAATCGCCACCCAGGCGGTGGTGGAGAAGCGGCTGCGCGAAGAAGAGGGCCTGACCCGCCACGATCTGGGCCGCGACCAACTGGTCGCGCGGATCTGGGCCTGGAAGGACGCCTACGAGGCCCGCATCCTCAGGCAGCTGAAGCAGATGGGCTGCAGCTGCGACTGGTCGCGGACCCGCTTCACGCTGGACGAGGTGTGCGCCCGCGCCGTGCGGCAGACCTTCTTCAACCTCTTCCGGGGCGACCGCATCTATCGCGGCAAGCGGCTGGTCAACTGGGACACGTTCCTGCAGACCGCCGTGAGCGACGACGAGGTGTTTCATGAAACCGTGCCCGGGCATTTCTGGCACATCCGCTACCCGGTGATCGATCCCCGGCCGGGCGAGCCTTCGCACGTGACCGTCGCCACGACCCGCCCGGAGACGATGCTGGGCGACACGGCGGTCGCCGTGCACCCCGATCCGGCCGCGGCCCTGGACCAGGCGGAAAACGAGCTGGCCGGGAAGCTCGCCGCGGCCCCGGCCAAGGACCGGGCCGCCCTCGCGGCCCAACGGGAGGCCCTCCAGCACCGCCGCCGCGAACGGTTGCCCGAGCTGGAGCAGCTGCGCGACATGGCCCGCGACGGCCGCCAGGTGCGGCTGCCCCTCCTGGACCGCCCGATCCCGCTCGTCGCCGATGAGTGGGCCAGGCCCGAGATGGGCAGCGGCTGCGTCAAGATCACGCCCGCCCACGATCCGAACGACTACGAGGTCGGACGCCGCCACGGGCTGCCGATGATCAACCTGCTCAATCCCGACGGAACGCTCAACGCCCAGGCGGGGCCTTACGCGGGAATGACCATCCCTGCCGCCCGGCGCCAGGTGGTCGCCGATCTCCAGCAGCTGGAGCTGGTCGCGGAGATCGAGGACCGCGAAATCGACCTGGCCCACTCCGACCGCAGCAAGACCCCGATCGAGCCGTACCTGGCCGACCAATGGTTCGTGAAGATGGACCAGCTGGCCCAGTCGGCGATGGATGCCGTCCAGCAGGAGCGGGTGAAGATCTATCCCCCGCGGTACGCCAAGGGGTATCTCGACTGGCTCGGTGAGAAACGCGACTGGCCGGTCAGCCGCCAGCTCTGGTGGGGACACCAGATCCCGGTCTGGAGCCGGACCGCGGCGGCGGAACCCGCCGCCTGGGACAAGCTGCGCCTGCCTGGCATCGAACGGATCGATGTCGGAGCCCGGCGGGTGACAGTGCGCCCGGAACTGCAGGACCGTCTGGCCGCACGACTGTTTCCCGGTCCCGGCGAAGGGGAGCTGACACTGGGCGTCTGCGTCGCCCCAGGACACGCCCCGCTGGAACAGCAGTTGGACGAGGCCGGGCTCGTCCAGGAACCCGATGTGCTCGACACCTGGTTCAGCTCGGCGCTCTGGCCCCACTCGACGCTGGGCTGGCCTGCGCCCACGGCGGAGCTGAGCTGCTACTACCCCACCAGTACGCTCATCACCAGCCGCGACATCATCACCCTCTGGGTGGCCCGGATGGTGTTGGCGGGAGTCTACAACCTGGGCGCGGTCCCGTTCCGCGAGGTCTTCATCCACCCCAAGATCCTGGACGGGTACGGGGAGACGATGTCCAAGTCGAAGGGCAACGGTGTCGACCCGCTCGATGTGATCGACAAGTTCGGCGCGGACGCCCTGCGCTTCGGACTGGCCCACCTGACGACCGAGACCCAGGACGTCCGGATGCCGGTCCAGTTTGAGTGCCCGCATTGCCAGACGCTGGTCGAGCAGACGCGGAAGAACCGCGAACTGCCCCGCCTGGCCTGTCCCCGCTGTCAGGGAGAGTTTTCCACGCAGTGGGCCAGCAAGCCCGCCGACCAGGCCTTGCCGCGCGGCGCGGTGGTCAGCGAGCGGTTCGAGCTGGCGCGGAACTTCTGCAACAAGCTCTGGAACGTGGCCCGCCTGGCGCTGCTGAACCTGGACGGCTACACGGCCCAGGCGGTGACCGAGGCCGAGCTGGCGTTCGAGGACCGCTGGATCCTCAGCCGCCTGGCCACGGTGACCAGCCAGGTGACCGCGGCCCTCGACGCGTATCATTTTGCCGACGCAGCACGGGTGCTGTACGACTTTGCCTGGGACGAGTTTTGCAGCTTTTATGCCGAGATGGTCAAGCGGCGGCTCGACGATCCCGCGTCGCGGGCAGCCGCCCAACGCGTGCTGGCCCATGTGCTGGACCAGTTGCTCCGCCTGCTGCACCCGCTGATCCCGTTCCTGACCGAGGAGGTCTGGCAGTTGCTGGGCCAGGTGGCCCCCCGGCGCGGGCTGGACCAACCGGCTCCGGCCGCGGAGAGTATCGTCATCGCCGCCTGGCCCGAGGCCGAGGCCGCGCGGCGGGACGAGGTGCTCGAGTCGCGCTTCGCCTGCTACCAGTCGGTGCTGGGCGCGTTACGCGAGATTCGCAGCCGCCAGAACATCGCACCACGGCAGTCGATCGAGTTCCACGTCCGCTGCGACGAGGCGACGGTGCAGCTGTTGCGGCCGATGCAGCCGTACTTCCTGGCCATGGCCAACGCCACCGGCGTCGCCTGGGGTGGGTCGGTGGTCCCTCCCGCCACGCACGCGCACATCGGCCTGCCCAGTTGCGAGGTCTACGTGGACCTGAAGAACTTTCTCGATGTCCCGGCCGAGATTGCCCGCAACGAGAAGCAGCGGGATCGGTTGCTGGCCATGATCCAGGGCAAACAGCAGAAGCTGGACAGCGAGGCCTTCGTCAGCCGCGCCCCGGCCGCCGTCGTGCAGCGCGAGCGGGAGAGCCTCGATCTGCTGCGGCAGCAACTGGCCTGCGTCCAGCAAGCCCTCGACAACCTGCGCTGACATCTGGTCCCCCGCCGGGATTTGCACGCACCGGCCGGGAGGGGCGCACCTGTTTTTGCCGATCTGGCCTGCGTTGGGGCGCCGGGGTGCGAGGCTCAGGGGTCGGGCATCTTTGTCGGCGCGAACCGCCTTCGCACCTGGCCGGCCGGTCGGCCGAACGAGGTGCCTGGCCGGCGCCTATTCCACCCCTGCCATTCGGCGGGGCCGACCAGGTGCGATGGTGTGAGCGGGCAGGCTATCGTAACCGTTCACAGGCCGGGGTCTGGCTCATTCTTCGGCGGGAAGACCGCTGGTCGTCCTGCGACGCTGCCGCCGAAAAATGTGCCTGACCCCTTGGGGTGCGGCACCTTGGGATGCGGCAGATCTGGCGGCCACCCCGTGAACAGTTACAGGCCATCCGCTCCCGGCCGATGTGCAGCCGCGCCCCGCCGGGCGTATAATCAAGCTCAGGCGTCTGGCGATCGCGGTCGGGAAGCCCGTCTCGTCGAAGAGGTGCTTGCTATGCCGGTGCAGATGCAGCTGTCGCGGATCATCATCAGCGAAATCAACGAACAGCAGGTGATCTACCTGCGCGAGGTGGATGGCAATCGCCAGTTTCCGATCCTGATCGGTATTTTTGAGGCCACCAGCATCGACCGCCGGGTCAAGCAATACGAATCGCCGCGGCCGCTGACGCATGACCTGTTGGTGAACACCGTCGAGGCCCTCGGCGCGGAGCTGGACAGCGTGGTGATTACGGAACTCCGCGAGCACACCTATTACGCGCGGCTCCGCATCCGGATGAACGGCGAGTTGATCGAGGTCGACTCCCGGCCGTCGGATGCGATCGCCGTGGCGGTGACCTGCGACCCGCCGCTGCCGATCTACGTGGCGGAGGAGGTCCTGGAGGACGTCATCGAGTGACGCAGCCCGGGCCGAGGTCGCGGCGAACCTCGCCAGGGTTTCGCGATTCCGGGAGGGCGAGGCTCCCGCCGAGCCGAGCAACCGTGCAACGCGGCGGCTCGGCAGGAGCCTCGCCCTCCCGACGTCGTGCAACTCTGGTCCTGCCTTGTTTCCCGCGGTGTCCGATGCAGGTTGTCATCACGCTGCTCCGCCTGGTCTGGGCTTCGCCGTATACGTTCCTGGGCCTCATGATCGGCGCCGTGGGCCTGGCGACCGGCGGCCGGGCCCGGCTGCGTGGTCGGGCCGTTGAATTCCACGGAGGGTTCGTACGGTGGTTCGTCGCGCATCTGCCCACGGGGCCGGGCACGCTGGCGATGACGCTCGGCCATACCATTCTGGGCCAGTCCGACACGTCGCTGGACGTTGCCCACCGTCACGAACGGGTGCATGTCCGCCAGTTCGAACGTTGGGGCCCCTTCCTGGGCGTGGCGTATCTCGGAGCCTCGCTCGTGCTGTGGCTGGCCGGCCGCGATGCCTATCACGACAACCCCTTTGAGCGGGAGGCGTTCGCCGCCGAACGGCTCAAGTCGACGGGACGGGGCGACCAGCACGCGTAGTTGTAGATCGTACCGCCAGGCTTCCAGGGCCGGCAGCGCCCTGCGTGGGGCGAATGGAGGACGCGGTACGCGGGAGTTGACACCCGGACCCCGTACCAAATCCTGAGTCCCACAGGCCGGGGTCTGGCTCATTTTTCGGCGGGAAGACCGGTCATCGTCGTGCGACGCTGCCGCCGTAAAATGTGCCTGACCCCTTGGGGTGCAGCAGACCTGGCGTCCACCCCGTGAACGGTTACGTCCGGGGTACTCCGCACTTCGTACTGGGTACTTCGTACTGGGTACTTCGTACTGGGTACTTCGTACTGGGTACTGAGTACCAGGCACTGCCTGCGGCGCATGCCGCCGTCCCCGCGCGGGGGGGGCGGAGATTCATCATACTTTTGCGTGACATTCAGAAAATCTTCACACGCGACGGCTACCAATGGGTTGAACGCAGTCGTCGCGCGAGCAGGTCGTGGTCTGTTTACTCGAAGAAGAAAGGACACAAGATGGTGAGTTGCATCAGAACGATGGCCGTGTCGTTGACGGCCTGCCTGGCGGTCGCCTCGGCGTCGCTGGCCCAGACGGTGGCAATCGACCCCGCCTTGCCGAGCTATACGCCCGTGCAGGGGGTCTCCGGATCGATCAAGAGCGTCGGTTCGGACACCATGAACAACCTGATGACTTTGTGGTCGGAGGGCTTTGCCAGGTTCTACCCGAACGTGCGGGTGGAGATTGAGGGCAAGGGCTCGTCGACGGCTCCCCCGGCATTGATCGCGGGCACGGCGACCTTCGGCCCGATGAGCCGGGCGATGAAGGACAGCGAGATTGACGAGTTCCAGGCGAAGTTTGGCTACAAGCCGACCGAATTGGGCAGCAGCATCGACATGCTGGCGGTCTACGTGAACAAGGACAACCCGCTGGCGGGCCTGACCTTGCCGCAGGTGGACGCGATCTTTTCGAAGACCCGCACGGGTGGCTATCCCAAGGACATTTCCCGCTGGGGCGACCTGGGCCTGACCGGCAGCTGGGCCGCGGCGCCGATCAGCCTGTACGGCCGGAACAGCGCCTCGGGGACCTACGGCTACTTCAAGGAACACGCGCTCTACAAGGGCGATTTCAAGGATTCCGTGAAGGAACAGCCCGGAAGTTCCTCCGTGGTCCAGGGCGTGGCGAGCGACAAATACGCCATCGGCTACAGCGGGATCGGCTACAGGACGGCCGACGTGCGGGCCGTGCCGCTGGCCGACGTGGAGGGGGCCGAGATGATTCCCGCCGAGGCCGAGCACGCCTACACGGGCGACTACCCGCTGGCGCGGTTCCTGAACCTGACGGTCAACTACAAACCCGGCAGCCAGCTTGACCCGCTGCGGGCGGAATTTATCAAATACGTGTACAGCCGTCAGGGTCAGGCGGTCGTGGTCAAGGACGGCTACTATCCGGTCACGGCGGCGATCGCCCGCAGCATGTTGCAGAAGGTCGGCATCTCGCCGGACTTCTGAGCCGATTTTTTTTCGCGAGGCCTTGGCCGGCGGCCCGGATGCGGGCCGCCGGCCGCAGCGCGATCCGCACCGTGGACGGCCCGGTAGGACCGTCGTGCCGGGTCGTGCACCGCACGAGGAATCAGCCGCTCGGCACGAGGGGGCGGTGGAGATGACGATCACTGGGGGCAAGCGCCCGTCGGCTCGTCGGTCCCAGCCCGCGTTCCAGGCGGGACCAGGCCGCAGGTTGGGTCGCGAAGCGTAAGGGGGGACGCGCCGGAAGGGCCGTCCTCTCGAAAGTGCCCTTCCCCGACGTGTCGGGGAAGGGCGGGTCGATGGCCCGGAAACCTGCCAAGCAGTCCAGCCGCCCATGGCGCCATCCGATCCACCCGCCGCCAGGTCGATCACGGGGCGCAAGCGGCGGATGACCACCTCCTGGCAGGTCAAGGCCGCCGATCGCATCTCGTACCTGGTGATCACCCTGGGCGGGATGGGCACAATCGTGGCGGTCTCCTGCGTGGCCCTGGTGTTGGTCTGGGTGGTGATCCCCTTGTTCCTTCCCGCCCGACTTGCCCCGCGGGGGAACTCCTCGGCCCCGTGGGACAGCTCGGTGACCCCGGTCCACCTGGCCGTGGACGAATTCGGCATCTTGGGCTGGGCGCTGCTGCCCTCGGGCGAGCTGGTCAGCTTCAAGTTGGATGATGGCCAGGTGCTCGACCGCCAACCGGTCGCGGAAGGCGCGGAGCTGACGGCGGCCTCCTGCTCCGTCGGCAGCGATTCCGTGGCCCTGGGCTTCGCGGACGGCAGTGTGCGGTTGGGGAGGATCGGCTTTCGCACAGTGTTTCCCGAACTTTCCAGCTTGCCGCCCGAGGCGCAGCAGATCGCGCCGGACCAGCAGCTCGTGGTTCAGAAGGGGGTGCTCGCACTGACCCCGCAGGGCCAGCTGCGCCTGCAGCAGCTGATGGTCGAGATGCAGGACCCGATTCCGGCGGCGTCGGCGGCCATCGTGCTGATCGACCATGTCCAGCTGGCTCGCGGGCCGGTGTTCGCCGTGCTGACGAGCGACGGCCATCTGGCGATCGCCACGATCCAGGAGCGCACGAACCTGCTGACCGGCGCCGTGGTGCGTAAGGCAGTCGGCGCGGACATTCCCTACGAGCCGCGACCCGTTGGCGATCCACGGTTTCTGATTGTTTCGGCCCAGGGCGACAACGTCTTTCTGGCCTGGGAAGACGGCATCCTTCGACGCTACGACACCCGCAGCCTGGACAAGATCCGCCTGGCCGAGGAGGTGCGGATCGTCGAATCTCCCGGGGCTCGGCTGACGACGCTCCAGCCGTTGCTCGGACGGTCGACGCTGATCGCCGGCGATTCCACGGGCATGACGGCGGCCTGGTTTCGCTATCGTCCCGAGGAGCCGACGACCAGCGATGGGACCCGGCTGGTGGCCGCCCACCGCCTGCCGGGCGGGGGCGCGGTCTGCTCGTTGGGCATGTCGGCCCGCAACCGCACGGTGGCGGTCGGTTATGCCGACGGCACGTTGCGGGTGTTTCACGTCACGACCGACCAGTTGATGGTGGCAGCGGCCACGGGCGCGCCGCAGCCGGTGCGCCGCATGGTGATCGGGCCCAAGGAAGACCTGGTCCTGGCCGAGGCCGGCGGCCAGTTATGGCAGTTTGACTTTGATCCGAGTCATCCGGATATCACGCTGGGGTCGCTCTTTCGCCCGGTCTGGTACGAGGGTTACGCCCAGCCCGAAGCGGTCTGGCAATCGGGCGGCGGCACGGCCGACCTGGAAGCCAAGCTGGGCCTGTGGCCGTTGGTGTTTGGCACGCTCAAGGCGACGTTCTATTCCATGCTGTTTGGTGCCCCGCTCGCGCTCCTGGCGGCGATCTATACCAGCGAGTTTCTCTCGCCGCGGTGGCGGGCGCGGGTCAAGCCGGTGATCGAGTTGATGGCCAGTTTGCCCAGCGTGGTCCTGGGGTTCATCGCGGCGCTCATCTTCGCGCCGATCGTGGACCAGTTGGTTCCGGTGGTGATTGCCACGTGCATCACCCTGCCGCTGGCCCTGGCGCTGGGCGCCCAGCTCTGGCAGCTGTTGTCCTACACGCTGCTGTTGAAGATCGAGCGGACGCGGCTGCTGTTCGTGCTGCTGGTCGTGCCGCTGGGATTGGGTTCGGCCTTTGTCCTGGGACCGTATCTCGAGCGGTGGTTCTTCGCGGGGGACTTGAAGGCGTGGCTGGACGGCCAGGTTGGCTCGGCGGTCGGCGGCTGGATGCTGACCCTGCTGCCCCTGTCCGCCCTGGGGATCGCCCTGGTGAATGCCTGGGTGGTGCAGCCGCGGGTCCGCCAGTGGACCTCTGGCTGGATGCGGCCCGCCGTGGCACGGCTCTCCGCCGTGCGCTTCTTGGTCAGTGCCGTGGCGGCCTTCCTGCTGGCCTGGCTGCTGTCGGGCGGCCTGAGCGTGGCCGGGTTCGACGCCCGGGGCACGTACATCGACACGTACGTGCAGCGCAACGCGCTGATTGTCGGTTTCGTGATGGGCTTCGCGATCATCCCGATCATCTACACGATTGCCGACGACGCCCTGTCGACCGTGCCGCAGCATCTGCGATCGGGTTCGCTGGCCGCGGGGGCCACCCCCTGGCAGACGGCGGTCTGGATCGTGATTCCGACGGCGATGAGCGGGCTGTTTTCCGCCTTGATGATCGGCCTGGGGCGGGCCGTCGGCGAGACGATGATCGTGCTCATGGCCGCGGGCAACACGCCTGTGCTCAGCTGGAACATCTTCGTCGGGTTCCGCACGCTGTCCGCCAACATCGCCGTCGAGTTGCCCGAGGCCGCCAAGGACACGACGCATTACCGCACGCTGTTCCTGGCGGCGCTGACCTTGTTCATCCTGACCTTCCTGGTCAACACGGTGGCCGAGCTGGTGCGGCTCCGCTTCCGCCGACGGGCTTACCAGTTATGATGCCACCCGCCACAGCCATCCTGGCCACTCCCGACCCCCAGGCCGCGCCACCGGGCCCCCGCCGCGGCCGCACGCGCGGCCGGCAGATGGGCGGCGGCGCCTCGCTGTTCGCCCAGGGTGAACCGCAACTCTGGCTGACCGGCGGCGCCTTGGTGTGCGCCCTGCTGATGATCGTGAGCCTGGTGGCCCTGATCCTGGTGAGCGGTGCGCAGACCTTCTGGCCGACGAGCATCGAGCGCGTGACGCTCATCGACGGAACGGTCTACGCGGGGGAGGTGACGCGCAGCGAGCGCTACAAGCTGCAGGCGCAGGCCCTGGAAATGCTGCCAGAGGCCGAGCAGCGGCTGGCGCGGGTGGCCATCCAGGAGGACGACGGCTGGGTCTGGCGGCGGCTGATGCGCACGGCCAACTTCGAGCTGACCGGGTCGCATTTTCATTGGTTCAATGATTTCGCGGTGACCGCGGAGGTGCGTCCCCCCTGGATGATGGTCGCCGAGCGGGTCGAGCTGGGTCGTTTCTACGGCACGCCCGTCTCGATCCTGATCGACGGGCAGACGGCGGTGGATGCGACGGGCAAAACAGGCGCCGCGCAGGAGCAGGCCGAGCTGGCGATCTGGCAGCTGTTCAACGAGCACCACGGGGACGTCGCCCGGCGCCGCGCGCTGATCCGACACAAGGAGAAGTATGAACTGGGCCGGCAAAGCGAGCGGGCCGAGCATGCGCGCCTGGCGATGCGGGCCGCGGAACTGCGACACGGTCGCGATTCGCAGCAGCATGCGTCGGCCCAGGAGGAGTACCAGCGGGTCGACGCCGACGTGACCGAGGAGTATGGGCGGATCCGCACGGAGATTGCCGAGCTGCAGGCGGAGAACGACAAGTTCCAGATCACGCTCACCACCGGCCAGGGCCAGACGAAGGCCCTCCGCTTGGCCGAGATTGTCCGGATGTATCCCGCCAACCAGCTGACCTGGACCGGCAAGCTGAGGGTCTACCTTTCGCGGTGGCGGGAGTTTCTGCTGGACGACCCCCGCGAGGCCAACAGCGAGGGCGGCGTCTGGCCGGCCATCGTGGGGACCGTCACCATGACGCTGATCATGGCCCTGGCGGTCGTACCGTTCGGCGTCCTGGCGGCCCTGTACCTGCGCGAGTATGCCAAGGCCGGGCCTTTGACGAGTTCGGTCCGGATCGCGATCAACAACCTGGCGGGCGTCCCGAGCATTGTGTTCGGCGTCTTCGGACTGGGGTTCCTCTGCTACGTCGTGGGCGGGGGAATCGACCGCCAGTTCTTTCCCGCCCAGGTGGCCGACGGCAACCCGGTCTTCGGCAAGGGTGCGCTGGTCTGGGCCTCGCTGACCCTGGCCCTGCTGACCTTGCCGGTCGTGATCGTGGCGACGGAGGAAGCCCTGGCCGCCGTGCCCAACTCCATGCGGGAGGGCTCGTACGGCTGCGGGGCCAGCAAGTGGCAGACGATCCGCCGGGTCGTGCTGCCCCAGGCCCTGCCCGGGATCATGACCGGCATGATCCTGGCGATGGCCCGCGGCGCGGGAGAGGTGGCGCCGCTGATGCTGGTGGGGGCCGTGAAGCTGGCGCCCGAGCTGCCGCTGGATACCAGCTGGCCGCTGCTGCATCCCAGCCGCAGCTTCATGCACCTGGGATTCCACGTGTACGATGTCGGCTTCCAGAGTCAGAACAGTGAGGCGGCGCGGCCGATGGTCTTCACGACGACGCTCCTGTTGATCGTGATTGTCGCCGTGTTGAACGTCCTGGCGGTGTGGCTCCGCGGCCGCCTGATCCGACGGTTCCGGTCAGGACAGATCTAAATAGTCTTGCGTGTAAATAGGCTTGCGTGATGCTGGGGGACACGTGACGAGCCAACCAGAGTTGCACGATATTGGGCGAGCGAGGCATTTCTTGGGAGGGCGAGGCTCCTGCCGAGCCGGCGCGGTCAGCGGGTTCTCGGCTCGGCGGGAGCCTCGCCCTCCCGGAACCACGCAACCCTATCTCGGAAGATGCCCTCCGTTGGCACTGCGCCGTCGTTCACGAGGTGGCGTCGGGTCCCGTTCTTCGCTGCTTACACTCCAGTTTCCCCCGGGCGTGCTGACCGAACCCATGGGCCTCACCCACTGCGGGCCGTGAACGGACACCACGGTCCACGCCGCGACAACCCCGTGTGACTTATGGCAGAATACCAGCGTACCCCCACCGCCCCCCCGGTGCTGCAGAGGCCGTCCCCGATGAACTACCAACCTCCCGCGGTCGACCGGCCTTTCCCCGCGGCAGACGAGAAGCCGGCGCGGACCGCCGAAACCCGCATGGAGCTGATCACGCGGGGTGAGATCGTGCCCGCGGTGGTGCACCCGGCCCTGGCCAGCCAGCAATACGTGCTGGAGATCAGCGACTTCAACCTCTGGTATGGCCTCAAGCAGGCCCTGTTCCAGATCAGGATGGGTGTTCCCGCCGGTCACGTGACCGCCCTGATTGGACCGTCGGGATGCGGCAAGTCGACGCTGCTCCGCTGCGTCAACCGGATGAACGACCTGATCGACAGCGTGCGCATCGCCGGCGACATGCGGCTGAACGGCGACTCGATCTACGCCCGGGGAGTGGACGTCATCGAACTCCGCAAACGGATGGGCATGGTGTTTCAGAAGCCGAATCCGTTCCCGATGAGCATCTACGAGAACGTGGTCTATCCGCTGCGGATCGACGGCCAGCGCGACCGCAGTGTGCTGGACGAGGTCTGCGAGCAGAGCCTGCGGGGCGCGGCGTTGTGGGAAGAGGTCAAGGACCGGCTGCACGAGAGCGGCCTGAGCCTCTCCGGCGGCCAGCAGCAGCGGCTGTGCATCGCCCGGGCCATCGCCAGCGAGCCGGAGGTGCTGCTGCTGGACGAACCCTGCTCGGCGCTCGATCCGATCGCCACCGGCAAGATCGAGGATCTGATCAACGAACTCCGCGGCGCCTACTCGATCCTGATCGTCACGCACAACATGCAGCAGGCCTCGCGGATCAGCGACTTCACGGCCTTCATGTACCTGGGCCAGCTGGTCGAGTACTCGCCCACGATCGACATGTTCACCAGGCCGGCGCTCAAGGAAACCGAGGACTATGTCACCGGCCGGTTCGGTTGATCGAGGTCGTTCCCGCCGCGCGCGGGCACTCGGGGGACATTCAACCTCATCGCATCGTGGGGCGGGGCGACGGCGCGCGACGTGGACTGTCGCGAGCTTGGGAAGGTGCAGCACCTGTTGAGGCAGCGGCTGGGCGGGAGCCTCGCCCTCCCAAACGGCGCCGCGCCGGCTGGGCGGGGAGCCTCGCTCTCCCAAACGGCGCCGCGCCGGCTCGGCGGGAGCCTCGCTCTCCCAAACGGCGCCGCGCCGGCTCGGCGGGAGCCTCGCCCTCCCAAACGGCGCCGCGCCGGCTCGGCGGGAGCCTCGCCCTCCCAAACGGCGCCGCGCCGGCTCGGCGGGAGCCTCGCTCTCCCAAACGGCGCCGCGCCGGCTCGGCGGGAGCTTCGCCCTCCCAAACGGCGCCGCGCCGGCTCGGCGGGAGCCTCGCCCTCCCGGAATCGCGCAACCTTGGCGTGCGGTTGGTGCCGCGATGGCGGCAACCGGGGGCGAGTGGCCCGCGGCTGAAGAATCATGCGGGCCGGGCAGGATCGCGAAAGACCGCTGGGCGGTTTCCGCCGTAATTCCCCCGGGCCAGGTCCCTGTCGCGGCCCACGCGCTGGGGAGTGGTGGAGACTGCCGGCCGAACGTGGGACCCCCCCCGCCCTGGGAACGGTTCTGCGTTCCGGGCAGTTGCCGGTCTGCGTTGCGGCCGCGGCCGGCCTTGCCGTTCACCCGCCGATCGGGCCGCCGCCTTCGCGGGTGATCGCCACGACCGAGGGGCGGGGCGGAAAATCGGCCGGATCGTCGTCGGGCCACCGCGTGGACGGCCGGTCGAACGTCGAGCCTTCCCCGGGATGCTGCACGGCGCAGAACAGCGTGTTCCCGTCGGGTGTGAACTGGGGACCGCAGATCTCACAGCCGACCGGCCCGCGGAAGAACAGCCTGGTGAGGGCCCTGCCCGGGCCCAGCGCGTCGCAGGCGAAGATGCCGTCGCACCGTCCGACCGCGTCCTCCATGCCGTCGGTGGCAATCCACAGCCGGCCTTGCGGGTCCCAGGCGCAGTTGTCCGGCGCGGTCAGCCACCCATCGGCCGACACCTCGGGGTGATAATCCGCCTGGTGCGAGGGCTCCGCCGGATCGCCCCCGCGGAGGAAGATGTTCCAGCGAAACACGTCCGCCGCATGATCCAGCGGCAGCGCGTCGCCCGGCGGTGTCAGCTCGACGATGTGCCCGTAAGGATTGGGGGCTCGCGGACAGACGGCCGACATCTCGCGTCGCGCGTCGTTATTGGTCAGCATCAGGTAGACCAGCCCCGTGCGGGGCGACGTTTCCACGTCCTCGGGGCGGTCGAGCGGCGTGGCGCCCAGCCGCGTCGCGGCCCCACGGGCGTCGAGCACCACGTCGCCCTGGTTGTGGAAGCCGTGCGCCGGCGTGAGCGGCGCGTGGCCGAATTCCAGCGGCAGCCAGTGCAGCAGCCCGTCCTCGGTAAACCGCGCCGCGTACAGCACGCCGTCGTCCAGCAAGTCGCGGTTCGCGGCCGCTTGTCCGGGCTGGTACGCCCGCCGCGAGACAAACCGGTAGAGGAACTCACCCTTCTGGTCGTCCCCGCAATAAACCACGACGCGGCCGTCCGGGGCCAGGGTGCAGGTGGCTCCCTCGTGCTTGAATCGACCCAGCGCCGTCCGCTTCACGGGGATCGACTGCGGATCATACGGGTCGTATTCGACGATCCAGCCGAAATCGTAGGGGGCCGAGGGCGTCCGGGCCAGCTCGTACCGCGGATCGTACTTCCACCAGGCGTAATGCGCGGTCCCGCCGATGCCATACCGCGGGTAGGATGCCGCGTAAGGTTGGCGTCCGGGCCGGCCGTGAAAGTAGTAGTTGAAATTCTCTTCCGCGATCAGCACCGTGCCCCAGGGAGTCACGCCGCCGGCGCAGTTGTTCAGCGTGCCGAGCACGTCGACGCCGTTTCCGTGCAGCTTCAGCAGCTGGTGGCCCGCCGCCGGGCCGGAGAAGCGCATCGGCGTGTCGAGCGTGATCCGCCGGTTGAAGCGGCCCTCCCGCACGGCGGTCCAGCGGCCCTCCACCTGGCGAATCTCGACCACCGAATGGCCGTGCGCCATCCGCTCCAGATTGACCTGCTCCTCGCTCAGCTTCTCATGCACCTCGGCCCGCTGCACGCCGGGAAACATCAGCTCGGCATTTGTGTACTCGTGGTTGACGCACAACAGGCCGTGGTCGGAGCGGGTGGACCCCCGCGGCAGGGGCAGGAAGGCGATGAAGTCGCAGTTGTAACCGAACTGGCGGGCCTGGTCGGCCGCGGTCTGCGTCTGGGGGTGGTACTCCGGCGTGCTGGGAAAGATCGGGTCGCCCCAGCGGAGCAGGACGTCGGCGCGGTATCCCTGGGCCACCCGGTGCACCGGCTCGCTGCCCGCCTTCAGCTCGGCGAACCCCAGCGAGGTCGGCCCGGCGCCCAGGGCCCGGGCGTGCGGGGCCAGGGCCCCCGCGACGGCGCCGGCCGCAAGTGTCCGCAGCGCCTGGCGCCGGCTGAGCCGCCGCGCCACGATCTCGCTCAGCCACGGCTCGCCCGACGGATTGCTGCACAGATCGTCCGGATCAAACGCTGCCTGCTGCGCTCGCGAACCAGCCATGAACGCCCCCTCCTGCCGACGTCGCCCCGACCTGCGGCGCCGCCCTGTGCGCTCCCTGCTCCCACATCGTAGATCGGCGGGCGGACCGCGCCAATCTTGCGGCTTAACCCGGTTGATGAAGAGTCGAGGAAGATAGATCGGCGCGCCGGGCCGCGACCGCTCCGGGGCTGGGCGGGCGAGGTCGCCCGGACGGGGCGGCGGATCAGCGCGATCCGGACGGAGCGGGAAGTTCCTCCGTGCGGACCTTGGTTTCCAGCGACGGCCGGCGCTCCCGCCGCTGGTCGCCGGGCCCGCAACGGTCACGCCGCCCCCCGCCGCGCGCTGGTAACTGGGTACCACGCTGGCCTCTCGCCAGCGCTTCCCAGGGCCGTGCCCTTGGGCTGGACGCATCGCTGGCCCGCTGGCCCCAGCATGTCTTGCCGGAAGTGACGCGAGCCGGTCCGGCTAATCAGGTCGACTCACGAACCAGCGATTCCGGCGCCGGGTGGGGCCGGGCATCATTTCGGCTAACGTCCCAGGTCGATCAGCAGCGTTTCGAGCCGTCTCGCCAACTCGTCCGGCAAGTCCCCCAGCATCTCCCGCGTTATCAGGTCCACGTCGATCATGTCGCGCAGGTGCATCCGATCCTGGTCGCGGTTCGCCATCAACTTCATCCGCACCAACCCGGCCAGAGAAACGACGGACTTGCCCGGCTCCAATTCCTGCCGTTCGTCCATCCTGGGCGACGGCAGAGGGTACTCCGCTTTCACCTTCTCGCCTGCCCAGACCAGGTGAATCGCTTTGCGCGGATTCGGGTCCACGCGGTCGAGAAACATGCCGACATCGACCACTTCGCAATAGTCAAAGCGGGCTGCCTGGGCCGCCGCCCGGGCCTGCGGCAAGTCCCGGCGGTCCAGCAGGATATCCACATCCTTCGTTGTCCGCACGGCCGCCGGGTCTTTGGACGCAACCCACAGCGCCACGGCCTGGCCGCCCACCAGGGCATACGGCACGTTCGCGTCCGCGAGTGCCTTGGTGATTCGCCTCAGCCGCTCCGTCACCTCGTCGAGGGCCATGACATAGCGCTCCCACAGGCTCGGGGCCGCGTCGGAAGATGCAACATCCATCCCTGTCGCTCCTGTTCTGCCTCCCAGGGTGCTCCCGTTCACGCCTCCGGCAGACCATCGTCCTTGACGTATTTCTCAAACCGGCTCTTGTCGTTGGCCTTCATATAGGCGTCGCGGCCGTCGATCGTGCCCTCCTTGACCAGCGCGTCCAGGACGTCGTCCATGATCTGCATCCCCTCGCGCTTGCCGGCTTGCAGCACCGAGATGATCCGCTCGATCTTGCCCTCGCGGATGATGCTCGCGACCGCCTGGTTGCCCACGAGGATTTCGGTGACGGCCACCCGCCCCTTGCCACCCTTCTTCCTCAGCAGCTGCTGGGCGACGATTCCCCGCAGCGATTCGGCCAGGACCGTTCGCACCTGGGAATGCTGGTCGCTGGGAAAGATGTCAATGATCCGGTCGACCGTCTTGGGTGCGCTGTTCGTGTGCAGGGTGCCGAAGACCAGCGTGCCCATGGCGGCGGCGGAGAGGGCCAGGCCCATCGTCTCCAGGTCGCGGAGTTCGCCGACCAGCACCACGTCCGCATCCTGGCGGGTGACGGCCCGCAAGGCACTGGCGAACGTTTCCGTGTGCGTCCCCACCTCGCGGTGCGAGATCAGCGAGTTCTTGTTCGGGTGCACGAACTCGACCGGCTCCTCGATCGTGATAACGCGGCGGCTCTGGTGCGTGTTGATATGGTCGATCATCGCCGCCAGGGTCGTGGTCTTGCCGCTGCCGGTGGGACCCGTGACCAGGATCAGCCCGGCGCGGATGTTGCACAGCCGCACGAGCACGGCCGGCATGCTCAGCTGCTGCAGCGTCATGATATGCGAGGGGATCAAACGGAAGACGGCGGCCATCCCCGTCTGCTGCATGAAGTAGTTGCTGCGAAAGCGGCCCACGCCCTCCAGGCCGTACGCGAAGTCGAGGTCCCAGTGATTCTGGTACCGTTCTGCCTGGTCCGGGGCGGTGATTTCGTAGAGGATTTCCCGCAGCCGATCCGGTTCGAGTACGTCATAGCCCTCGATCTCGACGACCTCGCCGTGCAGCTTGAACTTGGGTTTCTCCCCGACCATGAGCATCAGGTCGGAGGCGCCTGTTTGCGGCATCTTCCGCAGCAGTTCGTCGATCTGGGGCATGGAACAGGTGCCTGAAGGCGGGCCGTCGGTGGAACGCGGAAGGCGTCAGGTGCGGTTCTCGAGGGTGATCCTGGCGGCAGCTGACATGCGGATCTCCTGTCTGGCGGACAACCGTGCCGGGTAACCGTTCAGAGGTCGGGGTCTGGTACATTTTTCGGCGGATCGACGTCGCACTCCGCGGACGCGCGGGCCGAAAACATGGACCTGACCTCCTCGAATCCAAAAACTCCAACCAGGGTGTGATCGGTTACCCGCACCGGGCCGAGCGCCGCGAGGTCCTGCCGGGACACGCCTGCCGCGCACCGCGGCGGGACAGGCCAGGCAGGCACGGCGCTCGGCATCCCCGTGATCGGGACTCACTCGTTCAGTCCCAGCTCCTTCTTGACGTAGGCCAGGTCCGAGGCCCGCAGCAACGCCTCGTCCGGCGTGATCCGGTCGGACTTGACCATGTCCAGCAGGGAATTGTCCAGCAGCACCATGCCCAGCCGGCGGCCGGTCTGCATCAATCCGCGCAGCTGGAAGGTGCGGTCTTCGCGGATCAGGTTCCCGATCGCCGTGGTGTTGACGAGGATCTCCAGGGCCAGTTCGACGGAGTTGCCATCCTTGCTGGGGATCAGCTGCTGCGACACGACGCCCCGCAACGATTCGGAGAGCATGGAGCGGATCTGGCCCTGCTCCTTGGGCGGGAAGACGTCCAGCACGCGGCCGATGGTGCGGACCGCGTCGGGCGTATGCAGCGTCGCCAGCACGAGGTGGCCGGTTTCGGCGGCCGTAATCGCCAGGGCCGTGGTCTCCAGGTCCCGCATCTCACCGACCATGATCACGTCCGGGGCCTCGCGGAGCGCCGCGCGCAAGGCGTTGCTGAAACTGCGGGTGTGCGAGCCCACTTCGCGCTGGCTCATGTGCGACTTCTTGCAGGAGTGGACGAACTCGATCGGGTCCTCGATGGTGATGATATGTTCCGAACGGGTGCTGTTGATCAGATCGATCATGGCCGCCAGCGTGGTGGTCTTGCCCGAACTTTTCGGTCCGGTGACCAGCACGATGCCGACGCGGTAGTCGGTGAACTTGCGGACGATCTCGGGCATCCGCAGCTCTTCCAGGCTGGGGATGCGGCTGGGTATCAGGCGGAAGATGGCCCCTGTGCCGTTCTGCTCGACGAGGTAATTGGTGCGAAAACGCCCCAGCTCGGCCCCGTCGTAACAGAAGTCGAGGTCGCGGTGGTGCAGAAAGTGATAGCGCCGCTCGTCGTCCAGCAGGGCCACCAGGGTCCGATGCGACTGCTCGGGCGAGATCGCCGGCAGGTCCAGCTTCTGCAGGCGGCCGTAACGACGCACCAGCGGGGGCTGACCGGCCGTGATATGTACGTCCGAGGCGCTCATCTCCAGGGCCGTCTGGAGGATGCCGTGGATGAACGCCCTGTCGGCCACCGGGTCGCCCTGGGCGGGCTCGGCCAAGGGCGCGATCGCCCGGTGCGCGGGCGCGGGCTGCAGGTCTTCCGCGTGTACGGGCTTCGCGGCCTTCGCCGCCGCGACGGGCCTGCCCGCCGGCTTTTCGGCCGGCGCGGGGGCGGCCGGCGGCGGTTCCACGGGCGGAACCGGCGCGGCGACCGGCCTGGACCTGGTGCCGTCGTCTGCCTCGGAGCCGGTCAGGGCGGTGACCTTCTTGTGCAACAGCTCCAGCAGTTGAGCGGCAGTCCTCTCGTGCAGGCTGCCCTCGGACATCAGGTAGGCCACCGCCTGGTCCGGGTCGGGTTTGACCTCGAACAACTGGTCCACCTGCTTCTCGGAAAGCAGCTTGTTGTGAACCAGGATCCGGCGGAGGACTTGTTGGGCCGCGGTCGCCATCGATGTCGGGTTCCATCAACTCTTCGCGCAATGGCTCCCGATCGACCTGCTTGATCAGGCTCGCCGTTCCCCTAGCCTGCCCACCGGAGCACGCGGCCCGTCCTACCCGGACCGCCGTCGACCAACCGGAAGAGTCACGCGGGGCAAGCCGCCGCAAACCGCGGTGGTCCCTGGCCGACGGCCAAAAGGGGTCCACCCTGGCCCGGCCGGCCGCGGGGGAACGCGCCAGGAACCGCACCTCAGACACATAGCTCGCGGACCGCGGGCACGGAAAGTCCTGTCCGCGCGCGCAGCCAGCCCACCAGCTGTTCGAAACGCTGCTGCTCGACCGGTGTCAGGCGGGTATCGTGGTCGGCGTCATCCAGGACCAGGACGCGCTTCTTGCCCGCGTAGGCCCGCAAGATCCTGAGCTGGTAAAAGGGTGGCACCACGCGGTCGCGGGCCGACGTCACGAAGATCGCCGGAGCGGTGCACCGGCCGGCGTTGCGCACGCTGCACAACGAATCAGGCACGTGGGCCGCGATCAGCGCCGCGCCCAGCCATAAGTTCCACCAGCCGTGGCGTCCCAGGATCATCTGCCGCAGCGGCGGCGGGTTGCGAAGAATCAAGCCGGCCACGTCGCGGGTGGCCGCCAGGTGCAAGGCGGTGACCGTGCCCAGGCTGTTGCCACTGACAATAATCGGCCGGTCGCCGGCGATCCGCCGGAGTTCGTCGTAGGCCGCCGCGCCCGCCTCGGCCAGGTACTTCAGACTGGCCCGGCCCGAACTGCCGCCATACCCTGGGGGGTTCACGGCCCAGAATTCCGCACGCACGTCGTCCCAATAGTCCAGCGGGGCGATCGTGGCCCGCTCGGCACGTCCGCCAGTACCCGTGAACTTGAGCACGAACACGGCTGCCTCGTCGCTCGTCTCGCAGCCCCACCGACGGGTCCAGATCTCCAGGGCCCCCTTGCGGAAGGGCAGCTGACGAGGGGACTTGCCAAAACTGTAGACCGGATACCGGGTCGGTTGCAGCACCAGGCGATCGGTGATCTGACGTAACAGGATCATGAACCGGCAGGTTGTCTGAAAGGTGGGGCGGGAAACGGCGCTTGGCGATCCCAACGCAAGAGCACCTCAACCGCGCCGCCCAGAATCGGCGACGGCGGAGAGGCCCAAGCGCCTGTCAGCCACAGGCCCCCTATTTTGCAATAGTCGGCGCGAGTTGTAAACCGGCTGTGGAAAACCGGCCGGCTGTGGGGCGAGGCTCGTGCCGAGCCGATGCGTTGCGCCATTCGGGTGGGCGAGGGTCCGGGGAGGGCGAGGCGCCCGCCGAGCCGCTGCTGACCATCACACGGCGGCCCCGTCCTCCTTGAGGACAGCTCCACCCGGCAGGTGCCGCGTTACCGCGAACATCTCGGCCGTGTACCCGTGGCACGCGCCTCGGCGGGAGCCTCGCCCTCCTGAAATGTGGCACCGCGTGGCCTGGCGGCTCGTCGGGCGCCTCGCCCTCCCGAGACCGCGGTCCGCGCCGGATCGCCATCGCCGTTGGCCCCAGATGGCCGCCTGGGTAGCCCCGCATGGCCGCGTTCGGCCACGGAGTGGCCGCCGTCGGTAGCCAGGGGCGTCAGCCCCTGGACAGGAATACCCTCTCAGCCGGGCCAGCCCCGG